>Ga0256783_1000280_pt1 | contig 13389 bp, 12 predicted proteins | sample MC6MC0934MT_FD_189995 | JGI IMG/M metagenome (GOLD analysis project Ga0256783, IMG submission 189995) | Metatranscriptome of enriched soil aggregate microbial communities from Iowa State University, Ames, United States - MC6-MC0934-MT... | ecosystem: Environmental > Terrestrial > Soil >... | reverse complement strand
GTTCGAGGCATTTGGCGGCGTCAGCAGAGAGATCGTGTACGACAACATGAAGACGGTGATTCTGAAACGCAATGCCTATGGCAAGAAGCAGCACCGATATCATCCGGGGTTCGCTGACTTCGCCAAACACCATGGGTTCGTACCTCGCGTTCGCAAGCCATACCGCGCCAAGACAAAGGGCAAGGTCGAGCGTGTGAACGGATATCTGCGCTACAGCTTCTGGGTCCCGTTGGCTTCAATGCTCAAACAGGCAGGGCTCACAGCCGACTGCGTCCTGTGCAATGAGCGCGTCAGGCTGTGGTTGCGCGATGTCGCCAACGTCCGTGTGCACGGCACTACCAAACGGGTTCCGGCCGAGGTGTTGCTCGAGGAACGGCCGCATCTTCTGCCACTGCCGGCACCCTACGTGGGACGATTGGTTAGAACGGGCGCGATGCCACATCAGCAGCCGAAACCACCATCCCGGTACGTGAGCTCGGAGTGGAACAAACCGTTGCAGCACCCGTTGTCGGTCTACGATGCGTTCGGCCGCGCACAGGAGGTAAGCGCATGACGCCACAGCTCGAACGACTGACGGTGTTGTGCAAGCGGCTTAATCTGCTGCACTTGCCGACACAAATTGCGCATCTTGGCCAGATGGCCGCGAAACGCGAGCTTGGTTATCTCGATTTCCTCGAACAGGCCTTGAAGGATGAAGCGATGGCACGTGCGGAGCGAATGCGCCGGATGCTGACGCGTCTGGTTGGCTTCCCAATTAAGACGCTTGATGAATTCGACTTCGAATTCGCGCTCGGCGTACGGAAAGTACTGGTTCTCGAACTCGGCAGTCTTGTCTTTGTGGAGCGTGCCGAGAATGTCGTGCTCCTCGGACCCAGTGGCGTTGGTAAAACCCATCTTGCTGTCGCGCTTGGGTATCGTGCAACGCAGCCGGGTTTCAGACCCGCTTCATCACTGCCGCCAATCTGCTGATGCAACTGACGACAGCGTTGCGCCGCAACCAGCTGGAGGAAACCATCAAGCGGATTACGAAAACCTACAAGCATCTCATCATCGACGAGATGCGATACCTGCCCATGGACCGGGAGCAGGCGAACCTGCTCTTCCAGGTAGTCGCCAAGCGGTACGAAACCGGCAGTCTCATCCTGACCAGCAATCTGCCGTTCGGCCAGTGGGACCAGACCTTCGCTGCGCGGAACTCTGATTCCGGATAGATTTTCGCAAGCCACAACGACGTCAGAACCAGAGCTTGCAAATTTCGGGCTGACCATCCATCTGAACTTTGGACTGACAAAGCAAAAGTAGAGCACATTGCTTATGTAACATCGCATTATCCTCAGTTCGATCCTAAGAGTGACCACGAAGCGCCTGCCGATGGTGACGCGGTGCTGCAGAGCGGTGATCCGCTTCCTCTTCGAATGCCTTGCCGTCTAGCGGTAACAAAATTATTTGCATCCTGTTTCGCCACGAAACTTCAGCGACTCTTCCGCTAGGCGAATCCACAGAGCGGCGCCGATAGGTAAAAGTGAGTCATTGAAGTCGTACTCAGGGTGGTGGAGAGGTACGTTCTGCAGCGATGCCCTACCTTGGCCGATCCACGCGAAACTGGACGGCACTTGTGCCGCAAATTCAGCAAAGTCTTCAGCCGTCATTGCGGTCGGTAAATCTGATCGAACATTTTCCTTGCCGAGGACCTGAATTGCTGAATTTGCAAATTCTCGAGTGGGGCCGTCGGCGTTGATCGTGGCCGGCACATCCCCGATAAATTCGACCGTCGCATTGCCCCCATGCGCCATTGCAACCCCTTGAGCGATATCCGCAACCCAACTCTTCAGTTTCGCATGAATGGGGTTGCTCAAAGCGCGAATAGTCCCGTTCAGCGTTGCGTCTGAGGGCAGCACATTACCAGTTGTTCCCGCGTGAAACTGCGAAACGCTGACAACTCCACTCTCATTAGGATCTAGACGTCTCGATATGGCACTCTGGAGTGAAACAACTATCTGCGAGCCGATATACACGGGGTCGATCGCCTCATGGGGTTGGGACGCATGAGCTCCGTGCCCTTTGATGTAAATCCAGAATCGCGTGCTCGCGGCGGAAACAACGCCGGCTTTCAGCGAGATTGTCCCTATTGGTAACAGTGGGTCATTGTGCATTCCAAACACCGCGTCACAACGGAATCTGCTGAACAACCCCTCCTCTATCATCTTCCGAGCGCCTCCTCTCCCTTCTTCTGCGGGTTGGAAAATAAAGTGGATGATGCCATCAAAATTTCGTGTCCTTGCCAGATATTCAGCAGCACCAAGTAACATAGCAGTGTGACCATCGTGTCCGCAGGCGTGCATTCGATCTGCACTCAAAGAGCGATACGAAATTAAGCCGGCTTCTCGCATCGGTAGGGCATCCATGTCAGCCCGGATGCCGATCGCGCGCATGCTTGCTCCAGACCGCAAGCTTCCGACCAGGCCCGTTCCTGCAATCCTGCGAGTGACATCAATCCCCCAAGCAGACAACTTGGTTGCTACAAAATCACTTGTCCACTCTTCTTCGTAAGCGATCTCCGGATGCGCATGAAGCTGGTGGCGCCATTCGATCAGATCCGAGGAGAGCATTCCACTTATATCATTCAATTCCATCAACTGCTCCTTTCCTTCAGTGTTCAAGCGCTAGAGACGTTGGCTCTTCTGGCGGGTGCGTTGCAACCGATAGTACGTGTCTATTCTAGGTGGCACGAAAAAACGTTCGTTGAATGCTTCAGCAGTTCGCTGGCTAGATGGAGTTTGTGCACAACGCTCTCTGCGTGTCGCAGCCCGCGTTAGCGTGCTATCGCGTTTGAGTTTGCTCGCTTCCTAGTCTTACGGCGAACCTGCTGCCAATCTGTGTTTGATCTATGCAATCTGGCTGCATTCGCCCGGGTGTGGCTCCAACGGATGAAGAGGCGAGAAAACGAGGTTTCGAATGAGCCGCATTCTGCTTATATGCACCAAGCGACCGCGTCACCTTTTTCCCATCACCCGACTAAACTCAAACGAGCGGGTTTTAGAAACAAGCGCTCCCACTCGCTACATCTCTACTTCGGTTAAAAGCGATTTCTTCCCATTTTTGAAATCGTATAACGAAATGACTCCATGCATAAGATCACCGTGGCTGTCAAAAGTCGTTCTACCTGTAATCCCGTTATGATCTGTTTTCGATATTTCGTTGAGAATTTTACTAGCTTCGACGGAATTCGCCCGTTTCATAGCATCTACGATAATATAAACCGTGTCGTACGTGAACGGCGCGTAGTTCTGCATTGGTAAGCTAAATCGCTCGCTGTATTTCTGTGAAAACTCTTGCCCCGCTTTGCCCATTTTCTCAAGCGAACGACCTGCTTCAGAACACACGACGCGATCCGTCGCATCGCCTGCCAATGACGCGAGCTGATTAGTGCATGCCCCGTCGCCCATGAGAACAGTTGATCGTATCCCGAGTTGCTTGGCCTGCTTGATGAATGGTCCTGCCGTGGAGTCAGTCCCGCCATACATAATTGCTTGTGGATTTCGACTTTTAACTAACGTGAGTATGGCTCGAAAATCAATGGCCTTATCGTTGGTCACATCGTGCGAAACTACAGCCATTCCAAGCGACTTCGCCTTTGACTCAAATTCCTTCGCAAGGCCTTGACCATAGGCAGTTGCATCGTCGACGATCGCCACTGTTTTCAATTTGAGCTTTTCAGCCGCGTAGCTTGCAAGTGCCGGCCCCTGCTGGGCGTCTGTCGCTACAACACGAAAGGTTGTTTTAAAGCCTTGCAACGTATACCGTGGATTCGTCGTCGAGGGTGAGATCTGAACAATTTCCGCGTCGCTATATATTTTGGATGCTGGAATCGATGTGCCCGAGCTGAGATGACCCACCACGGCGACAACGTTGTCATCGACGAGCTTTTGAGCAACTTGGGTAGCCTGCCGAGGGTCACCGGAATCGTCTTGTGTGTCGAGCTCCAAAGTAATTTTCTGGTTTGCAATTACCAATCCTCTCTTATTAATCTCCTCAACGGCAAGAATTGAACCGTTTTGGATATCTTTCCCAAGATGCGCGATGCCACCGGTTAGTGGTCCAGCCACACCGATCTTAACAACTTGGTCTGCGTTAGCCGCGTCCGTAGCTAACGAATACAGTCCTGCAACCACGAGTAGGATAGTTTTCGTGCGTTTCGCGATTTTCATGACTCCAGTCTCCTGATTAGATAATGCTGCGAAAAACGTCGTGTTAAGTTGATTAGATTTAGTAGTCCGAGTACTTGAACATGTCGCATCATATGCCAATGAATGACGCCATGCAGCAACGAGTTCTACAACGGTTGCCGCGGTACAAATGAAGCTCTGCGAGCTATCGAAGAGTTACCCCAACTCAACCAGTCACACAGCCGCGCCTGTTGCCCTCAGTCAACTTTGCCGCCGCCAGCGTGCGCCAGAGCAGGCTCTGGCCTTGTGCGCTTCGAATCTTGCCCTCAGCGCTGCGATTGATGCCGCCCCTGCGCATCTTCAAAAGCGCAATCTCATCCAGCACCTAAACACGTAGGTCATCCTCAAAGGTGGCTTGTGCAGAAAATGCTTAGTCGCTCTTCTCTTGTGCTCAGTGCCGCTGAGATTCGATTGGAAGATTCACGCCGCTCCCATGTCGCGAACCGTGGCGAGCAACCGGTCGTAAAGCTCCCGGCCCTCTCGTGTCAGCGCCATGCCGCGCTGCTCGATCTCGCCGAACGGGCTGTATGTAAGCGAGCCAGCTCACCCTGTGCTTGGAAGAAGATCCGCTCTCCTAGCGCCTTGAAGCTGGTTTGGCGCAACAGAATGGGGTGTTTGCGCCGAGGGGGCCTGCGATCACTTCTTTGGCGCCGAGGGCTCTGGCGACCATCTGCGTTTGCGCGGCATCGATGTCCAAAGTTCGTAATGTGAGGTGATTGACGTGGGACCCCTTGACGCACGCTACATCTGCGAGCAGTCGATGAGCGTCGCGTGGTCGTTCGTATGTGGGCGCATCAACAGTGGACTCGCGATGCCAGCGAAAAGTCTCGAGGACTTCGGTGGCGAACTCTAAAGCCTCGGATGCCGTTAGGCCGCCGGTCGACTCAAAGCGCTTTGTCAGTTGTAGCGCCCGGATCGTGAACACCTGACGGCGCGCCAAGATGGTTTGGGCTTCTTCGCGCAGCTTCTCGTCCTGGATGAGATCAAGGCGCATTAATGAGGTAAAGACGCGGAACGGATGGTTCGCCAGTTCGTTGACCCCGATGGGACGGAACCCCATGGCATGCACCGGTACACCTGCAACCGGCAGATCGTAGTAGCCACCCGGCTTCATGCCCATAATCGCGAGCACACAACGTGGAACCGCAAGCTCCTGCGGCGTACCAGCTCCGATCGCGCCATGGCGCTCGACCACCAAGCATTGAAATTCGTTCAAGCCATCCGGCGATCGGCGCAACCCGGGATCGATGCTCAGAATTCGCTCGTTGACATCTGCCTCCAGTTCAAGTAACGATCTGTACCGAGGCACCGCTCCGCGATATATTTCCGACATTGTTGCGGAGATTAGTGTCCGGATCTCGCGAGGAAGAAGAAACGGGGGATACATAGATAGCCTCAGAATTGGAGGCGGTGAGAAGCGGGATATGAGCCGATCGCAGTCCCGCCATGCGCTACTTCGATCGGACGGAGAATTCTTCCTAACCAGCTTGCCACCTCATTGTCGTTAGCCTAAATCACACAGATAACCAGATGTCCTTGGTTCACGCATGAAGATGGCTGAGAGGAGCGCGACTGCCAGCACAGCGGTGACGTACCAATAGAACATGGGCTCCATGCCAGCCGATTTGAAAGATAGGGCGACATACTCTGCGGTCCCGCCGAACAACGCGTTGGCGATCGCATACGGCAAGCTGACACCGATGGCGCGAACCTCTGGTGGAAAAAGTTCCGCTTTCATGAGCCCAGCGATCGACGTGTATAGGCTCAGCACGACCAGCGACGTCGTGATCAGCGCAAACGCCATGTATGGGTTTGTTACGCCGCGAAGCGTTTCTAGCAGCGGGACTGTGCCCAGCGTCGCCAACGATCCCCATGCAATCAACGAACGCCTTCTGCCGATAAGGTCTGACAGAGCGCCGAAAACGGGCTGGAGCAGCATAAAAACAACGAGTGCCGCAGTCATTACCGAGTTCGCAGTCTGCGATCTCAACCCCGCCGAGTTCACGAGGTACTTCTGCATGTAGGTGGAGAAAGTGTAGTACGACAGGGATCCGCCTGCGGTCAAGCCTAGTACCGTCAGCACGGCGCGCTTATGCGCCATAAGCCCTGCGATCGTACCAGCCTTCTCGCGCGTTCGGGCGCGTTCGCTTGCAGTCTCGCAGAGCGAGCGACGCAAGTTCCCAGATACCAGTGCACCAAACGCACCGATCGCGAATGGAATGCGCCAGCCCCATGTCACCAGTTGCTCATGCGTCAGAACCTGCTGCAGCAGAAAGACCAAGACAAGCGCGCAGAGCTGGCCGCCGATGAGCGTCAAATATTGGAACGACGCCAGAAATCCGCGCTTCCCTCCCTGCACTACCTCGCTCATGTAGGTCGCCGTCGTGCCGTATTCGCCGCCGATCGACAGTCCCTGCACGCAGCGCACTAACACTAGAAGTACCGGCGCCAGCGCGCCAATCTGTGCGTAGGTCGGAAGGACCGCGATGCCGAGCGAGCCCACGCACATCAGCGCAATAGACAGAAGCATCGCATCCTTGCGCCCACGCCGATCCGCGACGCCGCCGAACAGCCAACCTCCGACGGGCCGCATCAGGAATCCGATCGCGAACACCCCCGCCGTATTTAACAGTTGCACCGTCTTGTTGTCGGAAGGAAAAAAGGCGCTGGCGAAGTAGATCGAACAGTATGAGTATATGAAGAAGTCAAACCACTCGATCAGGTTGCCCGACGACGCAGCGGCGATGGCGAAGATTTCCTTATGCAATGCTGCAGGGCGCGATGAGGCCGTCGTCGCCAGGTCATTGTGGTTCATCTCTGTCTCCTTTCTTTATATTCTGTCGACTGACAGTCACCTTCCACATAAGAAGACGCGAATCTGTCGAGAGCCGACCGAAGCACCGAATTAGCTACTTTGTGCAGGTCAACTTCAGGATGTGCAATTTATGGAGTGGAGGTGGGGACGGTTAGCTCATGGTCACGTCATTCACTACTCCACTCAATAGCAATCCTTATTTTTTGAACTCCTTTTCCGGGGACGGCCAAGCCACTTACCTTGCGACGTTCTCAAGATATCTCTGCTTCAATGCATGACAATCTCATGAAGGAACTCCTAGATACGTGGCCCTCTCGCTTAGAGGCTTCCGATAAATTGCCCGCTCTCGCAACCGTTGCAGCGAAGCCTATTTCGTGGGTTAAGCACGTCTTGGTCATGCCATCCTTGGCTAATCCCACCTTCACACCGACTACCTCCTCCACCGTATCCGGGTCAGGTACCGAGGTAGGCTCCTCGAAATCCATCATAATTGGGTCGATCGACAGCGCACGCTTGGTGGCAACGCGATGCTGCAGACCGCCAGAGAGCTACCTGGGGAATTGTCGCTATGCGCCGTCAGTCCGCCGCGGACAAGCATCTTCGAACCGCGGGGCTCGGCCCCGCCGAGGCGGCGGCCCAATACATTCACCTGAGCGAAGGTGAGGTTCTCGGTCACCGACAGTTGCGGGGACGGCTCGGAAAACCCATGCGGGCCATTCGACTTGAGATCCCACCTACCGCAGCATGTAGGCCAAGCCAAGCATCAACGTGTGCCGTTCATCTTGAAGTCTTTTAAAAACCAAAGGGGCCTGCGATGGGGAGCGCGTACTGCCCCATCACCCTGTGGTGCGTTACTTCTTCAAAATGGAAAGTGCCTGTTCCAGATCACCGATTAGCAACGCTTCCGGCTCGATGCCAATCGAGAAGCGCAGCATGTTGGGCGGTACCGCACTGTCGGGCCCTTCCACCGACGCGCGGTGTTCAACTAAGCTTTCCACGCCACCGAGTGATGCCCCGATGGTGATGACCTTCAGCTTGCAAGCCACCTCCTTTGCTTGCTGCGGCGTGCCATCTATCTGCATGGACAGCATCGCCCCAAAACCGTTGGTCATCTGGCGCTTTGCAACGTCGTGCGCAGGATGCGACTCTAGGCCAGGGTACGACACCTTCTGCACAAGTGAGTGCTCTTCGAAGTGCCGAGCAATCGCCAAGGCATTCGAACAAGCGGTCGTAAAGCGCACGTACAGCGTGCGCATACCACGCATGAGCAACCAAGTCTCGAACGGCCCCAACACCGCGCCGGAAAGGTTGCGGATCAAGATGATCTCATCCCAGCGCTCGTTGACCTCCTTCGTGATTAGCACGCCCGCGAGCACGTCGCCATGCCCGTTAAGGTATTTGGAGCAAGAATGGAACACGATGTCCGCACCCAGTTCTAGAGGCCGGGTAGTCACAGGCGGCGATACGCTACCGTCAACGCACAGGATGCCTCCGACTTCGTGGACGGCGGCGGCAGCATCGGCAATGTCGATGATGTCCCAAGTGGGGTTCACCGGCGATTCGATCCACAGGAGCGCGGTGTTCGGACGGATGGCCTCGCGCAATGCACCTGGAATCGATTGATCGAAGAAGCTCAGCTCAATGCCCCGTCGTTCGGCGATGCGTCGCATCCACTTCTGGGCGCCGTGGTACATCACCTGAGGAGCGAGGATATGCTGACCAGCCTTGATGGTTTCGAACACTGCGGTCGCCGCCCCAAGGCCCGAGCCAAAGAGCCGCCCTTCGGCGCCACCTTCCAGTTTTGCCAGAATTTTCTCGGCTTGGATGGTGGTGGGATTGCCATAGCGGCCATAGCGGATACCACCAATTAGTTCGTAGTTCTCGTCACGCGCGAAGGTCGTGGATGGGTGAATCGGTGGGATAACAGCGCCTGTGCGCTCGTCAATGAAATGGTCTAACTGCACCGTCAGTAGGTTGCGCTGCAGGTCCGCGTTGTTATCTTGACTCATGGAGATATCTTTTAACAGGGAACAGGTGAAGAGCCTCGCCTTCAGGCGAGTTCAAAAATGGCTTCAATTTCAACGGAAATGCCGCCAGGTAAGGATACGGTTCCGACTGCCGAGCGGGCGTGCTCTCCCGCGTTGCCGAGAGCCTGAGTAAAAAGCTTGCTACACCCGTCGATCACCTTGGGCTGTTCGATGAAATCTGGCGCGCAGTTGACCAGCCCGAGCACCTTGACCACGCCGACGATTCTGTCCAGATCGCCGATTGCAGCCTTGGCCGTGGCCAGCAGTTGCAGCGCAATGGCTTGTGCATCGGCAGTCCCTTGTGCGGTGCCGTAGCCCGCTCCCAGCTTGCCTGTGCGCAGGACGCCTTGTGCGTCACGCGGCCCTTGGCCCGACAGAAACAGCAGATTGCCGACCTTGTAGAAGGGCTTGTAGCTGGCCGTAGAAGACGGTAGCAAGGGCAACTGCAATCCCAACTCTGCCAATCGTTGTTCAACTTTGCTCATACAATATTCGTGGTGAGGTTGTGGCATCAGCCCTGATTTGTTGGCGCCCGCACCATTTCTTCGGCGCGCTTGTCCAGCTGCCATGCACGGTGGCTCCGCGTTCAGGTTTTTGAGTTCTTGCCCTCGCGCTGAGGAACCCAAGGCTGCTGAACTCAATGCAAGTTTCGTCAAATTCAATAAAACAAAAAACCGATATTTAGCTATGGTTTATACTTCCATAAACAGATAGATGAACCTATGGCCACGTTCAAACAGTTGGAGGCTTTCGTAGCCCTCGCTGATACCGGATCGATCTCCGCCGCCGCGCGTGCGCTCGGCACCGCTCAGTCTGCTGCGTCGACACAAGTCTCTGAGTTCGAAGCCCTATTTCCAAGCCCGTTGTTGGACCGGTCCGGACGATGCCCAACGCATACAGTGGATGGCGAGGAGGTGTTGAGGCGCGCGCGCAATTTGTTGGCACGGCGCGACACCTTCCTATTCGCACTGTCCAGCAAGGAGCTGCCGATGAAGCAGCTGCGCCTTGGTGTAACTGAGGTCGTCGCGCTGACGTGGCTCAAGGCGCTTTTGGCAGCACTACGCGACGAGTTCCCCAAGGCCGAGGTACACCTAAAAGTGGGCGTCAGCCTAGAGCTAAGGGACCAACTGCGTTCGGGCGAGCTGGATGCGGTGATTGCTCCCGACACTGTGCGCAATCATGGATTCTTCAAGACCCGGCTGGGCTCAATCGAGAAGCACTGGTACTGCAGCCCGGCCCTGCACCCTGGGGCAAAGACGCTACGCCTGAAGGACCTAAGCCGCTTTGACCTGATATCGCGTAGTCCTCTGTCTCGCTCCGGGGTCCTACTGGAGGACTGGCTGCGCGACAACGGCATCAAACCCCGTTCCGTCATTTCCAGCAGCAGTGCTCTCGCGGTTCGCGACCTTATGGTGTCGGGACTTGGTATCGCGCAGCTCCCCGAGCCGCTGGTTCGAGACCTATTGGCGCGAAACCAGGTGATGGAACTTAATGTGCGACCGCGCGCTCCGTCTGTGGACTACCTGTTGCTGGTTCGAGAAGGTAGCTCTACTCAATTGCACAAACGCCTGATCGAGACCGTTTTAAGCGCGTGCGATTTTAGCGCCAGTTCGAAAGACATTCTTATTGACACGACTCCGCAAGCCTAGGGGCAGGTCCGATGATAAGCATCAAGCAAGTCCAAGCGTTCTACTGGACGGCGCGGCTGGGCACTATTCAAAAGGCGGCCTTGAAACTGTCCGTGACCCCATCGGCCGTAACCAAACGGGTACAGGAGTTGGAGCGCCTGGCTATCCATCCGCTCTTCCAGCGCCAAGGCGCTCGGCTACTACTGACGGATCATGGTAGAAGCCTTCTGGCGCCGGCCAACGGAATTCTGAAAGCCTTGGCTTCGCTAGAAGAACTTAGAAGCGAGGAGAGCCGCATCCGCCGTACACTGCGCATCGGCATCACGGAGCTTACCGCCCTGACTTGGTTTCCCGCATTCGCGAGATGCATGCTTGTAGCGTACCCCGATCTCCGACTGCATCCAGAGGTTGACCTGTCCGCAGTCCTTCAAGAAAAGATTTTGAGCGCCGTGCTTGACGTGGTCGTCATTCAAGACATTTACCTCCCTCAGGATCTGGAATCGATTCCGATCCAAACGGTTCAGTACGGCTGGTTCTGTAAGCCGGGACTGCTGCCTACCGACCGCATCGTTTCTCTTGATGAAGTGATCGCATACCCGGTGATCGAGCAGAACGCCGGATCGGGCCTGACGGCACTGACCCGCCAACTGTTTGCTGGAATGGGGATCGACATCGAGCACGTCTTCGGGAGCAACAGCTTGGTTGCACTCGCGGGCCTTGTCGAGGCCGGTGTCGGCGTCGCCTGCCTGCCCGTCAAGTACTTCCGGCCCGCTGTAGCCCAAGGACGCATGACCGCCATACGCACTACGCCCGCTGTCCCTCCGGCTACTTATCACTTGGCGTTTCGGCCGGACGATCAGTCGGCGTTGCGAACCGAAATTGCAGCAATTGCAAAAAAGTCCGCTGCATATCATGGTCAACGCCGAGCGACTGTAGAAAAGATTGTTGAACCCCCGGCATCACCGGATCGACCTTGATCCCGCAGCGAAGGGGGCTTTCTTGTTACCGCCGATGTAAACCGACCCATCGTGGTGCGCGTCCAGCATACCATCGGCTCGCACGCAGAAAGTCTTTGAAAGCCGAGCAACTAGATGTTGTTCCGCGTATATCCTTCTCGAGGATCCGTCAACGGACGTAGTCCCTTATGCCGGCTTCTCCGAAATGTATTGAAGTCAACCTCCGCAACCAATAGGCAAAGCAGCATAACCCATATCCAGGTGCGCATTGCACTGCCCAAACTTGGTATGGAGGCCCATCGATCTTGAGCAGACCTGAAGTTTTCAAGTGATTGATCATGGTATCGAGATACGCAATAAATTCGTAATAGTTAATACGAAAGGTAAGGTCTGCCGTTGGGTTCCACCGAAATTCGATCGGCAACCGCAAAGGCTCATTCCATGGCGTGGCGGGCCACGTCGTTTGGATTTGACTACCTCGAAATTTGCGATCTCGTGATAATAGCCATCCACGATCGTCACTAGTCGATGCTTTCACGAAACGTCTTGCCGTGAAATAATCCAATTTCCCGAATAGGTCGATAGGGAACAATCTTGAGCTGATGAGGGCAAAGCAAGAAGACAAAAACAAGGGCTGCTCGTTTGCAACATAAGGTAGTGTCGGTCAACCATACCTGTCCGCTCCTGCAGGCAAACCGCTCTGGCTACTACGCGCATCGGAGAACACAACCGGACGCGAGACTTCAGCAGGAGACACATGTTATAGCAGCCTTCCAAGCCGTCCGGGCAAGCTATGGCAGCCAACGGTCAATGCTTACATCGCGCAAACTGCCACCACGCACTGTTTGTTATCGGTGTGCGTACGCTGCACGAAGCAAGCCTGCGCGCGATCTGGAAGTTCAAGTTCGTCTTGATGACTAACAACAGGCATAAGTTATCGATAGTCCGAAATGTTCTCGATTGCAGTTTAATGGAGATGAGCTCGATCGCGCGCTTTCCTAGTAAAGCCTCCAACCCGCAACCATTTTGATTCACGTTCAACCGGGATTGGCACTAAATGGGAGGACGATATACGGTGCATAGAGGTAGGACTGAACCGCCCGGGAAACATGGGGGCTGGATGGTTTAAGTGGATACGAATTCAACGGCAGCTGTTTTGAGTTACCGAGTCTTACCCCAGCTTCTGCGCCTCGGATATACCTGAGGGATTCCTTCAATCGATAATGATTGAACCGGACCCTTTATTCCTAGGGTTGCCAATGCGATGGGTTCGCACTCTTTCCATGTCCGGCGATGAATCAGTTCAGCATCAGCCGTTATTCGTTTCAGCCGGGGCGGCATCATAGCTGCCAACCAGCGGCTCGATGCCCGCTTTGCCAACCGTTCGCTGTAGCGAATGCTGGAGTACAGGAACCCCTGGCCGAGTGGTGTATCACGGTTTTGTGGTCTACGGGTACCGCGCGCAAACCACCTGTTCGAGCACATACAGAACGAGGCCTGTGGTCATCGCGCTGCTGGCTGGCCTACCAATGCTATGGCAAGCGAACACATCGCTAACAAGGCCATATACAGGAAGCTCTGCCACGTCGAAAAGTAGATAAAATCCGAAACCCGGAACTGGACACATCGACGGGTGTTCGTTGCGCTGCTCTCGCACAAGTCGCACCGCGCGCTCTCTGACTTCTCGGAAAAGATTGGCTGACCTCTTGTTCTTCACTTCATTCTCTCAAACGTCGG
>Ga0256783_1000263_pt1 | contig 13614 bp, 14 predicted proteins | sample MC6MC0934MT_FD_189995 | JGI IMG/M metagenome (GOLD analysis project Ga0256783, IMG submission 189995) | Metatranscriptome of enriched soil aggregate microbial communities from Iowa State University, Ames, United States - MC6-MC0934-MT... | ecosystem: Environmental > Terrestrial > Soil >... | reverse complement strand
CTCGCGGGCTAACGCTCACAAGTCGTGACGTGGATGAACTTTCAATAGCGCGATTGCCGACACCGCGAGAAGCATCCCACCCATGAAGATGAAGAGGAAAGCAAACGTGAAAGAGCCCGCTGAGATCGGCGACAGAATCGCCGACAAATCTTCACAGCCCGACGAGCGCACTATCCGCGACTGGATGGGGCCAGAGGCGTTCGAGCATTGGGTCGAACTGCGGACCTGGATCGAGGCCTCCTATCCCGGTGTTTTTGCACCAGACTGGTTGTATGGTGGCAAGAAACGCGGTTGGTCACTGCGATACAGAAAGACCAAGGCGCTCTGCACTCTGTTGCCGGCATACGGGCTGTTGTCGGTTCTGGTTGTCCTGGGACGAGCTGAACGGGAGAAATTCGAGGCGCGGCGTTATTTGTGGAGCCCACGGTTGGTGAAGCTCTACGATGAAGCCCGCGCCTACCCTGACGGGAAATGGCTGACTGTTCCGATTTCATCCGCGGACGATCGGCATGAGGTGACCGAGCTGATCCGTATGAAGCGCCCTACGCTGTCACGCGGGTGAATGTGGGGGAAGTCTTGCAACCCACGACACGCGGACGGTACCGTGAACAGCCGCATCGTGCAGCTGCGGGTAGAGCGTTTGCCTCGCGCCAGGTCTGACGTCTGCACGGCGATGAGCAAGCGTCCGCTGTGACTCTGACAGCCGCCGTTGACGCTGTCCTCGCGAATGACTGAAAGTGGCCGATAAGGTGAGGTCGCCAACGTCTAGGCCGTCTCTTTGAAACCAAGGGTCTTCGTTTCGGACGGCGGGAAAAAATGCGGTATGGCGGGGCTGTTCATCGCAAAAATATTTAACTGCGCGCCGTACAGGACGTGGCCGGAGTTTGAGGTGAAGCTAAAGGTCCCGTTCGCCGAAGCCTGAGCACTCTTATTAAACGCAAGAAATCCTGCGGCGGTAGTCGGGTCCTGGGCCAGATTGATCGGTGAGCCGTCAGATGTTGTGTAGATACCGTCCTTCATTTGATACTGTTGAGCGTCGCTGCCCAAACTCTTAAAAAGGTCCAGGAAGCCAACCAGGCCGTCTGCCTCTTTGCTTACGTCGTCTAACTGTGCCTGCGTAAGGGGCGAACCATCCGCGTCTGCCCAAGATGCATAGCCGGCGACAGCATCATCGTGGAATGCCCTAACGGCTTGGACAAGGTCCGCGTTGCTGTTCAGTTTCCCCTGAACCCAGCTTTTATCATCTGCGCTAAGGCTCTTCGATACGACCTGGATCGAACCGTTACTCGACTGGAAGTCGAAATGTGCATTAGCGAGGTCCGGGCGCTGTGACAACACTGATTGCATCGTGGAAACCAGGGCGTTTGCGATGTCTCGCGCGTCACTACCCATCTTCAACGGTGCGCCGATCGCATCCATATATTTCGCCAGGCGAGCTGAAATAACCGAGGAGTCAAGGGCAGTCACCGTTAGCGGTGCTGCCGCTGTTCCATCGCTTGACGTGGCCTGTTTCTGGTTCAGTGCAATCGAATTTGGATCGGTGCTGGTCGCGGTCGCCGCTGCCGCATTTGTCGAAATAATAGAGACGCTCACTTTCCCCTCGCAAAGGTTTATTTCGTAAACGTGCTTACGGCCGCAGCTGCTGGAACTTGATGGACCGCTGATTTCCGGCTCTGGCTTTCATCGACCCGCACAGTGTTGCAAAACTCCTAATTTATGCCATGCCTGCGGCTAACCGCTGACGCGACGGCGGTATTGCCTGACAGGTGTTACGGCTCTAACAGACCCACTCCGGTCATACGATCCTATCGAAACCGGTCAGTCCGCCGAATCAGGGTATCCCGGACTGGAGCACCGCAAAGCGGACGTTGATGACCTCACCCAATCGGCCACAACCTGCCGTTGAGCGAGCAGGGAAACTTGCCGTTGGAATGGCCACATTGCTCCGGGACCTGGCGGACGAGCTATGCGCACAATTGGCCATTACTGACCTTGAACGAACGACCCTTAGACGGCCGGTCAGGGTCTTGTCAGAAGCCCGAATCGAACGGCAACAACCATGCTTACGAACGGGTGTATCGACATGACGAAGGGTGACGTCCAAGACACCGGTTGTCCAAGGTTGAGAAAATCTATGCCCCTTCCAGGCCGGGGTGAATCTCAATTTCCAACTGTTGGGCCTGCGACGCTTCATCTTCTTCGCCGATCGAGGGCACATCGTTGGTGGCGCGCGCCGTACCCACGGCAGGGGCCTTTTCTGGATGACGCTCCTGTTCGCGACACAGTAGATATTGCGAGGTCAATCGCGCGCTGGCTTCGGCCGCTTCTATCGCGATCACCTTGCTGCAAAATTCCCGCAGATGCTCGCTGCGCAACGTAAGGCGGTCGGTGGCAAGTGCGATCAGAAATTCCATCAGCGCTTCGGACCGCTCCTTGACTGTCTGCCCTGGCAACGCATGCAGGAGCACGTTCAACATCCGCTCACTCATGGAAATGTCGCAGGCACCATAGCTCAATTCATTCGATTTTGCCGCTCTCCACATACAGGCCTGGAGCACGCCATCGTTGAAGCGGTCAAAGTTCTCGGGAGCAAAAATTGAGCGTTCGTAGGCGTTATGCGAAAGCCTGCGGGACGCATCCGGATTCATACGCAATTGGGTGAGAATGGCCGTGATAATGACGAAGAGGTCCGCCTGCGTCGCCTCTGGCGGATTACGGGCGTCGGTGATCAATGAGAAGTCCGATCGCAAGGCTAGGGGTTCCCCTTCCGGGGTGGGCCAGAAGAGATCATCGATTAACCCTGTTGCTGGAGCCTGTTCGAGGCGAGTAATCCGCTCGTCCAGCCTGGCGGGCACCTCCATCTCATGCTCGTCAGCAAAGGAGACGATTCGTCGTAACGCCGCCAGTTCACTGGCCCAACTCGTCACTTCTTCATAGCAGCAGATTGGCAGGCTGATCAGGCAATGCATCGAGTAGGTGCTGGGGCCGTGTTGTCCAAACATGAGATTGGAACGCAGGCGTTCCGCTTCGCTCTTCGGATTGATCAGCTGGAGAACGGAAAGATACGTGATTGATCCATTTTCCTGGACGTCCCGCAAGGTTCGCGACACGGACAGCAATTCCTTGCTTTCGTCGAGGCAAGATGAAATAACGAGTGTCGAGGTCTCCTTTTCCGGTTCGGCGGAGCGCAAATCACCGGGGGAAATGACTGCAGGCCGTTCCCTCCTCTGTAACAGGCGCTGCGTGGCCTGCGCAATATCTTTGCCTAATTCCAACGAATAAGGGTAGGAGCATGAAACGACATGCCTGAGCGATACCGTCGATGAGCGTCGAACCAGCGATGCCCACTCCATGCGCTTCTTATTGAGGAACGCCTGGTTTTTCTGTGTAGGTGTCGCTTGCAAGACAGGGGCGACATCTGCTCCAATCGTTGCAATTCGGTCATTTTCCCGTCGTCGGTAAGCGCAAAATACACGAAGCCCGACAAGTGCCGACAGCATGGGTTTGATGTTGTCGGGAAGGTCGGTGGCCTTGATCTCGACAGACGAGACATTCGGGGGTGTAATCGAGAACTGGTCGCCTTGGATCAGTATGCGGTGGAAATGACTACGGCACCAAGGGCAGTCTTCGTCAGTGAAATTCTCTATCGCGTCAAGGCCATTGCCGTTCGGACCCATCAGGTTACAAATGAAGTGGCCATTTGGGGAATCACCCGGCGCGAGCAGGAAGAGCGTGACGACGGCCTCTGGCGAGGCTCCCTGCTGAACCAGCCGGTGTGCAAGCCCACCTGAGGAAGACGCCGAAATCAGAAACAACGCTTCTGCGGCCTGATGTTCGGCGATCTGATCGATGCCGTCGTAGGATCTGTGCGACCAGAGTGACGGGGTGCAAGTTAGTCCACCGCGAGCGCCCACTTCGTAAATGACCTTTTGCGCGACTGAATAAATGCCTGATGTGTCGACGATGACATGTCGTACGGGGCGTTTCCACAGGTATGCGGCAAGCCAGTATGCAATCAGGCTGACGTTGGCGCCGTCTTCCAGAACATTCGAGACGCGCAGGAAGCGGTCGGCATGGCTGCCCGATGTCTTCACATAGTGCGTGCCGAATGGCGCGCGTTGTTCGCCTCCGCCGAGTTTGAAGACCTCCAGCAGAACGTCCTGCCGCTCGGAACGGATGAGCTCATCGTCATTGACCGGATCCCCGTTCAGTGACTCGACGACATGCTTGCCGCTGTCCTGGTCGAACCGGATGCAGCGGATGCCGGCTTCGCCTGCGCCAACTAGACTCTCGAACCTGCCCTTTAGCGCGCTGTCCGCTGCGGTGAGCCAGGCACGGATACGATCAACCTCTTGAGTGTAGCCAACGATGTGAACGAAATCGACTGCGACATTGATTTTCGAAATCGCATCCACAAAAGCCGCATCGAATTCATCCAGCGTAACGTTAGGATCATTGATGAAGATGCTCAGAACCTGCTCTTTGTTGCCTGATGCCGTGGACGTGTAGATGTAGATCGCGAGCTGTTTCATGCGTCCCCCATCGGAATGAGGAACGACACAACGGTACCCTTGACCATCGGATACTCGCTGGGGAAAGTGGACAGCCCCTTTTGCCAGTCCAGAAGCGTTTCTCTCGGTACGCGGGTGCCACCCGCCAGTTCTACGGGCGATAAATCAAATGTATATCCAAACTGCCGATAGGCATGGATGGCGTTTGTGCGAACGCTGATAAACCCGTGTAGCTGCTCAAGGCTCATCAGCACCTTCCACAGGCCAAAACCACGCCCGTCGGAACCGGTGGTGGTCTTACCCTTCTGGAAGCAGCTAAGCACGGCCTCCAGTTGCTTGCTCCGATTTGTCTCGATGTCGGGCGATCCGAGCCAGCGAGCTGCCATCCCCGGACCCGAGTCAACAACGCTGATCTCAAGAAAACCAGCGACCATCGGCCGGGGCTGAACCCGCAGCCCGGGTTTGGGATCGCGTCGAATAAAGGATGCGAGATAGCGCTCGGCTGGCGTGGCTAAACTCCCATCCTGCGGGACGCGTCCCAATTCGACGTCCCTCATCTTGTAGAACCGTGCGTAAATACCGCGCACTGAAGTCTGAACTTCAGCCCCGTTTGCCTCGGAACGGGCATGGTCGTGCGTGTTCTTGAACGTCTCGAAGATGATCGTGGTGAGCGCTTCCCGCAATTGGGGGCCGCCATGTTTCCAAGTGGGGGCTTCTGTTGGGCTGACCACAGAGATCAGTCGATCCAGCAATGGCCCGAAGCTTGCCCGCGAGATCAGCGATTCAGGTGTGTGGCGAGTATACAGCTGACGGGGCAGCCCGTACTCAGGCGGTTTGTGATCTGCGCATAATAGGAACGTTGTGCTGCGCAGGGACGCCAGATCCGGCCAGCGGGATTGTTCCTGCAGAAGCATTTCCTGAAATTTGCGCCGCTCGCGCCGGCTTTTTGTATCTGCGTCCTGGGGCAGCGGCTGCAAGGTCGCGACTGCCGACGGAAGAAACGGCCCCCATTTGCGCAACGACGGCTCATCCACTGCGTCGCTCAATACCAGTCCTGACTGTCCGACGGTCACTACGCGTTGCGCGACAAGTGTTTCAGCGAGTGGCGGGGCGCTGGCCGCGAGCAACCGCTCGAGTATCGCGGGGGTGGAATGTGTTGGAGCAATCGAGTCGGAAAAAGGCTCAAACCATGCCGACCTGTTTGAATCGTGGGTCATGATGTTCACCTTCCGAATTGGCCCCGGCGTGTATGGTCCCAGCATTGTAGCAACATGAAGCTCCGACCATGACCCTAATAGCCGCGAGCGTCTGAAGGAAAATCGGGGCTATCGTCAAGGCTAGATCGAAGACGTATGCTGTTTGGATTTATTCGACGAGGGGCCCTTGCTGTTCCGTTGTTGGGCTTCCTTTTTGGTGAAATTGATGCAACAGGGATTTGATGCGACGATAAGCGTTCTTTAGTAGCAGTCAGCTTGCCCATTACTCATGCGACTTACCTTATCCGAATCGATGTTCGAAGCGTCTTATATGTGCGCACTCGACATCCTTGCTGGCCGGCGGACGCGCGCGGAGTGCACGGCTGAGCTGATGCGCTTCGGCGGCAAGGAGCGAACAGCCGCGGCGTACTTCGATTGCTTCGTCGCGATGCGAAGAGGACGCATTTTTAAGTCGACGGTTAGCGCTGACGGGCTGCGGCATTTGCTTGGGAAAATTGCCACAGAAGGGGAACCAGCACTTATGACAGCGCTTGGCTCAGTGCGCGCACACATCGAGTATTTCGAAAGCCTGCCGCGACTTAAGGGCACAAAAGAACGCGCATCAAACTTACGCCCGGTCTATGAGGCCTTTGTCGCCAATGTACCTGTGGATGAGGGCGAGACTGTCTTTGCTGATCTTGAAGCTCTCGCCCGACGCCCGGATCTCAAGTCGACAGAGCGCGAGGCGTTGGCGCAGGCCCGGCTTGGTCAGGGACTCTACCGGAAGGAGATGCTCAAGCTGTGGGGCGGCCAATGTGCGGTGACCGGACTCACGCTGCAGCCGGCCGTCATCGCGAGCCATGCCAAGCGGTGGGTCGACAGCACCGATGGAGAGCGCCTGGATCCATGCAATGGTCTACCGCTTATGGCCACGCTTGATCAACTCTTCGATAAGCACCTGATTACTTTCACCCCTGAAACCGGGAAGATGCTGGTCGCGCAAAGGATCGGGAAGGCAGACCGCGCAATCCTCGGTATCCCGGCAAGCTTACGAAAAGCCCCGAATGAGCAGCAGGCGCATTACCTCAAGTTCCATCAAGAGGTGTTCAAATTGCGCAACCTTTGGTGACCAGACCGTTCCACCCGCAAGATTGCCGCCTATGGTCGTTGTTCGCAGAAACTGTTTTTCTTCAATTGAGCCGGAACACCCCGTTGTTGTCAGAGAAAATTGCAGACAAATACGGAATGGCATTGCACACGGTGACTGGATGCGGTGCGTCGGCAATCAGCGGGCAATCTCTATGGGTTGCAAATGGGCTTGCACTAGTCCTGTTTGTGAAATTGAATCCGCCGACATGGCTCTCGATCGGTAGATTCATGCTTTTCCGCGGGGTCGTCGCGAGTTGAATCGGACGCTCGAACGACCGTTTCGCCACTCAGAGCTGCCGTAGAGGCCGCCCCGAGTTGAAGGGCAGCGGAGGGTCGCGAGCCGCCGGTCACCCACCCGCAGCGGCTGGCCAGGCCCGCTATTCACGCTTGCTCCCGAACGGGCAATCGCGGCCAACCGCATGGGTTGACGACCAGGGTCTGCAACATTGCCAAGCTACGGACGTTCAAATTTCGGGTTGGCAGGAGCGCAATGGCGCTGCTTGGCGATACGGCTCCATTCCTGAGAAGCCTGCCGGCGATCGGCGCATCCCTTATTAAACCGTGGCTAGCGACGTCCGCTGCGGCCCCATACATAGCGCACCCACCGCTGCCACCGGCCCTGCGGCGGAGCGGATGAGCGGTGCGCAGCCTGCGCTTCGCGGTCGCGCTCAACGCTCTTCTGCACCTGCTCGTGGATCTGCCGCAACGTCATGCCGCCGGGGCCTTTCAGCTTGTCAGGATCGGAATCAGGATCGAGATTGGGATCGTCTGTCATGGGAGTCGCCTGTTCCTCGTGAGGCGACTTGATTTTGAACCTGGTAACGATAATTGCAAAATTGCACTTTCAATGGTGAACGCGCGAATAGCCGAATTAAAAAATGGTCCGAGGCGGGTTTCAACCGGTCGAGGCGGGTGCGCGAATGGCCGTTCCAGTTTGCAACCAACGTGCCGTAGCGCTCGCATCGGGCCGGATGGCCGATGACAGTCGACAAGCGTCTTGCGCGACATCGTCCGTCGAGCATTCGATTCCTTTCGTCGCGCTGCGGCGCTGCGCGGCGTTATGCCTGACCATCCGTGGCAACCCGCACCCCTACCCTGTTCCGGCGCCAGTTGTTGAAGTTCGTAATTTCCGCTAATGGTGTCCGTTGGAGCGCTAATGGCGTCCGTCAATTTTGCTAGCGCGGCTTTTCCACCGGAACACGAACGCTCCGCGCGGAACGACTAAGAAGGCGCAGCACGATACTTCGGTTGTTGACGCCAAAAACACTCGATTGATTAGGAATCCCACTCAAATCACGAAATCCCTCCCTAGATAGCGTTTAACCGGGCGCCTGATGTTGGTCTCCGTTAATTCTGCTAGCGATGTTCACAGCATTTGCTAATGGCAGATGAACCTGGCGGGGCTCGGCGGTTGATGAACACCACCAGCGTGCACGCCGGCGGCCGCTGCGCCCGTGGCACCCGTAGCCCGGCGTCATACATTCATTGCTGTCGGCGTTCGATCGTGCTAACCAAACGCTGTCAGCCGGGATAACACGGATATCAGCGTCGATGATCCAAGGCATCAAAAAACAGTATTAGATGTTATAGGTCGATCTCGCTATGTTTGTGTTTACACACCAGGCTGCGCCCGAGGTCGGATCAGCAGCCACACCTGGAAGGAGACATGGATGAAATACGACGAAGACGTTCGCACGCGCTCATACCGGTTTCGCGACGAATATGTCGCGGCTACACCGGCGTGGTACAGGGGCGAGATGCACCTGGGCTTCACGCTGTTGTTCACGGGCGGCGTGATTGCGTACTGTATCGCGCAATTGCATGCGCCGACGTTTTCTGAATGGCTCGCCGTCGTTCCGCTTTTCCTGTTCGGCAACTGGGCCGAGTGGGCTGCACATCGTTACGTACTGCATCGGCCCACCAAATATTTCAGCATGATCTACAAGCGGCACTGTGCCGTTCATCATCGGTTCTTCACGCACGTCACGCTCGAGTACAAGGGGCAGAGGCACTGGCGCGCGCTGCTCTTTCCGCCGTTCGCACCAGTGGCGTTCGTGCTTGCCGCCGTGCCGTTTGCGCTTCTAATCGGCTATGTGTTCTCGCGCAATGCTGGCTACATCGCGCTGCTTACCATGGCTTCGTATTATCTAATGTACGAAGGCCTGCACACGCTTTCGCATGTCACCGATAGCCCCTTGCTCGACCGTATGCCGTTCGTCAACACCGTGCGCCGGCTTCACGTGACGCATCACGACCCGGAGCTGATGGCGACGCAAAACTTCAATCTCACGTTTCCCATCTGCGACATGTTGTTCGGAACGCGCAGCGACGTTGCGGACACCGCACGCGAGCCGCTCCAACGCAGTCGCTAGCGCTAGGAGCTGCCGTCAGTGCTTGCTGAGACTTCTCGCGATGAAACGCATAGGCTCGCCTACGCTCCTGCGGATCTGGCGCAGCCCCACGTCGACAGGGGGCGCCTCGGCTGCGTGCTGTAGGTCTTATGTTGCGAGGTCGTAGAATCGATCAGCGTCCGACCGATGCGGTCCGCGAGGACCCTGCATCTGTTCAAGATGGCGCAGACTCAACGGATAAGCTACGTACCACCGGACACACCGCACATCATAGCGGACCGCGCTATTGCGACAGAGCCATCTCGATCACCCTATTGTGCCGGCATGGTCCGAGCATGTCTATCGACGAACGTCACCTTTAGAATGCGGTTCCCGTGGCCATCTCGAAGATGAAGTCCTTGAGCAGGACCTTGGCTTCGTCGGTGCGCGCGCCGAACTCTGCACCGACCAGCACGCCGTCTTTTTTGCGCCTGACGTTTCTGGCGACGCAATTCCATAGCACAGCGTGCGTCTTGCCATCTGTCGGCAAACGCAATGCGAGCTTGAAGTGCTCCCCGGGCATCAGTGCGGTATCGCGCAATGACAATTGAAGACCATCGATGCTGACGTTGACGACAGTCGCATCGTATCCCGCGGCGACGGCATCGTTGCGAATGACGCGGGCGGCCACCCTGGTCTCGACGCGACGATGGCGCCTGACTCTGTGTTTGACCACCTTCTCCGGATGCGCGAGCACGACGAGATCGGAGGGAGCCGCGTGCCGTGCGGTCACCCGTGTGCCGAACGTGTACACGTCTCGCCCGAATATCATTTTTGCCTGGACGACGACCCCAGGTTGCAGCAGCTCATCATCCTTTGGCGCTGTGACGATCAGCGCACTCCCCTTGACGGTGCCGACATACGCAGTTTGCACCGAACGTTTGTCCACGCCCTCCACTGTGAGCTGCAAGCAATCGAGTGCCTGGGTCAGCGCGGGAAAGTCCACGGTGATTGCAGTAGCGGCGCTCGGCGCTGGACGATGGTTCGCGCTCGAAATCAGTATGCTGCGCGCGGACCCGCTCCCGTTTCGTGCCCCCGGCCCGCTGTCGTCGCGATATGCGCCGACATCGAAAAGGCGCTCGAGCTGCGCCTCGGAACTGATGCAGCAGCCCCGGTTCAGGAGCAGTCTGCCGTTAGCCGTGTAAATCGAAAATCTGATGGGTGCACCCAGTTGGACGTCCCCTCTGCAGACTTGGACAAAGGCCATTGTGATCGACGGTATGAGTTGGACAAGTGGACTTCGCGCCGTTGCTTCGCGGCGGCTCGAATCATCGCGAGTCACCGGACTGTATCGCGGCACTTGAATCACAAACGTGCGCCAACGCTCTTCCGTCACACAAATCTCACGGACCCCGCGCGCTTTCCGAAGTCGATCCGCCCGCCCCCCTCCTCCGCAATGATGTTTTCCGGGCTCGATCAAAGTTTGCGCTTCGTGAGCGAGCCACGCGCGTCCTTGTGGAGCACAAAAAAATTGCGGTACAGGGCCGCACCTGCTCAGTGCCCGTTCACCGCAATCCCAGATCCTGCTGCTCCAAAGACGCTTCGCATGAAGGCAGGCGGCTAAGATGAACTTCCGCCTGCCAGCGTGGCCAGCATCGATCGGGAGGGAGCAAAGAAGGTCGTACCGGTATGTGCCGTGGAGAAGTCCAGAAGCCTGTCATATGCACCCGCCGGTTCGCCAACGAACATCCGCTGCAGCATCTTCTCGATCACCCACAAATGCCGGGTGTATCCGATGAAGTAGGTGCCAAACTCGCCGTGGCCGGCGCGACCGAAAGGCATGTTGTCGCGCAAGATATCGTGCTCGTTGCCATCCTCATCGACGATGGTCGCCAGCGTCTTGTGCGACTTGCGCGGGGCATCGTCATCATCGAGTTCGATATTGTCGATCTTGGTTCGGCCGAGGATTTTCTCCTGCAAGTCGGTCGAGGTTTCGCCCCAAGCCGCAAGATCGTGCAGATATTTCTGCACCACGACATAGCTGCCACCAACAAAGTCGGAATCTTCGTCGCCGACGAGCGCGGACTGACCTATCTCGTGTCCGACCGGGTTGGCAGTGCCGTCCACGAAGCCAAGCAGGTCACGAGCATCGAAGTATCTGAAACCCGAAACCTCGTCGATCATCCTCACCGCCGACCCGAGGGTTCGGAGCAGGATTCGCTCGAACTCAAAGCAGAAATCTGGCCGTTCGGCACGAATGTGAAAGAGGAGATCGCCTGGCGTAGCCGGCGCCTTGTGCCGCGTGCCTTCAACCGCGGCGAACGGCTTCAGTTCGCGAGGCTTCGTGGGCGCACCCATGCGATCCCACAGCTCGCTACCGATCCCGACGATGCAGGACAGCCGGGCGGAGAGGTCGCGAAATCCTACGGATTTCACGAGGTCGTCGATCCCACCGAGCAAATCGCGAACCTTGGCGAGGGCGTCGGCCCCCTCGTTCACACCGACCACAAGAAAGATCGCGGCCTGCGAAAGCGGTGCCTCGATACTCTGGGCGTCGATTGGCACCCGATCCCAAGCATGTCCTGTCATATCCACTCCGTTGTTGTGACGCCGCGGCCGTGTCGACCACGGACCGCGCGCTTCTAACCCTGTACCCAGAAAGCAGACCATCCGACGCAATGCATCGCGATTTCAAGCCTCACCCGCCAGACGCTCGAACGCAGACGTCCGGCGCGGCGATATCGCGCTGGCAGCCGTCTAACGCGGCCGCATTTGCCATTACGTGTATTGGGGCAAACCGTAGAGGTTAGCGATATTGGCGTCAAGTAGGACGGTCGGTGGCCCTTACGGCGGTCTGCTGGCTTGCGCCAAAAATCTCCTTACACCAGCTTCCATATCCAAACAAAGCGTGAACGCGCGAACGCCCTTCTCCTCTGCACTGAAAACGCCATGCATGCCCCATGCAACGTGCATTTTGACCTCCATGCGCGCCATACAAAGCGGCGTCTTTGAGGCGCGGGTTGTAACGGCTCCGTAAAACATGATCTTTCGTGGATTGGTAACTTCCCCACTGACACGCGGCGTCGCAGTTCCGCTTGCAGGCCGCAGCGCCGCGTGACCGTAGATCCATTGAAGGAGGAAGTATGAAGAAGCTGTTGGCAATCGCGGCGCTGGCCGCCCTGAGCGCAACCCTGAGCGGATGCTGGTGGGGGCCGCCTCCGGGTGGCGGCGGCGGTCCCGGTGGCGGCGGCCCTGGCGGCGGCCATGGCGACGGTCCGCATGGCGCAATCGTGGTCCCGGGACATGTCGCGCAGGGCTGACGCGAACCGGCGCACGGTGTGAGTCGAAGAAGGACGGTCAGAAGCATGACCGCCCTTTTTGCGTCAGGCGGGGAAAGTCATCGACACGACGAACCCGCCGTCGACTGCATTGTCCGCATGAAAAACGCCGCCGTTGTATCGCACGAGTCGCCGCACGATCGCGAGACCGAGGCCGCAATGTGCGTCGCCGCTGCGGGCTTCGTCCAGTCGTACGAACGGTTGCAATGCGCGCTCCAGTTGCCCGCCCGGAATGCCGCCGCCGTGATCGCGAACCGTCAGCGTGTAGTGTCCATTGTGTCGCGACGTCGATATCTCGACCGGTGGTTCGCCGTACGTCAGCGCGTTCTCGATCAGATTAGTGAGTATCCGGTCGAGATCGACGAGCGGCAAGCCAAAGCCGTCGCCCGCCTGGAGGTCGAGACGCACCAGTGCGTCGTCTTCGAGACTGTCGCCGTAATGGCGGCGGCAATGCGCATCCACACTCGTGGGCGGCGACCTGTCCGCGCTTTCGCGCGCGAAATCGAGAAACTGCGTGACGATGCGCGACAACGACTCCGCGTCGCGCAGAAAGCCGCTGCGGTTTGCTTCGTCCGGCAGCAAATCCGCGCGCACCTGCATCCGCGTGATGGGCGCACGCAAGTCATGCGCGACGCCCGCCAGCATCACCGCCCTCTCCTGTTCGGCCCGTGCAAGCTCATGCACCATCTGGTTGAAATCGTCGATGAGTCCCTTCACTTCGCGCGGACCGCTCGCGGGCACCACCGGCGCGCGATGCCCCAGACGAAATTCGCGCGCCGCAATCGCGAGGCGATGCAACGGCCGTTGCAAATACCATGCACCGATCAGCGCAAGGATCACAGCGAACACCAGCATCATCGCGGACGCGCTGATAAAACGGCGCGCGGGCAGCATCGACCTTTCGAGTTTGAGCCAGCCTGCGTTGCCGGCATAGCGCACCCAGACATTGCCGCTTTCCGGGTCCGCGACCACTGCGCTGCCTGGCGGCAGCTTCGCGCGCAACGCGTTCTGGAACGGGCCTGTCGTGTCCTGGCAAGGTGCGGGGCAGCCATACGGGATCGCATTGTCCGCGTTGATGACCGACACGCCG
>Ga0256783_1000257_pt1 | contig 13830 bp, 9 predicted proteins | sample MC6MC0934MT_FD_189995 | JGI IMG/M metagenome (GOLD analysis project Ga0256783, IMG submission 189995) | Metatranscriptome of enriched soil aggregate microbial communities from Iowa State University, Ames, United States - MC6-MC0934-MT... | ecosystem: Environmental > Terrestrial > Soil >... | reverse complement strand
TGCAGATACCAGCGCGGCTCATCGTCGTCGACCGCGCCGATCCGCTCCCGGAAAATCCGGTAGCAGATATGGTCGTCGGCTTCTGCGACGAAGTAGTCGCGCGTGACCGGCTCGCCCGGAACCAGCCAGCCTCGACGCGCTCACCCGACGAAACCGTGCGCAGTGGCGTGCCATAGACGGGGCTCACCGCGCATCAGCAGCTTGATCGGTGCTACGAGCAGCCACGTCGGTCGCGGGGCGTCCGTCGCCGGCGCGACGTACTTCGTCTTATCCGTCACGGACACCCAGCGCGCGGCGACCTATGACCGTAGAGGTTGACAGAATTGTGGTCGCCGACTAGTTTTTAACAATCATCGAGAAGCGAGAAAGACAGATCAACGATTTGCTCTGCCCATTAAACATGCTGTTAATAGGTGAGGCCGGCGATGAGAACCCTGCTCTGGGCATTGGTAATAATTATCAGCGTAATCAATAACGTCTTTGCATACACGCCGTTGCTCGACGAAGTTGAGGGGATTAATGGTAATAATAATAACTATCTTATTATGCCGGCTTGGGAAAACCTGGATCCTGCTAACAGACAGCACGCGTATTTCGTTATTCCAAAGTATCTGGTAATCGGCGGGAACGTTGATGATAGCCAGCCAAAGTATCAATTCGGTGTCAGTCACAGGGGCTACACATTGTTTCCGAATGGAACGGCCGATTACCCCCCGTCGATGGATCTCCTCGCCACCATTGTGACCTACAAAAACGATAGTGATATCTCTGCAATTCACAAGGCGTTAACTGATAGGGATACGGCTGCCGGCTTGGGACCCCCGGTATTTCCGGACCCCGTATTCGAGAAATTCGAGGGGAGTGCCGTAGTCGCTGGGGCAGCAAGCCCGACTGCTCTTGATGCGGTGAACGGCGGCTATCCTGGACAGCTTACGCTCATCCATGTGACGCCTCCCCCGGACGTGCTTCCTTCGCTAATACTGGACCTGCCGACTTCGGCGGGGCGTGAGGCTGCGCTGTGGGGTGTCGTGTTGAAAGGCACTATTCGCGGGTACGCCAATCGATTGAAGTGCACTATCACAGTCCATCACCACAAAGTCTATGACCACTTTAAGGCCCGCGCTTCAGGGCAAGCGTACTGGGGGTTGGTAAAAGCGGACTTGGCTAGAGAAGTGAAGAAAATGGATCAAGACCAGTCTATTGATTTCGGGCTGTGTCGAGGAAGTGCCGATCAGATCGAAAAGATTGTCATGCCTGTATGGCAAAAAATAACAGAGTTAACTGATCAAAACGGCAATACAATGTTTGCTGATATGATTAAAAGCATGAACGGAATACCGAATCATCCCGAAGCTAGCGCGGGCGGCTGGGGATTTCAAACAAGCGCTGGCTGGGAAACTGTCGATTACAAAGATCAGACTGTAATAAACTTCGATATTTCGTTCCAGGATAGATGGACGCTGATCATGGGTATGTCGTTTTCGACGCAATGTTCAAAGTGGAAATCCTATTTCATCAACAACACAAACACCGCTCGACCTTGCGTTGATCCCAAAGACCTACCAGCAATACGCGACAAGCAGAGGACGTGTTTTGGCCAGTTCTTGTCTGAAATCAAAAACAACTACCCCGAAGACGTCAGGGCGAGCGCATACAAGAGGCTCTCGTCAATGGGCTGCGCGTGGGACGGTTCTTATGGGGTGGCGCAAAATGACTTCGATACGACGCTAACTCCTCAGGATGCGGCGGCCGGACGGATGTGTCGAAGCCGTTATCTTCTGTTGTTGGAACGGACGCGGAAAAAACGCGCAATAGGCGATCAATTAGTAGCAGAAATGATGGCGGGAATTGGCAAGTATGGATGCGCGTGGCGCGGTGGGGCTACTGTTACGCGATTGCACGATTCCGAGTTCCTTGATGAACTAGACCAAGAAAGGCGCGGGATAGAGCGGCGGCTCCATACCGAATGACACGGGACGGACGGTGCGTTTTCTATTGACGACAGTCGCGGTGGGTGCATTGACTGCCTGTGTAACCCTCGAGGACGTGGATCGGACTCTGAACGCTCGCAGGCCCCCCGCGTACCTCGCACTAACCGGCGACGTCAGATTCGCGCCAGGAACAGCCAGTAAGCTTCCGGTGCATTCGTCGCCAATCGTTGAACCGTTGGTAGTTCTGGATGCATGCGACATGCACAGCGTTGTCCGAGTGAACAATGGGTACCAAGAAGAGGTGCTCAAGGGTAACTGGCTTTCAGGAAGCATCTGGATCGCGTTGCATACGACGAGGGAGCAATACAGACACTTCCCGTTGGTGCACGTCCTATCCCAAAGCGGATATCGCTATGCTTCAATAGCTTTTGAGGACATTTCACTCCAGGTGATGGACACTAATCAAACTACTTACGAGTTCGTAAAGAGACATCCCACTTGGCAAATCAAAGACTACTCGGAACATTTTGGCCAATGCCCAGCAGTGTTCGACGTTTCGGGACTATACATCGTGCATCAGGTCCTAATGGCCACCATGCATATAAAGCTTCATGGCATATTCGGTTGGTCCGTAAATCCGCCCCAATCTTTAGTTGAAAAGATGACGGGGCTAGGCTTCAGGTTCGAATCCGAAACGAGAGAGTTTGTATCTATGACTCCTTGGTCCATATCGCGATATTCTCGGCTGAAATTGAATACCCTAGGTTTTTTTACGGGAAGTGATGTCGTGAATTCAGAGGGGGCGACTGATTATGATTATCAATAAACGTTGGGTGTTGTTGACAGCCACGGCATGGCTCTCCCTCGCAAGCTGTCACGCACTTGCAACCGATAAGATCATAAGTTTCTTGTCGCAAGAATTTGAGGGACGAGCTCTGGTCTACCGGTTTAGCGGAAAGTCTTTCGCCATTGCATCGCCTTATTCTGCCGCCGTTGCTGGATCTCCATCTGGCCAATACCAAATAGGCTTCAACCACTCCGGATATAGTGATATGTCATCGCCAAGAACCGCAAGCCTGTTCGTCGCCATCGATGTGAAGCAGATGTCTCTTACGCCAGACGAATTGAAAAAACTTGCCAGCGAAAATGTCGTTTATCTTTCCGATATCCGTCCAGACGTGAGAGAGTTTACTCTGGACTTGGAGCTACCTTCCGATAAACAAGAAGAAGCGAGACTCAGGAATGAAGCCGGCTTGCCGACGAAATTCCGGGCTGGCTCGCTTCAGATTGTCAATCTGACCTGGTCGAACGTGAGCGGGAAGTTACTCTATAAATGGCTCACTGACCCAGACGGTTTGAAATTTGTAGTGAAGGGAAGCGGTTCTGTTTCGCTCCGCGGGCACTCCTCCGTCGTCGTGAATAACCCCGCCATTGATGCGTGGTGGTCAGCCAATGTAGGTAGTACCGACGACCGTTTAATATGGAGCGAAGGTGCCGGCATTCTCGCGGCTGAATTAGCTGGAACTGGCGCGCTGCGTGCAATAGTCGATGAGGGACCTTTTGCCGGATCAGCATCATTGTTAGAGGCGACAAAGTCGCTTACCTCCGCGATCGAGATTCGCAGCGTGCCAGTAAAGTCCGGCAAGCGAGCGATCGGGCTTTTGGACATAACAAATATCGCAAAGGTCTATGAAGAGAACGTTACCGTGACGAGTGATGTGGCCATCGGCTCATCGGCGTTTCCCGGGAAGATCCTTAGTTCTCGGCCCGAATACGTCATTGACCAGTCGTCTGGCCTATCAGGCTTGGATGTGCTCCTCCAAGACAAGCGATAGTTGTTAGACGCGGCGGTCAGCTGTACCGGTCTTCACAAGCGGGAGGCTCGATGATCAAGTACATTGATGGCGCACCGCAAGCGGCAGCTTGGGCCGGATGCCTGATTGTGGCCGCGCCGCGTCGTATGCGTGTTCGCCAAATACTGCTCGCTCTGACGTTGATCTTGCTCCGAGCGATGGTTCTGACCGGCCTTTTGCTTTCTCATGATGCGTGCGCGACGCCATTTGAAGTTCATGGACTAGAGATCGGGAATGGTCCCGCGCAGCTCGGCGTACTGGACGTTCCGAACACCGCTTGTCAGGGACCGGAGTCTATTCGTTTCCTTTCCGACAACCAGTTGCTGATTCTTGACAGCGTAAACAAACGCATAGTCGAGTATTCGCTCGACACGGGTAGCTCTAGCATCTTTCTCAATATGCCGCAGACCTTCTTGCCTAGCGACATGTTAGTCAATGGTGCGAACACCTTTATATTAGATGCACAAGCCCGTTCCGTTGCACAATTCGTCGACGGAAAATTCGTCTCCGGCCAGCACTTCGTGCCTGCGGCTGCCATTGGCGGCCCTGCCACCCTCTTTCTGAATGCGAGGAACGAGCTGAGCCTGCAGACTAATGCGGAAGTGCATTCGCTTGGCATGGAGATTCAGCCCGGAACGAGTCTCGCAAGGGGCGAAGCGCTAGAAGTGGAACCGTTTTACACACTCGACACAAAGCCTTGGAGCAATGCGGGAACGCTTCGTCGGCGAGAGAACGCTCCACCTGCGCTGCCCGCAACGTTGCCAATCGAGACGAAACATATTCTCGCGAACGCGAAGGCGTTGTCCAAAGACGAAAAGGGGCGTGTCTACGTTCAAGTGGCTGAACTGAACGGCAAGACGGATTTTTCCGGAACCGTTCGCGTGCTCCGTTACGATCCATCGGGCAAGCCAATTGACGCTGCTATCGTTCCCATCGGAAAATTCTCCTGCGCGCCAAGTCATCCGATTGCAATCTCACCGACGGGCACGGCAGTCTTTCTAAGCGTGTATACAAACCAGCCGGTCCAACTGATTCCGTTGAAGTTTGTCAGCCTCGCTACTTCCACGGGGCCGGCAGAACAACCGGCTCTTTTGGCTCCCGCTGACAAGGAGCACGAGAAGCATAATGAGGCCGTGCTGCTGTATCTATCTAAGCGCAACAATCGTCGTCCAGGGTCGACAGCGCAGACTTCAATCGATCGCGCCACCATTATGGATCGTGCTCAACTCGCCCTTAGTCATGAATGGGAGCTAGGCATCTCTAACTACACTCATGAGCACGTGGAGTCCAAATGCGAGGCAGCTAAAGGATCGAAATGGAAACGGGCCGCATATCTCGAGGGTCGTCAAGGCGCGCTGATTATCGCTATACCGTATCGCTGGTCGGGCGCAATGCGGGACCTTGCCGTTTTTGATCGTGGACTGCGGGACGGCCTTCTTGCCAGCGACGTGTGCACGTGTCGAGAGAGTAAGTATAATTATTGCGTAGTGGAAGATGCGATCGGAATGGACTGCTCCGGATTTGTTTCGTATACATGGGACACCTCTTACGCCACAACGAGAGACATTCCCAGTATCTCCAAACATGTCGATATCGACGAACTTCAGCAAGGCGACGCACTGAACTCTGCCGGACACCATGTTCGCCTCTTCAAAGGAATGACTTGGAGCGACCACGGACTTGTCATAAGTACCGTGGAGAGTTCGGTGGCGTGTGGACGTGTTTGCGAGTCAGTCTACACGCCCAACGAGCTGACCGACTACAAGCCGATGAAGTACAATAACGTGAAGGACTAGCCGGATCGCTTACGGTTCCTCTCCGGGCCTTTGTTCTTGCCCGCGTCGGTCGTGCTCGAGCATAGACATGTTTCACCAGATCACACAACGCAGGACGATACCATTTATGGAAACGGCGTTGCGGTCAGAAATATCAAGCAAGCGCCTCGGGCAGCCCTAAACCGGACATTTCTTATTTGGTCGCCTCCCATTTGCAAGGCAATTGTTCGTGGCGAGGAGGGTCGTTGCGGACTTATATCCGTACATGGACTCCCGCCTATGAGCAAGATCGGTGTGCATTTCGAAGGTCTCGACTGCGTCCGTATATTCGGCTTTTGATGTGCCTGCCTTCAGCACGAGCCATCATGGAAGTTTGCGCGCTTGCGCCTCATCGGCCTCTTGGCTTCATAACGCAGCCGCCGGATATATCAAGATCTGCAAGCGCCGGTCCGACCGGTTCGCCATGCTTTGCCGCTTCTTGCGCAGTCGTGGATGGAGTGAAGATGTCTCGCTGGTTTACAGGGCGGTTATCGGCCTTTGTGTGGCCAAGGCCAAGGACCGTTTGCAATGCCGGAGCCGACAACTAACTATCCGTCCAACGGGAGAGGCGAATGTCGCTTGATGGCCGCTCAGCGCCTCATGCAGTTGGCATGAATAGCCGGGAATTCCTCTGGCGCGATCGACAGCGCTCGACCCGTCGCGTTCGGTCGGCTGATCGCGGTTCCAACGGCTGGCATCCAGAATGGTGCTGCCATACCGAGACCTCGCGTGCTGCCTCCGGGTCCCATGGCCATTTCATAGAACTATCGCAACGTGTAATGCATTAGACTATTCGCCGGGACCGGGACGGGTGGACGATTAAAACCGGTCAGCTAACAGATCCGGGGAACGAAATTGACAAAGGGATTCGACGGCGGCAATGCTCGGGGATCGGTATGGCATCGCTGGGATCCGCACATCCATGTGCCTGGGACCGCTCTGAACGACCAGTATGGCGGCACTAATCCGTGGGAAGCATTTTTGAATGCCGCCGAAAACGCAAACCCGCCGCTGCGCGCGCTGGGCATAACCGATTACTTCGGTATCGACGGTTATGTGACGGCGCTCAAATACAAGGAAGAAGGACGTCTTCAAAACGTCGAATTCATTTTTCCCAACGTTGAACTCCGGCTCAGCATTGAGACGTCAAGGGCGTCCGCAATCAATTTGCATTTGCTGTTTTGCCCCGACGACCTTGACCATATCGACCGTATTCACCGGTTCTTGCGCGAGCTTCAGTTTTCGTACCAAGGCGAACCATACCGATGCGAGCGCGCAGACCTGATTCGCCTCGGCCGCGCCCATAACCCCAAGATCGTTGACGACGGCGCGGCTCGCACTGAAGGCGCCAACCAGTTCAAGGTAACGCTCGCAGACCTCAAACGGGCCGTCGACAATTCAGAATGGGCCCAAAAGAACGTTCTTTTCGCTGTCGCTGGAGGCGAGAAGGACGGCACGTCCGGTTTGCGGGACGATACCGCATCCTTTGCTGCCTTGCGGAAGGAAATCGAGCGGTTCGCCAACATCATCTTCAGTGGCAATCCTAAGCAAGTGAGTTTTTGGCTTGGCAAAAAAGGCGTGTCTGTCGAGGAGCTGCAGCAGCAATACAACGGGCCAAAACCCTGTCTGCATGGCTCCGACGCTCACACCGCAAGCAAGGTCGGAGTACCGGACATCAAGCGTCTCTGCTGGATAAAGGGCGATCTCGCGTTCGAGACTTTGAAGCAGGTGTGCATCGAGCCAGGCGAACGCGCGTTTATCGGCGAGGAACCGCCGAGAGGGGCGCTGACCGGCGCGACGATTGATTCTATTTCTGTATCCAACGCAAGCTGGCTGTCGAAGAGCAAGATTGATCTCAACTGGGGCCTCGTCGCTATCATTGGAGCACGAGGCTCAGGAAAAACGGCGTTGGCTGACCTTATCGCGGCCGCCGGCCTCTCGCTGTCGCCAAGGTTCAACGATAAGTCGTTCCTAGTCCGAGCAAAAGCTTTCCTCGGCCGCAGCGAGGCTCGTTTGCATTGGACATCCGGTGAGCAGACCTACGCCGAGCTTGCACCCACTGACCCCGAAGAACTGCTGGACCACCCGCATGTGCAATACATGTCTCAGCAATTTGTGGATCAGCTATGCTCGGCCGACGGACCAAACGACGAGCTTGTACAAGAGATAGAACGCGTGATTTTTAACGCGCATCCTTATCCCGACAGGCTCGGCGCTGACTCGTTTCAGGAGTTGCTGCGCATCAGGCTCGAAGCCTCCCATGACAAGCAAACCCGAAACAAGCAGGCCCTTGAAAGAGCGTCAGCAGAACTCACAGATGAGCGCGTGAGAAAGGATGGCCTCAAGGCCTTGGAAAAGGACCGCGACGAGCGACAGGCTGCAATCGAGAAGGATAAGAAGGACCGGAATTCACTGATCAGCAAGGGGAACGCGGCGCGCGCCCTTCGCCTAGAACAGGTATCAGAAGCGGTCGACCGAAAGCGCCAGGAGGTGGACCGCGCGAAACGGAAGCTCCGCGGGCTGCAGCTTTTGAAGGAAGATGTCGTCGATTTCCGCGCTCGTGAAGCGGCCGAACATCTTGAAGACCTCATGCAACGAAGGGAAGAAACGGGGCTATCGAAGCTGGATTGGGATCAATTCAAGCTCGACTTCGCCGGCGACGTCGACGCCCTCCTTGAGACTCGTCTTGGCGAGGCGCGGCAAGGTGTCGTCGCCGTGGAGGGAGTGCAGACAACACCGGAGCCAGCGACCGACCCGAATGTCGCATTGATCTCCGACGCCGCCATCTTGAGCGACCAGACACTTGCCTTGCTTGAGCGCGAATTCAACCGATTGAAGAATCTCGTCGGGATCGACGTCCAGAACGCAAAGCGCTACGCAAACCTGTCCGAGAAAATCACCAAGGCCGACTCGGGGCTCAAAAAAGTGATGCAGCAGATCGAGCGGGCCAAAGCGTCAGACGCCAAGATAAAGGAGCTCGTCGAAGCGAGACGCGCTGCATACGCGCAGATTTTTACCGGGATCGTCGAGGAAGAAGCCGAACTTGCTTCGTTGTATGCGCCGATCAAGGAAAGAATCGAGCACGCCGGCGGATCGTTGTCGAAGCTGTCTTTCTCGGTTAGACGCGCCGTCGACATAGGAAAATGGGCAGCCAAAGGTGAGAGCTTGCTCGATCTCCGCAAGACCGGCCCTTTCCGAGGGCGTGGGGAACTTCAAAAGCGTGCTACAGAAAAGCTTTTCAGCGCCTGGTCGACAGGCAACGCGGCCACCGCTGCCGGAGCTTTGCTCGAATTCGTCAAGGCAAACGAAGCCGATCTCAGGGCCCACATTCCCGATGACGACGTTTTCCGTAGTTGGGCGCGGGATGTATCCGACTGGCTTTATAGCACCGAGCATATTTCTGTAGGCTACGGTCTTCAGTACGACGGCGTCGACATCGAGCAACTTTCTCCGGGCACCCGCGGGATTGTGCTCCTGTTGCTGTACCTTGCCATCGATGCAGAGGATGATCGACCGCTCATCATTGACCAGCCTGAGGAGAATCTCGACCCGCAGTCGATTTTCCAAGAACTGGTCAATCGCTTCCGCGAGGCAAAGAAGCGCCGGCAGATCATCATCGTCACCCACAACGCAAACCTGGTTGTGAATACTGACGCAGAACAAGTCATTGTCGCGACCTGCGGACCACACCGGCCGTCTCAACTGCCGGAGATCTCATACGTAAGCGGCAGCTTGGAAAATGTGATTATCCGTAAACACGTTTGCGACATTCTCGAAGGCGGCGAACTGGCTTTCAAGGAACGGGCGAAACGGCTACGCGTCGCTATCTAGCGGGCAACGCCGGCGTGACGAAGGAAGCGGGCCCAGCACTCCGAGGCCTGTGCGCCACCAGCGCCGTTTCTAATCAGGGATGAGACGCGCTGCTCATCCCGTATAGTCTGCCGGGCATCGCCTTGAGAGCGTCACGACTGACCGCAGCGGCGGAGTTTCGGCGTTGTCGGTGCCGACGGCAATGACCGATATAAGCTGTCGAGGAGTCTTTCCAGTGTCCATCTTTGGCGCAGACTGAATGTCAGAAACTGGCCGATACTGTTTGCAAGGACTTCCCCCTAGAGTCAAGGTCGGGGTTCGATTTTTTCGACGTTTGCGGACATGTGACGCGCACTTGCAGGTGGGCCGGTTGGCGTAGTCATTTCATTCTCCTCAAGTCGGCTGCTGCTGTCGCGTCGAAGCAATACCAGGAACAGACTGCGTCTTTGCAAACGGCCTTTATTGCCCGAGACGTATCGGGCGGGCCACGATATGAGCCGCCCTGGAGAACCCTATTTGAAAACCGGCGAACAGGCACTCAGCGACACGCCGCGTGCGGTGATGACTCGCCAACAGAATCGTCGGGTTCTTCTCCCGTTCGGTCCGACCTCGTCTTGCTATCGCTTCGAGCAGTAGTTGAGTTTCAGGACAATCGGGTCATACTGCTGCGGGCGCTAGCGGCGCATACATGGGATGGCGTTGCCACGCGTCGGCGTCGTAGTGTTCGTTCTTTGCGAGCATCGCCCACAGCATCCGGGCATGTTTGTTGGCAATTGCAATCAGCGTCTTGTGATAGCCCTTGCGTTCGTGAAGCTGCCTGATCCACCGTTGCAGCCGGCTTGCGTGCGTGGGGTCTGCACGCAACGCAGACTGCAATGTGCTTCGGGCGCCCTGGACGAGCAGCGTGCGCAGATAGACGTTTCCACGCAGGCTGATGTGCCCCAGCCGGGTCCTGCCGCCCGAGCTGTGCTGTCGCGGCGTCAAGCCCAGCCAGGCGCCAAACTGTCTGCCATTTCTGAAAACCTTCGCATCGGGCACCGTAGCGGCCACGGCACTTGAGGTCAACGGACCGACGCCGAGCAGTTCGCCGGCGCGTCTTGCGACGTCACTGCATCTGGCGTGCGTGGCGATCTGCTGGTCACAGCGGGCGAGCCGCAGGTTCAACGCGACCAGTTGTTCACGCACTTCGAGCAACATGGCACGCACCGGGTCAGGCAGTCTGGCATCTTCGATCAGTATGGGCAACGCGCTGAGCAAGCGGTCTGCCGAACGCGCGATCACCACCCCGAATTCGGCCAGCAGTCCGCGCGTGCGGTTCAGCAGTGCAGTCCGTTCCTCCTGCCATCCTTGACGGACGCTATGCCACGCCAGAATGGCCTGCTGCTCGACAGATTTGATCGCCACAAAGCGCATCGTTGGCTGGCGGGCCGCAACAGCGATCGCCTCGGCATCGGCTGCATCGTTCTTGCCTCCCGGCCTGAACGGTTTGACGAACTCGGCGGGAATGAGCCGGGCGGTATGACCACGTGCGGCAAACCAGCGACCCCAGTGGTGAGAAGAACCGCAGGCTTCCATTGCGACGCGGCAGGGGGACAACTGTTCGGCCCATCGCATGAACGCCTCGCGTCGCAGCACGCGGCGCTGCAACACGGCACCGGTACTGTCAAGCACGCAGACCGCGAAGATGTCCTTTGCCAGGTCGATTCCGACGGTAGTAAGCTGGTCCATGACTTCCCCTCCTGTTCCGATTGATGGATGGCACCTCAATCATGGCACTTGATGCCTGCGACTTCAGCGTCGCACCGGGACGGGGAAGTCCCTCCCATTTGAAAAAGTCGCCGAGTGGGTTTTATCAGTTGTCCTGCGCGAAAATTGACCTATCAGATCGGCTTGCAAGCCGCTCGCACTGTCGGCCAAGGGTAAGAAGACCCCTGAAACCTCATGAGATAGACAGCCAGCGACTTTTTCAACAGTATCGGCCGTTCTGCGACACCCACTGATTTGCCCTCGCCCATACGTTGCAACGCACAGAAATCAACCGGTATGAAAAGTACCCCGCATTATGTAGGGTACTCACCACCCCGATCTTGTATTAAAAGGCTCTCAAGCCATTAGTATGGTGCCAGGGTAGTATTACTCAATTTGAGCTATTTCGCTGATGCGCATTCCGCACGTAATGCCTAGCAGGAGAACGAGACAATCGCGCTCAGGATGGCGCGATGTTGCAGACGTGACGGCGAGTAGATGCCGGATTTGAGCCGGTCGAAGTGTTGCAGCTTGAGCCATGCGCCCCTCTGAATGGGATCGGTTAATGACGTATTCAGAGAGAGATTTGCATGTGCGCGGATGCCGGATTCGAAGGGCTCTACCCGCTCGATGCACTGGTGCCGGCGGACCTGTCACCGCAGGAAAAAGCTGCGTGGATCTATCGTGCCAACCTCGCCGCGATCGGACGCGCGGATATCGTCATGGCCAACGTGGCAGATTTTCGCGGCGCGGGCGAGCCCGACAGCGGCACCGCGTTTGAGATTGGATATGCGGCTGCGCTCGGCAAGCCCATCTGGGCTTACAGGGAGGATGTCACCGCGTTGCGCGAGCGCGTGCCGTGCAGCGCGACTCAGCTCGGCGATGTCTGTGACCGCGGCTATCTGGTTGAGGACTTTGGGCTTCCCCTTAACCTGATGCTCGCGTGCGCGGCAAAGATCGTCCAGGGCGGTCCTGCCGAGTGCCTGCGCGCGATCTCCGACGCCTATGAGGGCGGCACGACAGCCCCCTCTTCCTGGAGGCGAATTGGCGAATCGGAGATTCGCCAGGTGTAGGGTTGACGCCACTTCAGTATATAAGGTGCTAAATGCCATGAACGAATCGCATCTGTGGACAGCCGAGCCGCACACCGCTTATCTCCACTGGCAGACGACAGAGGCGGCCGGCGCGGACCGCCGCCGGTTCTCCCAACGCTCCATCGTGCAGCACAAGGCGATGTTCGACCGGTTCCTGCGCCATCTGCTCACCCGAGGCGTGGCACTCGCGACGTTCGGACCCGAGCACCTTGATTCTTTCTTTGACGACGTCGAAAACCGCTGTGCGCCAGGGACGACGACGCGCCTGCGTTACGTCAAGCTGATCGACCGGCTGTGCCGGCATCTGGTCGACGTCGGCCTGCGTCACAGCAATCCCGCGGCGACCTTCGCGCTCTCGGCCGCCTGGCCCGAGGACGAGCCCGAACCGCTCTTTCTCGATTCCGACGCGGACACCGCCCTTCAGGGCTATGTCCAACCCGACGCCGGCGACGATGCCCGCCTGTGCCGCAACCGCGCGGTCGTCGCGCTGCTGCTGGGGGCGGGCCTCACTGCGGCCGAACTGCGCGGCGCGCGATGGCGCGACGTGGTCATCGAAGGGATAAGGCCGCAGGTGTCCGTGCCGAAGCGAGGGGCACGCCTCGGGAGGACTGTGCCGCTTCCCGCCTTCTCGACGCCTGCGCTCGCGGCATGGCAACGGCTTCATCCGTCGGCCGACGATGCGCTTCTTTTCCCCGCGCCGCGCACAGATGACAAGCCGATCAACGATGTGCTCCTCGGTGCGATCGTCCGCGACGCGCTGGACGCGATCGGCTTCGCCGCGCCGGACATGAGCCCGCGCGTGTTGCGCAATACCTTCGCGCGTCGTCAGCTGCTGTGTGGCCGCACCAACGAACAGACGAGCGCAATGCTGGGTCTGGCCAGTCATCGCACCGTTATCCGCATCCGCGACACCATCAGCGCCCAGACGACTTGACTTCGCTTCCCACTCCGTAGGCTGGTGTTGCCGGTTCGTCTGTGCCGGCACAACCTTTGTTCGGAGTGCTACATGCCATACAAAACATCATTCATGGACATGACCTATCCCGATGAAACGGGCCGTCCATGCGCCCTTCAGTTCCGCATTGCGCTTACCGCGGCAACTGAGCGTCTGGCGATTGTCCATCTGCTTGAGACGAAGGCGGAGTACCAGGGGCCGATGGAGTCATCCATCGTCCGGGACCAGATCCTGAATCGCATTCTGGATACTCACCTGCGCGGTGTTCCATTAAACGCCATCCGGCTCGTCGTCGAGAGCGGCGAAGAGTCGTCGCTGTTTCCAATCGATTTCGACGTTGGAGACTACATCAAGCGTGGCAATCCATACGAGGCGACGCATGTCACAACGGGTCGCGGTCTGTTCCGGGAACGGGTTGCCATCAGGTCTGAATCCGTCGTCGCGGGGCATACGCGAGTACACACCAGTCACGCCGAGCCAGTTGCCGTGCCGCGCGATATAGCTAACGCGCTGCGCTAGGCGTGTGACGCGGTCGGCCGGTTCACAAGCCCGAAAGGCGGTGCTTTTACGCCGTCTTTCGACGGGGCGTGCACCTGCGCGACCGGTCAGAATGTCCTTGAGTTCGCG
>Ga0256783_1000249_pt1 | contig 14014 bp, 9 predicted proteins | sample MC6MC0934MT_FD_189995 | JGI IMG/M metagenome (GOLD analysis project Ga0256783, IMG submission 189995) | Metatranscriptome of enriched soil aggregate microbial communities from Iowa State University, Ames, United States - MC6-MC0934-MT... | ecosystem: Environmental > Terrestrial > Soil >... | reverse complement strand
TCGAGCTTGCGCGGAAGGTGCTTCACAAATATCCGGATGAGAGCTTGATGGAAGCGCTCGTCGAGCTGACGGAGCATAGTCAGCACCGCGTAAGCAAGCTTGTTCGCGGCGACGTCCTCAAAGTTCTAAATCGGTTTGATTCGCTGTTCGGTGACTCTCCGGTCCTGGAAAGCCTAGAGGAGGTTTTTGGCGCTGCGGCGTTACGCGACGGTGGGTCGGTGTGGCTGGATAACTCCAGCCTGGATGCTCAGATAGACGAGCACTACCTCCGCAACCCTGATTGGACCAGTGAGGAGATGCTCATTGAATGCGGCGCGTTGACGTGCTCTCAGTTTCGCTTCTTCGCTTTACTTGAAAAACTTGTCCATCCGATGACCCGGCGCGATGCTGAACAGGCCGAGTTGGCCGCCGCAATCAGCGACGCGTTGAAGCGAGACGGCTTCACACTGAAACAGACTTCTGTCGAGTCCAAGTATCCTATTTACAGTGTCGTTCGCGCTCTGGCGGGCGTGGCCGGAACGATGAAGAATCTGATTTTTGCGTCGACCGGGCAGAAACCGGAATTGGTCTTTCGCGACGCCTTAAACAATGACGTCGAAATCACGAAGCACGCGGACAAGGTGCTCGTCTACGACCAGCCGCTTCTCAGCTCGGGGATGCTTTTATGGAGCGACCTTCGCGATTGGTACGCTGACATTCATGGTGTAGACGAAACCGAAGGCTCGAAGATTTTGTACACGCGTTTGCGCGATTCCGTCATCGGCGCCGACTCGCCCGGCGAATACGCGATTTTTCACGGCTACTACAAACGCTTCAGCAAACTACTCAATGAGCGACTCCCGGCTCTAATTCCGCAGGTCTACCTGCACTACGACCCGTACACGCGCCGTGAGCGAGGCGATGAGAAATTCTTGGCGCGGCAGCGCATGGACTTCCTTCTGATGCTTGAGCAAGGCGTCCGCATTGTTATTGAGATAGATGGGCGCCATCACTACGCAGTGAAAGACCAAAGCGCTCCCGAGCGCTACATCGCTAACGCACAACTCTATGCCGAGATGGCGATGGAAGACCGGCGGCTTCGGCTGATGGGTTACGAGGTGTATCGCTTCGGCGGATATGAATTCCGTGACGTGGACCTTGCCGGAAATCCGAAGGTCGGTCCAGAAGCAGAGCGCCGCGTAGCTGAGTTTTTCGAACGATTGCTCGCGCGGCACGGGGTTCGATAGGCGCCGGCGCGAACGCGGACTTGAGGTTGATGTCAGGTCAGAATCAGTAATCCGGGTTCACTTCTCCGAAGTCGACCTCAAATCTCGTAGGCACGATTTCGATTTCGACGAGTTCGGGCTCACCGTCCTCGAAATCCTCGAAGGTGTACAGCACCTCGATGCTTACCGTAACCTCGCGCTCAGCACGTCCGTGCCCGATGCGCACCATGTCTCTATCGATACCGTCTCTCATAGAAAACGAAAATGCGCCAACCAGTCCAAGATTGACGGTGACGATGCCTTGAACGGTCAGCACATCGTTGACATAGCCAACTGGGTTCAGGACTGGGCGCCCGTCTTTCGATTCAAACTCTGCGTCGACGACGTGCTCGTCTTCCATCTCAGCATCGAAATAGAACGACGAGCTAGCTTCCGGAATTATGTTGAGGTCGTGGACGTTGTTCGCGATGGTGCTGGTAAGCTGCTCGAGGAAGTCCGGATACGCGCCTTCCTGAATTCGTTGGGCAACGGTGTCGGTCAGCTTCCGGGTATGCTCATTTCGTTCTTGGACAAGCGTCAGGGCAGCTCCGAGGTCGTCTATAGCCGCGAGGCGCTCCGCCGTCTCGCAATACGAAATACATCCCTTGTCCCTCGTGACAAAAAGGACTGACGTCTTTTGCTTCGTGGCCCACGACCCAAGCGAGAGAAGGGTAATCGCGCACGCCGAACGCTCCTCGCTTCACCAATTCAGACGTCGTCCACTGCGCGCAGACTTGCGTTCATGGGAGCAACGTCAGTTAGAGCGTTCGGAAGCGATTTCGGGTGTCTGCTCGACATCGGCTTAGTCGCGGAGGAGGGAGGAAAGCGGCAACCTGAACCGGCTCCGTTGCAAGGTCACTTTCCGTCGGTCGTACTATACTGCTCGAAAATTGGCGGAAATGACCTGATGAGGCAATCCGCATAATCATAAGACGCGAGAGATTGAGACCATGGGCCGGAAGGCGAAAAAATCGGGTTCCGGCGCGGGCACGCTGGTTGTGGCCATTGTCATGGCCATCATATTTGCTCCAAAGGGCGGGTGGACCGTGTTCCTCGTCTTTGTCCTCAGCTGTGTGCTTGTGGCTATCTTTGGCAAGAAGAAGGAACAAGGACCTGCTACCAGCAGCAACAATCCGCCTTCGGCCGCACCACACGGCTCTAGCTCAAACTCCTCGATGCCGCCCACCAATCTCGGCCGTCGCGCCCAGTCCGACGACGAATTCCTGACAGTCACCCTGTCAGCAGATTCACCCTCTTCGTCCTATCGAATTGGGCGGCCCGCGCTTGAAACCGCAGCCGGCGTTCGATGGGTCGTCCCCGGCGAAAGCGTGGAAATCAGCGGCGTCGCGATAACAGGGGGTATGTTCTATCTGGGGGTACCCAAGCGCGTCGATGCTACCAGCTTGGACGCGTGCGTCCTCAATCCCAAAGCAAATGTCGCTAAGACGGCCGGCGACCTCTCTGCCGGGTCTGAAGACTACTGGCTCAGCTATCAGTCCTTTTCGGCCGAACAACGTGGCGTATACCTTCAGTGGCTTGCTTCAGACCGCTCCGACCCGCGATTGAATCGAAGCTTTGCGCTGTTTTACCTTTACGGTCTCGAAAGGCGCGTCCTTTTCGACGGGATTCAAGGAAAGGTGCAAAAAGCCGAATTTGAAACCATCGTGAGTGAACTGAAGCGTCTGAAATCGATTTATTCGAACGTTTTGCGGACCGTACACATCGATGGCCTGCTTGAGTTCATTTGCGTCCATCTGACCCACCCTCAACGCCAGTACGACCAGTTGCCGGGGACAATCAGCAGCGCGTACGAGGTACCGCTGAGCATACGCGTCGCGTTTGGTCAGGCTGCGGTCGACAAGAAGCCGGTGCCTTCAGATTGGGCACTTGCGTGGGCGCTTGGCGACGGTGGCGTATATAAGCGAACCCCAGTGACTCGCTGCGAGGACGAATTTCGCCAACTGTTTCTCCGCAAATACCGGGAGCAATTCCGCGATGGCATGAAGCTGACGGCGAACAAGACAAAGCTGAAGGTGTCCGCGCAAGTCGCCTTCCCTGCACTGCAGGGCATCGAATATCCCGATTACATTACGGCGCTGCCTGACATTGCAGCCGTGACGGGACCAAGGAACAAGCTCCAGCAACTGGTCAACGAGTGCTCCGACGCCCTCGATGCGTACAGCAGATTTCTTGGCCGGAATCCAGATGCGAAGGGCTCGCTGGAAAGCGCACTCACGTTGCCAGTCGAATTGTGGCCAGAGAGTGCTCGTCTGGAGCTTAAATCCCTTGCTTCAACTGTCGCCGGCGGGACAGTCGTGATGACTTTTGGAAGCTTGCTCGAAAAATTCAAGGCGTCTGGGAACATTTCGCGCGACAAGATAACCGCTCTCGCCCGCGTTCTGGGAGAGGCCGGCATTGCCATCGAGCCGGATGTTCGAATCTCTGGCCGCACGCCGAAGGGCGCCGACTATGTGGGGTTGTATGCGACGCCTCCAAGCAACTCAACTAACTTCGTTGACGACAGTTACTTGACGGTCGCGCTAATGGTGGACATGGCGGCATCGATTGCGATGGCTGACGGCAGCGCGTCCGAGCAGGAAGTTGCGTTGATTCATCGCAAGATTGAGTCTTGGCCGCAACTAACCCCGCGACAGCAGGACAGGCTCAAAGCTCGCGCAGCGGTGCAGATTGCCCAGCCGCCTACCCCCGCTAGCCTGAAGAAGCGGCTTGAACCGCTTTCTGGAGAGGCGAAGGTTTCCGTCGCGACTCTGCTCGTGCAAACAGCAAACGCAGATGGCTTTGTGTCGCCGGCCGAAGTCAAAATGCTGGAAAAGCTTTATCAAATGCTCGGTCTCGACCCTCAGCGGCTCTATGGCGACCTGCATGGCAACACTGTTGTCGCTTCTTCCAACGCGCCGCGGACTTCGACAGCGACTGCCAAGGCGCCGAACAGCTTGGCGCAACCGGTTTTTGCGCTGGATACCTCGAGAATCGAGGCGCTTCAGAAGGAGACGGCGAAAGTCTCCGCCTTACTGGCCGACGTTTTTGCGGAAGAAGACCCGGTTGCAGAACCGTTCCAGGAAACTGTGGAGCCGCAAGCGGGCTCCGCAAGCCTGCTAGGACTGGACGAGGCGCACTCGACGTTCTTGCGCCTTTTGCTGTCACGTCCGTCATGGACTCGCTCCGAGCTCTCTGACGCGGCATCGGACCTGGAGCTGATGCTCGACGGCGCAATTGAACAGGTAAACGAAGCCTCGCTCGACCACTGGGACGAGCCGCTAACTGACGGCGATGACCCGGTCGAAATCAATCAGGAATTTGCACAAAGGTTAGTCTCATGACAACAATTCGCCCGAAGGACCGCGATGCGGTTCTTCAATCCCTTCGCGCCGGCGTGGTTCCTCGCATCGGGCAACATCTAATCCAGGTGGGCCGCGCAAAAGAGCTCGAAGCTTTGATTCAAGACATCGGTCGTGTCGCGGACGGTGGCTCGAGCTTCCGGGTGGTGGTAGGCGAATATGGCGCTGGGAAGACCTTCTTTCTGAATCTCGTCAGGGCCATCGCACTCGAAAAGAAGCTGGTCACGGTCCATGCGGACCTGAACCCTGACAGAAGGTTGCATGCCTCCGGCGGTCAGGCACGTTCACTGTACGCCGAACTGGCGAAGAACATGTCGACTCGCACGAAGCCAGACGGTGGTGCGCTCGCGGGTATTGTGGAGAAGTTCATTGGGCAGGCCAGAACCGAGGCTAAGGCCTCGGGACGAACGAGCGAGGAGGTGATTCGCCTGCAGCTCAATCAGTTGACCGAGATGGTCAATGGATACGACTTCGCGGACGTTATCGCAGCATATTGCCGCGGATTCGACGAAGGAAACGAGCAGCTGAAGGGCGACGCGATTCGCTGGTTGCGCGGCGAGTTCTCCACCAAGACCGACGCCCGGACTGCACTCGGGGTTCGCTCCATCATCGATGACGCCTCGGTGTACGACCAACTCAAGCTCATGGCTCGGTTTGTCAAACTCGCCGGGTACGGCGGGATGATGGTGTGCCTCGACGAGCTGGTGAACCTGTACAAACTCGCGAACGTCCAGGCGCGGAACTCGAACTACGAACAGATTCTGCGGATTCTCAACGATTCGCTCCAAGGGTCTGCAGAAGGATTGGGGTTCGTTCTTGGGGGTACTCCCGAGTTTCTGCTCGATACGAAGCGGGGACTCTATAGCTACACGGCCCTTCAGTCGCGGCTTGCCGAAAACACGTTCGCCACGAATGGTTTTATCGACTATACCGGTCCGGTGATACGGCTGGCCAGCCTTACGCCTGAGGACTTTTATGTCCTCCTAGATAAGATTCGCATCGTCCACGCGTTCGGCGACGCGACCAAGGCGATTTTGCCGCAAGAAGCGATTCCGGCCTTCATGGCGCATTCCGCCATGCGGCTAGGAGACACCTATTTCAGAACACCACGCACGACGATAACGGCGTTCATTAACCTGTTGGCGGTCCTGGAACAGAATCCGTCGGCTGACTGGCGGCAGTTGATTGGGACGCTCGAAGTCCAGAAGGATACGGGAGGCGTGGCTGACGTTGCGGCCGAGGGTGACGATGAACTCGCCAGCTTCCGCCTCGGCTGACTCCCGAAGCTTCGACCTGCTCCACGAAAAGATTCGACGTTGGGTCTGGAGGGAGGGGTGGACCGAGCTACGTGACGCGCAGGAGCGCGCCGTGCCCGCGCTCATCAATGCAGACCGTGACATCATCATCGCAGCAGCGACAGCGGCCGGGAAAACGGAAGCTGCGTTCCTTCCCATTCTGTCGAATCTACTGCGCGACGAGCCGTGTACCGGGTCGGTGCTCTATATCAGCCCGTTGAAGGCCCTTATCAACGACCAATGGTCGCGACTGAATGACCTTTGCGAAGAGCTTGAGATTCCTGTGATTGGTTGGCACGGAGACGTGTCAGCTAGCCGCAAGCAGCGATTCTTTAAGAATCCAAAGGGCATTCTGCTGATAACGCCCGAGTCTCTCGAAGCGATGTTTGTCAATCGTGGCTCGTCCTTGCGGGCAACATTCGGCGCGCTGCGCTACATCGTTGTCGATGAATTGCATGCGTTCATTGGGTCTGAGCGCGGAAAGCAGCTTCAGTCACTGATGCACCGGGTTGAGCGCACATGCGGACGGCGGGTTCCTCGCGTTGGGCTTTCTGCCACGCTCGGCGACATGCAGCTTGCAGCGCAATTCCTTCGGCCCGGCCACGACACCGCCGTCGAGGTCATCGAATCGAAGAGCGGCGGTCAGGAACTGAAGGTCCTTATAAAGGGCTTTGTCCTCCGACCGCCCAGAATCGAACTGGAACCCGATTTAGAAAATCCGGTGCTGGAGGATGCGGTCCCCGGAAGTACCGTCGACGTCGCGAACCAGCTGTACAAGTCGCTGCGTGGCTCAAACAATCTCATATTCCCCAACAGCCGGCGGCTCGTCGAAACCTATGCCGACCTTTTGCGCCGCGCGTGCGAAAGAGACGGATATCCGAACGAATTCTGGCCTCACCATGGAAGCCTGTCGAAGGAGCTCCGCGAGGACACGGAGCAAGCACTCAAGGACGGTACCAGGCCGGCGAGCGCCATCTGCACTACTACGCTGGAACTCGGTATCGACATCGGTGCAGTAAAGAGCATCGCGCAGATTGGCGCACCGCCATCAGTAGCGAGCCTCCGTCAGCGTCTCGGGCGCTCGGGCCGGCGCAAGGGCGAGCCGGCAATATTGCGCGGGTACTGCGTCGAATCGGAGCTAAAGGCGGATTCCGATTTTTCCGACCGGATACGGGAAAGTCTGGTCCAGTCAGTCGCGATGGTAAGTCTGTTGATGCGAGGATGGTTCGAGCCGCCCAGGGTTGGCGGAATGCATGCGTCGACTCTAATCCAGCAAATTCTGTCTATCATCGCCGAGCGTGGTGGGTCTACGGCCGCAGAGCTTTGGGCCAGCCTGGTTGCCAGCGGTACGTTCGAGGCAATAGATAAGGCCTCATTCACGGAGGTCTTGCAGAATCTGGGCAAGCTGGACCTTCTTGTCCAATCGTCAAACGGGCTGCTCCTTCACGGCGGGGTCGGTGAAAAACTGGTCAACCACTACGAGTTCTACTCGGCTTTCGCCAGCGATGAAGAATTTCGGGTGATTGCTGGCGGACGCCAGCTTGGAAGCCTCCCAGTGGCGCACCCGCTGACCAAAGGGCAGGGCTTAATATTTGGCGGACGGCGCTGGCGTGTCGAAGAAGTCGACCAAGAAGGAAAGACCATTTACGTCACACCCGACAAAGGTGGCGCTCCGCCGCAATTTGATGGCAACGGCGCGATGGTTCATGACGAGGTGCGGCGCGAGATGCGGCGTCTTCTGGCGGGCGCCGAACCCGTATTGTTTCTGGACGCCGCGGGCCAAGGAATGCTGCGAGAGGCGCGTCGGTACTATGCCGAAGCGTCACTAGAACGGACCGCCATTTTCCGAGAGGGCTCGGATACCCTTATTGCCACGTGGCAAGGTGATTATCTTAACGACGCCCTGGTTCTGCTGTTACGTGCCAACAAATTCGACGCGTTTAACAATGGTGCAGTCATCGGCGTTTCGAACGGCAGCGCAGAGCGCGTGACGGCAGCTCTACATCAGATAGGTCAGTTACACCAGGCGACGGCCATCAAGGCCGTAGCTGAGATAGAAAATCTTGACCGGGAAAAATGGGACTGGGCGCTACCGATGTCCGTGAAGCGCGCCGCGTTCGCATCGGCGCATCTCGATATTGACGGCGCCCTGGCGTTCGCTCGAAGTACTGCGCGCTCTGCGACGGACGAACCGACGACCAAATAAGCCCAAAGCCGCTGGCTCCAAGAAGCGGTGGTCTGGTGAAGTTACGGCGAACATTACAACAACACTGAGAGGAGCAGTAATGGCTACTGCCAAACAAGATTTTGAACACTTCGTCCGCCGCCTCTACGAGCCGGGAAGCGCAATGCCTGCCGACGTTCGCCGTCTGGCGATGCTATGTTTGCAGAAGTTCGACGAGCTTGCGGCGACCACAAGACAACGCAGTCAACGCTCAATTACTCTTGCGCGGCGAATACGTGACTCAATGTCCAAAGTTGCGGACGTCGTGCCCGCACCGGCGGCTCAAGCCGTCGCTAGCGTGCGGGCATGGAAGCGGTTGCGCAAATTCACTCTTGGCCCGTTCCGTTGGTTCAGAAACCCTAAGACCTTCGACCTGACCAAGCAGGTGGTCCTCTTCTATGGCCCGAATGGAAGCGGTAAAAATAGCTTGTGCGAAGGATTGGAATACGCGCATATAGCTGGGTCGCTTTCAACGGAGTCGAGCGAAACGACAAGGCATTTTGGGTTGAACGACAGACAGAAGTGAATCACACATCCAAGGGGCGGTGGCCGGTATGGGTCCAAAAAAAGCGGAGAAGGATTCCCCAGGCGAATCCTCAGGTGCGGATATGGAGAACTCGACACCTGCTACATCCAGTTCAAAGGAACTGGTATTGCACACTTCTACTAAATTCAATGTCGACACTCCGTCGACTCTGTACGGGCCCTCAATGCTCGTCAGTTACGAGTTGGCGGATGACTTTTATCAACTGTCTACGACGAATACCGAGATTGCGCTCGGAATCCCTGGACAGGCGGACGGACTCGCCACTCTGCAGAGCGACCGCGGTGACGAGGTCCAGGCGCTCTTTCGATATCAATGGAGCGCCGGCGTAGTACTGCTGGTCGCGGCATACGCAGAAAAAAATCAATACCAGGCAGTATGGTGCGAGCACCACGACGATTTGCTAGCCGAATTACCCAACGGCAATTTTCATGCGGTGCAGGTTAAAACCAAGCACCACGACGCGCCTTGGAAAGCAATGGACGGCGGGTTCCTTGATGCGATTGAAAAATTCTGTCGCCACGAAGACGCTTTCTCGCAGAAGCTAGAGCAGTACATCTTTTTCTCCAATCGACGCCCGTACATCCCGGGCCCTACCGCTCATAAGGCCGAAACGCTCGCGACTAGCCCTGTTCGGATTGCGCAGACCTGCTGCCGAGCCGCATCGCGTCACGACATTCCAGAGCCTTACAAGACATCGTTCGAAGGCGTCGCGGCTCGAACAGGCTGTGCGGCAGACACGGTGTTTCGCGTATTCCAGAAGCTCCTGTTCTACCGTGGGGTTCCTCTTGAGGCATACCGCGAACATCTCGGCGTGTTCGTCGGCGGTCTACCGGAGTGCAGGAGCCTGACGCATCAACGCATCAAGGAAATCAGTGATGACCTGTTGCTGATGGTGGGGGACTCGAGCTCACTTGAGGTCTCATCCATTGACCTATATTCGACTGTACTTCAGTCGGACGGCAGACCTTTGGCGCAGGTACGAGGCAAGCGGTTATCCGTTGAGGAAGTCGCAATCAGGCTTCGTCAGCGACAAGATAGCGGCTTTCGCTATGCAGACGTCGGCGGGTATCTGCAATTGGGACAAGCGAACGGGCAAAAAGCTGTCCTGCAGAAAAAGATGACGGCTGGATATGTCGGAAACTACTTTCCGGGCATCTGGCTGCAGGCGCTCGGCGCCGAACAGAAGCTGATGGAAGAGGCGATTGCTGAGCCAGAACGTACGCTAAAAAAAATCAAACAACTGCAGAGCGTAATGTTGGTCGCCTGTCAAAACGCCGAGGTCGAAGCAGCGCTTGAAGCCGACGAACGCAAGCGTGGCGTACTCATCTTGCAGAACATATTCGCACAAACCAAGCTTCTGGCCGAGCACGATGCTGCTACGGTCGAGCACGAACGAGTCGAGACGCTCCGAGGTATTGCGGGCCTGCTGTCCGGCAGCTGTCACTTCGCGTGGGGCGTGCCGTTCGTTGGAGGCTCTGATGGCACTTGAACTCGTGCGCGCACTCGCAGAAACCGAATTGGACGACAACCTGCACATGGCCCGTTTGCTGATGCTACTCAAAGCTCACGCCAAAAGAAGCAACCGGCCGGTCGAGGGAATAACGAAAGTCGCAAAGTTGGACTTTCTTCTGCGCTATCCGAACAGCCTGCAAAGGGCACTTGTTGCTCGCGAAAAGGATGTCGTCGGAGCGAACATTCAAGACTACGAGCGCACTACCATCGAATCGAAGATGGTGCGTTTTCGATATGGACCTTGGGACCATCGCTATCGCCGATGGATAGCGTTATTGGTCGCAAAAGGCCTAGTCCATGTTGGCGTCGAAGGACGGACCGTAAAGCTCTGGTTGACCGAAGCGGGTCACGCAGTCGCGGCAAACATTGCAAACGGCACAGACCTCGAAAATCTCGCGTCGCGAGCCAGGTTAGTTGCCAGTGAGTTCGGCGACATGTCCGGCTCGGCGCTGAAGGAATTTGTCTACAAGACGTTCCCTGAGATTACAAATATGAGATGGGGCGACCCAAATACCCTATGAGGCTTACACTCAAATCGCTTGAGCTACGATTCCGACGTTCGGTTGAGACCCATGATTTTGGCAACGTCAACTTTTACTGGGGCAGCATTGGCGCGGGCAAGTCTAGCATCGCAAAGCTCATCGACTACTGCTTCGGGGCCGATATACAGCTGACGCCGGCGCTTCAACTCGAACTCAACTCGGCTGAGCTACGCGCCGAGGTTGAGGGGCAAGCTATTGCAATTTACCGGGAGAGGGAATCAAGCAATGTTGCCGTCGCTTGGCAGGACGGTGACCACGCTTTGGAGGTTCTCGTGCCCGCGCGTCGGGCCAACGGCATCGTTGTACCCGGGACCGACATTGAGGTTTTGTCGGACGTGTTGTTCCACTTGGCAAGAATTCCGGCACCGCGGGTACGTAAAGGACGTCGGACAAGCGAGGAGCGTCTTGAGCGACTGAGCTTTCGAGACCTCTTCCGGTTCTGCTACATCGACCAAGATAACATCGATAGTGACTTCTTTAAGTTGGACGACGAGGCCGACTTTGCTCGCCGTACGAAGAGCGTGGATGCTATGCGTTTCGTCTTGGGGTATCACCAAGACCGGGTGGCTCAACTTGAGTCAGACCTGCAACAAATTCATGAACGAAAGCTGGCGGCGAAGGCCGCTGCTGAAGCACTGAACAAGGTCTTGGAGGAAGCGGGTTTTGCGAACCCGAGTGAAATTGATTCGAGAATCGAATCAATTCGAAGTCGAACGGCTGCCGCACAAGCTGAATCAACAGCGGCACGCCAAAGTCACAGCAGCAATCATGCTGTCGACAGGCTACAAGCAAAGGCACGAACTCTCGCTTCCAATTTGGCGGACCTTCAGGAGATGGGTGCGACGGTGGATAAGCGTGCCGAGGATGCAGAGCGGCACCTCAACGAACTGAAGATGCTTTCCGTACGATTTAGCCGAACTCGAGCCGCTCGAGATGTGCTTGGTGCCGTCGAGTTCGCGGTTTGCCCTCGTTGCACGCAAGACTTGCCGAGTCGTGAGCCAGCGTTGTGCCGCGTGTGCGGCCAAGTGGACGTTGATGTTCCGCATGAGCACATGAGCGACACTGTCGTTGAGAACGACCTCAGGGCACGAGTAGCCGAATTGCAGGAGACTTTGAGCGGTTTGCGGAAGCAGAGAGGTCTCATCGCTCATCAGCTCGAGCGGGTTCGAGACGAGAAAGCAACGACGGACCAAGCTTTGAATGAGCGCATGAGAGAGTACGACTCGGCATTTCTCTCGCAAGCCCTGCAGTATGAACGTGAAATCACGTCGTTGGAACAAGAGGCAAAGTCGCTCCAGTCCTATAAAAAGTTGCCGGAACGCCTGGAAGAGCTTCTTTCTTCTGCTGACAAGCTTCAAGGTCAGGAAACAGAGCTTAGAGAGAGCCTCAACCGTGAGCGGGCCAAAGCATTCAAAGACCGAACGAATCTGCAAACACTGGAGGAATTCTTCCTGGATTGCCTCGTGCGCTCACACTTTCCGGGAATCACACGGTCGGACAAGGTAAGCATCGACGCGAAGTCCTTCGTTCCGGAAGTCATGCCGACGGAGGCCGAAGACTTTGCCGTGACCTCGTTCGCGAACATGAGTAGCGGAGGAATGAAGACCATCTTCAAGTCCTGTTACGCAATTGCTTTGCATCGACTTGCTGCGAAGACTGGCGCGGCGTTGCCATCGCTTCTCATCCTTGACTCTGCAATGAAGAACGTAAGCGAAAGAGAAAACGCGGAGCTTTTCCACTCGTTCTATGGCATGGTGTACGAACTCGCTGCAACGGAGCTCTCGGATACTCAACTTTTGCTCATAGACAAAGAGTTCTTCCCCGTGCCCGACGGAATTGACCTCGATTTGCGTCGTCGACATATGGCTCCCGGAAGCCTTGAGAATCCGCCTCTCATTCCGTACTACAAGGTTCCTCCAGTCGCTCCGAACGAGGGAACAGAGGCGTGACTCGAAGGATGAATGACTCTCCGTATGTCAAGTTAGTCTCAAGCATGGGCAATAGTTTGAAAAAGCTTGAATTTGGGGAGTCGCCTCATTCTCTAATGAAGTGCAGAGCTAGCCGGATAAGAATCGCATTGCTTGCAATGACGCTTGCCTTTGCAACGGCAGGCACGGCGAACGCTGCAGGATTCCTGAAAGGCGCAGTGGTGGGTGGGGTCGCAGGACACTACGCGGGCCACCATGCTGTGGTCGGTGGGTGTGTCGTGGGCAGCACCTTGCCAAGCAGCATGGTCAACGGCAGGCTCAGCAAGCGGCAGAGCGGCCGGTCGCCCATGCGCAGTAAAGCGCCGTCAATCGCCGTTCGTCAGTAGGGCCGAGCACGTTGTCGGCTCTACTGGCGCTCATCACATTTCTTAAGCGGTAACCGCAGCTCCAGAATCGACCGTCGCCTCACGAGCGGCCGCGGGCACCTCGCTCTTCCGCTGCGCTTTTTTCGCCGCAACCTTTTTATTCGGCGCCTTTACACTGACGGCCTTCTTGGCAGCAGTTTTCTTCGCCGCCGTAGTCTTCTTCACCACTGCCTTCTTGACCACCAGCTTCTTGTCGGCCGCGGTAGCGCCGTCAATCAAAAACCTACTCCGGTCCTTGGCACCAGCCAGCCACGCCGGCGCCGGTCCACGACCGCTCCAAGTTGCACCGGACTTAGGGTTGCGATACTTCGCCGGCTGCGGCCCGCGCACATAGTTGCCAACGACTTTTGTTCGACTTGCACTCTTCGACGCCGTCTTCTTGACGACAGCCTTGGCTTTGCCAGAACTCTCCTTGGTCACAGCAACAGTCGCTTCAGCACCGCCTGCGATCAGGAATTTGCTGCGGTCCTTGACGTTAGCAATCCACGCCGGCGCGCGTCCGCGACCGCTCCATGTCGCACCACTCTTAGGGTCAGCGTAAAGCGCAGGCTGCGGGCCGCGAACATAATTGCCGGCAGTCTTTGCTTCGCTGGCAGGAGAGGGCTTCGGCGTCGCCGAACCTCCGTCAACCAAGAATTTGTCGCGGTTCTTCGCTGAAGCAATCCATCGGGGCGCACGGCCGCGTCCTGACCACGTCGCGCCCGTCTTCGGGTCGCGATAGTTAGCTACCTGGCTCGGAGCTTTGGCGCCCGGCTTGGGTCCAAGTTTCTTGCGACCAGCATGCGCATCAATGTCGGCGGTCGTCAAACCGTGTTCTGCCATCAAACTCCGAATCTTTTCGATAACAGCACTCGACTTCTTGGCGAGCAGCGCGTCGGCTTGCGCCTGTAGTCTCTGGATTTTTGCTTGCAAGGATTCCAAGGTCGCCATTCGCGGCT
>Ga0256783_1000248_pt1 | contig 14082 bp, 12 predicted proteins | sample MC6MC0934MT_FD_189995 | JGI IMG/M metagenome (GOLD analysis project Ga0256783, IMG submission 189995) | Metatranscriptome of enriched soil aggregate microbial communities from Iowa State University, Ames, United States - MC6-MC0934-MT... | ecosystem: Environmental > Terrestrial > Soil >... | reverse complement strand
GGAGAGGAAAGACAGCGCGGCAACGCCCTTTAGAAGGCGTCGTCTTTTCATGTTGTCTCTTTTTCTTACGGGGAGCTAATCGGCGTAGCGAACCATCTGTTCTGAATTCCAAAGCGAGCCCGGTTCGCTCCGTCGAGCGAATGACCGCTCCAGTCGCTCAAAGCAACACCCGCGTGTCAGCACGACATCGTAGATAGGTGCCGAAGCTGGCCAATTGGGTCAGGTCGCCAATGGCCGCTTAGTAGCCCTCCCCTCCGCAAAACCTTTAACTCGGCTGACTGACCGCTTCGAAGAAAGTCGTTTGACCGGAATGGGTCGGAAGTACGCTGACGACTGTCCGCTCCCTGGCCGGGAGATTGCACTGGCCGCTTTCCGGCGATGAATTGAAGAGCCGGTTGAGTCCGCCACCCATCCCGGTCAGATGACCTTCTCTAAAGCGGTCGGTCAGCTGAATCCAGTTTTTGCGAACCGGACTGCGCATGAGCGGTCGTTGGCGACTTCACCCAACCGGCCAATACGCGTCGTTCGCTTGTAAGCGGCGGCGGCCGCCAAATGTCCGGGTCCGGCCGATAATTGGACGTCCGCGTATCGGCCCAGATCGCCAACATTTGACCATGCGTAACGATGCCTGACATAAAACGGTCGGTGACACCGATGGCACCCCGCTGGTCGCTTTCCTGCGATACCGGCCTACTCCATGCAGCCCCCGTCCGCCACGGCTGTCGCCCGACCGTACAAGCGTTTAGCATCAATACGTTAATTTGTCCGCAGCGAAGACTGGTGTTGACAACATTACTTTCCCGATAGTTTCGTCATGTCAGTCCTTGATTGAATGTGTTGACTGGACCTAGCCCGTTCTCAAGCTCGGTTCAGTCGCTAAGGATTAGCAGCTCCCGTAACCGTTGACATCGGCGACGGGTTGGACTGACTATGGGAGCGGTGCATCGCGGGACATAGCAGGCGGCGAATACACTCGTCGGCTCAAACGAATAATCAAAATGCTATCGATATGACGCTAGGGACCAAGTACCAAATATGTTGGCGACAGCCCGACGCTTGTAATTAACTGTAGCTGGGGGTGGGCTCTTCGCCGGTAACACGCCGTAACTCGTGCGCTGACGGCAACAGATTCGAGTAGTCGGCTCCTAACCCAAGTCCGCAAGTGACTGTGCCCGTTCACAGAGCACGCAAGCAACCGCGACCAATGGCGTCCATCGTAAACCGCGGAACTCTTAGTCCAATCTCGGGTACCAGGCTGGTTCTTTAACGTCCGCTGGCCGTGCTGCCTGACCCGTGACGCCTGCGGTTCGGGATGGCAAAGGGCCTTTTAGGGTCGCTACGTCTGACCCGCTAGGAGTGGTCGGCCGCAAACAGACGCTCGACACGTGGGGCAGGTCGTTGGCCATCGCGCTAGCTATCAATCTTTCGATAGACGTTCCAGTGACATGCAATGCGCCGCAGATGACCGGCAGAGGGCTACGCACTAGTAAACCAATCGGCCAGCCGGACCTCGACCGGTGGTAACGTACCCTGTCCAACGTCGCCCCATAGCCAGCTTCGCCCGCCGCGGTTTCCATCGCGGCCCCCCGATCACACCACCACGGCTTTGCAATCTGCCCCGACGGTTTCCGTTGCCGCCTCTCCAGGTACTTTCGCTGATCACCTCCTCGTAGTACGGAAAGCCAAAACCGAATTTCCGGAGTTCGGAGGCGTTTGGCCATGCTGTTCCCGGTCTTCCCAGCGGCCGACGCGCCGGAATAAGCACGTTTGAGGCCGGGCATCCTCACTCCCGCTTTCAACAGTTTCACAGAAAGCTATTTTTGGCTTTCTTCTCTCAGGGGTGTCACACGAATGCCGTTAAGCGGTCACATATTCACCCCACAACTGAGGTTCATAACAATGAAAATCCGCACCCTCCTCGCCGTCACCCTTTTTGCATTGGCCTTGCTCCTAGCCACGATCGGTGTGGCGGGCATCTATGGCATTCAATCGACTAACGATGCGCTCGCAAGCGCGTCGGAAAACGTGCCTACCGTGATCGCTGTACTCGCGCAACAGGAAGATATCGCGCGGGCACGCTTGCAACTGGACCGGGTGACGGCGGGCCAGGCCGTGGCGAGCGCCACGACTCTCGCGTCCGCCACCGCATTGATTAGCGAGTCCGACCGCAAATGGACAAGCTACACGGCTTTTCCGGCCGATGACGGCGAGAAGCGTCTTGCCGCAGAAGTCGCGCACGCCCGCGACAACTTGTTGAACAAAGGCATCGAACCGTTGATGAGCGCGCTCAAGTCGTCTGACACGCACTCGTCGAGCGCGCTTGCCTACGTGACGCTTCCAAAGCTCTATGCGACGTTCAGCGATGCAACCGCAAAACTGTCCCAGTTCCAGGCCGAAGACTCCGCGAGGCTCGTGCAGGAGGGCATCGCCCGGGAGCAGAAGACGATGCTGCTCACCATCTCTGTTACGTTCCTAGGGGTGCTATGCGCGGTCGCGTCCTGGGTGATCCTGCGCAACGCGATTGCGGAGCCACTGGCTGCGGCAACGGAACATTTTGGCGCGATTGAAACCGGGAACCTCACCAGCCGGATCGTGATTGGACGCGACGACGAACTCGGTGCATTACTGCGCAGTCTCGCGAGAATGCAGGGAAGTTTGCGTGACACGGTGATGACCATTCGCACGGGCGTCGATCACGTAGCCGATGCGGCCGATGAAATTGCCTCCGGCAACGGCGATCTGTCAAAACGCACTGAAGAGCAGGCCGCTTCGCTTGAGGAAACCGCGGCCAGCATGGAAGAACTGACCGCGACGGTAAAACAAACGGCAGACAACACGCGTGAAGCGAGCAATCTCGCCAGGGTGGTCAGCGATGCTGCCGGCGGCAGTGCCGATGCTGTCAAAAGGCTTGCGGACACCATGAGCGAACTTAGGCTTGGGTCGAGCGAGATCGCAGAGATTACCGCGATCATCGAGGGCATCGCGTTCCAGACCAATATTCTCGCACTCAACGCGGCGGTCGAGGCCGCGCGTGCCGGCGAACAAGGGCGTGGGTTCGCCGTCGTGGCGACTGAAGTTCGCGCGCTCGCACAGCGTTCCGGCAAGGCGGCGAAGGAGATCAAGGATCTGATCGGCGCATCGGTGGCTCGCGTCGAGGAGGGCGCGACACAAGCCGTCGATGCGGCTAGGCGAATGGATCACATGCTGGTGGCGATCGATCGCGTCGCCGTGTTGCTCGCTCAAATCGCGTCGGCCTCGCAGGATCAGGCGCGTGGCATCGAGCAGGTTAATACAGCCGTCTCCCAAATGGACGAAGTGACTCAGCAGAATGCGGCCCTCGTCGAAGAGGCCGCCGCCGCTTCTGAATCGATGACGGAGCAGGCGTCAAGAATACGTGGCGTGGTGGCCGGTTTTAAGGTCCACGCAGCCGACTAGCGCCAATTTGCATAAACCACACTTCACGGGCCCGATTTGCAAGATCTGGCCGGGACTCAATCGGGTGACTGGGCATACCTTTACATGTGTCTTTCGCTGCCGTCGTTATCTCAGGTGACGCAGAAGTCTCAACTGCTCGTTTGGCGGAGCCTGGATGCGACGCGCTAACGGGACCGTGGCGTTTACTTGCCACGCCGATCGTACCGGACTAGCCTTCATCGGCAGGACGGGTCGCCTGCCGCGGGTCAGCGGGCTGCACCGCACCTCGCAGTTGTTCAATTGTAAAGGGCTTACGTAATGCCTACCATTCGAAGCCGAACGCCTCGTCGTCCCGGACAGTCTTCCCCCGAAGGGCAGATGATCTTGAGCTTTGGGCGGATCGCAGACGCGCGTCGCGCCAGTTCGGTGCCTGACATGTCAGGCATGACGACGTCAGTGAACAGGACGTCAAAGTCACAACGCGCGGGGCCTCATAGCACGGCGCCCAACATCTGCCTGAGCCTTCTATCGGACAGGGCGAAACGCAGGCGAAAAAAAACCAACCGCGAAGCGTCGGCGCAAGGATTCTGCAGATTTCCGAGGGCCGTGGTAGAACCTCAGAAACCGCATCAGGATAGCCGCACCCGCCACGCCGCAAAAGGGTCGATCAGAGCCCCGACGCAGCGTCTTTTGTGACCGCTGGTGACGGCCCAGCGCCGCATAGGGCTCCCGACTGTCGATTAAACGGTCGGGGTCGGCCGTCAGCCAGCACACAACGTCGGCAGCGGGACAGGGCGGGAATGAGCAAAACCAGTCCTCGATGATCTCGCCCAGCCGACCAATCAATGAGGTGTCCACGGGAAAAGGCCTACGTTGACTCCTGGATCGATGACGATTTGGCCAGGTTTGCCCGGATGTCGCGTCGCAGTCAGCCGAGGCGTTCCCATCTGCTCACACTTCGGTCTCATTGAGCCGTGTCATCGTTGCCGCATTGCGCTGCGCGATGTCGCGATAGCAGTTGTTGAACGGGGCATGCGTACCCGCAGCACGCCGTGCGGTCTCTGCGATCGGTGGCGCAAGCTCGAGCAATTCCTGATTACTGTGTTCATAGTTGAACCGCTCGGCCGCGGATTCGGCGCCACTCCACGTCGACGCATTGCGGCCATTCAGACGCACGATCGCCAGCCAGGCGAGGTTGCCTCCTATACCGTATGCGGGGGTCGTTGCAGGCGTTCGAGCGTCAGCCACTGTGAGCGCCCTCCTCAATTGACGGACGGCTCAAACCGGGCGAAGAGTCGTACCCATCGCTCAATCAGATCATCTTCGACATCGTCGATCCCCTTGGACAGCAAGATGGTCTTCACACGCTTAGCAACTTCCACCTTCCAGCCAGAAATGAGTTCGATGCCTTCACGTTTAGCCCAAGCCTCAACCTGAGGCACGATGGGCGTCCCCTTCGACGCGACTTCCGAAAATTGCTGTTCAGGAATGCGAAAGATGCGATCTACAGCTTCCACGAAGCGCTGATGTGGAATCAGATCCTCCAACTCTGAGCCTTTGAAGCCAACGAATTCGTCTGTTGATAGGACCTTCCCCTCCTCACCGTTGTAGAGGCCGCTGCCCAGTTCTGCCGCCATCCTGCTTCCCATTTGATCGCCATCCAGGAGGACGACCGGAAGCGTCTCGTCTCGGCCAGTCAAAATCCCAGCAGTGATCCTTAGCGTTTTGGTCCCGCCTGCGGGCGGGAATACCAGCTCGCGGCGAGGTGTGATTTTCCCCGCACTGATAAGAAGCGCCTTAATCATTGTCAGATAGTGCTGATCGGAGGCCCCTTCCACAACGATTGGACGGCAGCCCAGTAGCAGGCTTTCAGCGACGTTCAGGTTAAGTGCGGAGTACACGGCGTACGCTGCCCCGGCATGTGCTGGGTCCGCCCCCGACTGACGCAGATTAGGCGAAGACTCGGTCGAGCCATCTGCAGCGACATAGACCTTCCGCACTCGATCCAACCGGTCGGGATCGACGAGGAAAGGCGAGTGCGTCGTATAGATGATCTGGTTGGTCTTGGTCAATCCATCGAAAAAGGCCGATAGATCGCGCTGCGCGAGGGGGTGAAGGGATAGGCCTGGCTCATCAAGCAGAAGGATCGCGTCTTCGTGGTCACCTTGGCTTTCGACCAAGAACACGAGGTAGAAGCTCAGGAACCATTGCAGCCCCGTACTGCGATTCTCAAGCTCGACTTCTTCCGGACGCCGATCGTCCGACACCCAGATGCGGAAGTGATCGCCATCCGCTTCGAACCGGAAGCGGTAGTCGCCCTGTTTCCACCAAGACTTAAACTCTTTGGTCAAGGTCGTGCCTGCGGACTGTAGCAGGATAGAGCGCTCCCGCTTGCGCTCAGCAATCCTTGCAATCTCGTCTTGGGTGGGCTGCCGATTCTGATTGCTTGGGTCTTTGAAGTCGCGGCCAAGCTCAAGGATCTCCGTCGGCTGGAGGCGAACAAAGCTGAACAACACGCGAAGGGTCCGAGCTTTTGCCGCCTCCTTTGCCCCCAGATCCTTTCTCTCAAGATTCTCGACCACATGCGGGAGATAAATTTCCGAATCCAGATTCCCATAGTTGGAGTAGTACACAAACGTCGGGAGTGCTTTCAAGACAAGATCTCGAACGCCTTCGATGCCCTCGGGGGCAGGTGACCTGACGTTGGACAACCATTCGGTCAGGACGTCGATCGTCTGCTGGATACGAGGAACGATCGTCGACGTCTTGGCCGGCTGATCTGGCAACAACTTGTTCAGCGAATCGATGGCGGCATCGAGGTCCTGGGCGGCCCAATCTTGGCTGATGCGCTCGCCCAGAGCGCGAACAGCGCCAACGATCGTCGACTTAAGAGGCTCTTCGCTCTTGAGCGCATCCGTTCGCTCTAAGGCCGCGGTTAAGGTCGTCAACTCGCCCTTGATCTCCGAGGCGGCGACCGTCATCTTGGGCGTAAAATGCGGAAACGAGACTGCATGTTTTCCATCAAAGTACCTGTCAACACGCACAACCTCCAGTTGCGCAGCATCCAGTTTTGTGAGAGCCACCAACTCGTCTTTGAGAGAGCTGGCGTCAAAATCGGCACTGATGAATCGAAAGTCCCCCGGCTTGGCACGCACATCCGCGAACATCGTCTTCGGGTAATCCGATGTCGGTTGAATCTCGCCTTCGCGGGCAGGATTGAGCTTCCACAGCGGGAGCAGCAAATTCGTCTTTCCTGACTCGTTGACACCGATCAACGCGGCAACGTCGCCGGCTTCAATATCGCCGCTGTCCTTCACGGAGCGAAAATTCGTTACCCGGTACTTGATCAACTTCATCCTGCCCCCGCTGAGGTAATTATTTGGACGTGTAAGCGACTTCTGCGCAGCCTAGTTGAGCATGATAATCGGACATCTCGAAAGCGTGTCAGGATTAGCGTCGGCTTGCACGAACTGCGTGACCAGTCCGCGGAATCTGGATTTGGCTGACTGACCGGTTTGGAGAAAGTTGTCTGACCGGAGTGGGTCGCGTTATGCCTTTTGCATGACATGCACTGCCGGCGCGATCGTCGCGCATGACCGTGTAGCAAGGTGCAGCGAGATCAAAGGCTTCGTCAAAATAAACTGTCGTATCCGCGCCTCTCATGCGCCACTAGGACGATTCTATGCCGACAACCGAAGTGGTGAAACTATACGGAGCCGCATGGAGCGTTTATGTGCGGATCGTCCGGCTTGCGCTGGAAGAGAAGCAGGTCAAATATCACCTGGTCGAAGTGGATGTCTTCGCAGAGACGGGGGTTCCGCAGGAGCATCTGAAGCGTCACCCGTTCGGCCGCATTCCGGCCTTTGAGCATGGCGATTTCCATCTTTACGAGACAGGCGCGATCGTTGGCTACATCGATGACGCTTTTCCCGGATGCAAACTGCAGCCGGCAGATCCTAGGGCACGCGCGAAGGTAAACCAGATCGTTGGGATACTGGACGCCTATGCATACCGAGCGCTCGTTTGGGACATATACGTGGAACGCGTGGTTTCAGTTCGCGAAGGCCGGATAGCCAATGAACACAAGATCGCCGCCGCGCTACCGCGTGCCGCTGTATGTCTATCCGAATTGAACCGGCTGTCCGACGACCGGGAGTTTCTGATCGGCGGTGACGTGACGTTTGCAGATCTGTACGCCGCGCCAATGTTCGCATGCTTCATGCAGGCACCTGAAGCCGTTTCATTAATGGGGCAACACGAGAAATTGACCTGCTGGTGGCAGCGATTCGCCGCTCGCGACAGCATGTCTCGGACAAGTCCATGAGCCGCTGCGTGCGGCACGGGACGGTTAAAGTCGGACATTAGGGTGGTAATGGGACCGGCCGCACGCCGATCGGAACCAGTCGCTCGGCCCGTTCACTCGATTCGAGATTGATGGTGTTCGACGTCATGTCGATTCCGCTCGTGGTATCCGCTTATAGGTCGAGATCTTCTCGGCATCAGCCAATGGCGCAGAATGCGACTCGACGGCTCAGCGTACATTCGCGCGATGAATACGCTCAGACAGGTAGAAAGCAACAGATAGCCGATCAGAACCACCAGTTTCTCGTCACCCGTCACGCCGGAAGGCGGGAAAATCGTGCGCAGCAGGCCGAGGACGATAAGGTGAAACAGATAGAGTTCATAGCTAAGCCTGCCGAAACCTTCTAGCACTGTGGACGCACGCGTGCTTCGTACTGTTGATTCGTCCAGCCGATCACTCGCGCCCAGCAGCAAAACCGCAGTGCCGAAGGCCATTGCCGTGACACCGAACACATTGCTTTCGCGGATCGGCCAGGACAGATAGACAAACGTCATGGCCACCGCCGTCGGCCACGCCAACACGCTCCGCGCGCGGCCACGCCACACGGCGCGCCTTGCGAGCAGCGCCGCGCAACAGCCGGTGGCGATTGCGTCGAAGCAGGCGAAATACGCGTAGAGATAACCACCCTCGTCGCCTTGATGCAGGAAACGGTAAGCCGGACCGACGCCGATGCACGTGAGCCAGAAAGCAACGAACTGCGCGTCCCTGCGAAACGCGAGACAAAGCAGAGGAAACGAGAGGTAAAACACCTCCTCGACGGAAAGCGACCACAACACGCCGAGCGCATAGTTGGTCCAACCATGCGTGCTGATCAACACGTTCATCCAAAACGTGGACGAAGCCAGGTTTACCAGCCAAAACGAAACTGGTGTCCCGGTCGGCGAGTGGTTCTGGAAGACGGCAATGCCGGCTAGCGCCAGCGCATTGACGACGGCCAGCAACAGCAGCAGGCACGGAACGATGCGCGCGATGCGCAAGCCGTAGAACGCCCAGACATCGACTTGGTCGAGTCCTGACCAGCGACGAATTGCATTGTTCGTGATCAGATAGCCAGAGATCACGAAAAACATCGTGACCCCGTAGTTGCCGTTACGCGCAAGTGCGCGAACCGCCTCCCATCCGAATACGCGCGACAAAAAAGTGTCGTCGAGCCGATACGCGATGTTGAAGTGGTGAAACAGCACGAGCAGGATGGAAACGCCACGGAGTAAATCGATCTTCAGGTTTCGCGTGGGGACTTCGGTCATGCCGCGCTCGTGGCCCACTGCACGAACGCCGTGCCCGCTTCGCGCAAAACAGCCTCGCGCGCTTCCATGCTGACGCCAGGCGCATCGTAGTAGACAGCAACGAGCAACGGCGCGCGCCCGGGCGGGCGCACGAGCGCGTAGTCGTTGGTCTCGCTTTCGACGCTGGTGCCGGGCCGGTCGGCGGCCTGCCAACCTGCGGGCAGCACGGCGCGAATCCGGTTGAGCCCCGGCTTGCAGTCGGCCATGCCGCGCTCCAGTTGTGCGCGAGAACTGGCGCTCAGGGCACCACCAAGCAGAAGGCGCTGCGCCGTAGTGGCGATGGCCTTCGGCGTCGTGGTGTCGAGCACGCCGCGATAGCGGTTCGACTCGGGCTCATAGCGGTCCGAGCGCGTGACTGTATCGCCAAGTTCGCGCACGAACCGGGTCAACGCCGCGGGACCACCGGCGCTGCGCATCAACAGGATAGCGGCCGTGTTGTCGCTCGCCACCAGCGTCGCCCTGCAGAGCGCGTCGATCGACAACGCACCACGTGCGACGTTGGCCTTTGTCACGGGCGACGTGAAAATAAGGTCCTTTTCCGTGTAGTGAACGAGTCGATCGAGTCGCTCTGCACCGCTATCGACGCGAGCCAGTATCTGCGCCGCGAGCAATCCCTTGAAAGTACTGCACATCAGGAAGCGTTCTTCGGCGCGGTGGCTCAATGTGCGGCCCGAGCCGGTATCGATCGCAAACACGCCGAGGCGGCCGCCATTGCGACGCTCGATATCGGAGAACGGTGAATCGGCTGCACGCAATGCGGGAGCCACGCTCATGCCGGCAAGCAGCGGCAATCCAATCAAGAGCTTTCGACGCGTGATCGAGTGAGTCAACGTCAGGTCCAGCTAGTCAGAGTGAGGAGACGCGGTGAGCGCGACGAACGTCAAGCCAGATTGTGGGCGAGCAGGAGGCGACGGATGTTGGTTGCGTCGCGCGCAGGGAACGCAGGCGGCCCGGCATCCAGAAACACCATCGTGACGCTGTCTCGAACCGTGCGCAGCCGCATGATCAGGCAACGTCCGGCCGCGTCGGTAAAGCCGGTCTTCGATAACGCGATGTCCCAGCCCTTTTGCCCGACGAGTGGATTCGTGTTCTGGTACTCGACGAGCTTACCGTCGATCGGGACGACGCTGCGGGCGTCAGTCGTGGCGCGCGCAATCGCAGGATAGCGGGCTGCCGCGTTCACCATGACCGAGACGTCGCTTGCCGTCGACGTGTTGAGCGGCGAGAGGCCGGTTGGCTCTTCGATCGTCGTGTGCTTAAGCCCTAGCGCGGCGATCTTGGTACGCATCGCGGCTTGGAACGCCGGGAAACCGCCGGGATAGTCATGCGCCAGTGCATATGCCGCGCTGTTATTCGACGACATCAGAGCGAGTTGCAGTGCCGCATGGAGGGGCAGACTCGCGCCGGCCGGCAACCCCGTGCGGCTTGGCCGCAAAGCTTCGGCGTCGCTGGCGTCGATGCGAATGGTCCGGTTCATGTCGGGCCGGGCATCGAGCACGACCATGGCCGTCATCAACTTCGTCAACGATGCGATCGGCACGATATCGTCTGGTCGCTTCTGGAACAGGACCTGACCGGAGTTGTTGTCGATGACCACGACGTGGTTCGATGCGAGCAACCCGACAGACACGATGCCCGCCGCGTGTTGGGACACGGGCGCTTGCCACATTGCCTGCGCCGTGACGCACAACGAGACGAAGCCGACCGTGATAGCCGGGACGTACGCGCCCCAGTGTGGCGGGGGCGGGACGGGATCGCAGAGGCGCTTGATGCGGTCCAGCAAGTGGCCACCCCGCGCCGATTGCGCGACTGGCGCGTATCCAGCACTCGTCGATTGAAGAGCGTGGAGCTGCTCAAGCGCAAGCGCCAAACGTCGCGGGTTTTGAATAAGCGTGCCGGCGATTTGATCAGCGACGCATTCCCGCTCGATACGAATTTGTTGCGACAGCCACCACACTGCTGGATGAAAAAAGAGCAGCGCCTCGATCACGCTTTGCAGCAGGTTGATCAGATAGTCGGCGCGCTTGATATGCGCGATTTCGTGCGCAAGCACCGCTTCGAGCAGATCGGGTGGCATGCGCGTCAGCAACGCAGCCGGAACAAGCACGAGCGGTCGCCACCAGCCGATCGTCAGCGGGCTTGCGAGATGCGTTGCCACGCGCAGCGTCACCGGACGCGACAACCCGCAACGCGCGGCAAGCGCAGACACGCAGTCCTGCCACCGGGTATCCGGCCAATCCGGAATCGCGTGGTCGAGCCGACGAACCCACAGCAAGCCGGCGGCCAGACGGCACGACCCGGCGGCGACACCGACCAGCCATGCCCCAACCAGCCAGGGCAGGACGTTCTCAATCGTGAACGCCTCGCGTGTGTGTCTCGTTGGCACGATCAGAGAATCAGTCGCGCGGAACCAGCCAGATGGCCGCGACGCCGCTTCGATACCCCGATACACGTCGAGCACTGGTATAGCGAGACACAAAAGAAGCGAAAGGCAGAGCAGCGCATAGCGACTTTGCGGGCTGTCGCTACGCATTAGCCGCAACGACAGCGCCGTTGCCACGCCGATCAAAGCGCCCTTCCACGCGAAGTGAATGAGCGCCCATCCCAATGCCTGAACAAATGTCCAGGCAAATGGGCTCATCGCTCATCTCCGTGCAGAAATTTGCGAATTTCCTCTCGTTCCTCCTGACTGACGTGCTTGCGCAAAGCGGCCATGACGAGCGCCTTGCCCGAGCCCGAGAACGCCTTGTGAATCAGTTCCTTCAGCAGGCTGGTCTGCAGCTTGTTCTGGCTCTGCGCGGGCGCGTAGACGTGGGAACGATCGCTTTCGTCGCGCGTAAGAAGCCCCTTCGCATGCATGACCTGCATCTGGCGCAATACGGTGGCATAGGTAACGTCTGCACGTTCCGCTTGCATGGCCTGATGGACCTGCTTGACGGTGGCAGGGCCGATTGGCCATAGAACCCGCAGGAGTTCGAGTTCGGCCGCAGTCGGACTAGTCGCGCGAGTAGCTCTGGTCATGACGGCATCTTCGTGCAAAGAGAGGATGACGTAGAGTAACTTGTCTAGACCGGGTTGTCTACATTGACGTGATCGTGTCCTCAATGCCGATGTCTGTTCATGGCTTCCCTTGAGTCATACGAGTCATGCCCGTGACCGACGCCTCAGGGTCGATTTCACCAATACTTCGGGTTGGCCGGCGAAGCTTGTTTGCTAACTGCCGGATTAGGCCACGAACCGTCATCCGTCCACTGCTTCGCCTGAAGATTCAGACAACGCTTGGTCCGCAGTTTGCGGCCATTCGATTGCAGACGAAGGACATTAGCTTGTTCGGCCGTTGCCGTTATTCGTGCACTACATGGCCCGTTTAGCCGTGCACCGTTCAACGGTTGTCAGCGCAAGTCAGCGCGCAACTCGCGCACCCCTCTTCCCAAGCGGTCACGCAAGAGAGTTCCCAATGTCGCCCCATCGACGTAGCCCACCTCCGCTGCGATTGCGTCAAGGTCAAGGTTGCTGCCGTGAACGAGCGATCTTGCGCGTTCCACGCGCAGGTCCTGGAAGTAGGAGAGCGGTGATTTCCCGAGCACGGCCTGGCAGCGACGTTGCAATGTCCGAGGACTCGTAGCAAGTGCGCGGGCTGCGTTTGCTAGCGAGAAGCCTTCCTTCAGATTGTGCCGCGCCCACCGTTCGAAGCGCTGGATGATGGGATCTGCTTGTGCCAGATGATTTGGAATGATGTAAGGCGCTTGCGACGAACGAAAGTCGGCAAGCAGATAGCGTGACACGACAGCCGCCAGCTCCGGGCTGGCCTTGCGCACTAGCCAAAGTGCTAGATCCAGATGCCCCATAGCGGCTCCGGCAGTAACGATCTTGCCCGAGGGCACAAGCATCCGAGTCTCGTCGAGCCGGATCGTTCGGTACCGCTGCCGGAACAACGGACTGAGCCACCAGGTCGTGGTCGCCTCCCCACCGTCGAGCAACCCAGCCTCGGCCAGAAGGAAGGTGCCGATACAGGATGCCGAAATCTGCGCGCCTCCATCATGCCATTTCACGAGCCGCGCCATAGCCTCCTTCACATCCCGCCGTTGGAGTGCCGGGATTAGCAGATCAGGTGTCCCTGTATTCAATGCTGGAACGATGACCCAGTCCGGCTTCATATCCGACGTTACCGTTTCCACGGGAATCGCCAGTCCTTGCCCGGACCGGACCTTCTTGCGCATGCCCACGATCGTAACGTCGAAAGTCAGCGACCCGCCCATTTGCTGGGCGGCGAATTTATGGGCGAGCCCGAGCGCGTCAAGAAGCACGGTCAGACCCGTGTCAAATACGCCGTCGAGGGCGAGCAAGAATATACGCATGGCGTAACCGAACCTAAATGTCTCTTTGCGACGATATCGCGTCGCCCGACAGGGTGACACAAATCGGTGACTCCAACGTGGCGCGAACGATATCAAAGTTGTCGTTTACGACTGTTCGTCTTGCGAGGCAGTGGGCTCACACTTGAGTCCTCACTCAACCACCTCATTGCAAAGGCGATTACCATGAAAGTTCTAGCGATTGGAAAAGGCGTAAAGCCGATCACGGATGAAGATCGCAAACAGATCATGCCGAAGGAAGTGCCGCACACGCTCAATCTTTACCTCGAAGGTAAGATCGAGCAGTTCTATTTCACAGAAGACAAGCCTGGCGTCGTCTTCTTCATGAACGTCGCTTCGGTCGACGAAGCGAAGGCGACCGTCAGCGCGATGCCGCTGGCCTCTGCCGGCTTCCTCGATTTCGAGTTCCTGCCGATCGGGCCGCTGAAGCCCCTCGGCATGCTCCTCCAGGGCAAGTAACTCGGGGGGGGTTGCCTATGAAGCTCGCCCCGGAACTCTACTATCTGGCGCTCACGGCCGTTCTGACAGCTTCGATGTGGGTGCCCTACATGGGCGCGCGCATCCTGGCCCGTGGGGCCGGCCGCACGCTGGGCGATCCCGCCGCCACGAGCGCGCCGGCCGATCCGGCGTGGGCTCAGCAGGC
>Ga0256783_1000218_pt1 | contig 15173 bp, 14 predicted proteins | sample MC6MC0934MT_FD_189995 | JGI IMG/M metagenome (GOLD analysis project Ga0256783, IMG submission 189995) | Metatranscriptome of enriched soil aggregate microbial communities from Iowa State University, Ames, United States - MC6-MC0934-MT... | ecosystem: Environmental > Terrestrial > Soil >... | reverse complement strand
GGCAGCGAAGCCCGCCCCCACACATCGGAACTGGAGATCGTCGTCATGAAAAGAGCGTTGCATCGCCGTCTGTCCGCCCCGTCCCACACCGCAATCGCGGCCGTTTCCTTCGCCTTGAGCCTCGCCGCGCCGCTTCTCGCGCAGGCCGAGACCACTCTTTATGTCGCCAACGTAGGCGGTTCGAACGAGCAGGTCTACCGGCAAAAAAATCATTCCGGCGTTCGAAAAGGCGCATAACGTCAAGATCGTCTACGTCGCGGGAAATTCGAGCGATACGCTCGCCAAGCTCCAGGCGCAGAAAGGCCACCAGCAGATCAACGTCGCGGTAATGGACGACGGCCCCATGTATCAGGCGATGCAATTGAATCTGTGCGCAAAGCTCGACGACGCGCCCGTGATGCAGGACGTCTACCCGCTCGCGAGGCTCGGCCCCACGGCGATAGGCGTAGGCATGGTCGCAACGGGCATTGGCTACAACGAGGAAGCATTCAAAAAGGCTGGCTTGCCGCCGCCCGACTCGTGGAAGTCGCTCACGGACAGTCGCATCAAAGGCAAGCTTGGCGTGCCGCCGATCACCAACACATACGGCCTTCACACGCTCGTGATGCTCGCGCGTCTGTCCGGCGGCGGCGAAAAGAATATCGATCCGGGCTTTGCCGCAATGACGAAACAGGTCGCGCCGAACGTGCTGTCCTGGGCGCCGACGCCCGGCGAGATGGACGGCCATATGCAATCCGGCGACGTGATTCTCGCGCCGTATGGCAGTGGCCGCGCGGTGGCATTGCAGAACACCGGCTTTCCGCTGAAATTCATCTACCCGAAGGAAGGCGCGGTCGCGTTGCAGGTAGCGGCGTGCGTCGTCGCCGAGAATGCACAGCCGCAGTTGTCGCAACAGTTCGTGCAATACCTGTTGAGCCCGGAAGTGCAAACCGTGCAGGCGCAAGGCATCGGTCTCGGTCCGGTCAACAAGACGGTGAAGCTGACGCCCGACATCGCTGCGCGCGTGCCCTATGGTCCCGATCAGATCTCGAAGCTGACTTCGATGGACTGGGCGACCATCAACCAGCATCGCACGGAATGGACGGAGCGCTGGAACCGTTCGGTCGAGCGCTGATGCGCGGCACCGGCAAGTCCCTCGCGCGGCGCGCGATCTGATGAAGGAGCGAGGCGTATGGCCTTCCTGACTCTGCAAGGCATTTCGAAACGCTACGGCGATTTCACCGCGATCGAGCACATCGATCTGGACGTCGAACGCGGCGAGCTGCTTGCGCTGCTCGGCCCGTCCGGCTGCGGCAAGACCACCACGCTGCAGATGGTCGCCGGGTTCGTCTCGCCGACCACCGGCCGCATTCTGCTCGACGGACGCGACATCACGAACGAGCGTCCTGAGAAGCGCGGCATCGGCGTCGTGTTCCAGAGCTACGCGTTGTTTCCGCACATGACGGTGGCAGGCAACGTCGGCTTCGGGCTGGAGATGCGCAAGGTCAGGCGCAAGGAGCGCGAAGAGCGTGTTGCCGAAGCGCTGTCTCTCGTGCGCCTCAAGGGCCTCGGGCATCGCTATCCGAAGGAACTGTCGGGCGGCCAGCGGCAACGCGTCGCAATCGCACGCGCCATTGCCATGGAACCCGAACTGCTGCTGCTCGACGAGCCGATGTCCAATCTCGACGCCAAGCTGCGCGAAGAGATGCACATCGAACTGCGCGCGATCCAGAAGCGCCTCGGCATCACGACGATTCTGGTTACGCACGACCAGGTCGAGGCAATGACCATGAGCGATCGCATCGCTGTCATGCATCGCGGCGTCATTGCGCAACTGAGCACGCCCTACGACGCATATGAGCGCCCCGCCACGCCTTTTGCGTCCACGTTTCTCGGCCGCACCAACGCATTCTCCGGCGAGGTGTTGCGCCGTAATCCACGTTGCGCGGAGGTCGACGTCGCGGGCACCACACTGCATGTGCCGCACGAAGGCCGCCATGTGGACGGCGCAGTGCATGTGTATATCCGGCCGGAGAAAGTGCACCTTGCCAACGGCGATGCCCGGCTGCGCGGGCGCATCGCGACGCGTGTGTTCGTCGGTAATCAGTGGCTGCTGGAGGTAGACACCGAGCTCGGCAAGCTGCGGGTCGCGCAGCCGAACCACGGTGCGCCGCCGCCCGAGGAAGGCCATGAAGTGGGCCTCGCATGGACCGACGACGACCTGCGCGTGCTGACGCAAGACCGTCCGGAGGGCGCTCATGGCCACGCTTGACGACGATCGCCCCGGCGCCGCGCCGTGGTTGCTGTCGGGGCCGGCGCTGCTGCTCTTTATCGGTCTCTTACTGGTGCCGCTGCTGCTCACACTGATGCTGTCGTTCCGCGTGTTCAGCGATACGGCCGGCGTCACCGCAGCCTATACGCTGAAGAACTATTGGGAGGTGGTCAGCGACCCGTACTACGGCACGATCTTCCTGCGCACTGCGGGTCTGGCCTTCGCCGTCACGCTGCTGTCCATCGTGCTCGGCGTGCCCGAGACCATTGTGCTCGCGCGGATGAAGCGTCCGTGGCAGTCGCTGTGTCTGCTGGTCGTACTGGGGCCTCTGCTCATTTCGGTGGTGGTGCGCACGCTCGGCTGGCAAATTCTGCTCGGCAACAACGGTGTGCTGAACAACGTGCTCCAGTCGCTGCACGTCACCAGCGAGCCGATCCGTCTGGTATTCACCATGACGGGCATGATCATCGCGCTCACCCATGTGCTCGTGCCGTTCATGGTGATGTCAGTCTGGGCGACCATGCAGAAGCTCGATCCGCAAGTGGAATGGGCCGGCCGCTCGCTCGGCGGCTCTCCGTTCGCGGTGTTTCGCCGCGTGGTGCTGCCGCAGATCATGCCGGGCGTGCTGTCGGGCTCGATCATCGTGTTCGCGCTGTCGGCGTCCGCTTTCGCCACGCCTGCGCTGATCGGCGGGCGGCGCCTGAAGGTGGTCGCCACCGCCGCCTACGACGAATTCCTCGGCACGCTCAACTGGCCGCTCGGCGCGAGCATCGCCGTGCTGCTGCTGATCGCCAACGTGGCCATCGTGATGGGCTGCAGTCGAGTCGCCGAACGCCGTTTCCGGCACATCTTCGATTGAGCGAAGGAGAGCGATCATGAAACAGAACGGCATTCTCGGGCTCGTCTACAACGCGTTTTTCCTGAGCTTCATCCTTGCGCCCCTCGCCGTGGTGATGCTCGTCGCTTTCACCGACAAGGGCTTTATCTCGATGCCTTTCGACGGCGCGTCGCTGCGCTGGTTTCGCGCGATCATCGAGAACGGCGACATTGTCTCGGCCTTCTGGCTATCGGTGCGGCTTGCGTTCGCGGCCGCGTCCATCGGCGTGTTGCTCGCGGTGCCCGCCGCGCTCGCCATCGCGCGCTATCGCTTTCCTGGCCGCGCCGCGCTCACGAGCTTCTTTCTTTCACCGATGATGATTCCCGCCGTCGTGCTCGGCATCGCGTTCCTGCGTTTTCTGTCGCTGCTGCATCTGTCGGGCTCGTTCTGGTCGCTGGTGTGCGCGCATGTGGTCATCGTGCTGCCGTATGCGCTGCGTCTCGCGTTGTCGTCGGCAGTCGGACTCGATCGCGATGCGCAACGCGCCGCACTCTCCTGCGGTGCAAGCCGCTTTACCGCGTTTCGCCGCGTGGTCCTGCCGATGATCCGCACCGGCGTAGCGGGCGGCTGGGTGCTCTCGTTCATCCAGAGTTTCGACGAACTCACGATGACCATCTTCGTCGCAACTCCGGGCACAACCACCCTGCCCGTCGCCATGTACAACCAGATCGCGCAGACGATCGATCCGCTCGTCGCTTCGGTGTCGGCGGTGCTGATCGTGGGCACGGTCCTGCTGATGGTTCTGCTCGACCGCATGGTCGGACTGGACCGCATTCTGATCGGAGAAGCGCAATGACATTGACAAGCACCGCCGCGAGTCCCGATACGCTCGCGGACGTGGTCGTCATAGGCGGCGGCCTCGTGGGTTCGGCCGTGGCCTACGGACTTGCCCGCGAAGGCGCGCGCGTAACCGTGCTGGACGAGGACGACGGCGGCTTTCGCGCGTCACGCGGCAATTTCGGCCTGGTCTGGATCCAGGGCAAAGGCTATGGCCTGTCTCCATACGCACGCTGGTCGCGCAGTTCGGCCACGCGCTGGCCGCAACTCGCGCAGGCGCTGCGGGAGGAGAGCGGCATAGACGTCGCCCTGAAGCAGCCGGGCGGCTTCCACTTCTGCTTCAACGACGACGAACTCGCCGAACGCGACAAGCGCCTCTCTACCCTGCAAGCCGAACTGGGCGATTACCCGTATCAGATGCTCGATGCCGCCGAAGTCCGTGCGCGCATTCCGCAAGTCGGGCCTGCAGTAATCGGCGCGAGCTACACGCCGATGGACGGCCACGTGAATCCGCTCAAGCTGCTGCGCGCGCTGCACACCGCAATGCAGGCTCGCGGCGTGCGCCTCGTGTCGAGCGAGCGGGCGCAGCGCATCGAACCGCAAGCACACGGCTTCGTCGTGCACGGAAAACGCGGGACCTATCGTGCTGCAAAGGTCGTGCTTGCGGCGGGACTCGGCAATCGCGCGCTCGCGCCGTTCGTCGGGCTCGACGCGCCGGTCGCGCCCAATCGCGGCCAGGTGCTGGTGAGCGAGCGCGTTGCGCCGTTTCTCCACTATCCGACGCTCAACGTGCGCCAGACCGACGAGGGCAGCCTGCAGTTCGGCGATTCGATGGAAGAAGTCGGCTTCGACGATTTCACGACTACGCATGTGCTTGCCGACATCGCCCGGCGTGGCGTGCGTGCATTCCCGATGCTGAAACACGTGCGGCTTGTGCGCATGTGGGCCGCGTTGCGCGTCTACAGCCCCGACGGCTTTCCGATCTACGACCAGTCCGAGGCGCATCCCGGCGCGTTCGTCGTCACTTGCCATAGCGGCGTGACGCTGGCGGCCGCGCATGCGCTGCGCGTCGCGCCGTGGATCATGGGCGCGCCGATGCCCGGCGAACTGCCCACCTTCTCCGCGCGACGCTTCGAGCACGCGCGAGAGCTGATTCCCGCACATTGAATTCGACATGACTACTCAATCGACTCATATGCCGACTCACGCCCTTTTCAAGCCGCTCGACGGCGCGCAAGGCGCGGCCGCCACACCCGTCGCAATCTGGTTCAACGATCAGCCGCTGACCGTGCCGGATGGCCGCTCCGTCGCGGCAGCGCTGCTTGCCGCGGGCGTTTCGCGGTTTCGCGCGACGCCGGTTTCGGGCGCTCCGCGCGCACCGTTCTGCATGATGGGCGCGTGCTTCGAATGCCTCGTCGAGATAGACGGCGTGCCGAGCCGCCAGGCCTGCATGGTCGAGGTCAAGGCGGGCATGCGAATCCGCTCGCAGGAAGGCGCGCGCGATCTGCCGCCCGCAGATCTGACACATGTACCTTTGGAGAACGCCCATGGCCGCTGATTTTGTTTCCGAAGCAGTGGACGTCGTCGTGATCGGCGCCGGTCCCGCCGGCATGAGCGCGGCCACGCGCACGGCGCGCGCCGGACTGAAGACGGTGCTGATCGACGAACAGGACGCGGTGGGCGGCCAGATCTATCGCGGCATCGGCCGCGCCGATGCGCGCCGCAAGGAGATACTTGGACCCGATTACGCGGCGGGCGCGGCGATCGCCGATGCATTCGCCGCCTCCGGCGCGCGTCACGTCACCAACGCAACTGTGTGGCAAGTCACGCGCGAGCGGGGCATCAATTATCTGAAGGACGGCAAGATCGGCAGCTTCGACGCGCAGCGCGTGATTCTCGCAAGCGGCGCACTCGAGCGCCCGTTTCCGATTCCCGGCTGGACGCTGCCGGGAGTGCTGACGGCGGGCGCCGCGCAGATCCTTTTGAAGAGCGCGGGCGAAGTGCCTGCCGCACCGCCGGTGCTGGCGGGCTGCGGACCGCTGCTGTATCTGCTCGGCTGGCAATACGTCCGCGCCGGCGTGCCGATCCGCGCGCTCGTCGATACCACGCGCCACGAGGATCGCTGGCGCGCGAAACGTCACATGCTTTCGGCGCTGCGCGCATGGCCGTTCCTGAGCAAAGGCCTGCAACTGATCCGAACGCTGCGCAATGCCGGCGTACCCATTTTCGAGGCGGCCGACGACTTGCGCGTGGAAGCGCGCGTCGGCGCAGATCATGTGGAGCGCGCCGCCGCGCTGCACTTCACGACCCAAGGCAACGCGCATCGTCTTGAAGCCGACGTGATTCTTCTGCATCAGGGCGTGGTGCCGAACACGCAATTCACGCAGGCGCTGCGCGCGTCGCACCGCTGGGACAACGACCAACTCTGCTTCACCCCGAAAGTGGACGCGTGGGGCGAACTGGACGTGCCCGGCATTTTCATCGCCGGGGATGGCGCGGGCATTGGCGGCGCGCAAGCCGCGGCCTTGCAGGGCGCACTGGCCGGCCTCGCGGCAGCCGCGCAACTCGGCGCGATCACCGCCGCCGCACGCGACGCGCAAGCCGTCGAGCACCGCCGCCACCTCGCGGGCGTCATGCGTATCCGGCCGTTTCTCGACAGCCTGTACCGCCCTCGCGACATCAACCGTATTCCGCGCGACGAGACGATTGTGTGCCGTTGCGAGGAAGTCACCGCAGGCGAGTTGCGCAAGTTCGTCGAGTTGGGCTGCGTAGGGCCGAATCAGGCCAAGTCGTTCGGACGCTGCGGCATGGGTCCGTGCCAGGGGCGCATGTGCGGTCTGACGGTGACGGAGGTGATCGCCGATGCGCGCCGCGTCTCGCCCGCCGAAGTCGGCTACTACCGCATCCGTCCGCCGATCAAGCCGCTCACGCTTGGAGAACTGGCCGGTGAATGACACGACCGTCATCCAGGAAGCCGATGTGCTCGTGGTCGGCGGCGGGCTGCACGGCACGAGCAGCGCGCTTCATCTCGCGCGCCGCGGCGCGAAGGTGATCGTGCTCGAAGCCGATTACGTCGCGCGTCATTCGTCGGGCGTCAATGCGGGCGGCGTGCGAACGCTGGGCCGTCCGTTGCCCGAGATTCCGCTTGCGCTGATGTCGCGCGAAATCTGGCATGGCATGACCGACCTGCTCGGCGAGGATGGCGGCTTCGTGCCTTCAGGCCAGTTGAAGATCGCCGAGACCGACGACGAACTGCAGGCATGCCGCGAGCGCGTTGCGCTGCTCGAATCGCACGGATTCACACACGAGAAAGTAATTGACCGCGACACCGTGCTCGAACTCGAACCGGCGCTCGCGCGGCACGTCACAGGTGGAATCTGGGTCGAGCGCGACGGCTATGCACTGCCCTTTCGAACCACGACGGCATTCCGCCTTGCGGCCCAGCGCCTCGGCGCCCGTTTTCTGGAAGGCACAGCCGTGCACCGCATCGAACAACGCGGCACTCGCTGGCTCGCCTTCACGCCTCGCGGCACCTTCAGCGCGGAGAAGCTGCTCGTCACCGCGGGCGCGTGGTCCGGCGAACTGGCGAAGCAGGTGGGCGAGCCCGTGCCGGTGCACCCGGAAGGTCTGATGCTGATGGTCACGCATCGCGTCGCGCCGTTCTGTCGTGCCACGCTCGGTGCAACCGGCCGTCCGTTGTCGTTCAAGCAGTTCGACAACGGTACCGTGGTGATCGGCGGGAAGCTGATCGGTATCGCCGATCTGTCGAACCGTCACGGCGAAGTCGACTTCGCGCGGCTCGTGCGCAGTGCACGGACGGTGACCGACCTCTTTCCTCATTTGCGCAATCTCGGCGTGAACCGTGCGTGGGCCGGCGTCGAGGCCTTCACCGAAGACGAACTGCCAGTCATCTCCGCAAGCCGCAAAGCGTCGAACCTGTACTACTCGTTCGGCTATTGCGGCAGCGGCTTTCAGCTAGGACCCGGTTGCGGCAAGCTCGTGTCCGAGCTGATGCTCGACGGCACGCCTTCCATTTCGCTGGATGCATTCCGGATCGACCGGTTCGAGCGCAACGCGGCGTCTTCTTCGTCTTCGTCTGCAAGCCCGGCGCATCTCGTCACGCAATAAGCGGTTCCCTTTTTGCTCCGTCGCGCGTTTCATGAGCGCGCGCGGCGGCTTCGTTCGACCTCAACCAGAGACATTGTCATGACCGATATTGTTCGCATCGAAACCAATCAACGTATGAGCCGCGTCGTCAAGGCTGCCGGCCTCGTATTCATCGGCGGCCAGACTTCCGCGGATCACGCGCCGGACGTGAAAGTGCAGACCGCAAAGGTGCTGGAGAAGATCGACGGCTTCCTGGAGAAGGCCGGCATCGACAAGACGAGACTCGTTTCCGCCCAGGTATGGCTCGCGGATATTGCGCGCGACTTCGGCGGTATGAACGAGGTATGGGACGCGTGGGTTCCGCAAGGCTGCGCGCCCACGCGCGCGACCGTGCAAGCGCAGCTTGCCGCGCCGGAATTGCTGGTGGAGATCGCCGTGGTGGCGCTCGGCTGAAACCGGTCGAGAGGCGGTATGTGAGCGCGACTGCTGGTTCGCTCACGCGCCGGAGTCCGATCCTGCCCGGATTACCGTCGAGCCGACCCGGCGTTTAAGGCTGTCGCTCGCAAGACAGATCGTCCATGGCAATATTCGGTTGCCGGCCCGCTCTTCGAGCGAGGCCTGTATCAACGCAACAGGAAACCTCCATGGACGACGACGTCAGCGCCTTCAACGGCCTGCGCCCGCGCTTGCAGAAAATCGCTTATCGAATGCTCGGCTCCGTAGCGGAAGCCGAAGACATCGTGCAGGACGTCTGGCTGCGCTGGCATGCGGCAGCGCGCGAAAAAATCGACAACGCGGAAGCATGGCTCGTCGCGGTCACGACCCGCGTGTCCATCGACCGTTTGCGCGCTGCCAAAACGCAGCGCGAGCACTATACGGGCATCTGGTTGCCCGAACCGCAAATGACCGGCTCGCCCGCTACACCCGAGGAGGCGGTCGAACGCAGCGACGACGTGTCCGTCGCGTTCCTGATGCTGCTGGAACGGCTGACGCCCGAAGCGCGCGCCGCCTTCCTGTTACGCGAAGTTTTCGATGCCGACTACGACGAAGTGGCCCGCGCAATCGGCAAGAGCGAGGCGGCCTGCCGCCAGCTCGTGAGCCGTGCCAAAGGCCAACTTCGCGAAGAGCGTCCGCGTAACGCCGTGCCGCAGGAAACCCATCATCGGCTTTTGCGGATGTTCGCGCAGGCCGTCGAGCGCGGCGACTTCCCCGCGATCAACGCGTTACTCGCCGAAGACGCCATGCTGATCGGCGACGGCGGCGGCAAAGTGCCGAGCGCGCCCCAGCCGATGCTCGGCGGCCGCAGAATCGCGCAGCTGTTCTACGCGTCGTCGCGCCGCTATGGCAGCGAGCTCAGTATGAGGCTCGTGGTGCTCAACGGTGAGTGGGCGCTGCTGCGCTTTTTCGAAGGCAAGCTCGAATCGGCACAAGCGGTCGAAACGGACAATGAGCGCATTGTCCGCATCCTCGTGCAGCGCAATCCCGAGAAGCTCGCGCGCCTTGCCGCGGCCTGTTCGAACGGTTGAATCCACATGCGGCGCGCGGCGCCGGCGACGCAAAACCGCGGGCGATGTCACAAACGGAGCGACTGATACGTCTAGCCGGTTTTAGACCTCACGAGTCGCGCCGCATGTCAGATTACCGATCACCTCGCCCTGTAGCCGGCAGCCAGGACCCGTTCGCGAGCAGCTTTGCGACCACCTATGCCGGCGTTGTTTCATTCCTGGCCGTCGCCAAAGAAGGCAGTTTCGCCCGCGCGGGCGATCGCCTCGGCATCGGCCGCTCCTCGGTTAGCCGCAATGTGCAGAAGCTCGAGGCGCAACTCGAAGTGCGCCTGTTCCTGCGCACGACCCGCAGCACGTCGCTCACACGCGAGGGCGAACTCTTCTACGAGAGCTGCCAGCCTGGCATCGAGCGTATCGTGGCGGCGCTCGACGGCATGCGCGATCTGCGCAGCGGGCCGCCGCGCGGGCATTTGCGCATCGCGTCGACCTCCGGCTTCGGCCGCAAGATCGTCGCGCCGCTATTGCGAGATTTCCACTCACGCTATCCCGGCATCACGCTCGAACTGCTACTGAACGATCGCCCCGCCGACTTCACCGCCGACCGCGTGGACGTGTCGTTTCGCGACGGGCGCATGGAAGACAGCGGCATCGTCGCGCGGCAACTCACTGCGATGCAGATGATCGTCTGCGCATCGCCCGCCTATGCGCGCCAGCACGGTCTGCCTCGTCACGTCGACGAGCTTGCGGATCATCGCTGCATCAACCTGCGCAACGCCTCCGGCCGCGTCAAGGACTGGCAGTTCAAGGTGGACGGCAGCCCGCTGCGGCATCAGCCCGCCGCGCAGCACACGTACAACGACCCTGACCTGATCCTGCAGGCGGTGCTCGACGGTCTCGGCATCGCACAATTGCCGGCTTATCAGGTGCGTGACCTGCTTGGCGACCGCCAGTTGCTGAGTTGCCTCGTGCAGTACGCGCCCGACGACGAAGGTCACTACATCTGCTATCTGAGCCGCCAGCATCTTCCGGCCCGCATCCGCGTGTTCGTCGACTACATGATCGAGCAAACGCGCGCGATGAACCCGCCATGCGACACGACGGTGACGTCGGCGCCGGCTTTATCGACGGTCGAGTGAACCGCGAGTTCGTCAGACGGATGCGCGCGGTGCCGGACCGCAATTGGTGCGGTAAAGACAACACCGTGAGTGCCTGCACGCGCATGGCGTCACGCCCGGCGTCCGCCTACCATGAAGCTATGCGGCGTCTTGCCGTCAATTACGAGGGGTCTCGATCATGAAGATCGTTGTTATCGGCGGCACCGGCCTGATCGGCTCGAAGACCGTCACGATTCTGCGCGACGCCGGCCACGACGTGCTCGCTGCGTCGCCCAGGAGCGGTATCAACACGCTCACAGGAGAAGGCCTTCAGGAGGCGCTCCAAGGCGCGCAAGTGGTCATCGACCTAGCCAATTCGCCGTCGTTCGAAGACAGCGCAGTGCTCGAATTCTTCGAGACTTCCGGTCGCAACCTTCACGCCGCGGAGGCCGCTGCCGGCGTCGGCCATCATGTCGCCCTTTCTATCGTGGGAACCGACAGGACGCCGGAGAACGGCTATTTCCGCGCCAAGGTCGCACAGGAGAAGCTGATCGAGGCTTCGGGCATTCCCTACACCATCATTCGCTCGACGCAGTTCCTGGAATTTCTGGGCGGCATTGCCGCGTCGAGCGCCGAGGGCAACACGGTCAGGCTTTCGCCCGGACTCTTCCAGCCTATTGCATCCGACGACGTCGCGGCCTTTGTGGCCGATGTCGCGCTTGCTGCGCCGCGCAACGGCATTGTCGAGATCGCGGGTCCGCAACGAGCCCCATTCGACGAAATCATCGCGAGCTACCTGAAGGCAATCGGAGATCCGCGCGAAGTGGTGCGCGATCCGGAGGCGCGCTACTTCGGCGGTCGCGTCGAGGAGCTTTCGCTGGTGCCATTGGGCGAAGCGCGCCTCGGCCGCATCGGGCTGGAAGAATGGCTCAGCCGATCAAAGGCGGCAGGGTGACGGGCGTCGATGGAAAGACCTGTGCTCGATGAAACGCACGTTGCCGTTGGGGAAAGATCGTTATCTAACCACTCTCAGGCGCGCGGCATTCTGTGCCGATTCGAGCCGGTTGCCGCCCAACGATTTGGCGCGGTATAGCGCCTCATCGGCTGCGGCCAGCAGTTCGGCAAGCGACTGCCCCGCGTCGCCGGAATGCGCGAGGCCGATGCTCACCGTAGCCTGAATATCAATGCCATCCACCCTGTGCGAAACGGTCTGTGCAAAACCCCTGACGATAGCCTCGCCCACCTCGCGCGCGCGGCGTTCGTCATGGCGCGGCAACAGCACAGCGAACTCTTCTCCGCCGATTCTGGCAAGCACCGCCTCGCGCCCCACCACGCTGCGCGCGACATCCGCGAATGATTTGAGCACTTCGTCACCAGTCTTGTGACCGTAGCGATCGTTGAGCTTTTTGAAGTGGTCGAGGTCGAGCGCAAGCAGCGACACTGAACCGCTTTCATGACCCTCACCGAGCACACGCATCCCTTCCTCGAAGAACCATCTGCGATTCCCGAGACGGGTCAGGTAGTCAGTTTGCGATTCGTGCAGGAGTTGGCCATGCGTTTCCTCGCGGATCATCTTCAGCACGGTCATCGGCAGAATGACCGAATACAGGACGCCCTCGTACATCGTGATTGCGCCGATGGTGGGCAGCAGGCCCATTCCGTACCGCGTCACGAGCCAAGGCAGAACCAGAGCCCGAAAGGCATAGAAAAGCGCGTGGATTGCCGTCACCGCCACCGCTATACGCCGTGACTGGAAGGCTTTGAAGTCGTCGCTTCGAAGGAACTCGCGGGACGTCATGCCGCTCGCCACCGCGATTGCGACCGCGCTCAGGTAAGCCCACACGGTGCTCTCCCAGCGCACACCGCCCACTGCCCATGTCAGCGCCATCAGAAGGAGCAACGCGAGCGAACCGGCCGGGTATCGACGCCCGTTTAGCAACGCGGCACCGTGCAGGACCAGCAGGTAGCCCGTCAGAATGACCAGATTGCTCAGCGCGGAGCCCCACGGGGCGGGCAGATCGTGACGAAACACGGCCGCTGCGCAACCGGTTGCGAGCGTCGCATATCCCGCTGCCAGTACTCGCAACTCCCGGCTTCGCCGCGGATGGCTTTGGTGTTCCCAAAGCGTCATTCCGGAACTGGCGAATAGCGTTCCGATTAAAAGCAGGTAAAGGGTGAGGAGATCGACATGCATCGCTGACCGGACAGTTCCACGCCGGCAGGATGCGGCGACTGCGGCATTTTACTTGTATCGGAACGAAGTGCTCCGCTAATGGAGGCATGCACTCTTTTCTGGGAGCTTGCCGATAACTCAATGCGCCATTAAGCACTGCGCCTAAAAAGCACTCGACGAAGTGCCGCTGAACCATAAGTGCATTTCAAGTGAATCGCATCGATGCATCGCCCGACACCCCTAAATGCGACAGAAATAGTCGCAAAACGTTGTGATTCATCGGGTTCGTTTTTTAACCGCATCTGCTACCCTCAACCTGCCGATTTCGTGCGGGCCCGCGAGCATGCGCCGGCTTCATCGCCGCCTCTCTTTCGCAACTGCTCCACGCAGCGAAGCGACTCCGCGACGTCTGCGCGACATCTGCTTCTACGAATTCATCTTCAACCACCGCATGGAGTAAGCGATGTTGGAACGGCTGGGCTCACGGTTTGTCGCCATTGGTGTTTTACTGATCGTCGCAGGTTGCGGCGGCGGAGGCGGCGGGGGTGCCTCGAACACGGGCGCCGCTGCACCGGCATCCGGCGCATCGGGCACGAGCGCGACTACACCGACACTGGCCGCCGCTACGCCTGTGATCGACGGCACGACGCTTGGCGATGCAAACTGGCCCACGGGCTCTACATCGTCGGGCGGCCTCGGACAGCCGGTCGGCGGGCTGAATTGCGGGTTGCGCAGCAATGCCTATACCTACACGCATCTGTCGATCTATCAGAACGGCCGCCTGCTCTCGGTGCCCGCCAACATCGGCACGGTCGGCCCGACCATGACGGCGCAGACAGGTTGCGCGTATCCGCTGCACACCGTCGACGCAAGCGGCAAAATCCGCATGGATACGACCACCGGCGCGTCGTACACACTCGGCCAGTTCTTTGCGATATGGGGCGAAACGCTCGGTGCGTCGAACGTCGCGGGCCTGAGCGGATCACCCGTTACGATCTATGTGAACGACGGCGGCACGCTTTCGCAATACAAGGGCGATCCCGCGAGTCTCGTGCTTCCGCCGCATGGCGAAGTCACCATCATGACCGGCACGCCGTTGACGCAAATCCCCACCTACACGTGGACCGATCCGCCGCCCTTCGACCCGAATCCGGTCACGCTCGCCTATCTGGGCGTGGTGGGAAGCCAGTACTGGCCGGCCGGCAATACGGCGACCGGCGGGAACGGCGCCACGGTCGACGGTTTGATCTGTGCCGCCGGGATGAGCGAGCTGTACCACGTGCATGCGCATCTCGCGATCATCAAGGACGGCCAATGGCTCGCCATGCCGGCGAACGTGGGCATACTGTCGCAGTGCAACTATGAAATGCACACGCACGACCAGACCGGCATCATTCATATCGAAACGCCGACCCTCAAGACGTTCACGCTGGGTCAGTTCTTCGACATCTGGGGGCAGCCGCTCTCCAGCACGAACGTCGCGGGCATCACCGGGAACGTAGTGGCGTATATCAACGACAACGGGGATTCGCGCCGTTACATGGGCGATCTGCGCAATATCGAGTTGACGTCGTTGCGCGATGTCACATTGCAGATCGGCACGCCCCCAATCAGTTCGCTTCCGACATACTCGTGGTACGAGTCGCAATAACTGAAACGTTCGCGGCATGCGCGGTGTGCGGACAATAGCGGCGACGGCGGTGACGCTCAACGCGTCCAGCCGACGCCGCAAGACCGCAAACATTATTACTGTCGTCACCAGTAACGCGCCGTGGAACCGCGGCTCGCGCATGCTTCAACTACACGAGAAGCTCGTCGCTGAATTCACATCGCCGCCCTTATAGCGCGCGACTTTCGGATACGGACACAGCGGCCGCGTGCGGCCCGCGCCCCACTGCGCAGGCACTTCGCTATTCGGTATCGCATTGCTCGCATCGCGTGCGGTCGCGATGACGCTATCCGGTGCCTTGCCCTGCTCCACCCAGGCGACCATCGGCGTGAGCATGTCGAACTGATCGGCCGCGGGGCCGCCCGAGCAATGGTTCATTCCCGCGACCGTGAAGAGCCGCGCGAAGCTGCTCGCATCGCCGCCATTGGCCGCCATCACGCGTTGATACCAGTCGGTCGTATCGTTCGACGAAAACACCGGGTCGCTCGTGCCGTGATACACCATCAGCTTCGCGCCGCGTTGCCTGAGCGCGCTGAGATTGGCCTCGTCGGGCGGCGTCATGAACGACCACGACGATTCCGTGTACGCGCCGCTCGTCGCAAAGATCTTCGGTGCGTCGGTGTCCATGCTGAAGTTCAATGCATACGACGACAACTGGCTCAGCAGCGAAGCGCTTTGCGGCGGCGTCGTGAACGTAAATGCAGCGGCGGCGGGATCGAG
>Ga0256783_1000189_pt1 | contig 16451 bp, 14 predicted proteins | sample MC6MC0934MT_FD_189995 | JGI IMG/M metagenome (GOLD analysis project Ga0256783, IMG submission 189995) | Metatranscriptome of enriched soil aggregate microbial communities from Iowa State University, Ames, United States - MC6-MC0934-MT... | ecosystem: Environmental > Terrestrial > Soil >... | reverse complement strand
TATGTATCAAATAACTGAAGAATTAGACGCAGCCGGCTTTAGTATAAACACAGTTGAAACTGTTGTACTGAGAAATAATGGTAAATTTAGCTTCAAAACCCTTGAATATTTCGTTATATATATTTCATTAAAGGATTCATGTATTGCTGTAGATGGGAATAAAATAGCGGTCAAAGCAAATCATTTGGCATATATTGCCCCGTTTAAAGATGTTGTTTACGATTCAGAATCTCCAGATGATATAATCATTGCGTTTTCTTCTTCTTTTTACGAACGATCTGCAAAAGATAGCTTTATTTTAAATTCAGATCTGTTTTTTAACAGTCAGTATAATGTTTTTACGGCTCCAACCATCGGAAACGGAGCAGAGATCAAAAAACTGATCGTTAACAGGCTTGGTTTGTATCGAGAGAAAGAAATGGGCCTGTACATAGCTGTGGCGCACAATTGTGTAGAGATATTGTTGTTAGATGGGTTGCTGGGGATACAGAATCAGCTGGTTAAACCTGAAAAGATCAATTTTTCCTATATGGATGTCGTCAATAGATTCAGGGTGCTGTTGCAGAAACACTTCAAGGAAGAAAAGGGTGTTTCGTTTTATTCAGAAAAACTGGGCGTTTCTTCTCAACGTTTGTCTGTAATGACAGAGCTGGTGTTGGGTAAAGGAGCAAAAAAGGTCATCGTACAAAAAGTTACAGACGAAGCTGTGAAGATGTTACAAAATTCCGTACTAAACATTTCAGAAATTGCTATGGATCTGGGTTTTGCAGACGAAGGTAACTTCAGTGCATTCATCAAAAAACACTATAACAAAACCCCAAGTGAAATTAGAGATACAAATCAGGTGTACCTATAAATTTACAAGTTTTCAATGTTTTTTCACAAGTATATTGTCTTTTAGTTACAGTAATTTTGCACCGATATTTAGAATTTTAAAAATAGCCTTAAGCAAAACGGTTATTAATCTATCGTTATTTAGATTATTTATTACACGTTTTAATCCAAATAGTTCACTGAAAGTCTTTAAGAAATCGCAAAACCAAAAACACGCTTACAGTATTAATTTTAAAATTTAAGCTGTTACATAAATGAAGTTATTCTTTTGTTTAGTTACAACTATATATATGTCGTATTCGGTAAATTCGCAGAATACCTCACCTTCTGTAAACGAACTGAATAGTTTGGTTAAAGAGTATAATGCACTTTTTTTTCATACAAAATCATTTGTAGATGATGTTCTTGTGCAACCAGTTTCAAAAAACAACGGGTTGCTGGCTGATATTGTTTCTGATACTGCTATAACAGCTAATAATAATTTCATTGTTGATAGAAATAGCAGAATCACAGAATCACAAACCGATTTCGGACTTAAATGGGTTTCCGACGCTACTTACAACTTCAGCCCCGGTATTTCAGAAACAGAAGATGTTTTTTTTAGATCTCGTATTTCAACCGGTTTGGACTGGGTAATTCTTGGCGAAGGCAGCATGCAGCGAAAAAAAGAAGCAAAACGTATCTTTAATCAGCAATTTAGCAGAGATTCACTTCAGTTAAACCTTCAGAATAATTCGTTTACATTACACAACAGGCAGTTGCTTTTACAGCATGTATTCGATCTGCACCGTCTTGAAATTCTTAAAAAATATCAGGAAATAGTACAGATGCAGGCAGCTTATCAAGATAAAATGCATCAGGCAAAGCTTGGCAGCAGTGCTGATAAAATCAGTGCCGATAACCAGTCGCAGGCTGTTAGCGGTATGATTGATGTTTACAAAAACTATCTGTCGCATAATATTCCCGATCATTTGGTTAAACAATATTGGAACATTCCTTACGTAGATGTTGTTTTACCCGATCTGTCTGCAATAAATGCGGATAATCTTTTAAAAGAAGAGGAAGTATTGGTACAGATGCAGAAAGATCTTTTAAGCAGCAGACAGAAACCTGGCGACAAGCCAAGTTTGCGTGCCAAGTTCAGATACAATTATTACGACAATGCAGAGCAAACCGGCAGATCATTTGCAAGTGTAGGCGCGTCGTTGTCTGTGCCTATCCGTTTTGGTAAAGACAATCGGTCTCTTGCGTACGAAATGGCTGCGTACGATAATAATCTGTATGCGGAAAAATTAAAATTAAAAGACAGGCTAATTGCACAGCACAAAGATTTCTATTTGTTAAAAAACAAGTTGTTTCAGCTGCAAAACGAAATTTCGTACGTTGAAGCACTATTAAGGAACGAAACAGAGGTTTATCAGCAACAGAACAAAAATTTCAGCCCTGCAAAATACATAGAGTATGCCGGTATGCTGGTTCAAAAAAAACTGGCTGTGTTAGATGTAAAGGAGCAGTTGTGCGAAAAGTATGTGGTATTCCATACATTAAACGGGCTGAGTAATAATGAGCAGATCAATCCGTCTAAAGAAAATACCGACTATTCGGAAAGATGATTCCGAGACATTGGTAATGAAAGCCTTGTACGATTTTTTAACCGCTACAAATATGTTTAAATGAATATTAAATTTGATAAAAAGGTTGTTTCGCAGCCCGATATAAAGCCCGAACCCATAAAAAAACGCCGTTGGGACCGCTGGATTTATCTGGCGATCTTAATTTTTCTGGTACTGTCTTTCATTAAATGGTTAGCCACACCATGGTTCTTTAACTTTGCGCACGGTGTGCTGTTACAGCAGCAGTACGATGTACAGTTTGCAAACGATATCCGCATTCTAAAATACAACGTAACAGAAGACCAGCAGGTTAAAGCAGGCGATACCCTGTTTCTGTACGAACGTTTTGGAGGTGAACGAACTACGTACGCGCAAGACTCCATGCAGATGGAGCTTAAAAGTCAAGATAATAATTCATCTCTTATAGCCATAAACAGTCAGATCAAGAAAAGAAGACTGTTATTAACAGATCTTGAAAAAAGGTTGAAATATTGGAAAGCTGAAAGGCTGCAGAAAGAAAAACTGGTTTATCTTAATGTAATAACAGCCAACGAACTGGCAAATGTAGACCGATCTATAGACGATGTTCAATACCAGATTGCAACTTTAAAGGCAGAATACCAGGTACTTTTAAATGAACAAGAACAGATGAAGTTCGGATTGCAGGGCAGCAACGATCTGAATCTTAAAAGTTTGAATGCAGCACATCAAAAAACTGCGTTTACAGCTCCGGTCGGCGGCAGGGTAGACAGATTACGTATTCCCGTACAACAAATTTGCTACAGGCAAGATAAGGTAATGTCCATCATACATCCGGAATATTATGTTAGGGCTTATATTGATGTGGAAGATCTTGACGAATTTAAAGTAGGCGATCATGTAGTTGTTGTACTGCCTTACGGATATGAGAACCTGCAAGGAACCGTACAAAAAATACATGCGGTTTCAGAACTCAGGGAAGAAGTGGTTTCCGAAAACACACTAAGCGATCAAAAACACGGTATAGTGGTGCATATCGTACCGGCAGCTAAAGAGGGATGGGATAAACTAACGGTAAGCAACATTCCGGTAAAGATTAGAAAAGGAAGAATTAATTTATAAAACATAAAATAATGACAGACACCGTAATTGAAATTCATGGAAAAAAAGTGCTGCTTTTGGAACATGCCATAGAGCACGATGTTCTGCCAGATCCGTGTAATAGCGATATCTGGGTGATAAATCACAGCGATGAGTGGCTGGTACGCAGGTTTCTGCGCCGCATTGTTCGTTCAAAAAATATAAAAATGTACTTAAAACCGGTCTTTTTGCAGAAAGAGTTTAAAAAGTTTTATGCAACAAAAGACTATCACTTAAAGTATTTGAGTGACGGTTACATTAAAGGGCTCGACATTATCGAGAAAATACCGCTTGTAGAACAGGTAAGTTCTTTTATTGAGAAATATGCAGACAAAAGAAATCACGAAAATTTTACCGAGAACGATTTCTTTATTCAAAAAACATTTGACTATTACTATACACGCAAAAAAAGAATTACCCCCGTTTTAAAGCACAAATCGTTAACAGGCTATTCGTATCCGCGCATAGAAACCTATTTTTATAACAACCGCGAAGCGTTTATAAATTCGCGCATGCTCTTGCAGGAAGCCTTTACAAACAATTGGCTTAGCAGACATTATGTAGATACCAGCCATCTGTGCCATAATTGCAGCAGCGGCTTCCTTAACTATAGGGAAATATGCCCTAAATGCAGCCACCATAACCTTAAGGCAAGTAACCTGATTCATCATTTTAGATGTGCTTATGTGGGGGTAGAAAAAGATTTTATCTTTAAAGATAAAATGGTATGTCCCAAATGCTCGTCAGAAATAAGAAATGTAGGTGTAGATTATGACAGACCCGGCAAAATATTCAACTGCAAAAATAAAAAATGCCAGCACGAGTTTCAAGATGCACCCGTGGGTGTACACTGTGTAGATTGTGAAACAGAACAGGCTCCGCACGAATTGGTTGTTCGTAAAATTTACGAATACGAAATTACTGCGCAAGGTATGCAGATAGGCCTGCATTTATAATATGGCAAATTTCTGGGAAACCTACTTTTATATGTGGCACCGCCTGGACTGGGGAACAGTCATGCGGTGGGGCTGGTATATCTTTTTACTTGATATACCCCGTTTCTTCATTGTAGAAGGGGTGGCGCTGCTATACAGCAGAACCAAACGAAACCGTACCAAAGGTGCCTGGAAAAGTGCACGGCTGGCTTTGTTACAAGAAAATCCGCTGGTAACTGTTTTGGTTCCGGGGCATAACGAAGGTAAACATCTGTACAAGCTTATTCAGTCAATGAAAAAGCAAACGTATAAAAACATAGAATTAATCGTTGTTGACGATGGTTCTACAGACAATACGGCAATAATTGCCCGTTCGTTTGAGCGTACCGGTGATATTACCAGATTTATCTCTGCAGAAGAAAGAGGGGGTAAGGCTTCGGCAGCAAATCTGGGGCTTCGATATTCCAAAGGGAAATACATTGTGCATCTCGATGCCGATTCTTCTTTGGAAGCCGATGCGGTTGAAAAAATACTCATCCCTTTTTACAGGTACAAGAATGTAGGTGCCGTAGGCGGTAATCTGGTCGTACGTAATCAGGAACAGTCGCTTACAACAACCATGCAGTATCTGGAATATTTGCAATCTATAAACGTAGCCCGAATCGTTTTGTCGCAACTTCGTATCTACAAGATTATTTCGGGTGCTTTCGGTGCTTTTCCCAAACATGTTTTAGACCGTGTAGGGGGGTGGGACATAGGTCCGGGGCTCGATGGCGATATTACGGTAAAGATACGTAAGATAGATTACCGTATTGTGTTTGAAGAAGAAGCAGTCTGTAGAACCCATGTACCCGCAACATGGAAAGCCTTAACCAAACAGCGGCTGCGCTGGTCGCGCTCATTAATCCGCTTTAGGATAAGAAAACACAGAGACATTTGGATGCCTAACAAAAATTTCAGGTTTTCCAATTTCTTTGCCTTCTTTGAAAATATTTTTTTCGGACTGGTGCTCGATGCGCTCTGGGTATTTTACATGATAAAGATTTTGGTGGTAGATCCGTATTTTTTGGTGGTTTGGTTTCCTTTCAAGTACTCAATATATCTGCTGTTGGCATTCGGACAGTTTTTCTATTCGCTTGCCATAAGCAAAAACAGGTATCAGGTATGGTCTAAAATCATTTACGTACCGCTGTATCCTATCTACATGGGATACTACATGCGTATCGTTCGAACCATTGCTTATATTGACGAGCTGCTTTTCTTCGATTCGTATAAAGATACCTGGAATCCGCAAAAAACCTCTGCCAAAGCCAGGGAACATGACATGTAGCGTGAAAATAAATAAAAATTCACAAATAAAAACTAAAAATTCAAAGATAACGGTATTATAACTGCCAGTAACTTTGCACAACATAAAACACTCGTTAGTAAAATAACAACAAATAGTAAATATGATTGAAAATAAATTGAAATTGGGCTTTTTAGCGGCTTCGCTATTAATTACGGTAGCAGGCTGTTCAAGTGACGACAACGTAGATGCAACTGCTTCTCAGGAAGAAAGTGGTGTGCTAAGTAATTCAGAAATGAAACTTACCTACGGCAGCAAATTACTTGGAAATTACATGTCTTTAAAAAATTCACGAATAACGTTTAACAGATTTTCAGACGCATCACAATCACAGGCAGTAGCACAGGCTCTTAAAACGGTAAACAGCTACCAGCCCGATTTAACAAATGCGGTTGCTTTAACAGGCAGCCAGTGGTATACCATTAATTCTGGCGATAAATATTACATTCCTGCAAACACAACTTTTACGGGAGGGATAAATTTTAACGGTGCCGGTACACTTATTATTTTGGGTAATTTAGGTGGATCTAACTGGGTAAATGTACCTAACGGTGGAGTAGTAGATGTTGCTCCTTCAGGAAATATCCAGTCTACTGCAAACTTTCATTTAAATGCAGGTTCAACACTTAATAATTATGGTAACGTCACATATACTACACAAACGGTAGATGGTACAGTAAACAACTTTAACGAACTGGTTTTTACACAACAGTTAAGCCTTAACGGCAGTTCGGTTGTAAACAACAACTGCAGTATGGTATTCAACGGTTTTACACAGTTAAATGCAGCGCTTAACAACGGTGGATTTGCAGATTTTAAAGCAGGTTTCCATATTAACGGTTCGGGTAACCTTGTTTTAGCTACAGGATCGCTTACCGATATCACGGGCGGAAACATCACGGTAGACGGTAAAATAAAAAATACTTCAAACGGTTTTGCCCGTATCGATATTTCAAATGCTGCAACTGTAGGCAATATGAATGCTACACCGGCTTTCGAAGGAAAAATAGACATCAATACCACAGCAACAATAAACAGCAGTAAAATAAACAGCGATGTTACTTTAAATGCCAATACGTTTATCGCATCAAACAGCTGTACTCCACAACGTGGTTTAGCTGCTTGTGACGACAGTGTGTTACAGTTTACACTGGCTGCAACAGTTCAAAGTCCAACAGTTAACGGGGCAGTATTAAGTGCAACCGATGTTAAGGTTGTAAACGGTAATGCGTATGTATCATACCATACAAACGATGAGGTTTACGGTGATGCAGCAAACGGCTCGGTTCGTATCTTTAATGTTCAGAATCAGCAGGCACCTTCGTTAACGGCACAGGCCGATTTCAATAATGCAGAATTCAACGGAATCGATCTTAGTGGCAGTAAAGTTTATGCAGTAGGTGGTAACAAGGCAGGTTCACGTTTAATGACCACACCTTTAACTGCCGGTGCATTCAATACAAACGATTTGTCTGTATTTACAACACATAAGCTTCCGAGTATAACTGGTAAAAACAGTTTTGTTCACAACAATATGTTATGGTTGGTAGCAGGTGCAAACAATGGTGGTTTCTTTAAATTAGATCCGGCAAATGGTTTTGCAGTAACAGATCAGTTCTACAGTCAGGGTGCAAGAGCCAAATATGTGGCTCAGAACGGAACGTATCAGGCATTTTTCGCAGTAGAAGGCAGCGGTGCTTATTTAAGAATCGCTAATATCGATGGTACAAATCCGCAGGAATACCGTTACCCAACCCTGGCACAAACCGTACAGGATGGTAAAAACGTAATAACAATGGACGATGAGTATGTATATGTAGCGTTAAGTGATAAAGGTGTGGCTAAATTCTCATTACAGAACGGTAGTCTGGTAAGCCATTTTGTACCTAACGATTATCGTGTAAACGGTTCAAAAGCATTTAAACAAAACGGTTACACAAACGGTGTGGCAGTTAACGATTGTTATTTGTATTTGGCAAACGGTGCAGACGGCGTTATCGTGTTAAACAAAAATTCGTTCAATGTGGTAGGTCACTTCAGCCTGGCTGAATCTGCTAACTACATCTATGCAGACAACGGATTGCTTTTTGTAGCAACCGGTCGTAACGGTTTAAATATCATCAAAATAAATTAATATATTTTATAAGTTATTTTACTAAAAAGGTTTAATCATTATGATTAAACCTTTTTTTATTTTCAATCAAAACAAGGTGACTATGTAATGTCGATACATAAACAAGTCACCACAGATTAAATGATTTACACGAATTTATGTGTTATTACCGCGGTTAAACGAAACACCCATCACCACATAACTTGTCCCGATTATCGGGATCCCGCACCCAGCACCAAGAACCCAGCACCAAGCACCCAGCACCAAGCACCAAGCATCCATCACCTAACCACAGATTAAATGATTTACACAAATTTATCTACTAACACAATTTATAACATCCAACGTTAAACCTTAAACTTTAAACCATTCAATAATACAGTATACATCAATACAATATGCAGTAAAAAACATCCATCACCAAACACCCATCGCCTGACCACAGATTAAATGATTCACACGAATTTATGTGTTATTACCACGGTTAAACAAAGCAGCACCTAAACACATCTTGTCTCAATAGCCATCGGGATCAACGAATAACAGTTCACCACAGATTAAATGATTTACACGAATTACCCCGTATAATCATTTACCTTTTTAACTAAATAACAGTAAAATGGCACCCAATGTGAGACTTTAAACACCCTGTCCCGACCATCGGGATTAAACCACTTAACCACAGATTAAATGATTCACACGAATTTATGTATTATTACCACGGTTAAACAAAGCAGCACCTAAACACAACTTTTCCCGATAGACACCGGATCAACAGTTAAACGATTCTACAATTCAACCAGAACAGACACCCATCACCACACATCCCGCATCCATCACCTAACCACAGATTAAATGATTTACACAAATTTATCTACTAAAACAATTTATAACATCCAACGTTAAACCTTAAACTTGAAACTATTTATAATACAGTATAAATCAATACATTATGCAGTAAAAGCACCTAGCAGAACGCGTCCCGCATCTTGTTTCAATAGCCATCGGATCAACAGTTAAACGATTCTACAATTCAACCAGAACAGACACCCATCACCACACATCCCGCATCCATCACCTAAACACGATTAAATGATTTCCACGAATTTATGTCTTATTACCACGGTTAGACGATTCAACCATTAAGCCAAAAAGAACACCAACCATCCCTCACCGAACAACAATATTCATCCGTCATAATAATCACCACAATCCCAGTTACTTGATAAAATTCAAAATTTAGTGCGCTTTTAAAAGAATAAAACTATTAAATCTTCTAAATTTGCAGCACATCGCTGTATAGCATAAAAATGTTATTTGTATGGTTATTAGTGATTATTTATTGCAAATTTTAAATATTATATATGATGAGACTATTCCTTTGTTTAATTGCAAGTATTTACGCAGCAACCTCTTTTGCAGCAGGAGGTTCGGTTTTAGGTGAACGTTCCGTACAGTTTAAAAAAGAAGGAGCTGCGCTTTCTTTTAAACAGTCGGTAAAAGTGTATAATAATACAGATCAGACAAATGTACCATTAAAAATTCCAACTTATCTCTTTAAAAAAGCTTTAAAAAATCCGCAGTACAATTTGGGTTCTACCTATATGTGGAAAAGTGCTTTTGAATCAACTGTTAACGATACCCTTCTTAGTCAGTTAAACAAGTATGGAATAGATACGTTGTTGCTATCGCCCGGAACTAACGGAATTAAAATTACCGACTTTTTAACCAAGGCACAAAATCAGAGCATACACGTTTCACGCTTGTTAAGTGAGAATTCGTATGCAAAAGATGTCAACGGAGTACAAAAATTAATAGCAAAAATGCAGACGTTACAATATGATTTCCCGGGACTTCATTTAAATATAGAACCGCATACCTTTGCAGATTATAAAGCGAATATACCGTTTTATACTGCACGCATGGACAGTATTTATGATGTAGCAAAGCAGTGGTGCGATCCCCGTAATATGAAATTGACTGTAAGTATTCCAATGCATCTGCCTATACAGAATGCAACTTTTCTTTCAAATAATAACATCACGGCATACATAATGGCGTACGAAAATACCGATCAGCAAAAATTATTGACGCGTACACAGCTGTTAAGAACTACCTTGGGAAATAATTATGTATGGGTAATAAGGGTAAGTGATTTTGCTACACAGCAGGATTTACTTGATGCTGTTACTTACTTAAATGCAAACGGAGTTTCAAGAGTAGCACTGTACGACTTTTCTACTATTAGCAATATGTTCTGATAAAATCAAGAGATATAAAAATAATTTAAGGTTACACTGCGGTGTAACCTTTTTTGTGAAATGAGCATATACAGCTAACATACACCATCCAATATTGCCTTTTTTCCTTTTCCAAAGTTAACATCGAATCAACACCCGAGGGGCAGCGTCCCGAACTGAACGCAGTTAAATCAGCAAATAGGCAAATCTGCCTAGCTTTGCTTCCAATTCCTACCTGTGCACGCTATCTGCAGTAGAAATATCCCATTCTTTTAATACACAGTTGTATTTAACTCCCATTTCAATTTTTGCCAAAAGCACCGCCCTAATTTCTAGCTCGTTACTCGTTAGTTTCGGGGTACTTCCGGCAATCTCATATTTTTTGTCTTTGTTTAAATAGTAATTTATACGATCACCTGATTCTGCCAGTTTAGCGGCAAATTTATCTCCGCTGCGCCCATAGGTAGTGATAAAGTTATACGTAATGGTTAAATCTGAATTTGATGGCAATTCGCGATGGAAAAGATTCTTTATTTTTATATCCAGATCAGTTTTTTCTATTCCCGAAAGTTTGGAATTAGTGTGCGTGTTAAAAAACGGTAGTTTCATTTGTGTGCATAATTAAAATAATGACTATCTAAAGCGCTAATTTTATTGTGCATAAGTGTATGTAAATATAATGTAAAAATTTAAGAAAAAACTGAAAATGATGGTAATTTGAAACTAATTTCTCACCATTTCTAAACATCAATAACTAAACGATTCAATAACTCAAAAGTTCAACAGTTCAAGAACTCAACAAGTCCATAATCAACCTTAAACTTTAAAACGCCTAACCACAGATTGAATGATTTACACAAATTACCCTGTATAACCATTTACCTCTTTAACTAAATAACAGTATAATGGCACCCAACGTGAAACTTTAAACCTTAAACTTTAAACCCATCTACCACAGATTAAATGATTTACACGAATTTATGTGTTATTACCACGGATAAACGATTCAACAAATCAACAAGTAGACAATTCAACCAGAACAAACACCAAGCAACAGCACCAAACATCCCACACCCATCATCTCCACATTTTCCCTATTCAACTTATAAAAAAAATTCTATCTTTGAACAAAATTAGCTAAGCATAACATAATATGAAGCAGACCATCATTATTACCGGAGGGGCGGGATTTATCGGATCGCACGTAGTACGTGAATTTGTAACAAAATATCCCGACTATACCATCGTAAATCTTGATGCATTAACCTATGCCGGAAATCTGGAAAACCTGAAAGATGTAGACCATTTACCAAACTATAAATTTGAAAAAACAGATATCTGTGACGCACAGGCGGTATTGGAAGTGTTTAAAAAACACCAGCCAACAGGTGTGATACACCTGGCAGCAGAATCGCATGTAGACCGTTCCATAGCCGATCCTTCGGCATTTGTAATGACCAACGTTATCGGTACGGTAAACCTGTTGAATGCCGCTCGTGAAATATGGAATGATGCTTCGACAGGCTCAGCACGAGGTTACGAAGGAAAACGTTTCCATCATGTGTCAACCGATGAGGTTTTTGGTGCGTTGGGCAGAGAAGGCTTCTTTACCGAAGATACAAAATACGACCCGCATTCACCATATTCGGCTTCAAAAGCAGCTTCAGATCATTTTGTACGTGCATATCATGATACCTATGGAATGCCGATGGTATTAACCAATTGTTCCAACAATTACGGTCCCAACCATTTTCCTGAAAAACTGATTCCGCTGTGTATCCACAACATCATCAATAACAAACCGCTGCCTATTTATGGCGATGGAAAATATACCCGTGACTGGTTGTTTGTAATCGATCATGCAAAGGCTATCGACTTGGTTTTCCACGAAGGGAAGAATGGCGACTGTTACAACGTAGGCGGATTCAACGAATGGCAGAATATTGACCTAGTTAAGGAATTATGCCAGCAGATGGATGCTAAATTAGGTCGAGAACCGGGAACATCGGCACAATTGATAACCTTTGTAAAAGACCGTCCTGGACATGATTTGCGCTATGCAATCGATGCCAACAAGATTAATAAAGAACTGGGGTGGTACCCAAGCGTAACTTTTGAACAAGGACTTGCAAAAACAATCGACTGGTTCATGGACAATCAAGAATGGTTGAACAACGTAACATCGGGAGATTATCAAAAGTATTATCAGGAGCAGTATAAATAGCGAAAAGGGAAATAGGGAAATAGGGAGAAAGTTAGAGTGTGATAAACTTAAAGAGGGGATAAAGTTAGAAAGTTAAATGGTTAGATAGTTAGATAGTTAGATAGTTAGTTAGATAGTTAGTTAGATAGTTAGATAGTTATACCCGTTTAACTTTTACCCATATAACCCTTTACCCGTTTAACCATATACCAATAAAAAAATTATGGATAGTCATAAAGATTTAAAAGTTTGGCAGGAAAGTATGGATTTGGTTGTCGAAGTTTATAAGATAACTAAACATTTCCCTAAAGAGGAACTTTATGCTTTAACCAGTCAAATGAAGCGTACTGCTATTTCTATACCAAGTAATATTTCAGAAGGTGCAGGAAGAAAAGGTAAAGCAGAATATTGCAGATTTTTATACATTGCATTAGGTTCGGCTAGCGAATTAGAAACGCAGATTGAAATAGCATATCGTTTAAATTTTATAAGTGATATAAAAGATTTGGAATCAAAAATACGATTTATTAAAAATATGTTGTCTAAATTGATTAAAAGTCTGGATTCATAATTTTCCTTTTAACTATATACCCTTTTAACCATATACCCATTACAAAAGCAATGAACATACAAGAAACAAAATTAAAAGGCTGCTTTATATTAGAACCACGCAAGTTCGAAGATGAACGCGGTTATTTTTTTGAAAGCTATAACGAAAAAACGTTTAACGAATTAACAGGGACAAATACTCATTTTGTACAGGACAATCAAAGTTATTCTAAGAGAGGAGTAATACGCGGTTTGCATGCACAGGCAGGTTTGCACGCACAGGCAAAGCTGGTTAGAGTATTAAAAGGAGAAGTGATTGATGTAGCTGTTGATGCACGTCCCGATTCACCAACCTTTGGTCAGCATGTAGCAGTAAATTTGTCGGCAGAAAATAACAGACAGTTATTTGTGCCACGCGGATTTTTGCATGGTTTTTCAGTGTTGAGTGAAGAAGCCGTATTTTTTTATAAATGCGACAATTTCTATAATAAAGAATCAGAACAAGGTATCCTATACAACTCACCCGAATTGAATATCGATTGGGGGATAGAAGCTGGAGCAGAGATCGTTTCAGAAAAAGATATCATCTTGCCAACGTTCAACGAATTGTTTAAGGTTGAATTGTAGAATTTTTTAATTGATTATTTGAAGAATTGTTTAATTTTTTAATTGATTATTTGAAGAATTGTTTAATTGTTTATTTGAAAAATTACTCATCAGTTGACCAAATCATTGGTTCACCGATTCATCAGTTCATCAATTCAACATAAAAGATAAGCTCATGGGAAAGTATCATATTTATGCATTTGAAAAGTTAGATGTTTATCAGCTTGCTTTATCATTAAGTATTGAAATTCGTACATTGGTTAAATCTTTTCCTAAGGAAGAACAGTTTGATTTGACAAGACAACTAAAAAGAGCAACAGATTCTATTAGTTCTAATTTAGCAGAAGGATCAGGTAGATCCTCGAATTTAGATCAAGCTCATTTTACAAATATGGCATATGCATCGGGTCTTGAAGTAATTAATCATTTAAATTTGTCCTTTCAGTTAAATTATATCGCAGAAGATGATTATGGTAAATTAAGATTGTCTATAGATGAGATTTTAAACAAGTTAAACGGTTTGTACAAATATCAGATTAATCGAAAAACGAATCTTAAAGATCAGTCAAAAAATAAATAGTAAAGTAATCAGATGAACACATAATCAGGTCTTGTCCCGTAAACGGGATCATCAGTTCAACATATCATCACATAATTATGAAAATACTAATCACCGGCCGTCATGGTCAATTAGGTTCCGAATTACACGATTTAAAAGATAAATACCCGCAACACGAAATGGTGTTTGTGGACCGTGACGAAATGGATTTAAGCAATCCGGAACAGATTATCGAAGTATTAAATACGGAAAAACCTAACGTCATTGTTAGTGCAGGAGCATACACGGCAGTTGACAAAGCTGAAAGCGATCAGGAATTATGCGATGCCGTAAACCATATTGCCGTAAAAACAATAGGAGCGTGGGCGGCAGACAACAATGCGAATGTAATACATATCTCAACCGATTATGTGTTCGATGGTACCAGTGAAACACCTTTGAAGGAAACCGATGAACCAGATCCTATTAATGTTTATGGTTTGACCAAATTACACGGTGAACAAGCGTTGCGTGCATCAAGTGCTAATCATGTAATCATACGTACGGCTTGGGTATATTCAACATATGGAGCCAATTTTGTAAAAACAATGATCCGTTTAATGAGTGAGCGTGAAGAAATTGGGGTAGTGGCAGACCAGATCGGTACACCAACCTATGCACGCGATTTAGCTCAAGCTATTATGGGTATTATTAATGCACCCGAATTTGTACAGGGAGTTTATCATTACAGCAACGAAGGTAAAATAAGCTGGTATGAATTCGCAACAGCGGTAAAAGAAATAAAAGGTTTTAATACCAAAGTAAATGCTATAGGCAGCGATGCATTCCCAACCCCGGCAAAACGTCCTAATTTCTCATTATTAGACAAATCAAAAATAAAAGAAGTATACAAAGTATCTGTTCCTGACTGGAAAACAAGCCTACAGGAAATGCTGGGTAAATTATAATTATATCAGAAGAATGTCACCCTTAACTTGTTTCAGGGTCTCAAAAGATTGTTAAGCGTTTTCTATTGTATTCTTACGGTAATCGGTATAAACTTTCACTTTGAAATTGACTCAGACCCGAGCCTGTGGACTTATGCATTAGCCTGCAATGTATAACTTTAAATCACTCAACCAGAGATTAAAAGAATTCACCCGAATGTATGTTTATTTCAAGTTATATTTTAATTGTCTATGTGTAGGCCTTAACCTAAATTATAACGCCTTAATCTTACTTTATCCGCTTCTTCAAATGACGACTTTGCAAGGATCAATCATATATGATCCTTAGCCTTTATATGCTTTAAGTACGGCATTCATGCGTTACTGATGCGACACTAATGCGGCATTGATAAGATACATTGTTAGATTGATATTGTTGTATATTGCATTAATGATGCACAAGAAAGATTAACCTATTAGTAGTTTATGTATAATTTTCTTGCTATGCAGAAGGGAAACTATTTTATCTTTCCGAAGGGATACCATTCATTTGAAATGGCAATTTAATCAAAAAAACTAAAATATTACTTTTACAAATACTGTAGCGATTGATTATTTTTTGGTGTTTATTTTTAGTAAAAATAAAGTAAAAGTTATTTAATTTCTACAAAAGGCTAAAAATTTTAAAGAATTGCGTTGGTTTTGCAACTAGAATTCAAAAACTTGCCCGAGTCATCGGTTGCGGTAGTTATCGAGAAAAGATCTGTTAGTTGTTTGTTTGTTTGTTTGTTTGTTTGTTTGTTTGTTTGTTTGTTAAAAAGTTATATGGTTTAAAGGGAAATAAAATGGTTGCATAGTGCCTAAGAAACGAGTGATAGGTAATATATATATGCCTCTTTTCATGAAGGAGACTCTGAATCAAGTTCAGAGTGACAGTTTGTAGAGGTTTTTGATTAATTTTTTTACCACAGAGGTCCAGATTTTGATGTTAGGATGATGGATAATTGATGATAGTGCAAGTATTATTAATTCGTGTGCTGCATTTTAATCTGTACTGGATACAGCAATTCATCACTTCACCACCCGAGGACGGAGTCCGAACGGAGCGAAGCTAATTCAAAAAGAAAAAACACCTATCACCAAACACCATTATCCACCACCCAGCATTCATCAACTATTCTTAAAGCTTTGTAAAAAACCAATCGGATTCATAACAGGTATCAATGCATGTTTAAAATCTTTTTCATTTCTTGTTATAATTAGGTTACAACCAGAAGCGATATCAACTGGTGCACTACAGATTAGAAGGATTCCACACGAATTAATCTTCTAACACAATTTCACACCCCGCACCAAACAACTTGTCCCGATAGCTATAGGGATCTGCGAATACCACATAAAAAAAG
>Ga0256783_1000171_pt1 | contig 17968 bp, 13 predicted proteins | sample MC6MC0934MT_FD_189995 | JGI IMG/M metagenome (GOLD analysis project Ga0256783, IMG submission 189995) | Metatranscriptome of enriched soil aggregate microbial communities from Iowa State University, Ames, United States - MC6-MC0934-MT... | ecosystem: Environmental > Terrestrial > Soil >... | reverse complement strand
CAAGATGATCCGCAAGGGCCATGATCGTCATCAACGACTCGACACTCGTGTGGTGAGGCAGAACAATTCTCAGCATGACTTTGCTCCATTGTGCAGTTGGCGTTCATCCGGTTGCGTCAGCGGGCTTTCCGCCGCATAGGCCACGCGGGACATTGCTGGGAGAACGGGGGGCGTCCCCGCGGAAAGCGAAATTGGGTGGCGCGAGCCGGCAGCGAACCAGCTACCGGACTCCACATCGCCTGTCGTCGTTGATGTCAATACACGGGGATTACATCCGGGGCGAAGCAGACCGCCTCGTCTTTTTCAGGTACTGCGAGGCGCTCACGTGGCAAGGGCTCGCGCATCGGTGCCGCGTCGCCGGGAAGCTGCAGGGCATCGGTCGCCTTCTCAATGTCGTTGCAACATGCGAGCAATGCGCGCTGCACGAGCAGCTTTTTTGAGAGATCACGTAATACATCTTCGTTCTCGTTGCGCTGGCGCGCTGTATCCAGCAGCGTCTGGAAATTGATCTCACCGTTGACCATCGCCGAAACTGAAAGCGCTTGATCATGGATCTTTGCGAATGCCACCGATTCATACAGGACTGCGGGGGGCACGACTGCCTGGGCGTCCGGGCTTCTCAGGTACTCGAACAGCGTTGAAAAGGCGATTTCAAGAGGCTGCTCGCGAGGTGCCTGAACAAGAAGAAATCGTGCCGCGCTTGTTTTCATGCCCAGCCGTACCATGGCCGCAAAGGTATCAATCAGCTTTTTCTGGGATTCTTCATTGCATGTCGTACTCAGGACAACCGCGCCGAACTCTGCTGCGGTTCCAGGGTACTGTTCCATGAAACGCAGAACGGCGTCGGTGCAGTCGGCTGTGACCTGTACGGTGCAGGCAGCCTGCGTGGACGCGATGTCACAATACAGGTCCTCAAGCTTTTCCGGGCGAACGCGAACGATGGGGTTGGATGCGACAGGCATCAATGTTTTGCGTACGTCGACGACGTTCAGCTTGCCGCCCACCTTGGCCTGAATGATTTCGCCCGTGCAACGCTCGGCTGCGTCGAAGCTGCTGTTGAAGATGATCGTAGTGTGGTGCATGTTGAAACTCCTTCTTGTGGAATAACGGTGGTACGTGGGTGGCGCTGCAAAGTCTGCAACCGGTCGTGGCCGGATACAGGTCTGGATCTGGTAATGTGTCGGTCTTTAAAAAATAGGTGTCCTCTGTAAAGGCGTATCGATTGCCCCAGATCATCCGTATGAAGCCTTTGGATCATCCTTACATGTCGGGCAATGTCAGACGTGCGCTATCCGGCGGTGAGCGATGGGGCGTCGCCTTTCAGTGCTGACCGTGAAGAAGGTAAGTCATCTACTCGCTGCCGCTCAAACCGGTATCTTCCGTTTGGCCCGTTGCTCAGTCGTACCCGTCGCGTGTTCACGACGAGTGCAGCAAGCGTTGACGTGCAATGTCCTGCACGCTTCAGAAGCGTGCTCAGTGCGGCCAGTCTGTTGTCCCCTGGCCCGCTTGAGCGGAACTGTGTGGCGTACATCGCCAGCAGATCCTTTCCGATATCTTCTACGCGCTCGGGAAACACGCCGCGTTGCTCAAGGAATGCAGCCAGTTCGGCCCAGGCGCAACGCAGATCCTCGGCTGTCTTTGCGTTGACACCAAACGCGGTGATGACACTTTCTATCTGCTCATTGCTCGAAGACCGCGGACCGGGGCTTGAAGTCGATATTGAGTCAATGCTGTTTCTGTCTGGCATGTAGTTATCCATAATGTCGGTAGAGCTGGGGGCAGGCAAACTATCGGTTAGTGACATGCTGTTTTTCTGACGCTGTTGCCAGGTGCGCGCGGAGCGCGCCCGGGCGACCGGTCGTTTCGCAGATTCGCATTAATGCTTTCTGATATCGCGGGCGCGTCCCTGAGTACCGGCAGACTGACCGGTGCGGCCGACCGGGAACCCGCTCAACATGGCGTGCTGAAGCTTCGCCCGATGGCGCGCCGCTGCGCGCGGCAACTTTTTTGGCGGGCTGCGTCGGTGTGCTTCATTACGCTTGAGGGCAAGGCAGCCTTTGAAACGATCGGAAATCGGCTGACAATAGGTCCGATATATCATTACTGCCCGTCCAGGGCCGTGCCCCAGACTTGCACTCAACCGCACGAGGGCTTCGTACGGTGGCGTGCCCTCATCCAGCAGTTTGTTGGCAAGTGCAAGCGCATAGGAGTATCGGCATGAGTGGAAAGACACCTCACCGGTCATGCCGATGCGGCGCGCCAAGGCGTTGAACCGGTGGATCGCCGATTTCAGATTTCCGCCCCGTCCGACGATGAACCGGAAATCACGTTCCTTGCAGTAGGCAAGCGCGGCATTGATCGCGTGGATAGCCTCCGTGCGCCTGTGTTCCAGGACTTCCGCACAACGGGGGCGCCCATTCTTCGCACCGCGCATCACGGCCAGCTCGTTCTTTCCGGCGATGAGTGCAGCGAGCCACATGGGAAGATCCCTGCCGCACATCAGTGCCTCGTTCCTGCGCAGTCCGAACAATTCGGCGAGCCGGACCATGTGCATCAGCCCCTCATCAAGCCGGCGCGCGCGCTCGCATAGCGCGGCAATTTCGGTTGGTGTCTGGGCACGCCGTGTGCCGACTCTAACCCGACGTGGCAGGCCGAGCTGGCGGTTGCTGCATTCACGTCCAAGGTCGTTTCCCACCGCGCCGAGGACCACACGGATAGCAGAAAAGACATTGGCCAGGGTGCCGGCCCCCATGCCCTGTGTGATGCAGTGGCCCGCATACATATGTACAAGCCAGGCTGGGACGTCCGCCAGTGACCGGGTCAGCGCGCGCTGCTGCCGGGCAAATCGCAAAAAGGACGTCACGAGAACGCGCCGGTGCTCCTGATGCCTCAGACTACCGCCGAGCCTCGTGTTGGCGATCACAATCTCGTGCGCCGCATCTGCGAGCATACCCATATCTGTAACCTCAGGTTGTTGAAGGTTGCCGCCATAGTTGACAGTGTGCGCGGGCGGTGTGCGCGCATACCCATATCTGTGACTTCGGAGTGTCGAACGTTGCCGCCATAGCTGACTGCGCGCGCAGGCGGTATGCGCGCACAGGCCCATGAGCGCGGATCTGTCGCGCCGGTTGTGGTTGGCTCAAGGCCTTCGTGACGCGCTGACAGGGGCGGGAACTCAGCGGCGTTGCCGGACGGCTTGCTGGTTTATAGGACCTGAGTGACTGGCCAGAGAGCAGTGTTGAGTTTGAGATCCGGTGCGCTGGATAGGAGGTCTGCTAGTCTTGGGAAGGAAACCCGCGTGGAGCTGCGAAATGCGACGCTTGCGCGAAGGCATAGGCAGAGACCGGGGCTGCGCTCGCGCGCGCCGTTGGGGTAATTGAATGCCGGAAAGGCCGGCACGATTGATCAACTGTGCGACCAGGATAATGCGCCAAAAGCGCAACCGGGTTCCACAGTTCAGTTTCGGAGGGGAGGGGCAGAGAGCTGAACCGCGCCAGGGAGGCGCGCAGCAGACCGTGGATAGTCGTCAAGTTCCGCGTGTACAAGGCGGTCCAACTATGGGGGAACCCCATAGAACACGAGTGACAGATCCCACATCGGTGTTGACGTACTTCGCCTTGGGAAATCCCAAGCGCCACTGCAACTTCTCAATGCAACTGCAATTTCTATTAATGGAACTTCAAAGGGTCCAAGGGACCTATTCATGCCGCAGCCGCGGCGAGGCAAAGCATTACAACTGACTGATCAATTGGACCATAAGGTTTCGCCGCCTGCAAGAAGTATTTGACTTCCTGCGCGGCTGCCGTGTCTCACTGCCCCTGCAACTTGGTAATGCACTGACTTCAATCAACCAGCCGTTCGCAAACGGGTCTGCGCTGAAGCGGGCCGCACGGCCGCAGGTCAGCAGTCCATGAAGTCCGGGACGCGCCAGCCAATCCACTGGGTCCTTCGGGCCGGATGAGGCACGGCTGGCATCGCGCTGCGTCCTGGGACGTCGAGCGTGTCTGCGCATAGGGTGGAACTGGCATTTCACTGACAGCAAGGCGGATGAGCTGGTCCGGACGTCGTGCCGTACGGATATCTGATAACCGCTGAGCTCCGGCCTTGCGGCGTCCTGCCTACGCGCGAGCTGGGTCGGCGGTTGAGCGTGCACCGCTCCGCGCGAGATCTGCGCCCACGCTGCAGCACTGGGTAGCGGCGGACTACCCCGGAATGAAAGCGGCGTTGAACAGAAAGAACAGCCGGGCAAAACAGGTTTTGACGGCATCCCGATGCGCAGTCGGAGGGCCACCGTGATGTCCGTGCTGGCCCGGCTGGCTCGGGGCTTTCAGTGATCATTTCAGCGCATCCCGACGGATTTGCGTCTCGTCGATCCTCATCGATACTAGTATCGCAGCGAGACGGGCGAGGATCAGAACGCCCATACCATCAACCTCTCCTGATAAAAAGATCGCCTGCGAGCTTTCGCACTGATTTTCACCAGAACTACGTTTCAGTCACTCGTCTTGGTGCGATATCTTCTGGCGCCTGCGCCGCTACAGTATGGCAACCCACTCAGTGATTCTCTGGCCGCCGCCTTGTGGATGGCTTATGGCCCTTCCTGATCGATAGGCATGGGATGCTCGCGAAGCGAGGGGTGCTGCCTCAACGTTGCGCAAAGGCGTGGCAGCGTCATCCGCCTGGGCAGCGCTGACAGCGTGTCAGGCTTTGCAGCCTGAGTGAAGTAAAGCGCCCGTATCCCTGCCGCGAATAAGTCATCTAGCGCGTGCCAGCAAACGTCGTGGCGATTCGAGGAAAAAGGAGTCGAGCGGAAGCAGGGGCGGTAGACGGCGCGCACACATGCGCGGATGCCGCGTTTTGCGGCAGCCGCGCAACCTCGCCGCGACAGGGGTCAGCGGAAGCCGTCCGGATTCGCCGACTGCCACCGCCAGTGATCCGCACACATTCTTTCGATGCCGAACTCCGCGCGCCAGCCGAGCAATTCCAATGCTGCGCGCGGATCGGCAAAGCATGACGCCACATCGCCCGGACGGCGCGCCACGATCTCATACGGCACCGGCCGCCCCGACGCCTTCTCGAACGCCTTCACGACGTCGATCACGCTGTAACCCTGGCCCGTCCCGAGATTGACGACGAAGCTCGCGTCGCGTTTGACGAGCGCGTCGAGCGCGGCCAGATGCCCGCGCGCGAGATCCACCACGTGAATATAGTCACGCACACCGGTGCCGTCGGGCGTTTCATAGTCGCCGCCGAACACGCGCAGCTTGGCGAGCTTGCCGACCGCGACCTGCGCGACATACGGCATCAGGTTGTTAGGAACGCCCGCCGGATCTTCGCCGATCAGCCCGCTTTCATGCGCGCCGACCGGATTGAAATAGCGCAGCGTGGCGATGCGCCACGAGGGATCGGCCACTTCGAGATCGCGCAACACCTGTTCGGCAATCAGCTTCGACTGACCATACGGATTCGTGGCCGACAGCGGAAACGATTCGTCGATAGGCGAGCTTTTCGGCACACCGTACACCGTCGCCGAAGAACTGAACACGAACTGCTTCACGTTGCGATCGCGCATCACGCCGAGCAGCGCGAGCAGGCTGCCCACGTTGTTGCTGTAGTACTCGATCGGCTTCGCAACCGACTCGCCCACCGCTTTCAATGCGGCAAAGTGGATGGCGCCGGTAATCGGGTGCGCGTCGAACACACGGTTGAGCGCCGCCTCGTCGCGCGCGTCCGCTTCGTAGAACGCAACGGCGCGGCCTGCGATTCGCTCCACGCGTTGCAGCGACTCGCGGTTGCTATTCACGAGATTGTCGATTACCACGACGTCGTAGCCACCGTTCAGCAGTTCAACGCAGGTGTGCGAACCGATGAAGCCCGCGCCGCCCGTTACCAGAATCGTGCCCTTCGTGGTCATGCTGTTGCTCCGTTAAAGTAAAACGCCTGTCATTTTTTGCACCAGGTCCTTATACGTTTCGACGACGACGCGTTCGTCGAACTCCTGCGCGACTTTCTGCCGGCCGCGTTCTGCCATGGCGCGGCGCTCGGCGCCGCTCATATCGAGCATTCCGGCGAGCGCCGCGGCGAGGCTTTCTGCGCTGCGCGCTTCGCAAAGCAGTCCATTGACCCCGTGTGCTACCACCTCGCGGCAGCCCGGCACGTCGGTCGTGACAATCGGCCGGCCCATGGCCGACGCTTCCATCAGCGTGCGCGGCACGCCTTCGCGATACGACGGCAAGACGACGCAATCCGCATCGGCGATAAAAGGCCGTACGTCATGCGCCTCGCCGAGATAGTCGATGATGCCTTCCCGTTCCCAGGCCGCCACTTCGTCGCGCGTGATCGCGCTCGGGTTGTCGACGCCCACTGGACCGAGCAGCTGAAAACGCGCTTGCGGATAACGTTGGCGAAGCTGCCGTGCAGCCTCCACGTATTCGCCGACGCCTTTGTCCCACAGCAAACGGCCAATCAGAACGAACTTGAATTCCGCGCGCTCGGGCAGAGGTGTAAAGCCGAACTGTTCGAGATCGACGCCTTCACCGTGCAACAGCCGGGCGCGTTCAGGATGCACTAACAAATTCTGTTCGACAAACGCTGTCTGATCGTCGCGATTCAAAAACCAGATTTCGCGCGGAAAACGGAACGCGAAACGATACAGCTTTTTGGCCACCAGCGCGGCGCGGCTTCGCTGGATGAACACATACCCGAGGCCCGTCGTCACCGCAACAGACTGCACGCCCGCCAGTTTCGCGGCTATCGAGCCATAGATGTTCGGCTTGATCGTGTAATGAAATACCACGTGCGGGCGAATCGCGCGATAGCGCCGGTACAGCGTGTACAACGTGCGCAGGTCGTCGCGCGGATTGGTGCCTTTGGAGGCGACCGGCAATTCGATGCAGCGGCAGCCCATGGCCGTGAGCAGCTCGAACGTGCGGTCGCGCGGCGCGAGCACCGTCACGTCGACGCCGCGTCCCACCAGCATGCGAATCAGCCCTTGCCGATACGTGTAGATTGCCCAGGCGGTGTTACACACGAGTGTAATGCGCAACGCGGGCGTCGACTTCAAGGCTGGCTTCATGCGGGAACGTGCTCGGCGGTGAATGAAAGGACGAACGGACGTGACAATGCTGATCAATGACTCGCGCGCGGCGCGAGAAGGCTGCGTTTGACCCGCTGCAACGCGCGGTACGGTGTCACGAGATGCAGCAGATTTTTGGCGAGGCCAAACCAGTCGTAGGGATTCGCAACGTTGAAGTAGCGCAGTTGCAGCCGCAGTGTCGAGAGCACCTGGCGGCGGCGCCTCGTCGCGCTGATGCCGCCTTCGTTCAGTTCGTAGTAGAGACCCAGTTCCGGCAGGTTCGCGCAGTCGTAACGCTCCATCAGACGCACGAACAGATCGAGATCTTCCGCCGACGGATAGGCCGCGCGGTAATTGCCGACGGCGCGCACGGCGTCGATACGCAGCATCATGGAAGGATGCGCGAGGCATGAGCGGAAGAACCGCAGTCGGCGAATCGCCGCGGGCTCGGCGGGCGGCGTCAGCATGAAAAGCGGTGCGCCCGCACGCGTGACCACCTGCGTCCACATGCCGAGCCCGGCCACTTGCGGATGCGCTTCCATGTATGCGCGCTGCTTCGCAAGCCGTTGCGGCACGCTGCGGTCACCCGCGTCTATACGAGCGGCATAGCGAAAGCCGCGCTGCGCGAGCGCGTCGATACCGGTTTGCAGCGCACGCTCGATGCCGCCGTTCTGCGGCATGCGCAACACTTCGATCTGCAGGTTCGCAAGTGTTGGCGCGACGATGGGCGGCGTGCTGCCGTCATCGACGATCAGAACGTGCACCAGCGCACTTTCATTGAACGATGCGAGCGTAAGATCGACGTCGGCCTGGCCGTTGTAGGCGGGCATCAGCACCGCGACGTCATCGAGGCAGTGCGGCGGCGTGTCGACGGCGGTAAGCGTCATGGGTGCAATTTGAAACGGATGTAATAAAGATTAACCGACGCCGCCGCGAGATAACCGCATGCAAGGCCCACGAGCGCGCCATAAGCGCCGAGCCGCGGAATAGCCAGCAGATTGACGACGAACGCAACGGCTAGCGCGAGCAGCCATTTGAACAGCAACACGAACTTCGCCTGATATTTGAGAACGACCAGATTGCCGATTGCCTCGATGCCGGCGGGCACGGAGAGCCATACCGCCCAGCGGAAAATTTCGATCGCGCCTTCGAAGCCCGGCCCGAACACGCGGCGAATGATAAAGCCGGCGAGCAGATCGAGCACCGCGGCGCCCGCGACCATCAACGCGGCGGTCATTGCGGTAAGGCGCCAGACGTTGCGGCGCAACTGTGCGGCCTGCTGCACACGGTAGACGAACGCCGGCGCGATGGTCTGCGCGAGCATCAGCGCGAGCGTGATCCAGTTTTCGTTCAACTGCTGCGCGGCGGAATAGCGGCCAAGATCGGCAAACGAAATGGCCCGCTCCAACATGAGCCGATCCAGTTTCAGGAACAGATACATACAGATCAGGCCGAGCCAGAACACCGTGCCCGCGCTCGCGAAGTGCTTGAAGAGAGAGCGGTCGAAATGTAACCGCAGCTTGCCGCCATGCCGACGAATGTAATAGACCACCAGTACACTGCCGATGGCCGCAGACTCGAGCGCCCACAGCCAGCCGAAGCGCGCGGGTTGCGCAGCGGCGCGCACGAGCAGATAGACGAAGCCAGCCTTGATAACCGCCGTACTCATGCTGGTGAGCAATTGCGGCTTGCTGTACGTCATGCTCTGCAGCCACGCATTGATCACGCCGACGAACGGTTCGCGAAACAGCATCGTGACGGCGAGTCCCGCGAGCATCGCGCCGACGAGCGGATCGAACAGATTGAGCGCAATGCCGAGCCACGTCAGCAGCAATGCTGCGACCGACACCGAAAAGCGCAGTGCGAACGCACTGCCGAGCACGGTGCCGAGCTGCGCGGGAGGCCGTTCGACAATGGTGGGTACGAGAATCTCTGCGCCGCATACCCAGGTGACAGGCGAGAGCACCAGCAGCAGCGTATTGGCGTATTGCCATTTGCCGAACGTGTCCGGCCCGAAGTAACGCGCGAGCATGCCGCTGATTGCAATGGCCACGCCGATTTGCGTGAGCCGTTCGAGGCCAAGCCAGACAATGTTCGTGAAAGCGCGCGTGACGTCGGGATTGGCAAAGCGCTTGAGCGTCAGCATCCGGTAAGTGCCCACCAATGCGTTCGGCGCGAGTCTGCCCACCTGGCTGGCCGTCGAGGCACGGGCGGCCTTGGCAACTTTACAAATGGAGGGCGTCTAAGCATTAGAATGGTGTTACCAGGCTGGTCCTAAAAGCGCAATTATAAGTTGGAACCGGATTGCTTCCGGCAAGGGCGCAGCATCATGTCCGATCGCTATGATTTACCGATTCAGCATGACTGCGCCGGTCAAAATTTTCCATTGCACGCAAGTGAGCCAACATGATCTCCAAATCTATTTTCAAGGCATATGACATTCGCGGCGTAATCGGCAAGACGCTCGATGCCGATGCAGCGCGTTCGATCGGCCGTGCGTTCGGCAGCGAAGTGCGTGCACAAGGCGGCGACGCCGTGGTGGTCGCGCGTGACGGTCGCCTGTCGGGCCCGGAATTGATCCAGGCATTGTCGGACGGGCTGCGTGCGGCCGGCGTCGACGTGGTCAATGTCGGCATGGTGCCAACCCCGGTCGGCTACTTTGCGGCGAGCGTGCCGTTGCAACTCGAAGGCGGCGAACGGCGTATCGATTCGTGCATCGTCGTGACCGGTAGTCATAATCCGCCGGACTACAACGGCTTCAAGATGGTCCTGCGCGGCTCCGCGATTTACGGCGACCAGATTCTCGCGCTGCATCAACGCATCGTCGACGAAAACTTCTCCGAAGGCAGCGGCACCTACGCCGAGTACGACATTGCCGATGCGTATCTCGAGCGCATTGCGAGCGACGTCAAGCTCACGCGCCCGATCAAGATCGTCGTGGACACCGGCAACGGCGTCGCCGGCGGCCTCGCGCCGAAGCTCTTCAAGAAGCTCGGCTGCGAACTCGTCGAACTCTTCACGGAAATCGACGGCAACTTCCCGAACCATCACCCGGATCCGGCGCATCCGGAAAACCTTCAGGACGTGATTCGCGCACTGAAGGAAACGGACGCGGAAATCGGCTTTGCGTTCGACGGCGACGGCGACCGCCTCGGCGTCGTCACCAAAGACGGTCAGATCATTTATCCGGACCGCCAACTGATGCTGTTCGCCGAAGAAGTGCTGTCGCGCAACAAGGGCGCGCAGATCATTTACGACGTGAAGTGCACCCGCAATCTCGCGAAGTGGGTGAAGGACAAGGGCGGCGAGCCGCTCATGTGGAAGACCGGCCACTCGCTCGTGAAGGCGAAGCTGCGCGAAACCGGCGCGCCGCTCGCAGGCGAAATGAGCGGCCACGTGTTCTTCAAGGACCGCTGGTACGGTTTCGACGACGGCCTGTACACGGGCGCGCGTCTGCTGGAAATCCTCACGCGTGTGGAAGACCCGAGCAAGCTGCTCAACTCGCTGCCCAACTCGAACTCCACGCCCGAACTGCAACTGAAACTCGAGGAAGGCGAGAACTTCGAACTCATCGCCCGCTTGCAGCAGAACGCGAAATTCACCGGCGCCGACGACGTCGTGAAGATCGACGGCCTGCGCGTCGAGTATCCCGACGGCTTCGGCCTCGCGCGTTCGTCGAACACCACGCCGGTCGTGGTCATGCGTTTTGAAGCCGATAACGACGCGGCACTCAAGCGCATTCAGGAAGACTTCCGCCGCGTGATTCTCGCGGAGAAGGCCGACGCAAAGCTGCCGTTCTAAACGTTCGAACGGCGGGGCTTGCGCTGGCATTGCTGGCGAGCCGTGGCCATCGGCCAGAACGCGGCGCGGGTTTCACTTACCGCGCCGCGTTTTTTCATGCCAGGCTGCCAGGTCGCGCTAGAATTGCCGTCCTGGTGACATAACGTCTACGTTCTGTCGTCTCTCGCTGGAAGTCTCACGCGAAGCGCTCGGTTTCGTTGGACTTCTTTCAATGCATCTTCGGGCCGGATAACCGGTTTTCCCACTCTTGAGCGTGCAAAAGATATTGATCGTGAGGGTGTCGTCGTTGGGCGACGTCGTTCACAACATGCCGGTGATCGCCGACATCCGGCGCCGTCATCCCGAGGCGCAGATCGACTGGCTCGTCGAGGAAAGCTTCGTGGGGCTCGTCGAACTCGTGACCGGCGTGCGGCGCGCGATTCCCGTGTCGCTGCGCCGTTGGCGCAAGCGCATCTTGTCGATCGGCAACTGGCGCGAGATAAGTGCATTCCGACGTGCGCTCGCCGCCGAGAACTACGATCTGGTGATCGACTGCCAGGGGCTCATCAAGACCGCGTGGGTCGCTAAGATGGCGCGCGGACCGCTCGTCGGCCTTGCAAATCGCACTGACGGTGCGGGCTTCGAATGGCCGGTGCGCTTCTTTTACGACAAGCGCGTGCCGATCGAGCCGCGCACGCATGTGGTCGAGCGCACGCGGCAACTGGTGGCGGCGGCGCTGAACGACCCGAAGCCGCAACCTACCGACGAAATCGATTTCGGCATCGACACGCGGCGCGCCGCGTTGGCGTTGTCGGCGGCGAATCTCAATCTTCCGGTGCCTTACGTGGTGTTCGTGCATGCAACCTCGCGTGCCGACAAGCAATGGCCCGATACCGCGTGGATCGAGTTGGGGCAGTCGCTTGTGCGGCGCGGCGCGTCGATCGTCTTGCCCTGGGGCAGCGAGGCCGAGCGCGAGACGAGCGAGCGTCTCGCGAAAGAGTTCGGCGCGGCAGCCATCGTGCCGCCCAGGCTGTCGTTGCCCGCGGTGGTCGGTCTGATTGAAGGCGCGGCCGCGACGGTCGGTGTTGACACAGGTCTGGTTCACATCGCGGCGGCGCTTAAGCGGCCCACGGTCGAGTTGTACAATTTCGCGACCGCGTGGCGCACCGGCGGCTACTGGTCGCCGAACGTCGTCAATCTCGGCACGGCAGGGCAACCGCCCACGCTGCAACAGGTGAAGTCCGCGCTTGCCGGCTTCGGACTGTTGTGATTCGTCCGGTGCGCTTCGCCTCACGCGTCATCCGTTTCCAAGGGCGATCATGAACGAAACCCAGATCATCGAAGTAGCGAATGCCGACTGGCACGCGCGCAACCTGTCCGTGCCGCGTGAGACGCTGCTCGCCGGCGTCGAACGCGGCAAGGTGCTGTATTTCCCGAACCTGCGTTTCGCGATTGAAGGCGGCGAGCAGGCGCTGCTCGACCCCGCGCTGGCCGATCCGAACCGCAAGAACATCAGCCTCGAACCGAATGGCGGCGCATTGCATGGCGTGGCCGGCAACGCGGTCACGCAGTCTGCGGTGCGCGCATTGATCGCGCGTTATCAAACGAATGCGCGCACGCTCGTCGACGGGCTCTTTCCCGAATACAACGGCAAGCTGCGCGTCGCGCCCACGAGTTTGCGGCTGCATCAGGTCGAAACACGGCAAACGTCATGGCGCAAGGACGATAGCCGCTTGCATGTGGACGCCTTTCCGTCGCGGCCCAATTACGGCGAACGCATTCTGCGCGTGTTCACCAACGTCAATCCGAATGGCGTGCCGCGCGTATGGCGAGTCGGCGAACCGTTCGAGGACATGGCCAAACGCTTTCTGCCGCGCATCAAGCCGCAAATGCCGGGCGCGGCGTGGCTGCTGAATCTGTTGCACGTAACGAAATCGCCGCGCAGCGAGTACGACCATCTGATGCTCCATCTGCACGACGGCATGAAGGCCGACATGGAATATCAGAAGACAAGTCCGCAGGAGACCATGCCGTTTCCGCCGGGCAGCGTGTGGGTGTGCTTCTCCGATCAGACTTCGCACGCGGTGATGTCCGGTCAGTTCATGCTCGAGCAGACGTTCTTCCTGCCGGTCAAGGCAATGGTGCAACCCGAATGTGCGCCGCTCGGCATACTTGAACGCCTGAAGGGCAGGGCGCTGGTTTGAGCGCCGCGGTTCTTTCGGGCTCGCCAGACTTTGTGCACCGTCGCGCGCCGATGGCTGACCATGCGGCTGCGCCAGGGCCATCGCATCCGCACGGTATTCGCGAGCTGCCCGCTGTGCGCTTGCATCATGCGGAGCGCCGATGCTAAGGGCAATCTATAACGCGCTCTGGTGGATCATCGCGCCGGTTGCGGTGCTGCGTCTGCTGATCCGTTCGCGCAAGGAGCGCGGTTATCGGCAACATATCGAAGAGCGTTTCGGCTATGTTCGCGGACGTTTGCCCGAAGACGACGCGCCGTTGATCTGGGTGCACGCGGTGTCGGTCGGTGAGACGCGTGCCGCGCAACCGCTGATCGACGCGCTCATCAAAGCGCGTCCGGACGCACGCATTCTGTTGACCCATATGACGCCCAGCGGTCGCGCGACCGGCGAGCAGATCTTCGGCGACCGCGTGTTGCGCAGCTATCTGCCGTACGACATGCCGCACGCGGTGCGGCGCTTTCTGCGCGCGTGGCGGCCGTCGCTCGGTCTGGTAATGGAAACCGAAGTGTGGCCCACGTTGATCGACGAATGCCGGCGCGCCGACGTTCCATTGGTGTTGACCAACGCGCGGATGTCGGCGCGCTCATATAAGCGGGCCGCCAGATTCGGCGGCGCGACGAAGGACGTGTTCGGCGGCTTTGCGCGTGTGCTGGCGCAGAGCCCATCGGACGCGGAACGGTTGACGGCGCTCGGCGCGCGCAACGTCGCGGTACTCGGCAATCTTAAGTTCGACATGAGCACGCCGCCGGAACTGGCGGCGCGCGGTCATGCGTGGCGCGCGGCAATCGGCGCGCGACCCGTGTGGGTGGCGGCAAGTACACGCGAAGGCGAAGAGGAACTCGTGTTGCAGGCGTTCGCGGCCCTCGACGTTGAGAATGCGCTGTTGATTCTCGTGCCGCGCCATCCACAGCGTTTTAACGAGGTTGCAGCGCTCGTCGAGAAAGCCGGGCTGCGACTCGCGCGACGTTCGACATGGGCGCCGGATGCGAAGGTTGCGTCAGCGGCTGTGAGCGGCGGTGTGCCCGCTTTGCCGGCGGACGTGAATGTGCTGCTCGGCGACTCGATGGGTGAACTGGGCGCTTATTACGCGGCCTCCGACCTCGCGTTTATCGGCGGCAGTCTGTTGCCGCTCGGCGGACAGAATCTGATTGAAGCCTGCGCGGTGGGTGTGCCCGTGCTGATCGGGCCGCACGTGTTCAACTTCACGCAGGCCACGGCCGATGCAGTCGCCGCAGGTGCGGCGGTGCAGGTGCAGGATCCGGCCGATCTGGCGCGAGCGCTGCGCGAACTCTTCAACGACAAGGCGCGACGGCTCATGATGGGCGGCGCGGCCTCGGCGTTTGCCGCGCGTCATCGCGGGGCAACGGCGCGCACCGTGGATGTGTTGATGGCGTTGCTGCCGGAGTGAGGACAAGCAAGTGCTGAGGAGACTCAGCGCTTGCCTTCAAACTTTCAACAGCCCCTTTCGCTCGATAAACCGCACCACGTCGTCCAATCCGTCGAGCGCCTTCAGATTACTCATCACGAAAGGCCGCTCGCCGCGCATTTTCTTCGCGTCGGACGCCATGACGTCGAGGTTCGCACCGACCATCGGCGCGAGGTCCGTCTTGTTGATCACGAGCAGATCCGACTTCGTAATGCCTGGGCCGCCCTTGCGCGGAATCTTCTCGCCGCCTGCCACGTCGATTACGTAAATCGTCAGGTCCGACAGTTCCGGGCTGAAGGTCGCCGCGAGGTTATCGCCGCCCGATTCGATAAAGACGATGTCCGCATCCGGAAAACGCGTGAGCATGCGATCGACAGCTTCGAGGTTGATCGACGCGTCCTCGCGAATCGCGGTATGCGGACAGCCGCCCGTCTCCACACCCATGATCCGCTCGGCTGGCAACGCGCCCGCCACGGTCAACAGGCGCTGATCTTCTTTCGTATAGATGTCGTTGGTGATCGCGACCAGGTCGTATTGTTCGCGCATCGCCTTGCAGAGCATTTCGAGCAACGTGGTCTTGCCCGAGCCGACCGGGCCGCCGACGCCCACGCGCAGCGGCGGCAGTTTCTTCGTGCGGACGGACGAGTGAGCGGGATGATGAGGTGCGTTCATGATGGATCGTTTTATGAGCGAAAAAGCCGCGAATATTGCGACTCGTGACGCGCCGACAGAATGCCGAGTTGCGGCGCGAACGTATTGATGTTTTCCGGCGACGTGGCTAAAGCGCGCTCGACTGCCGCATTGATCGGCTCGCGCAACGCGACGATGATGCGTTGCCCCGCCAGTTGTCCCAACGGCACGGCTTTCAATGCTGCGGCGGCCTGGTTCTCGACCCAGCTGAACGCGTACGCGGCAAGCGCGGCGTCGACGGCGGCATCGTGTGCATAGGCTGCAAAAGCGAACGCGGTGGGTTGCGCGAGCGGCGTCATCGAGGCGAGCGTCGCGCGCCGCGCCGCATCGCCCCATTCGAGCGACGCGCACAATTGCCGCAGCGACCAGCCCATCTGTCCGGTCTCACGCCGCAACTCGGCCGACTCGCGGCTCGCGAGGAACTCGCCATTCGCCTGCGCGAGGCCGGCCGCGTCGTGTGTGCGCCAGCGCTCCATCTGGTGCGCGAGAAACGGCAGTTCGCCATGCGCGAGCACATCGGTGAGGCCGCTCGCGATCCAGGCGCGAGCCGAGTCGGCGTCGGTGATCAGTTGCGCTTCGATCGCCGCTTCCAGACCCTGTGAGTAGCTGAAGGCGCCGATAGGCAGCGCCGGCGACGCGAGGTGCAGTAGCGCGGTAAGTTCAGCGATGCGCATGGTGATGGTGATGCGCGTGGCCGCAAGATTCGTCGTGGACGTGGCCTTCGTGCCCGTGATCGTGCCCGTGATCGTGCGCGTGGCCATGCCCATGCTCGTGATCATGAGAATGCTCATGCCCATGATGCTCGCCGAACACCTGCTGCGCCAATGCGTAGTCTTCGGCAAACGTCTCGTCGTGGCCGTGCTTATGGCCGCCGCCGTATGCGCCAGACTCCGGCTGGAACGGCATCGAAACCTGATCGACCGTCGCGCCGATACGCTTCAGCATATCGGCCAGCACCGGATCGTATTCGAGCTTCAGATAATCCGCGCCGACTTCCACAGGCGTATGACGATTGCCCAGGTGATACGCCGCGCGCGTGAGCGTCAACGCGTCTTTCGCACGGACCACCAGCACGGCTTCCGGCGCGGCGACTATTCGCACGAGACCGCCATCGTCCGCAATTAGCACATCGCCGTCGCGCAGCACGGTGCCGCGCGGCAGCAGTACCGCCACTTCTTCGCCGGTGTCGAGCGTGGCAGCAAGGCGGCTCTTGCGGCGCTCGTCGAAAGCAAGCGTTAGCGTCGGCGCGCGCTTCATCAGCACCGGCGCGAGTTTGAGATGCGGTGCAACCAGTTTGTCGAGTGTGCGCATGGTCAGAACAGAAAATAGCGTTGCGCCATCGGCAGGACAGTCGCCGGTTCGCAGGTCAGCAGTTGACCGTCGGCGATCACCTGATAGGTTTCCGGATCGACGCTGATCGACGGGCGCCACGCGTTGTGAATCATGTCCGCCTTCGTGATGTTTCGGCAGTTCTTCACAGCCACGATACGCTTGTTCAGGCCATAGCGCTCCGCGACGCCTGCATCGGCGGCGAGTTGCGAAACGAAAGTCAGCGACGTGCGCCCGAGTGCACCGCCGCGCGTAGCGAACATCTCGCGATAATGCACCGGCTGCGGCGTAGGAATCGACGCGTTCGGATCGCCCATTTGTGCCATTGCGATCATGCCGCCTTTGAGGATCAACGACGGTTTGATGCCGAAAAAGGCGGGCTCCCAAAACACGAGATCGGCCCACTTGCCGGGCTCGATAGACCCGACTTCATGCGCAATGCCGTGCGTGATTGCCGGGTTGATCGTGTACTTGGCGACATAGCGCTTCGCGCGGAAATTGTCGTGGCGTGCGGTGTCCTCGGGCAGCGCGCCGCGTTGCACTTTCATCTTGTGCGCGGTCTGCCACGTGCGGATGATGACTTCGCCTACGCGGCCCATCGCCTGCGAATCCGACGACAGCATGGAAAGCGCGCCGAGATCGTGCAGGATGTCTTCCGCGGCGATGGTCTCGCGGCGAATGCGCGATTCGGCGAACGCAATGTCTTCTGCAATCGACGGGTCCAGGTGGTGGCAGACCATCAGCATGTCGAGATGCTCTTCGAGCGTGTTGACGGTGTAGGGCCGCGTCGGATTCGTCGACGAGGGCAGCACGTTCGCTTCGCCGCATACCTTGATGATGTCGGGCGCGTGGCCGCCGCCTGCGCCTTCCGTGTGATACGTATGAATCGTGCGGCCTTTGAACGCCGCCACGGTCGCTTCGACGAAACCCGCTTCGTTCAGCGTATCCGTGTGAATGGCGACCTGCGTGTCGGTGTCGTCGGCGACGGACAGGCAGTTGTCGATTGCGGCCGGCGTCGTGCCCCAGTCTTCGTGCAGCTTCAGGCCGATCGCGCCCGCCGCGATCTGTTCGAGCGCGGGCTCCGGCTGGCTCACGTTGCCCTTGCCGAGAAAACCGAGGTTCATCGGATAGCCGTCCGCTGCCTGCAGCATGCGTTCGAGATGCCACGGACCCGGCGTGCAGGTGGTCGCATTGGTGCCCGTCGCCGGACCCGTGCCGCCGCCGAGCATCGTCGTCACGCCGCTGGCGAGCGCTTCTTCGATCTGCTGCGGACTGATGAAGTGAATATGCGTGTCGATGCCGCCCGCCGTCACGATCAGCCCTTCACCGGCGATCACCTCCGTGGATGCGCCGATTGCGATCGTCACGTTCGGCTGAATGTCGGGATTGCCCGCCTTGCCGATCGCTGCGATGCGGCCGTTCTTG
>Ga0256783_1000163_pt1 | contig 18403 bp, 10 predicted proteins | sample MC6MC0934MT_FD_189995 | JGI IMG/M metagenome (GOLD analysis project Ga0256783, IMG submission 189995) | Metatranscriptome of enriched soil aggregate microbial communities from Iowa State University, Ames, United States - MC6-MC0934-MT... | ecosystem: Environmental > Terrestrial > Soil >... | reverse complement strand
TGTGTTACGTGAAGCCGCGGGCGCTTCTCGCGTGAGCTTGATCGACTTGCCGGGCAACGGCGAATTTGCACACTTGCGCGCGCCAGCGACGGTCGCCGGAATGGTCGACTTCGTGCGCATTGCTGCTGTGCAAGGAGGGGCGAACGGCACGAACACGGTCGGCGCCGATCCAACGGATATATCCACGCGCGGCCCATTCAACGTGCTGGCGATGTCGCTCGGCGGCATGGTCGCGACTGCCTGGGCGCAACGGTACCCCGACGAAATCGGGCGCCTTGTGTTGATCAACACGAGCATGCGTCCGTTCAGCCGCGTTCACGAACGGCTGCGTCCGTCCGCATGGCCGGGTCTTTTGACAATCGCCATGCATTGGAACGACGCGGTGCGCGCTGAGTCCGCCATTCATCGATTGACGTGCAACAACGTCGATACCCTTGAAGCCGATCTGCAATCATGGAGCATGATTCGTCGCAGCGCGCCGGTGAGCCGCGGCAATGCGTTGCGCCAGTTATCGGCGGCGGCGCGCTTTACCGCAGGCGCGGCCAAACCGGCTTGTCCGCTGCTGATTCTGTCTTCGCATGAAGACCGGCTCGTCGATCCGGTTTGCTCCGCGAAGCTGGCCGCAGCGTGGGGCGCGCGTCATCGCCAACATGCATGGGCAGGCCACGACCTGCCGCACGACGATCCCGCTTGGGTCGGCGAACAGGTGAGTGCATGGCTTGCGCACGAAGCCGCCGAAGCGGACCACGTACGGCAAATGGCGATTGCGCGCTTGCAGCATAAGGCCGGGCAGCGGGTATAACCTAAGTCGGTGCATGGGTCGCATTGCGGCATGCAGGCGCATAATCCTTGTTCAGACGATGCATGCGATCCGGGCGATACCCGCCACTGCCGACAGCCGGGGAGTTCATCATGCAAGCAAAGAACGAAGAAGCCGTCACGCACTTGCTGAACGATGTCGTCGAGTTTGCACGAGCGCGCTTGCCCGAGCCGACGTTTCACATCGTCGAGCCCTTTCTGCGGCACTACTACGATTTCGTCGACGTCGACGATCTGCAAAGCCGCTCCATTCCCGATCTGTACGGCGCCGCGCTTGCCCACTGGCAGACCGCGCAACGCTTTGTGCCCGGCAGGGAAAGGCTGCGCGTCTACAACCCGATTCTCGAGCAGCATGGCTGGCACTCCGATCACACGGTAATAGAAATCGTCAACGACGATATGCCGTTTCTGGTCGACTCTGTTTCGATGGCGGTCAATCGGCAAGGGCTCGCGCTGCATTCGGTCGTGCATCCGGTGTTTCGCATCTGGCGCGGGCCCGACGGCGACATCGCGCGTGTGACGCAGGGCTCGGAAGAAGCTGCCGACACGCGCTCGCAATTGGCTTCGTTCATTCACTTCGAAGTCGACCGCTGCGGCGACGCGGCGAAACTGGACGCGCTGCGCGACGACATCGCCAAAGTGCTGCGCGACGTGCGCGCCGCGGTCGAAGACTGGCCGAAGATTGTGGAACTCGCACGAGTGACGATCAAGGCCATGAAAGTCGGCGAGAGCGGGCCGGATGCGATGGAAGCGCGCGCGTTTCTCGAATGGATGGTCGCCGACCATTTCACCTTTCTCGGCCACCGCGATTACGAACTCGTGCAGCAGGGCACGGGCTACGGACTGCGAGCGGTGCCCGGCTCGGGCCTCGGCATTATGCGCGATGAACTGCGTGCAACGGATGGCGCCGCAGCGTCGCCAGAGGTGACGGTCTTACCGCCGGCCGCTGCCGAAATCATTTCGAGCGCCTCGCCGATTTTCCTGACCAAGGCCAATTCGCGGGCAACCGTGCACCGGCCCGGATATCTGGATTACGTAGGCATCAAACTGGCGGGTGCTGACGGCAAGGTGGTCGGCGAGCGGCGCTTCATCGGCCTCTATACGTCGACCGCGTATTTTGTGTCGGCGGCCGAGATTCCGATCGTTCGGCGCAAGTGCGCGAACATCGTGAGGCGCGCCGGATTCTTGCCGAAAGGTCATCTGGCGAAATCGCTCGTGACGGTGCTGGAAACGTATCCGCGCGACGAACTGTTTCAGGCCGACGAGAACCAGCTCTACGATATCGCGCTCGGCGTGCTCCGTTTGCAGGAGCATCAGCGCACGCGCCTGTTTGTGCGGCGCGACCGCTTCGACCGCTTCGTGTCGTGTCTCGTGTTCGTGCCGCGTGACAAGTACAACACCGATTTGCGGCAACGTATCGCCAATCTGCTTACTGAAGCATTCAACGGAGCGAGCGTCGAGTTCACGCCGCTGCTTTCCGAATCGACGCTTGCGCGCATTCACTTCGTCGTGCACGCAAAGCCGGGCGGCATGCCCGATGTCGATACGCGCGAACTCGAAGCACGTCTCGTGCAGGTCTCGCGCCGCTGGCAGGACGATCTCGCCGATGCGCTGCTCGACGCGTTCGGTGAAGAGCAGGGCAATCGTCTGCTGCAGCACTACGCGGATTCGTTTCCGCCGGGATATCGCGACGACTACGCCGCGCGCACGGCGGTGCGCGACATCGAACTGATCGAGCGCGTGCAGGGCAGCGAGCGCCTCGCGATGAACCTGTATCGTCCAATCGAAGCCGGGCCGCGCGCATTCCGCTTCAAGGTCTATCGAGCGGGAATGCCGATCGCGTTGTCGCGCAGTTTGCCGATGCTCGAACACCTGGGCGTGCGTGTCGATGAAGAGCGGCCGTATCTGATCGAAGCGCTGGGCGCGACACCTGCGTGGATTCACGACTTCGGGCTCGAAGTGGTCGACGACGCCGAGTTCGATATCGAGCGCGTGAAGGATCTTTTCGAAGATGCGTTCGAGCAGGTGTGGACCGGCGCGATAGAAAGCGACGACTTCAACCGCCTCGTTCTACGTGCGCAATTGAGCGCGCGCGAAGTGACGATACTGCGTGCGTACGCAAAGTATCTGCGTCAGGTGGGCTCGACCTTCAGCGATGCGTATATCGAACGCGCGGTGACCGGCAATCCCGCGATTGCGCGCATGCTGGTCGAACTCTTCATCGCGCGCTTCGACCCGTCATTGGCCGGCACGCGTGAGGCGCGCGTGGAGAATTTGCTGAAGACGATCGACAGCGCGCTCGACCAGGTCCCCAATCTCGACGAGGATCGGATACTGCGGCAGTTTCTCGGCGTCATCAAAGCCACGCAGCGCACCAACTATTACGTCTTCGATGCTGACGGAAAGCCCAAGCCGTATCTATCGTTCAAGTTCAATCCGGCGCAGGTGCCCGGCTTGCCGGAGCCCAAGCCCATGTTCGAGATATGGGTCTACTCGCCGCGCGTCGAAGGCGTGCATTTGCGCGGCGGACGTGTGGCGCGCGGCGGCTTGCGCTGGTCGGACCGTCGCGAGGATTTCCGCACTGAAGTGCTGGGTCTGATGAAGGCGCAAATGGTGAAGAACGTCGTGATCGTGCCGGTCGGCTCGAAAGGCGGCTTCGTCGTGAAGAACCCGCCGCCGCAATCGGAACGCGATGCATGGATGCGCGAAGGCATTGCGTGCTATCAAACGTTCCTGCGCGGTTTGCTCGATCTGACCGACAATCTCGCGGGCACGACGGTCGTACCGCCGCGCGACGTAGTGCGGCACGACCCCGACGATCCGTATCTGGTGGTCGCAGCTGACAAAGGCACGGCCACGTTTTCCGACTACGCGAACGCGATCTCGCAGGAATACGGTTTCTGGCTCGACGACGCGTTTGCGTCGGGCGGCTCGGTCGGCTACGACCACAAGAAAATGGCGATCACGGCGCGCGGCGCCTGGGAGTCCGTCAAGCGGCATTTCCGCGAAATGGGCGTCGATACGCAGACGATGGACTTCACGGTGGTCGGTATCGGCGATATGTCCGGCGACGTGTTCGGCAATGGCATGCTGTTGTCGCCGCATATCAGGCTCGTGGCCGCGTTCGATCATCGGCATATTTTCCTCGACCCGAATCCCGATCCGGCAGCCAGTATTGCCGAGCGCGGACGTCTCTTTCTTCTCGATCGATCGAGTTGGGCCGACTACGACCCTTCGCTGATTTCAGCGGGCGGCGGCGTGTTTCCGCGCACGGCCAAGACCATTGCCCTTTCGCCGGCCGTGCAATCGGTACTCGGCATCAGCGCAGCGGCGCTGTCGCCGGCCGAACTGATGCGCGCGATTCTGCAGGCGCCCGTCGACCTGCTCTACAACGGCGGCATAGGCACGTATGTGAAGGCCTCACGTGAGACGCACCTGCAGGTTGGCGACCGCGCGAACGATGCGATCCGGGTGAACGGCGCGGACTTGCGCTGCAAGGTCGTAGCCGAAGGCGGCAACCTGGGGCTCACGCAACTCGGCCGTATTGAGTTCGCGCAGCGCGGCGGCCGCATCAATACCGATGCAATAGACAACTCCGCAGGTGTCGACTGTTCCGACCATGAAGTCAACATCAAGATTCTGCTGGGACTCGTGGTGGCCGACGGCGAGATGACCGCCAAGCAACGCAACGCGTTGCTTGCGGAAATGACCGACGAAGTCGGCCTGCTCGTATTGACGGACAACTATTACCAGACTCAGGCGCTTTCCATTGCAGGCCGTTATGGTGTCGAACTGCTCGACGCTGAAACGCGCCTCATGCGCTATCTGGAACGCGCCGGCCGCCTGAATCGCGCGATCGAGTTTCTGCCGAACGACGAAGAAGTGGCCGAGCGGCAGGCCGCGAAACAAGGGCTCACCACGCCGGAGCGCGCGGTGCTGCTCGCGTACAGCAAGATGTGGCTGTACGACGCGCTACTCGATTCTTCGGTGCCCGAAGACCCGCTCGTCAGCGACATGTTGATCGAATATTTTCCGAGGCCTTTGCGACAGCGCTTCAGCGAGCCGATGCAGCGTCATCCTCTGCGCCGCGAAATCCTTGCGACTCATCTAACCAACGCGTTGGTGAACCGCGTGGGCTGCGAGTTCGTGCATCGGCTGATGGAGGAAACCGATGCGCAACCCGGCGACATCGTGCGGGCCTGCATCATGGCCCGCGATGTGTTCGATCTCGACGATGTGTGGCGCAGCATCGACGCGCTGGATAACCGCGTCGCCGACGACGTGCAGGCGCGCATGTTCGTCGAGGTCGCGCGGCTCGTCGAACGATCGGCGTTGTGGTTCCTGCGGCATCTGTCGTCGCCGGGCGTGAACAGCGACGACGTGACCGGTCTGCTCTCGCGTTGCCGCGACGCCGCGCAGCGTCTCGCGCCGCAGTGGCCCGCTTTGCTGCCGGCTGCCGATCTCGAAGCGCTATCCGAACGCCAGCGTGTGCTGGTCGACGCCGGCGTTGATAGCGAACTCGCGGTGCGCATTGCGAGCGGCGAAATTTCGGCCGCACTGCTCGACATCGCAGAAGTAGCGTCCACGTGCGAGCGCAAGCTCGAACTGGTGGCGGGTGTGTATTTCGCGCTCGGCACGCTGCTCAACTACAACTGGATCAGCGAACGCGCGGCTGCGCTGCCCGCGCCGTCGCACTGGGACATGCTGGCGCGCGCGTCCGCATTGGCGGAGCTTGCGCGACTCAAACGCGCGCTCACGATGAGCGCGCTTGCCGGCGCCGACGATGCAGCCACGCCGGACGCGCTGGTTCAGGCGTGGCGCGACAAGCGCGCCACGCAGCTCGAGCGTTATGCGCGCCTGCTTGCCGACCTGAGGGCCACCGGCGGAGCGAGCCTGTCGATGCTGCTGGTGATTGTTCGGGAAATGGCTGCGCTCGAGAGGGCATGAGCATTGCGTGGAGGAAGCGGTAAAGAAAGGCTGGCCAAAGGTCCACGCACGCGGTGCGCATAGCACCGCGGTTGGACGCACGCTGCCCGGCATGTCCATAATACGGATTCCCGGCAAGTGAAAGCCTTTTGAAAATCAACTAACGCCCTCCACGACGATGAAAGAAGAATCGCCGAAAGCCATTATTTATGCGCTTGCCGCCAACTTTGGCATTGCCGTCTGCAAGTTCGCCGCTGCGTCGTTCACCGGCTCCGGTTCGATGTTCGCCGAAGCTATTCACTCCACCGCCGACTGCGGTAATCAACTGCTGCTGCTTTTCGGCCTGCGCCAGGCGCGCCGGCCCGCAAGCCCTTTGCATCCGATGGGCGGCGGGCGCGAGATCAACTTTTATTCGCTGCTGGTCGCGCTGCTGCTGTTCTTTGTCGGCGGCGCATTCTCAGTGTACGAAGGCGTGCATCGCTTGGTCGCGCGAGAGCCGCTGCAGTATGCGTATGTCGCGCTCGTAGTGCTCGGCGTCTCCGTGGTGCTGGAGGCGTTCTCGCTGTGGGGCGCGATGAGGGAGATCCGCAAGGTGCACCCCGAGAAATCGCTTTGGCGCTGGTTCCGGGAAACGCGCGAGTCCGAGTTGCTGGTAGTCGCGGGCGAGGATATTGCCGCGCTGGCCGGCCTGGGAATGGCCTTCGTGGCCGTGCTGCTCACTTTGGTGACCGGCAATCCTGTCTATGACGCGCTGGGTTCCATCGCCGTTGGTTTGCTGCTGATGGTGATTGCCGGCCTCGTGGCGCGCGAGGTGAAGTCAATGATCGTCGGCGAATCGGCAAGCCCTGAAGTGCGCCGCGCAATCGAGGCGCATTTGCGCGCCCGCGGTGAGATTCGCAGCATCATCAACATGATTACCCTGCAATGGGGACGTCATGTGGTGGTCGCCGTGCAGGCTGAGATGATCGACTACGCGAGCGGCCGCGCGCTGGTCGACGCGATCAACGTGATCGAGGCAGATCTGCAAGCCGCATTTCCGCAGGTGCGCTGGGTATTTTTTGAACCGGACGTGCCGCGCGTCTAACCGTGCTTTTTCCGCATACGTGACTCGCGCAGGGCTTTGCGCGAGTTACGCAATCGACACTTCATGTAGTGGAAAATAATTTCTTCGCATCTATACTTCTTTCGGCTTGAAGGCGGCACTCTCCCAAACTGCATCACAAGCAAAAGGAAGATCACGATGCTGACTCGCACGTTTAACGCTCTCTCGGTCATTGCACTCGCGGCATGCACAGCCTTTACTTCCGGGCCGGCAAGCGCGGACGACAACGACGCTTTCTCGCATGACGGCGGCGGCTCGCGCGGGCGGCCAGTCAAGGTGATGATTATTTCGATGTTTGGTCCGGAGGGCCAGGTGTGGCTCGATAAGCTCGGGCCATGGCGCGATATTCCGGTAGACGGCTTGTCACCCGATTACCCGGCAGTACATTGCAACCGCCAGGACGTATGCGTAATGACGACCGGCATGGGTCACACGAACGCCGCCGCGTCGATCATGGCATTGACGTTCTCACCGCGATTCGATTTGCGGCACACGTATTTCATGGTGGCGGGTATTGCCGGCATCGATCCGCAACAGGGCACGGTCGGCTCCGCTGCGTGGGCCAAATATCTCGTCGACTTCGGCATTCAATGGGAGATCGACGGGCGCGAGATTCCGGCCGGCTGGAATACTGGCTATCTCGGCATCAACACAAAGAGCCCGTCGGAGAAGCCGCCGCTCGATTACCGGACCGAAGTGTTCCAGCTCAATACGCAACTCGCCGATACCGCATTCGCCCTGTCGCGCAATGTGGTGCTTTCCGACAACGCGCAGGCGCAGGCCGCGCGTGCGAAGTATTCATACGCGCCGGCTAATCGTCCGCCGACCGTCATTCAATGCGATACGCTCGCCGGCGATACGTGGTGGTCGGGCACGCTGCTCGGGCAACGGGCTCGCGACTGGACCAAGATCCTGACGGATCAAAAAGGCGTGTATTGCACCACGCAGCAGGAAGACAATGCCACATACGAAGCGCTAAAACGCGCGGCTTCGGTGCACAAGGTCGATTTGAACCGCGTTGCCGTGGTGCGTGCGGGCTCTGATTTCGACCGTCCGTACGACGGACAGACCAGCGCCGACAATCTGCTGAACTACTCCGCGCAAGGCGGCTTCGCAATTGCTCTCGAAAATCTGTACCGCTCGGGTAATCCGCTCGTTCAGGACATTGTCACGCACTGGAGCGAATGGCGCGAGGGCGTGCCAAAACGCTAACCAGCTAATTGCAGTGCGGGCCGCTTCATGCGGCCCGCACTGCAATGGCGCGCGACAATCAATGTTGTGGTGCGCGATACGGTGTCCAGACGGCGGCGTCCGTATCCCAATGATCGAGTTCCGATGGTGTCATCATGTGCTCCTTTATGAAAACTGGAAAGCTAGCGTGGCGATTCGCATTTATTCCGGAAAACTAACGATTCTAGCGTTTGCTTTCCTTTTTGCTCAATGCCCCGTTTGTTGCTCCGCTCGTGCTTTGCTTAGTGCTTTGCTTGTTGCCCGTTACTGGCCATTGGCCACACGCGTGACGTCGCCGCTCGTGCCTTCCTGCAACGCGATGCGCGCGGCCTGCGTCTGGCCGATCAGACCTTTGTTCGGGTAGCTCGTGCGATTGAGCGCGGGCAACGAACCGTCACGATATGCGGCAACCAGCTCGGCCTGCACTTCGGCGCGCGTTTTTCCGCTCGTCGTCGAAGTGGGTTGCGTCTGGTAAGAACCGGCGTGGCCAATGCCGTTGCCGCCGCCGTTGCTTTGTGCAAATACCGGTGCGCTGGCGAGCAGCGAGAGAGCAAGACCTGCGAGAAGATTGCGTTTCATGATTCACTCCTGTCGATTCGTTTGCAGCACGAGGGGCGCTGCGACAGGGTGAAATGTAGACTTCGAGCCGGCCTCGATAAATCGCGCTTTCGCGAAATGAATTGTCGCGATTTCGGAACAATCGCGCGACGACCCCTATAAACACGGGCTCAAACAACAACCGCGGCATTAGCGCCGCGGTTGGAATTCACTGTTCCAGATTTTGTACTTCAATCTAATTGAATTACGCGACCCATTCGGAAATAATCGGCGTGTCGAGTGCGGGAGCCGATTCGCGTTCTTCCAGTGTGCGTTGCGAGCATGTTGCATCGAGCGCACCCCGGCCGCTCAGCAATGGGCAGCGATCGAATACTTCGGCGATCCAGTCTACGAAAACACGGACTTTAGGCGACAGATGCCGACTGTGCGGATAGACTGCGGAAATCGGCATCGGCAAAGGCTTGAGTTCTGGCAGTACTTCAACCAGTTGGCCTGAACGCAGATGCGGCAGCACCATGAAACGAGCCGGCTGAATCAGGCCAAAACCTTCCAGCCCGCAGGTCACGTAGGCATCGGCGTCGTTGACCGACACAATGCCCTTCATTTTTACTTCAACCTCTTTGCCATCAACCATAAACGCCCAGTCGAGCGTGCGTCCCGTACGGCTGGAGAAGTAATTGACTGCTTTGTGATTTTCCAGGTCGTCGAGCGAAGTCGGCATGCCGGCCCGTTCAATGTATTCCGGGGCTGCGCACGTCACGCCCTCGAATAGGCCAATACGCCGCGCCACCAGCGAAGAATCCTGGAGTGCGCCGACGCGCACCACGCAGTCCACGCCTTCCTGCAAAAGGTCGACCTGTCTGTCCGACAAGCCGAGTTGCAGGTCGATGTCCGGGTAGCGCGTGTGGAATTCACATAGTTGAGGAATCACCAGCAAGCGGCCGATCGAGCCCGGCATGTCGATGCGCAGCTTGCCGTGCGGTTTTTTATTGCCGCTCTGAAAACTGGCCTCGGTCTCTTCGACGTCCGCGAGAATGCGCACGCAGCGCTCGTAATAAGCGGCGCCGTCCGGCGTGAGCGACAGGCGCCGCGTAGTGCGGTGCATGAGCCGCGTGCCGAGGAACGCTTCGAGGTTCTGAATGATCGTGGTAACCGATGCGCGGGGCAGGTCGAGCGTTTCCGCCGCACGGGTAAAGCTGTTGGTGTCGACAACGCGTGTGAACACTTGCATGGCCTGAAGCCGGTCCATTGCAAACCTCCAGAAGGGGCAGGCGTACTGATCAGGATTCGAATCCGCGGAGCAATCGGATGGATTGTTCAGGGGCGCCGAATTGTGTTGCCGGATTATAGGCATTTATTTACGAGTCTGCCGAACCCACAATTCGCACCATTGAAGTTCTTTGCGCATTGCGCGGCTCGACATGCAAGCATTTAAACCGCCGTACTCCTTTGAGCCCACCGGCAGTGCACCGGTAGAGGCCGACAGCACGGCACTCGAAGTCACTGACGTGCAGATAGAAGGGCACGCTCAGGACATCACATTGCGTTTGTACCGGCAGGGAAAGAAAACCGCACTGCCAGTACTGCTTTATTTTCACGGCGGCGGCTTTACGAAGGGATCTATCGATCAAGCCGACTTCGCCTCGCGTTATTTCGCAGAACATTTACCGGCATTGGTGGTGTCGGTCGGTTATTCGCTGGCGCCGGCGTTTCCGTTTCCCGCCGCGCCTGAAGACGCGCATCGCGCGGCATTGTGGGTACAGACGCGGGCGCGCGCTTTTGGCGGCAATAGCAGAAAGGTTGGCGTAGCGGGCCATGACGCCGGCGGTCAATTGGCCAATTGCCTCGCGTTCATCGCGCGTGATCGCGGCGACGTGCAGATCGCCGCACAGGCTTTGTTCGGGCCGATGCTGGACCCGAGTCTCACCCGCCTTGGCGACGAAAAGCGCCTCGGCTCGGACATCACGGCGAGAGAGTGCGCGGCTTGTTACCGCGCGTACTTGCCGCAAGCGTCGCAACGCATGCATCCGTATGCGGCGCCGCTCGAATCGTCGCGACTCGCGGGCTTGCCGGCCACGCTGATCGCGACGGCGCAAAACGACGTGCTGCACGTCGAGGCGGAGAAATACGCGAGCAGCCTGATCGACGCAGGTGTGCTGACCCAGGTGGTCCGCTATCCGGCCGTCTCGCATGCGGCGTTGGCCGATCATCCGCCCGCCTTGCAGGAAGCGGTGCGATTTTTTCAGTGGCGCTTCGATGCGCGCGCCCATCGATGAAACACAAATAAGCAGAACTTCAATCAACGATACCGGGAGCTTCAAATGACCATTCTTCCTCTTTCTCGTCGCCGTGTGGCGATAGCCGCGCTAGCCGTGATCGTCGTAGCCGGACTGGGCACGTTCGGCGCAATTCGTGTCGACGCCAGTTCGCCTGCCGCGCCGACCATCGTGCCGGAAGTCGATGTCGCCACTGTGGTGCAAAAGACGATTACCGACTGGCAGAGCTATTCGGGCCGCCTTGAGGCGGTAGAAAAAGTGGACGTCCGTTCACAGGTGCCTGGCACGATCGTGTCGGTCAACTTCAAGGACGGCGCGCTCGTGAAGAAAGGCGACACGCTGTTCGTGATCGACCCGCGCCCGTATGCGGCGGAAGTGGCTCGAGCGGAAGCGCAGCTCGCGGCCGCGCAGGCGCGCACCGGCTACACGCAAAGCGACTGGGAACGCGCGCAGCGCCTGATCACCGACAACGCAATCGCGAAGCGTGACTACGACGAGAAGCAGAACGCCGCGCGCGAAGCGAGCGCGAACCTGAAGGCCGCGCAAGCCGCGCTCGAAACCGCGCGCATCAATCTCGGCTACACGAAGATTGTTGCGCCGGTTTCGGGCCGTGTGTCCCGTGCGGAAATCACGGTGGGCAACGTGGTGTCGGCGGGCGCGAGCTCAACGCCGCTCACCACGCTCGTGTCGGTTTCGCCGATCTACGCATCGTTCGACGCCGACGAACAAACGTATCTGCAATACCTGCGTCGTGCGAAAGACGGCGGCAAGGTGCCGGTCGAACTCGGTCTCGCCGACGAAAGCGGCTACTCGCGCAACGGCGTGATCGAGTCGGTGGACAACCGGCTCGATACGTCGTCGGGCACGATTCGCGTTCGCGCGCGTTTCGATAACCAGGACGGCACATTGATTCCGGGCCTCTACGCACGCGTGAAAGTGGGCGGCAGCGAGCCGCACCCCGCGCTGCTGATCGACGACGCCGCTGTGGGCACCGACCAGGACAAGAAGTTCGTGCTGGTGGTCGATCAAAACAATCACGTTGCGTACCGCGAGATTTCCGTCGGCGATATGCAGGGCAACCTGCGCGTCGTGAAGGGCGGACTGAAAGCGGGCGACCGGATCGTCGTCAACGGCATTCAGCGTGTGCGTCCGGGCGATGCAGTGCGCGCGCACATGGTGCCCATGACGACCGACCAGGACCCGAACAACGCGCCGCTTGCACAGACGCGCGCCAAAGCGGACAAGAATTCGTGAGCGTCGCCGCCGCGGCATTGAACGCGCGGCGCCTTGCTCCAACCGCTTGCTCCAACATCAAGAGCTTCCAATGAACATATCCAAATTCTTCATCGATCGGCCGATCTTTGCGGGCGTGCTATCGGTATTGGTACTGCTGGCGGGCGTCATTTCGCTCTTCAAGCTGCCGATCTCCGAGTACCCCGAAGTGGTCCCGCCGTCGGTCGTGGTGCACGCGCAGTATCCTGGCGCAAATCCGAAAGTGATCGCGGAAGCCGTCGCTTCGCCGCTCGAAGAGCAGATCAACGGCGTCGAGAACATGCTGTATATGCAGTCGCAAGCAAATAGCGACGGCAATCTCACGCTGACGGTCACGTTCAAGCTCGGAACGAACCCGGACCTCGCAACGCAACTGGTGCAGAACCGCGTGAACCAGGCACTGCCGCGTTTGCCGGAAGACGTCCAACGGCTCGGCGTGACGACGATCAAGAGTTCGCCCACGCTGACAATGGTGGTCCACCTGATCTCGCCGAATAACCGCTACGACATGACGTATCTGCGCAACTACGCGCTGCTGAACGTCAAGGACCGGCTCGCGCGTATTCAGGGCGTCGGCGAGGTTCAATTGTGGGGCTCGGGCGACTACGCAATGCGTGTGTGGCTCGATCCGCAGAAGGTCGCGCAACGCGGTTTGACAGCGACCGAAGTGGTCAACGCGATTCGCGAGCAGAACATTCAGGTGGCGGCCGGTGTGATCGGCGCATCGCCTTCGGTGCCCGGCACGCAATTGCAGTTGTCGGTCAATGCGCGCGGCCGTCTGAAGACCGAGGGCGAATTCGGCGACATCATCGTGAAGACCGCGCCCGATGGCGGCGTGACTTATCTGCGCGACATCGCTCGTGTCGAACTGGCCGCGTCGGAATACGGTCTGCGTTCGTTGCTCGACAACAAGCCGGCGGTTGCGCTCGCGATCAACCAGGCGCCGGGCGCGAACTCGCTCGCGATTTCCGACGAAGTTCGCTCCGCGATGAAGGACCTCGCGCAAGACATGCCCGCGGGCGTCGAATACAAGATCGTCTACGACCCGACGCAGTTCGTGCGCTCGAGTATCGAGGCGGTCGTGCATACGCTGCTCGAAGCAATCGCGCTGGTGGTGATCGTCGTGATCGTGTTCCTGCAGACGTGGCGTGCATCGATCATTCCGTTGATCGCCGTGCCGGTGTCCATTGTCGGTACGTTCTCGCTGTTGCTTGCGTTCGGTTTCTCGATCAATGCGTTGTCGTTGTTCGGCATGGTGCTCGCGATCGGGATCGTGGTGGACGATGCGATCGTGGTGGTGGAGAACGTCGAACGGAATATCGAAAGCGGGCTCAGTGCGCGCGATGCAACGTATAAGGCGATGCAGGAAGTGAGCGGGCCGATTATCGCCATCGCGCTCACGCTCGTTGCCGTGTTCGTGCCGCTCGCGTTCATGACGGGCCTCACGGGTCAGTTCTACAAGCAGTTCGCGATGACCATCGCGATCTCCACGGTGATCTCGGCGTTCAACTCGTTGACGCTGTCGCCGGCGTTGTCCGCCATGCTGCTGCGCGGTCACGGCGCGAAGGAAGACCTGCTGACGCGTGTGATGAACCGTGTGCTGGGCCGCTTCTTCAAGGGCTTCAACAAGGTGTTTCATCGCGGCTCGACGGCATACGGACGCGGCGTGGCCGGCGTGCTGCGCCGTAAGGGTGCAATGCTCGCGGTGTACGCGATTCTGCTCGGTGCAACGGTGCTGATCTCGCGTGTCGTGCCGGGCGGCTTCGTGCCCGCGCAGGACAAGGAGTACCTGATTGCGTTCGCGCAGTTGCCGAATGGCGCATCGCTGGATCGTACGGAAAAAGTGATCCGCGACATGAGCGCGATAGCGCTTAAGCAGAAGGGCGTGGAAAGCGCAGTGGCGTTCCCGGGTTTGTCGGTGAACGGCTTCACGAACAGTTCTAGTGCGGGCATTGTGTTCGTCACGCTCAAGCCGTTCAAGGAGCGCGGCGACAAGAAGCTCTCGGCGGGTGCGATTGCCGGCGCGTTGAACCAGCAATATGGCGCGATCAAGGACTCGTTCGTCGCGGTGTTTCCGCCGCCACCTGTGCTCGGTCTCGGCACGCTCGGCGGTTTCAAGATGCAACTGGAGGATCACGGTGCGCTCGGTTACGCGGAACTGAACAAGGCAGCAGAGGCATTCGTGAAGAAGGCCGCGCAAACGCCTGAACTTGGCCCGACCTTCTCCAGCTATCAGATCAACGTTCCGCAATTGAACGTGGACCTCGACCGTGTGAAGGCGAAGCAGCTCGGCGTGCCGGTTACCGACGTGTTCAACACGATGCAGATCTATCTGGGCTCGCTGTATGTGAACGACTTCAACCGTTTTGGCCGCGTGTATCAGGTGCGGGTGCAGGCAGACGCGCCGTTCCGTCAACGCGCCGACGACATCCTGCAACTGAAGACGCGTAATGCCGCAGGCGATATGGTGCCGTTGTCGTCGCTCGTGTCGGTCACGCCGACGTTCGGTCCGGAAATGGTGGTGCGTTACAACGGCTATACCGCAGCGGACATCAACGGTGGACCGGCGCCGGGATTCTCGTCCGGTCAGGCGCAAGCCGCGGCTGAGCGCGTGGCGGCCGAAGTTCTGCCGCGCGGCGTGAAGCTTGAATGGACCGACCTCACGTACCAGCAGATTCTCGCCGGTAATGCGGGCCTGTGGGTGTTCCCGATCAGCGTGTTGCTCGTGTTCCTCGTGCTTGCCGCACTGTATGAAAGCCTGACGCTGCCGCTCGCCGTGATCCTGATCGTGCCGATGAGCGTGCTGTCCGCGCTGACCGGCGTGTGGCTCACGGGCGGCGACAACAACATCTTCACGCAGATCGGCTTGATGGTGCTGGTGGGCTTGTCGGCGAAGAACGCGATTCTGATCGTGGAGTTCGCCCGAGAGCTCGAACACGATGGACATACGCCATTGTCGGCGGCGATTGAGGCGAGCCGGCTGCGTCTGCGACCGATTCTGATGACGTCGATCGCGTTCATCATGGGTGTGGTGCCGCTCGTGCTGTCGACCGGAGCCGGTTCGGAAATGCGTCACGCAATGGGTGTCGCGGTGTTCTTCGGCATGCTCGGTGTCACGCTGTTCGGGCTGATGCTTACGCCGGTGTTCTATGTGGTGCTGCGTACGTTGGCCGGCGGGACGATTCATGTCGCGCAGAAGGATTCGCCGCGCATTGGCGCACCGGTCACGGACGCCTGAGGAGAAAACAACAATGAAACGCTTTGAAAGTTTGAGTGGATGGGGCCGGGCAGCAGCCAGCGGTTTGCTGCTCGCACTGCTCGCCGCCTGCTCGGTGGAGCCCACCTACAAGCGGCCGGAAGTGGATACGCCCACCGCGTTCAAGGAAGCGCCGGTAGCGGCTTCGGGGGCCTCGGCAGCTTCGGCGCCCTCCGTTGCGTCGGCACCGGACGCCGGCACGTGGAAGACGGCGCAACCTGCCGACGACGCGCATCGCGGCGAATGGTGGAAGATTTTCGGCGACGCGCAACTCGACGCGCTCGAAGAGCAGGCAGCCGCCGCGAATCAGGACCTGAAGGCGGCAGCAGCGCGCGTGCAGCAGGCCCGTGCGGTGACGCGTGCAGCGAAATCGGACTGGTTCCCGAAGATCGATGCGGGCTTCGGCCCGACCCGCGAACGTGCGTCCGCGGCATCGCAATTCCAGCCGGATAGCGCGGGCGGCACGACCGGCACCATCTGGCGTGCGCAGGTCGGCGCGTCGTATGAAGCGGATCTGTTCGGGCGTGTCGGCTCTAACGTCAATGCGTCGCGTGCGGACGAGCAGCAAAGCGAAGCGCTGTTCCGCTCGGTGCAGTTGTCGTTGCAGGCCGACGTCGCGCAAAACTATTTCCAGTTGCGCGAACTCGATACCGATCAGGACTTGTACCGCCGCACAGTGGCATTGCGTGAAGATACATTGAAGCTCGTCGAGCGTCGTTTCAAGGAAGGCGACATCAGCGAGCTCGATGTTTCTCGCGCCCGCAACGAACTTGCGAGCGCGCGTGCGGATGCCGTGGGCGTCGCACGTCAGCGCGCGGCGTCGGAGCATAGTCTCGCGATTCTGCTCGGCAAGCCGCCGGCAGACTTCTCGTTCGCAGAAGCGCCGCTCGTGCCGGTAGCGGCGCGCGTGCCGCCGGGCTTGCCTTCGGCGCTGCTCGAACGGCGGCCGGACGTGTCGGCAGCCGAACGCGCGATGGCGGCGGCAAACGCGCGTGTCGGTCTCGCGAAGTCGGCGTTTTTCCCGAAGCTCGATATCACTGGCGCATTTGGGTATGAGTCGGCAACGTTGGGCAATCTGTTCATGTGGTCGAGCCGCGCGTTCATTCTCGGACCGTTTGCCGGCACTGCATTGACGTTGCCTCTGTTCGACGGCGGCCGGCGTAAGGCGAATCTCGCGCAGGCTCGTGCGAAATACGACGAGGACGTCGCGCAGTATCGTCAGCAGGTTCTGGTCGCGTTCCGCGAAGTCGAGGACAACCTGGCCGACCTGCGCCTGCTCGACGATCAGATGCGCGAGCAGAACAATGCCGTGCAGGCTTCGCAGCGCGCGGCGCGTCTGTCGCGCACGCAGTACACCGAAGGCGCGGTCAGCTATCTGGACGTGATCGACGGCGAGCGGCAGGTGTTGAGTACGCAACTGCAGGCGAGCCACTTGCAGGGCACGCAGGCTGTCGCGACGGTCAACCTGATTCGCGCCCTCGGCGGCGGCTGGGGCGATGTGGCTGCGTCCGACACCGCAGTCGGCTCCGCTGCACCGGCTGCAACGCCGGCTTCGTCAGCGGCGCCTGCCGAGCAGGTGGCCAGGCGCTAGACGTTTTACTGCTGAGGCTGGACTCGAGTGCTGCAAACAGGCCGGATCGCGCGATGAGCGCGGTCCGGCTTTTTTCTGCGCAAATCTTTTTTAGCACTTTCCATTCGAAAATCCGTTCGTAGACCCGTAGGTATCGTGGACTCTATGATGATTCGCACCATGACGCGGGCTGTCGAACAGGCTCGCCGCGAACCACATCACGTATCAACTACAAGAGTCCACCATGCGCAATTTCGCTTCAAACATGCGGCGTTTTTTTCACGCGCCTACGCTCGCGCTTGTCAGCGCCTTCGGCTTCGCACTGGCTCTGCCCGCAGCGCCCGCATACGCAGCGGACGCGCCGACACTGAAAATCGGCACGGCCACGAGCCCGCAAATCGAGGCACTCAAAGTAGCCGTGCGCGAGGCGAAGGAGCAGGGGCTCGATGTGAAAGTGATCGAATTCACCGACTGGAACACGCCGAACGCCGCACTCGCAAATAAGGATATCGACGTCAATTACTTCCAGCACATTCCGTTTCTCGAGAACGCGAAGAAGCAGGGCGGTTATAACTTTGTCGCAATTGCCCCTGGCACGATCATGAAGATCGGTCTGTACTCGAAGAAGGTCAAACGATTCGACGAGTTGAAAGACGGCGCGACCGTGGCTATCGCCAATGATCCCGTCAATGGCGGGCGCGGCTTGTTGCTGCTGCAACGCGCGGGGCTCATCAAGCTGACGCCCGGAATCGACTATCGCGCAACCACGCTCGACATTATCGACAACCCCCGGCATCTGAAGATTGTTCAACTCGAAGCATCGCAACTGGCGCGTTCGCTCGACGATGTCGATCTTGCACAAGGCTATCCGAGCTTCATCAAGCTCGCGGGTACGACGGACCCGAATAGCGCGCTGCTATTCGACGGTCTGGAGAACAAGAACTACGCAATCCAGTGGGTCGTGCGTCCGGAGAGCGTGAACGATCCGCGCATTCGCAAGTTCATTTCGATCTATCAGCATTCGCCGGCTGTGCGCGCTGCGCTCGACAAAGCATTCGGCACTCTGTACGCGGTCGCCTGGTAAGCGGCGCATCTCGCGCTGATCAGAAACAACAGGAGTGACGCGATGCCGAAGAAGATTCTGTTGAACGCATTCAACATGAATGCAGTGGGCCATATCAATCACGGCTTGTGGACGCATCCACGAGATCGTTCGGCGCATTACACCGATCTCGACTACTGGACGAGTCTTGCGCAAACGCTCGAACGCGGCAAGTTCGACGGGATCTTTCTCGCGGATATTGTCGGCGTGTACGACGTGTATCAGGGCGGCCCCGACACGCCGTTACGCGAAGCCGTGCAGATTCCAATCAACGATCCCTCGCTGATCGTGC
>Ga0256783_1000159_pt1 | contig 18686 bp, 10 predicted proteins | sample MC6MC0934MT_FD_189995 | JGI IMG/M metagenome (GOLD analysis project Ga0256783, IMG submission 189995) | Metatranscriptome of enriched soil aggregate microbial communities from Iowa State University, Ames, United States - MC6-MC0934-MT... | ecosystem: Environmental > Terrestrial > Soil >... | reverse complement strand
CGCTGGTATTCACAGAAATATGCGACTTGCCGTATGAGCGCACCCAGCGCCGCCAGATTTGTGGACCGGCCAAAACATTACGAAAAATGATTTGGGATCAAGGGCTCTTGGCGGAGAGAGTGTCCGCCTATTAGAAAATAAAGCATTGGCAAGACCGAATATTTTTTACCTACTAGATCAGAACACCCTATTGCACACCCTAAAGTCCTTCTGTGTGGTTGCTCACTTGCTGGCGACCGCCATGACAACCTCAACGCCGTCGCGGCGCACGTCGGCCGCGAACTAATAAACGCGATCCGAGTATCGGCGATCTTCTAGGGGACTACTATCACAACAGTAATAATGTTCGGCGTTTTGGTCGCGAATGAATAGTCCGATTCCCACCTGTCCGTGTCGATCTGCACGTTCTGTTTGACAAATACCATGAACAGAAGCGTGCCAACGTTCGCGTTGCGCGCATAAAAGCGCGACAGGCCGTCAAGGGTCTTTACGACTTCCGTCTTCTTACCAGGGCCATCGACAAACTTCATTTCGATGACGAGGCGGCCCTCGAACAGGCTAAAGTCGGAAATCTTCGCCTGTTCGTCGAAGCGGATCGTGACCTCTTCGCGTGCCAGGCCGGGGAGCCACGGCTTAAACACCGTGAAGAACAGGTTCTGACAGTCATATTCGGATTGTAAATTCACCGTCCAACCTAGTTTCGCGGCGCCTCGCGGACCGAGTTGGTCGTTTAATACCATGCGACGAGAGACTTCGACGATTTGCGCCACAGCCTTTGGCAGCGTGTCGCCGATGAACGGGCGTGCCGGTAGCCCCAGCGCCTCGACCTTCTTCAGCATGTGCTCCCAGCTGAATTCCGCGACGGAAGCGTCAGGAAGGACCGTCGGAGCGAATTCTAAATTTGCGGAAACCTCAAATTTCCAATTACCGGAAGTTAGGAATGCGAAATTTGCGAAACCTTCCTCGCGCGTCCAGAGCTTTACCGCATCCAGTTTCATGATCAGAGCGTCGAAGCTTGAGGCATATACAAAGCTGTCATTGGCGGCACTTACGGCGCGCGTCTCCGTGCAGAGAAAGAGATCGAGGGCAGGACATTGCGCCATTGCAAATTCAAGGAGGTTGCTGGCCTTGACAATTTTGCCAGGGTGAGCGCGCACCAGAACGTCGCAGTCCGAGCGGAGGCTACCGGTGCCATAGGCACGCGATCCGAATAAGTGAAGTTCGGTAATTCCGGGCTCTCGCCCCACGAGCTCATCCAATATTTCTCGCAGGTTGTACTCGACGGTCTGTCTCAATCCCCGGCTCCCTTTCCAGAAGATGAATGGGCTATATGAAGAAAGATCATGGAGGCTCGGTCGACCATGCGCGAGATGTTTTCGGTATCAAATTCGAGGCACAGTTGATGTTGGAAGCGACCACTTGAAAAATGCATGCGGCTTAATGATGATCGACGATAGAGCATGTTTCTCTTTGTGCACCCAGCCGGATCCGAGAGCGATCGTACCTTTTCGATTTAGCGCATCGGGGCGGAGCTAACCGTTGAAAGACCTCCGAGCTCAAAGGCAGTGAAAAAGGTTTGATGGTTTCGGGTTATTCGGATTACGGCGGGCAGGGCGTAAATCGATCCGCTGGGCAGTCGAAAAATTTCTGCGAAATCGTTTCGCCGCCGGCTTCCACAAGTGATCTGGCCATTAATGGCAACTCCATCTTGGCTCGAATGTAATCGTCTAGATCGATGGGATTGTCGCTTTCTGGCGCATCGAGCCGGATGATCTGGTCCTTGCCTACAAGCAAATAAGCCTGTCCGAGCGCGTTATGCGACTGTGCGCGCATCGCTGCCCAGTATACATTCCACCAGCGAAACAAGCCGCCTTTCGCTTTCTTGTCATCGACCTTAAAGCTCGTCTCGCCGCATCCGAGGCTCAAGATTCGAATCTGACGCCTTTCGATCTCGAAGCACGCGAGCGCGTCAACGATGGCGTTCATGATTGGGTTGTTGGCCCAGAGTCCGCCATCCACCATGACGTAACCGTTATTGGGCACGGCGGCAAAGAACGTCGGGGCAGCTGCCGTCGCCAGACCAACGTTCACCATGCTAGCATATCGATCGCGCTTGTAGTCAGGGTGGTGCGGCGTCTTGTAAATCCACGGCTCTCCGTATCGGCCTTCGAACGAGGGTATGCAAAGGCGCGTTCTGGCTTCGCCAAATGCCGTGTCTCCGAAGATTCGCAACAGCTCGTTTTGAAGCGGTTCGCGCTCGTATGGATATCGCTGCAATCTTCGCAGATTTCGCCATAACCGACCTAACGGGGACGATGGCGGGAAGATGTTTCCGCCGCGCTCGACGTATACATCGCGAATTTCTGACGCTTTCAAACCATGGCTAAGCGCCAGGGCAATAATGCCACCAGTCGACGTACCGGCGATCATGTCGAAATAATCGCCGATGGGCTTGCCCTGGAGATACCGTGCCTCTAGCTCGGCCAGCACCGATGCCGGAAGAATGCCGCAGATGCCGCCACCGTCGATCGCAAGGATACGCAACGGCTTGTTCTTCGGCCATGGCATTGCTTCGCGATGCGTTTGCTTGGTGCCATCAGAGCGACGCGGTGGAACGTATGTCATGCAGCCCCCTTCTCGTCGCGCTTCGCATGACGACCACCACCGAACCAACGGCCGGTCGCCAGCCAGCCCTCGTAGCAGGCAAGCCAGTCTGCGGCCCACGGCACAGTGGTAAAGGCGATGAGATCGTCTCCTGTCCACTCGTTTTGGTCCGGGTCGAATAGACAAAGGGGTGAGAACGTCAGGTCCTTGTCGTCGAAATATACGTGGGGCAAGGGTGCCTCCTCGACGGCGTTAAACCGAAGCTCAAGGCGCGGAGACATCACGCGGACCAACGGAAACCGGCGGCAGATCTCAGTGCTGTCTTGCACAATCGGCAGACCGTACTCGACCATCATCTGATACGGCCGTTCAATTCCGACGAGCGGTCCGAACCATATGATGCGATCCGCCGTCTGATGCGCCACATCGAATTCTGGCCACCTCCTTTTCATGGCGCGTACCTGTTCGGCGATCGACCTCAACGCCGCCTCCATGCTGCGCCGTAAAACGTGTGCGGCTTTGCTTGGGCGGATGCCGGTTTCAGGATGGCGGGCGCAGAAAGGCTGGCGGCCGGGATGATGCGTCCCGATGGCGCGACGGTACGTTGACCTGACTCAACGGCGCGGCCAAGAGAGGCGGAGTAATCGTGGATCACCGACCGGGCCGGACTTTCGCCGAACATAGCGATCAACAGATCTTGCTTTTCGCTCAGCGTCAGGCCGGACGACATCAAGGCGTCGAGTTGATCCCTGAATAAGTTGAGATCCTGAATATAGATTTTCTGGGCCCTCAAGTTCTCCGGCCACCGATCGGTAAAGCGGTCATCGGCACAGCGAGGGTTTCTCACGTCGGCGACGCAGCCTTCCCGATCCGCCGCCTCTAGCGTACCCAGAGCAACCTCGATGATGGCGTAAAGGGCGCCAGAGATGCTTGAACCGGGCACTGCAGCGTCGCCGGAAAACTTCGCCATCATGACGGACGGCGGCAGACGCAGACCTTTTCGCGACAGATACTTGATGTTGCGATTACGCTTAAGCAGCTGCAGGGCCACGACCGCTGCCGATTTGCCGCCAACCTCGGTGGAGTGTTCTGGGACCGGCACGACATCTGCGTCTGCTCGCGCCTCATACAATGCATTCGCCTTAATGCGGTAGGCTTCGACGAACGCAAGATCGATCGGCGTGCGATCGTTGAACCATTCGCAGAATGCGAAGCTGTTCATGAGAAGCCGGCGATGTGCCTGGTGCGGTTCCTCCGGCTTAGCATGAAAAAGCACGCTACGGCGCGGATCGTGCTCGTCAATCAGCAACGTGGGCGTGATGTCGAGGTGCATGCCGTCGGCGTAGTAGACCGTTACACACCGCGTCTGGCGCTCCACCATGCCGTGGTATTTCGAGCCCGGTGGCCCGTTGATGGCCTCGAATAGCATGTCCAGTACGACAGCCGGCCGTGTGTCGGGAGGCAGAATAAGCTCAGCCACAATGTCAATGTCATAGCCGTCGCTACGCCGGCGCGACTTGATCGTCGCGCGAATCGCCATCGAACCCTGCGGATAAAAGATCCGCACTCGGTCACACAGTAGGCTGTCGGTGCGCTCGACATGGTTCCGCACGGCCTCGAACCGGTCGACCGCCAAGCCGTGTAGACTGGGCGGCAACTCGATGCGGATCGCCGTCTCAGCCAAAAGGATTTCGCCTAGCGGCGCGTTCGGTCCCAAAGGACCATGAAAAGTGAGTTTGTTCATGGCTTTCGCCCCCAAAAGGTGAAGCAACTGATCTGGGGGCAACTTCCCCTTGGCCATTGACCCAGACACCGGATACGGATACTTTCCTTATGGGTATACTTTAACTACCCGTCAAGAAATTATTCGTACAAGAGAGGTATCCCTGTGGATAGCAAGGAGGATCGGCGGCGGTGGGGAACAGATCAACGCCTTGAATTTATTGAGTTTCGTCTGTTTTGGGACGGTAGTGTCAATCGCGCTGATCTAACCAACCACTTCGGCGTCTCAGTGCCCCAGGCTTCCAATGACCTCAGCCTCTATAAGGAGCTGGCGGGAGAGAACCTTCACTATGATTCGAGCGGGAAAAGGTACGAGCCGACGCGGGACTTCGAGCCCAAGGTCCTCAAGCCCAACGCCGAACGCTACTTGGCGCAATTAAAGGCGATCGCTGACAAGGTAATCGACGCGGCCGAGACCCCAATCGGAGCCATCCCCGATCTCGGGGTTATGCCCGTTCCACGTCGTCGGGTCGAGCCGGAGAGCCTAAGGCAACTGCTCCACGCAGTCCGAACGCGTCAGTCGATTGCAATCAAGTATCAATCGATGAACGACAATCGTCCGGAGCCAACCTGGAGAGAAATTTCTCCGCATGCATTCGGGTTTGACGGCATGCGATGGCACGTCCGTGCCTTCTGCCATCTGGAAAAGACCTTCAAGGACTTCATCATCTCCCGGTGTCTCTCAATCGGTGACTTGGGCCCGGCGCAAGGGCGACCGGTCGAGGACTTGGACTGGAATACTTTCTTCGACATCGTTTTGAAACCGAACCCAAAACTCTCACCGGCACAACAGCGAACTATCGAACTAGATTATGGAATGCAAAAAGGAAAATGCGTCGTCCCAATTCGGATGGCACTCTTATACTATTTCGATAAGAGATTGAGACTTGATATTGCAGAGACTAAAGACCGACCAAAAGAAACGCCGATCGTCATTCATAATCGAAAAGAATACGACCGAGCACTAAAGAGCGTCGCATATTGAACGAACACTTGATTCAGACCGATAGCATTACGCATGACAACGCTCACCAATCTTCGTCGGCGCGGCGGCGCTCTTCGATACGAGGCAACCATATGGCGCGCTTAGAGGACATCAGAGCGGGATCGGCGATTCTTGGCATTGCTCCCGGCACGAGCGTGCACGTCCTGTCAGTTGACTGGATTGGCAACCAGGCCATCAACGTCGTATTTCGCACGAACGAAGCTGTTGTCTCCGAAACGACGCTTTATCGCGACGACGAGCACCGCCTAAGCATTGCTGCCGCTGGCAGACCTTGGTCTTTCGACGCAGATGCCGGACTTTTAAGGCTCGTGACCGAGGCCAATCGGATCAAGATGGCGCATTATTTCGACCCCTACTTGGCCATTCACACCAGCCTTGTCGACCCGCTGCCACATCAAATTTCAGCCGTTTATGGAGAAATGCTGCCCCGGCAGCCTCTGCGATTCCTTCTCGCCGACGATCCCGGCGCAGGTAAGACCATCATGGCGGGTCTGTTGATCAAGGAACTGATCGCCCGAAGCGATCTCGAGCGGTGTCTTGTCGTCGCCCCCGGCAGTCTCGTGGAGCAGTGGCAGGACGAACTCGGAGAAAAGTTCAATCTTGAGTTCGATCTCCTGAGCCGGGACATGATCGAAACGTCCCGCTCGGGCAATCCTTTCAACGATCGTAATCGCCTCATCGTTCGCCTGGATGTGCTCGCGCGCAACGAAGAGCTGCAAGACAAGCTGCTGCATTGCCAAGAATGGGATCTCATCATCTGCGATGAGGCCCATCGCATGTCAGCCACTTATTTTGGCGGTGATGTGAAATACACAAAGCGCTATCAGCTGGGTCAGCGTCTCGGACAGATTTGTCGGCATCTCTTGCTCATGTCTGCCACGCCGCACAACGGTAAAGAGGAAGATTTCCAGCTCTTCATGGCTTTACTCGACGGCGACCGCTTCGAAGGCCGGTTTCGGGATGGCATCCACTTTGCGGACACGGCAGACATGATGCGCCGTCTGACCAAGGAGGAGCTGCTACGATTTGACGGCCGTCCGCTCTTCCCGGAACGCCGCGCCTATACGGTTAAATACCAGCTCTCACCGACCGAAGCCGCACTCTATAGCGCCGTCACGGAATACGTGCGAACTGAGATGAACCGAGTGCAGCGCTTCACCGAGACTGATGGCAAGAAGCGCAACAATGTTGGGTTTGCACTCCAGATTCTGCAGCGCCGACTGGCATCGTCGCCAGCTGCCATCTACCAGTCGCTAAAGCGCCGCCGCGAGAGGCTGGAAAACGAGCTCGCCGAGGCGCGCCTTGCCGCCAAAGGCCGCAAGGCCTCATTCGGTACAACCGAAATCGCTGACGACCTCCTCGGCAACATCGAGGAGTTTGGTCAGGAGGAAGTCGATGAACTCGAAGATCTGATCGCCACCGGCGCGACGACTGCCGAGACCGTCGAGCAGTTGGCAATTGAAGTGGAGACGTTGCGGCGCCTCGAACAAATGGCGCTTGAGGTGGTGCGCTCGGGACAAGACGCGAAATGGAGTCAGCTCAATCGCATTCTCGATGACGAGCTGATGATGGATGGCGAAGGCAATCGCCGCAAACTCATCATCTTCACCGAGCCCAAGGACACCTTGTTCTATCTGCTCGACAAGGTTCGAGCGCGCATCGGCAATCCGAATGCGGTCGATGTGATCCATGGTGGGGTCACGCGCGAGGAACGCCGCAAAGTTATCGAGCGCTTCATGCAGGATCGCGACATGTTGGTGCTGATCGCCAACGATGCCGCCGGCGAAGGCGTGAACCTTCAGCGGGGCCATCTGATGGTCAATTACGACCTCCCGTGGAATCCCAACAAGATTGAGCAGCGTTTCGGCCGAATACACCGCATTGGCCAGACCGAGGTTTGCCATCTCTGGAACCTCGTCGCTGCGGACACGCGCGAAGGCGAGGTCTATGGCCGCTTGCTGGAAAAGCTTGAGGCTGCACGCGAAGCTCTGGGCGGACGCGTCTATGATGTTCTCGGAGAACTCTTCGAGGGCACGGCTCTCAAGGACCTGCTCATTCAGGCTATCCAGTATGGCGAGCAAGATGAGGTTCGTGCACGGCTGTTCCGTCAGGTGGACGGCGCCGTCGATCAACAGCACCTCATTGAACTTCTAAAGCGCCGAGCTCTGACCAATGACACCATGCCCGAGGCCAGGGTCCAGGAACTTCGTCTGGAAATGGAGAAGGCCGAGGCGCAACGCCTCCAGCCTCATCACGTGCAGAGCTTCTTCGTCGAAGCCTTCCAGCATCTCGGCGGTCGACTGAAGCGGCGAGAGGAGGGACGTTGGGAGATTACCCACGTGCCAGTCCGCATTCGTGATCGCGATCGGCAGATCGGCCTCGGCGCGCCTATCCAGAAGCAATACGAGCGCGTCTGCTTTGAGAAGAACAAGATCAACCAGCAACCCGTCGCAGAGTTCATCAGCCCCGGTCATCCGCTCCTTGAATCCGTCATCAGCATCATCCGCGAGGACTACGACCAACTCATGAAGCAGGGCGCGCTCCTTGTCGACGAGACGGATGAAGATACGGATATCTCAGCAATCTTTCTTCTTGAGCACAGTGTGCAAGATGCCCGTACGACGAGCACTGGCAAACCACACACGATCTCTCAGAAGCTTCAGTTTGCGAGTGTCGATAAGTCCGGACAGGCCTTGAATGCCGGCATTGCGCCGCATCTCAATCTTCGGCCAGCCAAACCCGAAGAAATTGACCTCGTGCGCGATTTGCTCGACGAAGATTGGTTGTCGACCGACCTTGAGCAGACAGCTGTTCGCTTTGCGACTATCGACCTGGCCCAAGGTCATGTTGCCGAGGTAAAGGCGCGCCGCCTGCCAGAGATCCAAAAGGTTGAGCAGGAAGTCCGAACCCGTCTCAAGAAGGAAGTCAACTACTGGGACGCGCGTGCCTTTGAGCTGAAAGAAGAAGAAAAGGCGGGAAAGAAGACCCGGCTCAACTGGCAGAATGCGCAGCGCCGCGCCGAGGATTTGGCCGAACGGCTCAAGCGCCGTATCGAGCAGCTGGAGAAAGAGCGCTTTATCAGTTCTCAGCCACCGCGTGTGCGTGGCGGCATGGTCGTCATTCCGCAGGGCCTATTAGCCGCTCGCTCTGCTCTTGCGACGACCGACAAGCCGGGGAGCGGGTTCTCAGACGACCCTGATGCTCGCCGCGCCATCGAACTCGACGCAATGGCCGCCGTCATCGCGGCTGAGAAAGCCATCGGAAACACACCGAACGATGTCTCCGCTCAGAAGATCGGCTACGACATCGTGTCCTATGACGCCAAGACCAAGCATCTACGCTTCATCGAGGTGAAGGGTAGGATCGATGGCGCCGATACCGTGATGATCACCCGCCAAGAAGTCATCACCTCCCTGCATGAGCCAGACAAATACATCCTGGCCATTGTCCAAGTTGAGTCCGGATTTGCACGCGAACCCCGCTACGTACGCGGCGCGCTTGCCAAGCACGAGCCTGCCTTCGAGCACACCGCCATTCAATTCAATCTGAAGAGCCTGTTGGAGCGGTCTGAGGTGCCCCAATGAACCGCAGCGCACCCATGGCCGATCCGATGGACGACAAGCGCTCGGAGCAGCGCATCTCCGTGCGCGTCGTATCTCAGGTAGCACTCAATATTACGGGGCCCGGCGTCTTTCGAAAGGTCCAAGAGCGAGTCTTGAAATGGGTCTTCGACCCCGAGCGCAATGTGCGCCAAATTCCGGACGGCGCTTGGGAAGGAGAGAGCTTCACCATAGACGCTGACCACTCAGAGCAGGTTGATGCGATCAAACTGATTAAGCCCTCATACTGGGGTTTAAGGCTCAGCGAGCGCCTGAAAGACCCTGGACGTATTTGGACCACCGAAGTTGGTCTCGCCGCCGTATCTGACTCAGAAGTGGCGTTTGGGTGCCGCTTGCTCTGTTCCGAGCGTGGTCTTCCAAACACAATGCCCCGTTCAATCCCTTCATTCATTCGAGGCATTGTTTTCAAGGAATCGGCGAGGCTTGACGGTCGACTTCAAGGTGCGGAGCCGTGGATTGTAGAAAGCGAAGAAGATGCAGCCGATTTTATTGACTTCCTGAGCGAGGGCAGTCGGCGCCATCCGGTCGTCGCGTTTTCATTGCCTGAAGAGTCAAACGATCCATCAGATACTATCATTCCTGTCCGCGCGTTCATGCGCCGGACAGTGGGTTACGCTCACACCGCTATCATCAAGCCGAAAGCTACCTTGATGCTGACGGACGAGTTGGGGAAGGAATTCTCAGTCTATCACCAGGCCGTCAGGACCTACTATCCAAGCTTCGATCCGTTAAACGACCTCTCGACCGACCATCCTTTCGCAACTGCTTCACGCATCCGGCTCTGGAGCCAGAATAACGATGTGCCATTCGTGGACTTTCTCGTTCATCAGACACTGCGCATAACCCGACCGAGACAAGAGCTTGAACACTTCCTGCCGCCGTTTCAGCAAATAAAGCGCCTAGCGGCGGAGAGTGCCCGAGAGGAGGCGCGTGCTTCGGGTCAAAGCGACGCGCAGCTGCTAGAGCTGGCCGATCAAGAGATTGCGGCGGCAAAAAAACAAGCGAAGGAGACGCTCGAACTTTTAGAGGTAGCCGAGCAGGAACGCGAGGATGCGCTATCCAAGGCTCGCGAAATCCAAGCAAGTTATTCCGCTATTCAGTCGCGAGTCGATCATCTGCAACAAAAGCTGGCGTCGACCGGCGTAAAGGCCCCGTCCACGCCGTCGACTCTTGAGTTCCTGGAAGGTTGGGCACGAGACAATCTCAGCGGCTTCATCGAGCTTCACGATCGAGCGCTCAAGGCTGCACAGAAATCTAACTTCCAGAACATCCAGCTCGTCTACGACGTGCTGATACTTATGCGTGATCACTACGTACCCATGCGGCGCACGGGCGGCATTGAGCTTAAGAACACATTCGAGGGGGAGATCGCAGCACTCGGCCTCGAAAATTCAAAGTGCTTCGCGCAAAAAAACAAAGCCCAGAGCTATGGCGGTGAGTACTTCGTCAAGTACCAGGGCGAGCGCAGGGAATTGGATTGGCACTTGAAGGGCAGCAACAGCAGAGACGGGCGCATCGGCTTCCGCATGTACTACTTCTGGGACGACGAGAGCTCGCGGGTAGTGGTCGGGTATCTGCCCGGACATCTAGAAAACGACACTACTTAGACGGGGGCGCAAAAACATGAAAACCTATAAGAAGAAGCTTATCGAAGTCGCGATCCCGTTGGAAGCGATCAACGTCGCGTCTGCGCGGGAGAAATCCATCCGTCATGGCCATCCCTCTACGCTGCACCTTTGGTGGGCACGGCGTCCATTGGCGGCTTGCCGAGCCGTGCTGTTCTCCCAGCTCGTGGACGACCCGTCCGAGTACGTCGATAAGCTACTGGCCGATAAGGACACGAAGGCCAAGGCCGAGAAGATCCTAAAGGAAAAACTCGCGGCGCGAAAGTTGCGAGCCAAGGAAGGCGCGAGCCTTCCGGCTGATGCCAATGCGCTGACGCTCCAGGACTGCGCGATCGAGATCGAGCGGCAGCGGCTCTTCAAGATCATAGAGGATCTGGTGATTTGGGAGAACTCCACCAACGAGGAGGTATTGGAACGCGCTCGTGCAGAGATCCGCTGCTGCTGCGGTGGTGAGCTGCCTCCCGTCTATGACCCGTTCTCCGGCGGTGGCTCAATTCCGCTCGAAGCCCAGCGTTTGGGATTGCCAGCCTACGGCACCGACCTAAATCCCGTTGCCGTGATGATCGGTAAAGCGATGATCGAAATTCCGCCGAAGTTCAAGGATTGGAAACCGATCCATCCCGGCACCAAGGAGAGGCTCAGCTACCGAAATGCAGAAGGCCTTGCAGAGGACGTCAAGTACTACGGCGAATGGATGCGCGAGAAAGCGTTCGAGCGTATTGGTAACCTCTATCCGCAGGTTGATCTGCCGAAGGAGCTTGGCGGCGGAAAAGCGACCGTCATTGCGTGGATTTGGGCACGTACGGTGCCGAGTCCAGATCCCGCGTTTGCAGAAGTACAGGTGCCTCTAGCATCAACTTTTTCCCTCGGAACCAAGCCTGGCAAGGAAGCTTGGATCTGCCCTATCGTAAGCAAAACTTCCAAGACCATACGTTACGAGATACAGCACGGAAACTCAGGCGGCGGCCTGGAGAAAGCGAAGGCTGGGACAAGGTCTGGAAACGCCTTTAGGTGTCTTCTCAGTGATTCTGCAATCACTGGAGACTATATAAGAACTTGCGGTCGAGCCGGCCGCATCGGTGAGGAGCTGATTGCGATTGCAGCGGAAGGCGGACGAGGGCGCATCTACCTTCCTCCGACCGCTGCACAGACTGAGCTTGCTAGAAGCGCAGAGGCTCTATGGCGACCCGATACTTCATTCGCAGAAAAGGCTCTCGGATTTCGTGTGGGGGCTTATGGAATGACCAACTGGGGAGCACTTTTCACCGACCGCCAGCTTGTCTCTTTGAATGCGATGGTCGAAGCCGCATCGGATGCCGTGAAGCGAGCCCATACCGATGCCCTTGAAGGCTCAAAGCTCCCGGACGGAAACAGTCTACGGGATGGGGGGCTAGCGGCCAGAGCTTACTCAGAGGCCATCGGAGTCTATCTTTCCTTTGCGATTTCTCGCGCAGCCGACCGTGGCTCTACGCTTTGTTCTTGGGACTCTTCTCCCAAGATGGAAGCTTTGCGCAACACCTTTAGCAGACAAACAGTTTCCATGACTTGGGATTTTGCCGAAGGCAATCCGTTCTCTTCATCAAGCGGCAATTTCCTCAACAACATAGATTTTGTATCAAAATTCTTGGAGCGTCTTGTTCTCGCTGCCACTGGTAGCGTGGCGCAAGCGGACGCGCAGACGGCTACAAATTCGGTGCGCCCAGTATTATCAACTGATCCACCCTATTACGACAATATTGGCTACGCCGATCTATCCGATTTCTTTTTTGTTTGGTTGAAGCGTTCCTTGGGGAAATCATTTCCAGAGTTGTTTAGCTATATTTCAACTCCCAAGTCGGATGAACTGGTGGCGACTCCTTTTCGACATGGTGGGAAAGACGAGGCAGACAGCTTCTTTCTTTCTGGGATGCGTAGAGCTATGGGAAATATGGCGAGCATTTCTGGTGGTATTGCGCCTGCGACGATCTACTATGCATTTAAGCAAAGCGAGATAGAGAGTGAGGGACTTAGTTCAACCGGTTGGGCAACGTTCCTGCAGGCGACGATAGAATCCGGATATTCAATAGTTGGAACTTGGCCGATCCGGACAGAAATGGCGAACAGGCTGCGTGGAATTGGTAGTAACGCTCTGGCCAATTCTGTCGTCCTTGTTTGCCGGAAGCGTGAGTCTGCAGCGGGCACAATTACTCGCGCTGAATTCATACGGGCTTTAAAGCGTGAATTGCCGCCGGCTATCGCCGAGCTTCAAGCCGCCAACATCGCACCCGCCGACATGCCGCAGTCGGCCATCGGTCCGGGCATGGGCATCTACAGCCGGTATCAGGCCGTCTTGGAGAGCGACGATAGCCCGATGAGCGTAAAGGCTGCGCTCCAGCTCATCAACAAGGAGCTGGATGAGTACCTCGGCGGCATCCAGGGCGAATTCGATGCTGACACCCGCTTCGCTATCACGTGGTTCGAACAGAACGGCAATGGCGCGGGCGAGTACGGCGTTGCCAACAACATTGCTCAGGCGCGAGGCATCTCGGTCGAGAGCGTCAAACACGCCGGGATCGTTGAAAGCGCAGCGGGGAAAGTCCGTATCTTAAAGCGCGATGAGCTGGAGTCTGATTGGGACCCGGCGGCAGACGCACATCTGACTGTTTGGGAATGCTGCCAGCATCTGATCCGCAAGCTGGAAGCCGACGGGGAATACGAGGCGGCAGCGCTCTTGAAACGGATTGGTCCAGCCAAGGCTGATGCCGTCAAGGATCTCGCCTACTGCCTCTACGACATCTGCTCCAACAAGCGGAAGGACGCGAAGGAGGCGACTTCTTACAACGCCCTGATTGCCGTGTGGACGGAACTGACGCGACAGGCGGCGGCAATGCCCATGACGATAGGCGCTGGGCAAACCGAGATGAACGTATAAGGGCGGGGGAAACGACATGGCAAAGAGCGCAAGACAGCAAGTATTCGAAGGCATGGAGCTTCTACCAGAAGCTCTCACTCCGTTTGTAGAAAAGCGGCTGGAAGCCGGCATTGGCAATGACTGGCCTGTCCAAGTCGCAGAGCGATACAATAATCTCCGTCCGAACAAGAAGGGTGAGGTCGTTTGGGATCAAGCTGCGCTGTTCAACGTCATGGATCGGTTCTGGAATGAGGCTTTCCGCTCAGTCCTTGGCAAGGCAGAGCGATCGCTGATCAATGAGCTTGGCGATGTCCGCAACAAGCTTTCACACAACGAGGCCTTCACCTACGACGATGCCGAACGTGCCCTGGACTCGATGCGTCGTCTCATGGACGCGATCAGCGCAGGAGAAGTTTCCGATAACCTCGGCAAAATGCGCGATACCATCCTGCGCACCAAGTTCACTGAGTTGCAGCGCAACGAGGAGCGCCGCAAGACGCAACGGGTCGATATTTCAGTTGAGACCGTGGCTGGCCTCCTGCCCTGGCGCGAGGTCATTGAACCGCATCAGGACGTCGCAACTGGCAACTTCCAACAAGCCGAGTTCGCCGCCGATCTCGGCAAGGTGCACAACGGAAGCGCTCCGTCGGAATATAGCAATCCCAAGGAGTTCTTCAGTCGCACGTATCTCACCGACGGACTGAGCACGCTTCTGGCGGCGGCGGCCAAGCGACTATCAAGCGCCGGGGGCGATCCCGTGGTCGAGCTGCAGACCAACTTTGGTGGCGGCAAGACGCATTCGATGCTCGCTCTCTACCATATGGCGGGTGGCACACCGGCGATCGACCTTTCTGGCCTCGATCAGCTCCTGCAAAGAGAAAAGCTCTCGGTCCCATCCATAATAAATCGTGCCGTGTTGGTCGGCACTGCCAGGGGCCCTCAAGACGTTTTGAAAACGTCCTGCGGCCGTCAGATTCGCACGACCTGGGGTGAGCTTGCCTGGCAACTTGGCGGTGCGCCAGCATTCGACATGATCGCCGAGAACGACGCAAAAGGCGTCGCGCCCGGCTCGAACGTGCTTGAAAAGCTATTCAAAGCACATGCGCCATGCCTCATCCTGATCGACGAGTGGGTCGCCTATCTCCGCCAGATCTACAAGACCGACGGCCTGCCGTCAGGATCGTTCGATGCCAATTTGACCTTCGTGCAATCTCTAACCGAGGCGGTAAAGGCCAGCCCTGGAACTTTGCTCGTAGCCTCCCTTCCGGCCTCACAGATTGAGGTCGGCGGTGAGGGCGGTCAGGAAGCGCTGTCGCGACTTAAGCAGACATTCTCTCGCGTGGAATCATCGTGGCGCCCGGCATCGCAAGAGGAGAGCTATGAGATTGTTCGACGACGCCTGTTCAAAGAAATCCCCGGCGATCGGTTCCATCATCGCGACAACACGCTCAAGCAGTTTGCCAAGCTCTACCGCGAGAATGCCAATGATTTCCCGCAGGGCTGCTCCGATGAGGACTACCGGCGCAAGCTGGAGAAAGCGTACCCCATCCATCCTGAGCTGTTCGACCAACTCTACGTGACCTGGGGTTCTGTCGAGAAGTTTCAGCGCACGCGCGGCGTATTGCGACTGATGGCTCAAGTCATCCACGAGCTTTGGATGAACAATGATCCGTCCGTGATGATCATGCCGGGCAGCGTCTCGATCAGCTCACCTCGCGTAGAACCTGAGCTAATGCACTATCTCGAAACCAGTTGGCAGTCGATCATTGCCGGCGACATTGATGGCACCTCATCAACGCCATATCGCATTGACCAGTCTGCTCCAAACCTAAACCGATACTCCGCGACACGCCGCATCGCACGCGCCATCTTCATGGGCTCCGCTCCGACGCACAAAGAGCAGAACCGGGGCGTCGACGACAAACAGATCAACCTTGGTGTCGTGCAGCCGGGAGAGCGACCGGCAATCTTCGGCGATGCTCTCAGGCGGCTTGCCAATCAGGCCAAGTTCATGCACAGCGACCTTGGCAGGTATTGGTATTCCGTGTCGCCGAGCCTCAATCGTATGGCCTCCGATAGAGCCGGCCAGTTGGAAGAAGCGTTGGTTCTCCTCACGATCGACAAGGAACTATCTGCTTACATCAATTCGATCGGCGACCGGGGTCACTTCGATGCTGTCCAGGTCTGCCCGTCAACTTCGGCAGACGTGCCCGACGAAAAAGGAGGCGTTCGCGCCGTCGTCATGGGCGTGGCCCATCCGCATTCGGGCCGCGATGGCTCAGAGGCCATGAAAGAGGCCAAGGAAATCCTGCTGCAGCGTGGATCAACCCCACGCGTGTATCGCAATACATTAGTTTTCGTAGCCGCCGAAGCCCGACAGCTCGACAGTCTCAACGAAGCAGTTCGCGCCATGCTTGCTTGGGGCGAGATTGTGCGCGACACCAAACGGCTTAACCTCACTCAAAGCGACAGCGCCCTGGCAGAGGCGAAACTCCGTGAAGCCAAGGAGACGACAAAGACTCGACTCCGCGAGGCATGGTGCTTTCTTCTCTACCCGGTGCAGGAGACTGCACAGTCGGAAGTTACCTGGATGTCTGGGAAAGTTCCGGCACAGGATGGTCTTCTCTCGCGCGCCAGCAAGAAACTTGTGAGCGAGGAGGGGTTGTTACCCGAACTTGGCCCGACAAGGCTTGATCGCGACCTTCAGAAGTACATTTGGAACGGCAAGGCGCATCTTTCTCTCAAGGACCTATGGGAGTACCTGAATCGATACACCTACTTGCCGCGCATCAAAGACAAGCAGGTCCTGATAAAATCGGTGCAAGCGGCCCTATCAAATATGCTGCCTGGTCCCTTTGCCTATGCCGAGCGTTGGGACGAGGCGACAGGAGTTTATCGCGGCCTTGTGATCGACAAAGACCAAAGCGCATTGGTTGTGATCGATTCCGATAGCGTCATCATCAAGCCAGACATCGCCGAACAGCATCGTCCGCTTCCTGCAGACAAGACAGGTGCAACGACATTTGACAGTGGACGCTCGGCTCCTGCCGGTACGCCCACGGCGACGTCGCCGGCAGTCACGATGCCAGCACTGATCATTGACCCCATGCCGACTCGTTTCGTGGGGACAGTGATGATCTCACCAGATCGTCCGGCGCGTGAAATCCATCAGATCGTGGAAGCCGTGATCGAGCAGCTCACAACACTTGCTGGATGTGAAGTTTCGATAAAGCTCGAAATTGATGCTGAGAAGCCGGATGGTTTCGAGAAAGTCAAAGTGCGGACCATAATGGAAAATTCCAACACCCTCGGATTTATCGATAAAAACTTCCGATAGCTCTCCTAGTTGGTGCAATTATTCCCATAAGATCGATTGTCGCTTTACATAATTTGAGCAGGAGGACCAATCACGTCCTCTCCCACACAATCTGGCCGATTTTCCTGAACAGAGATACGCTGATCGCGCCGCGCTCATTGCGGGACTTGGAACCAGGCTTGGTCAAAGCCTAAATCACATGCGCTCTGTCGGCCTCGTAGATATGCGTGACATCGAAATCCTTATCGAGCAACACAAGAAGCACGGCGTCGAACGGCTTGGTGATGTTGATCTTGCCTACCCGCTGGCTCGGCTTGCAGCCCGGCAGGATGCATCGCCCTTTTGATCTGATACGTCCGCGTGGTAGTCTCGTCGGTGGCGTCATAGCCAGCATGGCGCGCCGGTGCCAGCTTCACGCGGAGATGCTTCGCCGCTTCGTGCTCAGCCACCTCTCCGGTAATACCTAGCGGCTTGCCCGTCAGTGCTCGGTAGTCCTGCGCCAGCCGCTTCGCCTTCCGTAAAATCTCCAGCACTCGATCTTCGTCTGTCGAGTCGTGCCCATCCAATTCAATGAACGCTTTTCGGCTTCTATTATGCGTTTCGATATTTCTTCTTTGCACGGCGCCCCGCTAGATGCGCGAGGTCGGCCCGCTGTTGCGCAACGAACTTCCCGACGCGCTTGCTAGCCTCGCGCATGTCGAGCGCCGCGTAAAAACTCATCGTGGTCGAGATATCGGTGTGACCGAGAAGCTCGCGAACGGTCTCGTAATCCCCCGGATGGCTTTTGAGATATAGATACCCGATGACGTGTCGAAACTGCTGACCCGTCAGTGGAACACCGAGTTCATCCGCAGTGAAATGTTTCATCTGTTGGCTCAAGCTCGTCCCGGACTTTCGCCCAGAACCCTGACCCGGATACAGATAGGGGTTGTCTGATATTGTCAGAATGGGCCGAGCAACTTCCATGTATTTCTCGTAGAGATCGACAATCGTTCCACTCAAATCGAACTGTAGATCGCGCGTGTTTTTGACTTCCAACGCCGGCACTCGGATAGCCAGCCACGCCGTTCCTCTCTCGGCTCGCAGGAAAATCTGCGTCCCTATCGTCAGCCCCATCTGGTTTTCTGGCCGCATGGGCGCTTCTATCGACTGGGCGACCGCAAATGCGAGCATCAGCTTGACAGCATCGACGCGCCGAATATCGGATTGCTTCAGAACTCTTTCGAAGACAACCTGTGGCAGGTGGAGAAATCGCGCGATCAGCTTTTCGTCATCGAAAAGCTTCAGCAGTTCCCTGTTCTTTTCAGTCATACCTTTCCGGATCGGCGAGCGGCGACAGGCCATCCGCTTGAGCTCGAGTACATTCTTTGCGCCTACCGAGTCGACGAAGAATCTCTCCGCAATCGTGGCCAGAAGTTTTGCGGAGCCATGTACTTCAGATGATCTTCTGATTTCGGGTTTCCGCCGCTGCGCCCAGGCTATCATATAGTCGAGCGCAATCTTCGCAGCTTTCGGGTCGAGCAAGACAGAAATCGATCGGATCGAGCACGGATCGCATTTTGTTGCCGCCACATATGCCGACATCGTACGCAAAAGTCGTTCTCGGTACGATTTTACCGTTAGCGGTTTGGCAGGCTCGAACTCGTCGACGTCGACGTCCGGATCCTTGAACTTCGCAATCACCGTGTCAACGTCAGCGAGAAATGCGGGAGACCATCGCTCCAAACTGATCGAATAGTGTTCGCGCAACCGATTGACAGCGGAGAGCTTGCACCCATTCCACGTTGAATTTAGCGCCACAATCTTATTCCATTCGAGCAGAGCCGTGGAATAGCACTTCGCG
>Ga0256783_1000151_pt1 | contig 19521 bp, 12 predicted proteins | sample MC6MC0934MT_FD_189995 | JGI IMG/M metagenome (GOLD analysis project Ga0256783, IMG submission 189995) | Metatranscriptome of enriched soil aggregate microbial communities from Iowa State University, Ames, United States - MC6-MC0934-MT... | ecosystem: Environmental > Terrestrial > Soil >... | reverse complement strand
GGTGGTTGGAGGCGGCAGGGTTTGAGATTAGCGGGAGGATTCGGGTAGAAGTAGAGCAAGGCAGGCTGACTATCACGCCCGCGTGAGATAACAGAACTTGAGATTCGACCGCGCTCACAGCGCAATCGTGATTTCTAGGTTTGAATTTGCGTTGTCGTTTGCCACTAATTGACAGCTCTCACCGCGCGCTGAGCTCTCGTGCAACTTACAGCTATGCAGGATCATTTTCCGATGGCGGCAAAATGGTTCTTACCATCCTGAAAACGCACTACTCCGCGGCGCGAGTGAGTGAGCGAACCTTGCTCCATATGGCGCAAGCTGGTCCGCCATAGACCAGCCCTAGCCCACGGACATACATGTCAATCGAGGAAGACGAGAGGCCAACGATCCACTGCGCTTGCTGCAGCCACTGTAACTGCACGCACCAGTAATCCCCATTCGGATTCGGATAGCCCGCTGCAGCCATGCTGGTTGTCGAAACCCTTTCCGCATCAGAAACAATACGGGCGAGCTCGATCTCGTCCGTCGACGGACAGTAGAGGAGCAACAGTTGGCTCTGCAGAAGTGCCGCACCGGCATGAACACCGCCGGGTCTTCCCTCGGCTCTCACGTTATATGCCTTACGTGTCCTAATCCAACTCCAGTGCTCACGGCTCTTCACGAATCCCAAGAGCACGCTTGTATCTGGCAGCGGTGGTGCGAGCACTCGAGTTACCCGGTCTTGCTTTTGCTGACCATAAGCATCCTCCAGCCAGTGCCGGCCGCGCTCATGCATAGTGAGGCGGGTTGCCACGTGATCCAGCACTTCGCTGATGAATTGCCTTAGCGCCGGCACACCGCACGCGTTTCCGGTGTCAGTTGGCCGCAACACGAAGGCCCCTAACCCGGGTAAAAGTTCGTGGTATTCCGGATACCGGAGACCAACCTCTTCAGCGTCACCACCGGGATAGAGCACGTAAGCGCCCGCCGTCCGACGGATCGCATCACGGTAGGCATGCATCTTGAGCAAGTCTGCCCGCAAGGCACCGCCGCGCTCCACACCTGCGGGCGACTGCAAGGTCCCTGCTCCCTCTTCCTCGTCATCCAAACCGAAAACTTCTTTGACGAACTCAACACGGTACTTGGCATCGAAATGAACAACGATTGGTTCGAAGGTTGCTGGCTCCCCCTCGCCTGGACTGACCAGCAATGAGTAGTCCGGACGCATTGGCTTGGTCCATGAGGAATTATTTGCCGTGCTGCGTCGATAAGTCCGATTAAAGCAGAGCTCTACCTTCATACGCCGATCAAAGCGTTCTACGACCCCGGATAGAACGGTCTCCACTCCGGTACGGAGGCCGACTGTAAGACTACTCGACCGCGACTGCACCAGTGGGCTCATATCAAACGTTTGTCCAACCAGCGAGGCCACCAACTGCGAAAGCTGAATGAATGCCCAATACTCATAGAGCGTTGCAACATCCCGCTGCCCCGCGCCATAGTCCTCAGGTGACGACTGCCAGGAGAGACGGGCCGCAAACTCAGTCTCCACATAGGCCCTGAAAATGTCTCGATAGCCTTCACGTTTTTGAAGGACTTGGTCGTCGGCAGGAAATCGTGAGAGCCAGCCAACTTCAGCAAACAGTTCTTGATGAAGTAACTCTTCCAACTGCGACGTCACCGCTGCAATTTCTCTGCGCCCCCGTGTCGTAGCGGGCGTGGCCTGCGCCTCAGCAAGTCCTCGATCGATATCCCCCAGCATCTGGCGCCAGTACTCCAAGGCAAACTTAACGAAGCGGTTGGGCGCGGTATCGCGAGTTGCCTCGGTCCGCGTACGCGCTAGGCGAGACGGGACGGATGCGATTGGCCCTCCCGGCCAAGCCGATCGCGGTCCACTCCCCGCAAACTGCCGGAGTACGTGCGAGTCCGCCCGCACCCCGGCGCCCGGTCGCACCATTTCGTGCGAGCTTTTCCACGCGGTGTGTGGGCGGCGGATGATCTCGCGAAACGCGCCTTGGAACCTTTCGCTTTCAAACAAAGCACGCAGGAAGGTGAAACGCTGATAGAGGGTAACTGCATCGCGTGTGTCGTCGAGGTCAAAGCGTGTTTCGCTAACCGCGAACCGCTCCATCACTAACTCCGTCATCTGTTCCGCGATGTCGCGCAGCATCCAGCGGTATTCGGATGGGTACGAGAGCTTGCGGGATCGAACCTCGAGCTCCAACTCGCCCAAGGTGCGGGTGCCAGCGCGTAGGACGACGCGTATGGTGCCTGTTGACAATCTAGGACGTAGACGTCCGGTCTTTCCCTCAAAGGTATCTGTTTGGAAGATCTCTTCGGGATCGACAATCAGACTGTCTATGTCTTGTTGAATATCTTCCCAAGCATATCGATACTCCATGCCTTCCAACAGCTCGACACTGCTCGATAAGTCAATCGATGCGGCTGTACTATCGGGAGACCAAAGCGTCGCGCCGGAAGACGCCCCCTTCGACGGCAACACCGCGATGCGCAGCCGTGCGACGGTCTCCCCGGCCGGGCCGTGAAGAGGAACGGAAGCTTCTGAAACGGCACGCACGAATTATTCCGTAAAGCTGGCGAACTGATTCGCACGCAAGCTTCGAAGCATTCGAATCGTCTTGGCGTAGGCAGCAGGGAGAGCTGCACCCAGCTCCGGTGCCTCCTCCACCATTGCCGTTGGCAGCAGGTCGTCGCTCGCGACTGCGTTGGGTAGGTCTCTGGACAACTGCGCAAGCGCCAGCAGAGGCAGCTCTAAACGTCGGCGCGAACCATGCAATCTCGGCAATATCTTTTGGATGACAATTCGGTCCATGATCGCTCCCAGCCCGCCAATTCCTGCCTCTTCCGAGAGTGAGGCAAATCGCATTGCTTCATAGAACAATCGGTGCCCAAACTCGAGGTTGTATCGGCTCAGCAGTTCATGCAGCTGTCGCAGACGGACGGAGAGCTCGTCGGCCGCCGCGTTTGGATGCTCTCGATGCCAGCCATCGTCTCTAGCGATGCTCAGAAGTCCTCTTACCAGTTCCTGATCTCCGGGTTCACACGGCCGAGGCTTAGCGACTTCAATCGACAGATCGTTCGAATTCACGCGAAACTCGAAAGTGTTAGCACGATCAAGTACTTTCGGCGAAAACATATATGTCGTCTCGTCGACGTTGACCGTACCAACAATCCATAGGTTTCTTGGGAAGGCGACTCTCGGCTCCGCGCCAACACGCAGTCGCCAACAGCCATCTGCACCCTTGTGCAGGTTCGGGAGGCAGGGTTGACCGGACTCCATGCCCGACAGTACGTCTGCGAAATAGCGCTCGACGTGCGCCAAGTTCATTTCGTCGAGCAACAGCAAATAGGGATGCTGTGGGTCAGCGATGGCCTTCAAGATAAATTCCAGCGGAGCAGGAACCGCCCACGCAGGTCGCCCGTCGAGCTCCCGCTTGAGCGCATCTTCGTAGCCGAACAGTACCTCTGCGCCTGTCCAGTCTGGACGTACGGCCGCGACGTGTAGCCGATCCTTTCCCAGCCATTCGCCGAAACGTATAGCAATTTGTGTTTTACCAGAGCCGGACAAACCCGAAAGGATGACTAGCGGCTTAGCAACCAGACTGGCGACGAAGGCTGAAACAAGTTCATCATGCTCAACTCCGAATTGCACGCCACTAGCGCGCAGAGCAGCGCCGAATGATTCGACCGCTTCGCGAAGATCGGCTCGGACAGGAAGAGGCGTGTGGACCGGTTGCGGATCATCCGTTTCTAACTGTGGATTCTCGTCATCGGCGCTGAGCGCTCGATTGTAGATGTCGATAGCATCGTCCAAATCTTGTTGCAGCTCCGCCATGGGAAGAGGCTGCGTGACGTCGTAGGCGGCCCGGACGAAGGATGATCCATAACGTTCCGGCGTGCGCCCAAATCTTCCCTTGAACCAGTCTCTTACGGTCTCTACTCCACCAAGCTCGCCCCAAGTCAGACGTGGTGTCTCCTCGTCGCTTACCCCATAACACAGTACGAGTTGCTGCTGCTCTCTGAAGAACAAGAGCGAGGGATAGATGCCGTCGGTGACTGACTGTTCTCCGCCGAGAAAGGCAATCCACGGGGTCCGAGCAATGCCGCCCTTGCCAAAGCTTAGGCGAACCCTGAGGCCGCGATACTCTTTGAGGTAGCCTTGGGTTTGAAGCTCCGTTCCATTGTTGGCTTGCTTCAGGAAACGATCTAGCAGTTCGGGAATACCGCCGACAGGGTCATCTTTCGCACCAACCTCAAAACCCAAACGCCGCAATAGACGAAACGCTGAGGACGTTTCGCCTCCGGAAAATGTAGCGCGATCTAGTGGCTCGCCCGTGGCGTATTTGACTGCCAGCGACACAACTAACTTGGGCGGATAGCGCTTGCCTTCGAAGAAGAGATCGTAGCCAGTGGACTCTGCATCCTCCGGCACGCCTTCTTGATCAATCTCACTCAATGCTTGCAGGATGTGCTCATCCGTTACGCCCTCCGTTGCGGCGGCGAACGTTTCACTACGCCATTCACCTTTTAACGGAGGTACGTAGTAATCCAATTGCGTCGTTCCGCGCTCCACCTCAAGGCGTTTTCGGATGGTATGCAGTTCTCGATCGAGTTGGACCGCATCCATTCGATTGACTTCGCGCCGCTCGCGCTTCGAGTAGTGTCGAACGATGGTCTTGCGGTCGTTCTTCCCGAAGATGCGCTCGAAGTCGTCTGGAAATAGTAGGAAGAGGAGCATGTGACGAAACTGCCTCGCTTCCCAATCCTGAATCTGGCGCAGCCATTCATCGAACTTCCAGCCGTCTTCCGTTAACGCAACTTGGTCGTCTGCGCTTAGCGCACGAAAGCGGCGGAGAAAGTTGATCAGGAAAACGAGTTCTCGCCACTGATTCTGATTAAAGCCCGGGCCTGCACTACCGATACCAGCGAGCACGTCATCATCCAGCCAGCGCGAATCGGTGGGCGATGGCTCAGCCGACCAGTCCCAGATCGCTTCGATAGTCTTGCGCTTGTGGGCTGCGGTCAGGCTGCTCGGGCAAAGGTACAGCAGCCACATCATCTCCGCAACCAGTTGCTTAGCGGGGCCTTCAACGGGGGAGAGCTGCTGCTTCAGCTTTTCCAGGTATTTACCGTCGCCAAGGTCCGGCCTTCTTACAAAGTACTCGTCGAGTAGTTCCAGTGCCGACGACGTCCAAAGCTGCTTGCTCGTGAGGACGGAACCGCCGCCCAGCAGTGCGGCATCACGCCAATGCGCGGCCGCCTCTAGGATCCATTTCGAGTCGTCGTCCCCGCAGTATCTGCTCATATCTTGCTCTCAGATTATTAGACGCGCCGACACAGACGGGCGATAATTTCCGCAGTCGCGACGGCAAGCGGGAGAATACTTTAGATATGATATCGGCGGAATGAAACTCGGTGGCAGCTAGTGCGTAATCCATGGTGCGGAGGAAAATGGATCGGTAAAAACCCGCAACGGAGATCTGTGCCGTGCCCCTGAGATGCCGCGGGACGCGGACAGTCCGAACCATAAAAAAGACCCGTAAGTTTCTCAACTTACGGGTCCTCTATTCTTACGTCATGCATTGATCTAAGCAGCGGCCCTCAAACATCAATATTCCCCGCCCTCAACGCATTAGACTCAATAAACGCCCGCCGCGGCTCCACATCATCCCCCATCAGCGTAGTAAAGATCCCATCAGCCGCAATAGCATCTTCGATCTGCACTCTCAGCAAACGACGCACTGCCGGATCCATAGTCGTCTCCCAAAGCTGCCCAGGATTCATCTCACCAAGCCCCTTATAGCGCTGCTTGGAAACGTTACGCTCAGCATCCGCCAACAACCACTTCATCGCAGACTTGAAGTCGCTAACAGCCATACTCCGCTCACCGCGTTTGATAACGGCACCGGGACCAATCAATCCCTTGAATGTATTAGCGGTATTGACCAGTTGCTGATAATCGGCGGTCAGCTGAAACTCTTCGTCCAGCACCGAAACCTTCTGATTCCCGTGATGCGTCCTCGCCACGCGCAGCGACCGCAACTCGCGCACCGGGTCGTACATCGTCGTAACGGTGACTTCGGGCTTCAGCGCGTCGTCGCGCAGTTTAGCTTCGAGCGCTTTGGCCGAAGCCTCAGCGGCATCTTCGCTAGAGAGATCGATGACGACGCCATCCATCACAGCCTCGAGCGCTCCAGCGTCATAGAGCCTGCTCAACCGGTTGACCACCGCCTGCGCAAGCAGATAAGCACGCGCCAATTCGCCCAATGCATCGCCAGTAATTGCCGTGCCATTTTCAGACGGCAACAATTCCGAGCCCTGTAACGCGAGCTTCAGAATGTGAGCATTGACCTCGTTCTCGTCCTTCAGATACCGCTCGTCCTTACCCGCCTTGATTTTGTACAGCGGCGGCTGCGCGATATAGATATACCCGCGCTCGATCATCTCCGGCATTTGCCGATAGAAGAACGTCAGCAGTAGGGTCCGGATGTGCGCGCCGTCCACGTCGGCGTCCGTCATGATGATGATGCGGTGGTAACGCAGCTTGTCGAGGTTGTAATCCTCTTTGCCGATACCGCAACCCAGCGCCGTAATCAGCGTCACGATCTGCTCCGAAGAAAGCAGCTTGTCGTAACGCGCCTTCTCCACGTTGAGCACCTTGCCGCGCAGCGGCAAAATCGCCTGAAACTTGCGGTCGCGGCCCTGCTTGGCCGACCCGCCTGCCGAGTCACCCTCGACGATGTAAATCTCCGACTTCGCCGGGTCCTTTTCCTGACAATCCGCGAGCTTGCCCGGCAAACCAACGCCATCGAGCACGCCCTTGCGACGCGTCATCTCACGCGCCTTGCGAGCCGCATCTCTCGCGCGCGCCGCATCGACAATCTTGCTGCAGATAATCTTCGCGTCGTTCGGCGTCTCGAGCAGGAATTCTTCGAGCGCTTTCGCGACCACATCTTCCACCGGCGCGCGCACTTCGGACGACACCAGCTTGTCCTTCGTCTGCGCGCTGAACTTCGGCTCCGGCACCTTCACCGACAGCACGCACGAAAGCCCTTCGCGCATGTCGTCGCCCGACGTCTCGACCTTCGCTTTCTTCGCGACTTCGTGATCGGCAATGTACTTGTTCAACACGCGCGTCATCGCTGCGCGCAAGCCGGTCAAGTGCGTGCCGCCGTCGCGCTGCGGAATGTTGTTCGTGAAGCAGAGCACGTTTTCGTTGTAGCTGTCGTTCCACTGCATCGCCACTTCCACGCCCACGCCGTCCTTCTCGCCGCTCACGTGGAAAATGGTCGGATGCAGCACGCTCTTGGTTTTGTTGATGTACTCGACAAAACCCTTCACACCGCCGACAAACGCGAAATCGTCTTCCTTGCCCGAACGCTGATCGGTCAGGCGAATCCGCACGCCGTTATTCAGGAACGACAGCTCGCGAATCCGCTTGGCTAGGATGTCGTAGTGATATTCGACGTTGCCGAAGATCGTCTCGTCCGCCATGAAATGCACTTCGGTGCCGCGATTTTCGGTCTCGCCCACCACCTGGATAGGCGACACCGCGATGCCGCCGATCTCTTCGATCACACGGTTTTGCGGCACGCCACGGTGGAATTCCATGAAGTGCTTCTTGCCGTCGCGACGAACCGTCAAACGCAGCCATGCGGACAATGCGTTCACGCACGACACGCCCACGCCGTGCAGGCCGCCCGACACCTTGTAGCTGTTCTGGTCGAACTTGCCGCCGGCATGCAGTTCGGTCATCACGATTTCGGCCGCGCTGCGCTTCGGCTCGTGCTTGTCGTCCATCTTCAGGCCGGTCGGCACGCCGCGGCCGTTGTCGGTGATCGAGATGGAGTTGTCAGCGTGAATGATCACCTGAATGTCGTTGCAGTATCCGGCCAACGCTTCGTCGATCGAGTTGTCGAGCACTTCGAACACGAGGTGGTGCAAACCAGTGCCATCCGATGTATCCCCGATGTACATCCCCGGCCGCTTGCGCACCGCCTCCAGACCTTCGAGGATCTGAATGGACGAGGCGCCGTAGCTGTTGTCGGGTTGCGTATTGTTCGTTTCAGTCATGGATTTTTTCCGGTTCTGCATTACTGCTGGGTTGCTGCTCGGGACTTTTCAAAATGCCATAAAAACGCCAAAGGGGCGCTGCGCCCCTTGGTGTGTTCTGGTTTTTGGACGCGTTAGATGCGCATTGGCATCACGACGTATTTGAATTCGTCGTTCTCGGGAATCGTGATCAACGCGCTGGAGCTGGCATCGCCAAGGCTCACTTGCAACATGTCGACCTTCAGGTTCGCGAGCACGTCGAGCAGATACGTGACGTTGAACCCGATATCGACGCTGTCGCCGTCGTACGCGATTTCCAGTTCTTCTTGCGCCTCTTCCTGATCGGCGTTAGTCGACATGATCTTCAACTGGCCCGGCTCGATAATGCAGCGCACGCCCTTGAATTTGTCCGACGTCAAAATCGCGGCGCGTTGCAGCGAACGCTGCAGTTCTTCCCGGCCGATCACGAACTGGTTCTTATGCGACTTCGGAATCACACGCTGGAAGTCGGGGAATTTTCCTTCGACCAGTTTCGACACCAGTTCGACCTGACCGAACGTGAATTTCACCTGCGTTTGCGCGATGTCGATGTTCAGCGTGTCGTCGATGTCTTCCAGCAGACGCTGCAACTCGAGAATCGTCTTGCGCGGAATGATCACTTCCTGGCGCGCGAACGCACCTTCGATCTTCATCGACGAAAACGCCAAGCGGTGGCCGTCGGTTGCGACCGCCATCAACTGGTCGCCGTCTACTACCAGCAGCATGCCGTTCAGGTAGTAGCGAATGTCCTGCTGGGCCATCGAAAAATGGACCATGCCGAGCAACTGGCGGAACGTCTTTTGCGGAACCACGAGGCTCGCGCCGTAGTCTTTAGCTTGCGCGACCGTTGGGAACTCGTCTGCAGCCAGCGTTTGCAGTGCAAAGCGGCTCTTGCCGGATTGCACCGTCAGACGCTTGTCATTCAGCGTAAGCGTGACCTGGCCGTCGGGCATGGCGCGCAGAATGTCGAGGAGCTTTCGTGCTGCCACCGTGGTCGCCACCGAATCGCCACCCACGCCGAAATCGGCGCGCGTGGTGATCTGCAACTCCAGGTCGGTCGACAGGAACGACACGTCCGGGCCGTTCTTGGTAATCAGCAAATTGGCGAGGATCGGCAACGTATGGCGGCGTTCGACGATGCCGCTCACGGTTTGCAGCGGCCTGAGGAGGTTATCGCGTTCGGTCTTGACCAGTTGCATAGAGTTCCTTCGTTGATATAACGGCCCACGCGCCTTTCAGCCCTTTTGGGCATTTTTCCGGCACGCAACCGCAGCTCCCCGCCGGCGCCACGCAGCGCCCGTCACGGCGTGAAATCCGCCCGCGGCCGCCGGGCGGTTAAACCTGTATTGTGCCTGAAAAAGGAACCGCCTCACTAAAATGGGGGCGAGTTACGAAATAAACAGGTCGATTTTTCCGTCGGCACCGCTCAGCCTTTCAGCGTCTGCTCCAGCACGTGCAGCTCGTGGTTTAGTTGAGCGTCCTTGCTGCGCTCGTCGGCGATTTTTCGCACCGCGTGCAGCACCGTGGTGTGGTCGCGTCCGCCGAACAACTCGCCGATTTCCGGCAAGCTCTTCTGCGTCAGCTCTTTCGCGAGATACATGGCGATCTGCCGCGGTCGCGCGATGTTCGCCGGCCGCTTTTTCGAATACATGTCCGCGACCTTGATGCTGTAAAAGTCCGCCACGGTCTTCTGAATGTTCTCCACGGAGATCTGGCGGTTCTGCACAGTCAGCAGGTCTTTCAGCGCTTCTTTCGTCAGCTCGATAGTGATTTCGCGGCCGTGGAACTTCGAGTACGCCAGAATCTTGCGCAGCGCGCCTTCGAGTTCCCGCACGTTGGAGCGCAGATGCTTGGCGACGAAAAACGCGACGTCTTCATTGAGGCTCACGAATTCCGATTGCGCCTTGCGCATCAGAATCGCGACGCGCATCTCGAGCTCGGGCGGCTCGATCGCCACCGTCAAGCCGGAGTCGAAGCGCGAAATGAGACGGTCGTCGATACCCGAAATTTCCTTCGGATACGTGTCGCTGGTGATAATCACCTGCGCCTTGTTCGCGACCAGCGCCTCGAACGCGTAGAAGAACTCCTCCTGCGTGCGCGACTTGCCCGAAAAGAACTGAATATCGTCGATCAGCAGCAGATCCAGGGAATGGTAGTAGCGCTTGAAGTCGTCGAACGCCTTGCGCTGGTACGCCTTCACGACGTCCGACACGTACTGTTCCGCGTGAATGTAGCGGATGCGCGCGCCCGCTTTGTCCATCAGAAGCTGATTGCCGATTGCGTGGATCAGGTGGGTCTTGCCGAGGCCCACCCCGCCGTACAGGAACAGCGGGTTGTACGAGATGCCGGGATTGTCCGCGACCTGAATCGCCGCTGCACGCGCCAGCTGGTTGGCCTTACCGGTCACGAAGTTGTCGAAAGTCAGGACCGGGTTCAGCTTGGAGCGCTCGTACATCGAGTCGTTGTCGCCGTTGCCATTGGAGCTCGCGCTCTGGCCGGGACGCCATGTGCGGCGCGCGGCCGCGGCTTCGTTTGCGTCGAGGCTCGGCAGGTCCAGGTCGGCGGAATCTTCGGCTGCGGCGCGAGCGTTTGCATTGTGCTCAGCTGCCGCGCGGGCGTTCGCGTTGAGGTTCGCCATGGCGCTGTTGGCGCCGTTCGCGCGCGCGGCGTGCGCCGCTTGTACGGCGCCAACGGCCGCATCCACGGCAGCGCCGTTGCCCGCGCTTCCTCCCATGGAATGAGGCGCCGAAGCCGGACGCGGCGCAGCCGGCGCGGCTGCCGCAGGGGCGCGCATGCCGGCTTTGGGATCCAGTACGAATTGCACGTCGACCGGGGTTTGCCAGAAATCGCGGGCCATATCCGCGATGCGGCCGGAGAACTGGCTCTTGACCCAGTCGAGCTTGAAGCGGTTCGGCGCAGCAATGCTGAGCGTGTTCGCAGCGGCGTCGAAGGCGACCGGGGCCAACGGTTTGATCCACGTCACATACTGCTGGGGCGTGAGTTCACGCTCCAGCAATGCGGAACAGTGTTGCCAGAATTCGTTCATCGAGTTGCTGTCGTTATGGTGTGCACGAGGTTCGCCGGTGCCCCCGTCGCGCGCACGCAACAAGGCCCGAAGCAGCCAGGCGTAACAGCCCCAGGCGCCTGTGCCACAAAGGATTTGCGGGCAAGCGAGCCGGAGCGGCGTGCATCATTTTTGGGAAGTAAGGCGAGATTCTAACGCCAAACGGGAGCCGGAAGTGAGTTATCCACAGGGACGGATCAACTCCGCAAACGCACCGCACGCCTATACCGCACCGGCTAAAGTATTGACGGTCAACGAAAAACGGGTTTAAATAGCGGGTTCCGCGAAAACCAATTCAGCAAACCTCCGGCCATTGCGCTTTCAGCGATGATCGCGCGGTTTTTTTTCGATCAAGTGAGAGCAACATGAAACGTACTTACCAACCTTCCGTTACCCGTCGCAAGCGTACCCACGGCTTCCGCGTTCGCATGAAGACCGCTGGCGGCCGCAAGGTCATCAACGCACGTCGCGCGAAGGGCCGCAAGCGCCTCGCCATCTAAGGCAGGCGAGCGGATTGCGCGCTCTGTCCGTACCGGGCAAGACCGGTGGCGAAGCGGGACCGGCAGAGGCGCCGCAGCAGGGCTCGGTACCGTTGCGAGCGCAAGCCGCCTTCCCCAAAGCCGCAAGGCTACTGAAAACGGATGAATTTTCATCCGTTTTTCGTTTGCGCCCGTGGCGCCGCACTGCGCACTTCGTGGTGTACGGCCGGCCTACCGGCAACGAGGCTCGCCTCGGCCTCGTGATCGGCAAGAAGTATGCGCCGCGCGCGGCCACGCGTAATCTGGTACGTCGAGTCGCGCGCGAAGCCTTTCGGGTGCGTCGCGCGGAATTCGGCGGTTGGGACGTGCTGCTGCGTTTGCACACGCGCTTCGACAAAAAGGCTTTGCCGAGCGCCGCGTCGCCGCCGTTAAAGGCGTTGTGCCGCAGTGAAATCGAGTCGTTGCTCGACAAGGCAGCACGCGAAATTGCCCGTCGTCAGGCGCCGCCCGCGGACGCGCCCAAGACGGAATGACGCTCAGGTGACCACCCGCTTTTTCGCTCAGGCTGCAGTAGCCCCGGCAGCCTTGAACGGCGGGTGTCGTCCGGTACTTCACGTTGCGCGGCGCTGTCCGGCCGCACCAGCCATGCAAACGGTACTCATCGCTTTACTGCGTTTTTACAAGCTTGCCGTGAGTCCAATGCTCGGCAATCGGTGCCGTTTTTACCCTTCCTGCTCTGATTACGCGCGCGAAGCAATCCAGTATCATGGCGCCGCGCGCGGGACTTATCTCGCCGCCAGGCGTATTTGCCGTTGCCACCCGTTTTCCGCGGGCGGCATCGATCTCGTCCCGCCTCCCACTTCTGAAAAGCGCTGACGCGCCGTTCCATCGACACTGAGACAACGCATGGATATCAAACGCACCGTCCTATGGGTCATCTTCTTCATGTCAGCGGTCATGCTGTTCGACAACTGGCAACGCGACCACGGACGCCCGTCGATGTTCTTCCCGAGCGCCACGCCGACCAAGACGGTCGGTAGCGCCGCACCGGGAACCACGACGCCGGGAACCCAGCCCGCCGATTTGCCGGCCACCAACGCAGCAGCCCCGGCCAACACGCCGGCGGCTACGCAGTCGCAACTCGTCAAGTTCAGCACCGACGTCTACAACGGCGAAATCGACACTCGCGGCGGCACGCTGTCGAAGCTGTCGCTCGTCAAGCAAGGCGACGGCAAGCAGCCGGATCTCGTCATCACGCTGTTCGACCGCACCGCGAATCACACGTATCTGGCGCGTACGGGTCTGCTCGGCGGCGATTTCCCGAATCACAACGACGTCTTCACGCCGCTGCCCAACCAGCCGCACGACCTGACGGGCGACGCCAAATCGTTCCAGCTCAGCTTCGAGTCGCCGGTTAAGGGCGGCCTGAAGGTCATCAAGACTTACACGTTCACCCGTGGCAGCTATGTGATCGGCGTCGATACGAAGATCCAGAACGTCGGCACCGCGCCGGTGAGCCCGTCGGTTTATATGGAACTGGTGCGTGACGACCAGCCGGTGGAAACGCCGCGCTTCTCGCACACGTTCATCGGCCCGGCTGTCTACACCGACCAGCACCACTTCCAGAAGATGACGTTCGGCGACATCGACAAGAACAAGGAAGACTTCACGAAGCAAGCCGACAACGGCTGGATCGCGATGGTGCAGCACTACTTCGCGTCGGCGTGGATTCCACAGCAGGGCGTGAAGCGCGACATCTACGTCGAGAAAATCGATCCGACGCTCTATCGCGTTGGCGTTAAGCAGCCGGTTGCGGCCATCGCGCCGGGCCAGACGGTCGACGTGTCCGCGCGCCTCTTCGCCGGTCCGGAAGAAGAGCGCATGCTCGAAGGCATCGCGCCGGGTCTCGAACTGGTGAAGGACTACGGCTGGGTGACGATCATCGCGAAGCCGCTTTTCTGGCTGCTCGAAAAGATCCACAGCTATGTCGGCAACTGGGGCTGGGCGATCGTGCTGCTCACGCTGTTGATCAAGGCAGTGTTCTTCCCGCTCTCGGCCGCAAGCTATAAGTCCATGGCGCGTATGAAGGCGATCACGCCACGCATGCAGGCGCTGCGCGAACGCTTCAAGGGCGATCCGCAGAAGATGAATGCCGCGCTCATGGAACTCTACAAAACCGAGAAGGTGAACCCGTTCGGCGGCTGTCTGCCGGTCGTGGTGCAGATTCCGGTGTTCATCTCGCTGTACTGGGTGCTGCTGTCGTCGGTCGAAATGCGCGGCGCGCCCTGGATTCTGTGGATTCACGATCTGTCGCAGCAGGACCCGTTCTTCATCCTGCCGGTGCTGATGGCTGTTTCCATGTTCCTGCAGACGAAGCTCAACCCGACGCCGCCGGACCCCGTTCAGGCGAAGATGATGATGTTCATGCCGATTGCGTTCTCGGTTATGTTCTTCTTCTTCCCGGCCGGTCTGGTGCTGTACTACGTCGTGAACAACGTGCTGTCGATCGCGCAGCAGTACTACATCACGCGCATGATGGGTCAGTCGAAGGCGAAGCCGGCCTGATCCCTGCTTGAAGCGCTGAGGGCAAGTCGCCTTGCCTGCAAAAACAAAGCCGCCCGGTTCAAACGAACCGGGCGGCTTTTTTCATGCGATCTGTGTGGGCAGACGGCGCACGCGCTACTCTTCTTCGGTATCCTCACCGTAAAAGCGCCCAATCATTTCTTCGACGAGAAAACGGTCTTTCGGCGTCAACGATTCGATCTTGGACGCCAGTTCGATCGTTTCCTGAGAAGGCGGATACTTCTCGCCGCGGGCCATCGGTCTGGCGCTCGCACCGGGCGAAGGCCCGTAGTGCAGCCAGTGCTCCTTCACGTTCAACCACTCGGCAAGCGTGCGCAACTTATCGGGCTTTGGGATCGTCGTACCCGTGAGCCACTTGTGCGCGGTTTGTGGAGTAACCGGACGGTCACCGCGATAGCGAAGGTTGAACTGTTCGGCGAGCTTGGTCCCGCCGCGAATCTTCAGCGGCTCCAATGTTTCCTTCAGCCTCTTCGAGAAGGCAGCTTTTTCTTTCGGGGTTGGCATGGGCCAGATTGTGCAATTCAGCGTCCTCCCAGTTGACAACTGATCAGGCTCATGTTGAACGTATTTGAGATAATTTTAGCTTGCGTGCCACAGCACAACGGCGATTCAGCGCAATGTCAATTTTTGCGCCTTTTCCATGTGGGACGTGCGTCTGCACGGCACAGTGTTCTCGTTGAGTCTGGCTCAGTCCTATTCATCAAGTAAAAATCCTAGCTTGCTTAGGATCAATCTCAACGGCGACTTGGAAAGCACGTTCTGGTCGTCAGGTGACGCGCAGACCGGCCGGCACATAGCCCGCGTTACAATGCCCGGCGCCCCGGAAATGTCCGCGCCGCCCTGCCCCACTCTTCCGATTTCGCCGCCTCACTCATGCTGACCACCGACTCCGATCCCATCGTCGCCATTGCCACCGCGCCCGGCCGGGGAGGCATCGGCGTCGTGCGCATTTCATTTGGACGCGCGGGCGAGGCCGCGGCGCAGCCGCTGATGCAGGTGCTGACCGGACAAGCGCTCGCGCCTCGTCACGCGAGTTATGTGCCTTTTTTCGACGACGGCGGCAACGCGCTTGATCGCGGCATTGCCCTTTACTTTCCCGCGCCGCATTCGTACACCGGCGAACACGTGCTCGAGTTGCAGGGCCATGGCGGGCCGGTCGTGCTGCAACTGCTGCTGCAACGTTGCATCGACGCGGGGCGCGGATTTGGCCTGCGGCTCGCCGAGCCCGGCGAGTTCACGCGCCGTGCGTTTCTGAACGACAAGCTGGACCTCGCGCAGGCTGAAGCGGTGGCCGATCTGATCGAAGCGAGCACCGAGGCCGCTGCGCGCTCGGCAGGCCGTTCGCTCGACGGCACGTTTTCGCGCGACATCCATGCTTTGGTCGAAGAAGTGATCACGCTGCGCATGCTCGTCGAGGCAACGCTGGATTTCCCCGAAGAAGAGATCGATTTCCTCGAAGCTGCCGACGCCCGCGGCAAGCTCACGCGCATTCGCGAGCGTCTCGCGCACGTGCTCGCCGAGGCACGGCAAGGTGCGCTGTTGCGCGAGGGATTGTCGGTGGTGCTGGCCGGTCAGCCGAACGTCGGCAAATCTTCGTTGCTCAATGCACTTGCCGGCGCTGAACTCGCTATCGTCACGCCGATTGCGGGCACGACGCGTGACAAGGTCGCACAGACCATCCAGATCGAGGGCATTCCGCTGCACGTGATCGACACCGCCGGCCTGCGCGATACCGAAGACGAAGTCGAGAAAATCGGCATTGCGCGGACCTGGAGCGAGATCGAGCGCGCGGACGTGGTGCTGCATCTGCTGGATGCGCGCACGGGCATGACCGTGGAAGACGAAACCATTGCCGGGCGCTTCCCGGCCGGTGTTCCGGTCGTGCGCGTGTTGAACAAGACGGACCTTGTCGGCTTGCCGCCGGAGGCTCGCGCGCTCGATGCCGATTTCGACCTGAGCGAAGTCCGCCTGTCGGCGAAACAAGGCGACGGCGTGAGCTTGTTGCGCGACGAACTCCTGCGCATTGCCGGTTGGCAGGCCGGCGCGGAGAGCGTCTACCTTGCGCGCGAACGTCATTTGATTGCACTTCGCGCCGCGCAGGACCACCTTGCGACGGCCGCTGCACATGCCGATCAGAACTCGCAGGCGCTGGATCTTTTCGCCGAAGAACTGAGACTCGCGCAGGACCAGCTCAACTCAATCACTGGCGAATTCAGTTCCGACGATCTGTTGGGAGTGATTTTCAGTAGGTTCTGTATCGGCAAGTAGAAGCGGGCATGCAAACCGCCTCAAAATGCAGGAAACCGCGACTCGAGGCCGCTTGAGCGGGGTAAGGCGAGACGGATCAGCGCGCTTTGTAGACCAATAACGCCACTTCATCTTGGTACACAAACACAGACAGTTTAAACTCGCTCTGTCGCGTACCAGCTACTACAACATGCCTCGCCTAGCCGCCCCGCTCACCGAATCCCAGATACGCGCACTTGAACCGCGCGCCGCCCGCTACAGCGTCGCCGACGGCAACGGCCTCGTGATCGAAGTGATGACCACGGGCACGAAGATCTGGCGCTTCCGGTATTCGCTGAACGGCAAACGCCAGCCGCTTGCGACCATCGGCGATTACCGGATGATTTCGCTGCGCGTTGCCCGAGCGAAGGCGCAGAAGTACGCGGAACTCGTTGCGCAAGGCATTTCGCCCGTCGCCACTGCGCGCCGCGACCGCGGAGCCGAAGCGAAAGCCGACGTACTGCGTGAAGCAGCCGAGCTTTATATGGCGACCGAGATGGCCGGGAAGTCAGATGAATATCGACGCACCACGCGCCGCGCGCTCGACAAAGACGTGTTGCCCGCAATCGGCGGCATGCGGGTCAAGGCGGTGACCGCGGAGCATGTCGTCGCCATCTGCGAGGCGATCAAAAGCCGTGGCTCGCCGAAGATGGCGCTGCATACCCGCAACGTCATCAAGCGACTCTACGAGTATCTGATCGCTCGCCAACTGGCAACCTCAAACCCGGCGGAAGTCGTGCCGGCGCGCTCCATCGCCACCTTCGAGAGCCGCACCCGCGTGCTTTCCGGCGAGGAGATCGGCACGATGCTGCATTCGATCGAAACGTCGAGCATCCGCCAGCCGCTCAAGATAGCGCTGCATCTGTTGGTGCTGACGATGGTACGCAAATCTGACCTCGTGGAAGCGACGTGGGACGAGTTCGATCTCGACCGTGCGCTGTGGCGCATCTCCGCCGCGCGTCTGCATCAAGATACGGATCGGATCGTCTACCTGCCTCAGCAAGCGGTCGCGATGCTGCAACAGTTGCATCGCACGCGAGCAAGCCAAACCTTCGTCTTTCCGAGCGTAAGGGGCGACGACCGGCCGATTGCAAAGAGCACGCTCAACCAGGCGGTGAAGGCGCTTGGCCTGGAAGTCGAACATTTCGTTCTTCACGACTTCCGCCGGACGGCGTGGGCGCATCTGCGCGAGATGACAGAGCATGCACAACGGGACAAAACATCAGCGCAAACGCGACAAAGCGAGTCGCAAGGCAAGCCTGAATTCGGTCCGACCGAGCAGCGGCAAATCGCGCAGCAATGGGCGGATTTCGTCGATGCAGAGCTCGACGCAGCGCGGAAAAGAGCCGTGGGCGCGGGCTGATCAAGGGAGCAGGACGCACGTGAAGGTGAAATGCTCGCGACCTGCAGTTTTAGGTACACAAAGACACGGCACCCTACTCCAAGGTACTGCCATGCAAAGAAAAAGAGCGTAGTTCACGAGGTTATTAATACATCGCACTAGCGCAAAAGCGCCAAGCCATGCCCTCGCATCACGCGGCGCTTCTCTCCTGCGACTGATCGCCTACACTGGAGCAACGATGCAACCTTTTCGTGGAGGCTGCCATGTCTGAATCGTTGATCGCTTACCTGCTTGGGCCGACCGTGATGCTGCTGGTCGGCGGGGCAATCTGGGCGGCCTCCCGCTATCACCACAAGGCGGGACCGCAAAAGCTCGAGCGCTGGCTGGATACGCACTACGCCGAGTGGCTGCATCACAGGCACTGAAGCCGGCGCCTTGCGGCGTCAAAACAAAAGGCCGTCGCAGTGAGCGACGGCCTTTCTGTCTGCAGCGTGCAGTCATTGCGCGCCTACCATTTACCACCTGGGCGCAGGCTCACCATACTCGTACTGCTGCTGCGGCGCTCCGCACGCCACATAGCCGCGCTGGTACTGGTCGTAGCAGTAGCCCGGGGGCGGGCCCGCGTAAGCCGGTGCCGGCTGGTACACCGGCTGTGCATAGACAGGCTGCGCATAGACCGGTTGTTGATAGGCCACCGCGGGCGCAGGATTCAATATCGACGTCACGACCGCGCCCAGCACCGCGCCGCCGATCAGTGCGCCCACTACATCGCCGCCGCCACCGCCATGACCATGAGCCGACGCTTGCCCCGCGACGCTCAAGCTGCCCACCATCACTAACGCCACTGCTAACTTTTTCATTTTTCGCTCCCGCCGTTCAGGCATGGAACGAATTGTCGGCTACGCGCGCAGAAATAGATGCTGCAAGTGGTAACGACACATTACCTGTGTAACCACCACCATCGACCGGTCGGATCAACGTTCCCACGACGCCGCTTGCACCGGCGCATCGCCGTAGTATTGCCGGCGCGCATCGCTTAGAACACGCCCCTCAAGCACGCCTTCATCCTTTAGCGCTTTGAGCGCGGCCATGATGATCGCCTTGCGATCCACCTCGAAAAATTCGCGCAAAGCCTCGCGCGTATCGCTGCGGCCGAAACCGTCCGTGCCGAGCGTCACGTAGCGGCGGGGCACGTATGCGCGAATCAGCTCGGGCACGGCGCGAACGTAATCCGTTGCGGCGATGATCGGCCCTTCCGACTCGCCCAGCACTCGCGCGACATAAGGCACGGGCGACGACGCATCGCCATAACGCGCAAGCCGTTCCGCCGCCATGCCGTCGCGCTGCAATTCGCTGAAGCTGGTCACGCTCCATACCGCGGCGTCGATCTGCCAGTCGTCCTTCAGCATGCGTTGCGCGGCGATGACCTCGCCAAGAATAGCTCCGGCGCCGAGTAATTGAATCTGCGCCGGCGCGCCCTTCTCCGCACCGGCGGCGAGCGGGTAGATGCCCTTCAGAATGCCTTCGCGCACTGCAGCTACATCGCCGTCCGGTGCACAAGGCTGCGCGTAGTTCTCGTTCATCACCGTGACGTAATAGAACACGTCGCGCTGACGCTCGACCATCTCCCGCATCCCTTCGTCGACGATTACCGCGACTTCGTAAGCGAACGCGGG
>Ga0256783_1000150_pt1 | contig 19631 bp, 17 predicted proteins | sample MC6MC0934MT_FD_189995 | JGI IMG/M metagenome (GOLD analysis project Ga0256783, IMG submission 189995) | Metatranscriptome of enriched soil aggregate microbial communities from Iowa State University, Ames, United States - MC6-MC0934-MT... | ecosystem: Environmental > Terrestrial > Soil >... | reverse complement strand
GGACGTTCCTCGGGGGTACCGATCAGGCGTACCTGTGGTGGATAAAACCTCGATAATTCTAGATAAGCGCGGGAATTCTGCGGGAGATGGGCGAACGTTGCACAAATCTATATCACGGCATAGATACAATGTTTCTTTGCCGTGAGACGCACCATATTTCGTTCGTTTCGACTGACCAGCGAGAAAAGACGCCGCTCGGAATGACGACGCGAAGCAAATGACCTAACGAACGTACTCGCGGAATTTCTCGCGAATGTAACACGAGGGTCCAGAGTGAAAATGATTGATCTCAAAGACGTAGAAAAGGCCCGCAAGCGCCTTCTCGGCCACGTTGAGACGACGACTTTACGTTCTTCGTTTCAACTCTCCGAGTTTTGTGGCCTTTGCGTTGGGCTAAAGCATGAGCACCATCAAAAGACGGGCAGCTTCAAGTTTCGCGGCGCCACGAACGCAATCATGGCACTCTCGGCCGAGGAACGAAGTCGCGGAGTAGTTGCCGCCTCAACGGGAAATCACGGCCGCGCGCTTGCTTTTGCCGCTCAGATGGTCGGTGCTAGCGCAACCATATGCATGTCCCGGCTCGTCCCACAAAATAAGGTCCTTGAAATTCGACGCCTAGGTGCCGACGTCCGCATTGTCGGTAACTCACAAGACGATGCACAGGAGGAGGCTGACCGTTTAGTAAGCGAAAGCGGGCTTGTCATGGTACCGCCCTTTGACCACCCGGATATTGTCGCCGGACAAGGCACCATCGGCATTGAGATCGTGGAATCGATGCCAGATGTTGCCACCGTTCTTGTTCCGTTGTCGGGTGGAGGGTTGGCTGCAGGTATAGCCGCAGCAGTGAAGGGTCTGCGCCCGACCACGCGCGTTATAGGTATCTCTATGGACCGAGGTGCGGCAATGAAAGCGAGTTTGGATTCCGGGCGTCCAGTAAGGATCGAAGAGTTCAGCAGCCTCGCCGATTCGCTCGGCGGAGGCGTCGGACTCGACAACACACTGACCTTTCCAATGTGCCAAGCCCTCCTTGACGACGTTGTGCTGGTGACAGAAGGTGAGATTGCTGCCGGCATTCGTCACGCTTATGAGCATGAGCGTGAAATTGTCGAAGGCGCAGGCGCCGTAGGGATCGCTGCTGTACTCGCCCGCAAAGTGACTTCAGCAGGCCCGGTCGTGATCGTTCTAACAGGCCGGAATATCGATATGCCTCTACACAGAAGCGTGCTGAATGGCCAAAATGGTCTGATTGGAGAAGCAAATTGTTGACTTCGATGAGGGTATTGACCGAGCGCGATCTTAGAGAAGTTGTCGGCCTAGATCTTCTAGTAGTTCAATGCATTGAAAATGCTTTTCTCGCGCTGGCGACCAAGCCGGTCATTATGCCGCCTATTCTTCGACTGGATATCGTGGAAAACCGCGGAGAGGTCGACGTCAAGACTGCTTTTGTGCCGGGCCTGGACAATTTTGCCATCAAGATCAGTCCCGGATTTTTCGACAATCCAAAAATCGGACTGCGCAGCACCAATGGCATGATGGTCCTCCTCTCGAGCAAAACGGGCCTTGTGGAGGCATTGCTTCTCGACAATGGCTACCTTACCAATATCCGTACCGCCGCTGCGGGCGCCGTCGCCGCGAAGCACCTCGCCCGCGAGGGTGCGTCGGTTGCGGCCGTTTTGGGATCAGGCTTGCAATCGAAGCTGCAACTAAAGGCCTTGATGCTTGTCAGGCCTATCACGGAAGCGAGAATCTGGGCGCGGGACATCAGTCGGGCAAAGGTTGTCGCTGTCGAACTGTCCACTGAATTGGGGATTCCCGTGAGAGCGTGCCAACAGGCTCAGACGGCAGTACGAGGTGCGGATGTGATCATTACGACCACTCCGGCAAGCCGACCGATCTTCTTCGCTAAGTGGCTCGAAGCTGGGCAACACATTACGGCAATGGGATCGGATGCGGAACACAAAAACGAACTAGAGTCAGCGGTGATCACGCGGGCCGACGTCTACGTCGCGGATAGCTTGGCACAGACGCGCCGTCTCGGCGAACTGCACCATGCGATCGAAGCCGGCCAAGTTTCACTGGCCACGGAGTTTGCAGAGATCGGCGAGATAATTGCCGGCTCGAGACCGGGACGCGAAAGCGACTCCCAAATAACCATTGCTGACCTCACGGGAACCGGTGTGCAAGACACCGCGATCGCGACACTCGCAATTTCTGCAGCTCAGGCTGCACAGATAGGGGCTATTTTTGAAAGTTGATGCACTCGTCAAATTCGAAGGCGTCCACGGTCAACATCAATTACGCGTGCGGATACGCCGGACGCGCCTTTCAAACCGCTATCACCTGCTTCCATTTCGCCATTAGATTCGAATTTCCCCTTTTTCCAACAGGAGTTCCAATGACGGTTCAGCGCATCAACTCGCCAGTACAATCCGATTTACCGATCAGTAATGCGGTGCTTGCAGGGAGAACGGTATATACGTCGCAAATCCCTCGGGACCCTGCCACCGGTCAGATCCTCGTCGATGCAGACGCCCTCACCCAAGTACGTCAAACGTTCGTCAATCTGGAGACCGTAATGCGCGCCGCGGGCGGAACCTTAGCCGACGTAGCGCAACTCACGATCTATCTGACCGATCCTGACGACTTTGCCGCATTGAATAAGGTTTATGGAGAGATGTTCGAAGCACCCTATCCCAATCGCGCAACAGTAATTGTTAAAGCTCTGCTAGTACCAGGCATGCGCATCGAAATTCAAGCCCATGCGTATCTTAGCGATATTCAATAATCTTTGATCGCATTAACTGAGGTCGAAACACTTCTCGCGTGTCAGAGCTACCCGCACCCCTCGGTAGATTTCCGACTCGATATGGAGTTGGAAATCTACCGATCAACTCTATCGCTTCGAACGAAACTCAGCTGAAACGGTTGGGCGAATATGGAATCGGATCGGTGAAGGTCGGTGCGCCGGTCATCAGTTCCGCCAGCAATCTCCCGCTCGGCGGAGCTGCCGTCATTCCGTAAGTGCCATGCCCGAAACATAGCCAAAGTCCCGGCCGCTCGCCGGCTGCGCCGATTACCGGTAGACTGTCCGGAGTTGAGGGGCGTTGCCCGGTCCATATCTTACTCGGCGCTTCGGTTAGCGCGGGAAACAGCTGCTGAGCATGTAGGAAGTTTTGCATGGCACGCTGCTCACTCGGCATTCCGTCTACGCCTGAAAATTCCACGCTGCCCGCCACCCTCAAGCCTTCAAGCATTGGCGTCAGCCCCACGCCGCGGCCCCGATGGATGAACGGAATACCAATTTCGACATCGGCAGCCTCAACCATCACATGGTAACCACGCTGACTCTCGAGCGGAATGTTGATTCCCAACGGTCGAAGCAGCTGCTTCGACCATACGCCAGCCGCAACGACGACGTCGCGGGCACGGTAGTTCCCGCTCGACGTCAGGATTAGCCACCCGTCGGACTCAGGAATTAGCTTCAAGACCGTTTCCCGATGGAACACTCCGCCCGCTTCACGAATCTTCACGGCCAGCCCTTCATTGAGCGCGTCCGGACTGTTTGTATGCGCATTTCCTCTTTTGAGAACGCCAAATCTAACAGACGCTGCAATGCCAGGATATAAAGTCTGAATATCTTGCGCAGACAACGGCTCAGCATTTAGTCCATATTCCGACAACATGCTCTGTTCGATTTCAGCTGCGGAACCGGTTGATGGCACATCGCTGAGGTAAACCTGCCCGTTCTCGCGGATATTTCGACTATACAGATCATCGCCGAGTAGACGTTTCCATTCACTCAGAGCCGGAGCGTGCAATTTGCGCATCGTATGCGCCAACTCCGCCATACGGTTTCTTCTGCCTTCACGCAACCAGCGCAAAAACCACGGTATAGCGTGGCATGCGTAGCGCGGGCTGATGGCGAGCGGCCCTAGCGGATCGAGTATCCATCCCGGTACCTTTCGAAGCATTCCCGGCTGCGCGCCTGGCATGAAACTGTCAGGCGTGATGAATCCGCCGTTTCCATAAGAGGCGCCGCCTCGGCATGGCATCGGATCGATAACGGTGACGTGGCGCCCGGCCAATTGCAAGCTACGGGCTGCCGATAAGCCGGCAACACCGCCACCGATTACAGCAACAGTATCAGTCATTGGATGAGCTTTCGTTCAGAATTTTTAGAGTTAACTGATCAGACGGTCGAGGAATGCACGAGCCCGATCCGTCTTCGGGTTCGAGAAAATCTGCTTCGGCGTGCCATCTTCGATTATGCGACCCGCATCCATGATTACGATCCTATCGGCCACTTCACGAGCGAAATCCATCTCATGGGTGACGACGACCATCGTCATTCCCGAGTTGGCCAAATCCTTCATCACCTTTAGGACTTCACCAACTAGTTCTGGATCAAGTGCAGATGTGGGCTCATCAAAAAGCATGATCTTCGGGTGCATGGCCAAGGCCCGCGCAATCGCGACGCGTTGCTGCTGACCTCCGGATAACTGGGAGGGGTAGTATGCGTGCTTTGTGGAAAGTCCTACCTTTTGGAGCATCGCCATTGCATCGCGAATCACTTCATCCTTTTTTCGCCGGCGGACGACTTGCGGAGCGAGACATACATTTTCCAGTGCCGTCAGATGCGGAAAGAGATCGAAATGCTGGAAAACCATCCCGATATCGCGCCTTCTTCGACATACCTCGGCCGGCTTCAATTCGTAAAGCCTGTGCCCTTCCTGTCGATAGCCGACCAGTTCACCATCGACGAATAGGCGTCCGGAACTGATATTCTCTAGATGGTTCATACAGCGAAGCAGAGTCGACTTCCCGGAACCAGAGGGCCCGATGATGCACATGACTTCGCCTTGATGAACCCTCAGGTCGATACCCTTTAGGACTTCAAATGACCCGTAGTTCTTGCAAAGGTCAAAAGCCTCGACCATTACCTTGACGCGTTTTTGAGCCTCGATCTCTGCCATGATTAACCCTTCTTGATGGTCTTGACCGACCTGTTCAATCGCTTTTCGATGTTGCTTTGAACCAGAGTCAGAACAGTGGTGATAACGCCGTACCAGATCACGGCGACCATCAGCAAAGGGATCTGCTCGAAGGTTCTCCCATAGATTATCTGGACCGTCGTGAGCAGTTCGGTAAATCCGATGACACTCACCAGCGAGGTCGCCTTCACCATAGAGATGACTTCATTGCTTAGAGGTGGCACCACCACGCGCATCGCCTGCGGAAAAATAATGTGCCGCATCGCACGCGTCGGTGTCATGCCCAGCGCCAGTGCTGCACGGCTTTGACCGGCCGAAACAGAGAGAATCCCTGATCGGACGATCTCTGCGACGTAGGCGGCCTGCGCGAGCCCGAGGCCGATGACCGCTGCGGCCATTTGAGTAATGACCTTGTTAGTGGCGATCAGTTTGATTGCCGGGCCGAACGGAATCCCGATGGAGATAGTCGGCACAAGGGCTGAAAGAAAGTAGATAAAAAGAATCATCACCATCGGAGGAATGCCGCGAAAAATCCAAGTAAATCCGGCGCTCGACCATGAAAGCAATGGGTTTTCTGACAGGCGAAGAATCGCGAGCATGATTCCCAAAACGATGCCAACCAGCTCCGCTAGGATCGTAAGCAATAAAGTATTCCCGACGCCAATGAGTATTGGTGGGCTAAACAGGTACTCGATCACAGTCTGCCATTGCCAACGCGGATTCGTAATCAGAAGGTCAGCGATAGACAGCAGCACGAATAACATCAAGGCCGCGCTTATCCATCGGCCTGGATGACGCAGCGGTACGACAACAAAATCTTCAACTTCGTGTGCGCGATGAAGGTCGTTGAACCGCTTTACGTTGTGCGTGCTAGCTACAGTAGAGGGCGGGTTTGCCATGATTTACCTCACTTCAAAGCCACGCATCATTGATCGAGATCTTGTCTACCGCCGTGGCCTCTTGTCCCCACTTCTTGAGGATCTGCTCGTATTTTCCGTTGCTATGTAGCTGGTCAAGCGCGGCTTTGACCGCATCTCTCAATTGAGGATTCTGTTTGTTGATTGCATAACCGAGGAGGGCGATGGGTCGCATCTCGCCAACCTGCTCCAGTTGATTTGGAAATTGCGCGATCGCATATCCGACAACTGAACTGTCGCCCGACCAGACATCGGCTCGTCCGGATCGGAGTGCCATGACAGTGCCTGATGGATCGGAGAAAGTCTGAACGTCGAGCCTGCTTCCGGCAGCTTGGCATTTAGCCTGTTGAGCGGTTAATTCGCGTTCCTGAAAAGTTCCGCGGATGACGGCGACTTTTCGCCCACACAGACTAGCTACATTCATGATGCCTGAGCCGTTTCCCTTTAGCACTGCCATACCGATTCCTGCTTTCACATAGTCAACGAAATCTACTTGCGTTTGCCGGGCTTTCAGGTCACCGATCGCGCCGACCGCGATATCTGCGCGCCCAGACGAAATCGACGGAATCAAACTGTCGAATGTGCCCCGCGTCATCTCGAGCTTCAATCCAAGGGCGTCCGCTACCGCGCGTGTCAGGTCAACCTCCATACCTTCAAGCGTACGCGCGTCTTTTGCGACGTAAATCATTGGAGCGCTCGAGTCATTCGCGGCGACATGTAACACACCGGAATCACGGACCGACGGCGGCAACAGTTTCGTCAGACTAGTTTCCGCGTGACCAGGCAGCGCAACGATGGTGAAGGCAACAAACGTCAAAGGCGATGCTAGCTTTCTCAAGACTCGTTTCATTTGGCGACGCTCCAGTTGGTAAAATTGGGGGGTGATTAACTCAAGTGTGCAATGGTGATTCTGGTGAAGTCGGAACCCGCAGGCGGCGCCCTCCCCACCGCAGCTTTGATACATGCGGCGAGTCGGGTTTCGCCCCAGGTTGATTTTTTTAGTGTCCAGTCGGCCATATTCCAGTTTGCATGGACTGCTACAGATGTGGGACGATCTCCTTAAACCCCCTCGTGAAGGCCTTCTTCTAGTATTTCGGCACAGTATCACCAACTTTTTTTGAACGAAACTGCGTTTTTTGTTATGGTGATATTTGATTTGTTATAGGAATGCCAATGAAGCGCAACAAGTTGCAGTTGAAGCACGTAGAGGCTTTTCGTGCGGTCATTTCCGGGGGAAGCGCGTCTGAGGGGGCACGCATCCTCGGGCTATCTCAGCCGGCGGTCAGCAAGATCATTGCGCAAGCCGAGGAATTGTCTGGCATTACGTTTTTCGAGAGACGTCAGGGACGACTGATACCCACACAATTGGCATTCAAACTTTTCCACGAGACCAACGCACTGTTCTCGACCATCGATAACATTGACCAGATTGTCGCGCGAGTCATTAACAAGGAAGTTCTACCCATTGCATTGGGCTCAGTGCCTCTGATCGCGGTGACGTTGCTGCCAAAAGTACTGCCCAAATGGCAGAAAGAGACCGGGCGAGCACTGCTCGTCCATACATACGACACACCGAATCTGTTGAACGTGCTATCGGCACAGCGGCTCGAGTTCGGTATCACTGTGGCGATCCAGCAAAGTCACGGTTTGGAAAGCACCAAGCTTATCCGCAGCCCACTGTACTGCGCCATCCCCGTCAATCATCCCCTTTCAGCAAAGCCTGTCATCCGGGCGCACGATCTGGATGGGGTAAATTACGTCAGCCTGTCCCGGGGAGAAAGCGTGCAGGCAGCAATAGATAGGGCCTTCATGATGGAAAACTCCCGGCCGAACGAGGTCATGCAGCTACCCTTAATGTCGGCCGCAGTGAGGATGGTGGAAGAGGAAGTGGGGTTGACGCTGGTTGATGCATTTGCGATGCACACCGCCAATAGGGACCGACTTGTCTTCCGGAGATTCGAGCCCGCCTTAAGCTTCGAATATTTTGCCATATGGGCGAAAAACAAAGAGGCAGACTTCGACCGGACAGGACTGATATCGATGCTCGCCCGGACCGCTCAAAGCATGCAAGCGGAAGCCGATAGTCTCGTCAACCTCTTAAGCTCGTTGTGATGCTGCCGCGTGGCGTATGACGGGATGTTACGCCACGCGGTCATTGGAAATGAACTGCGTCCTTTAGGTGGTCGCGGGTCGTCGAGTCAGTTCGTCCATCACCTCACGGACAGCCGCTTCGGCGATACAAACTATTTCGTCAATTTCACCGCGGGTTGCAATCAACGGGGGCGCAAATCCAAGGATGTCTCCATGTGGCATGGCGCGCGCGATCAGGCCACGATCTCTAGCCGCCTTTGCAATTCGCGCGCCAACTTTGAGGTGTGGCTCAAAGCGGGTCTTACTCAATGGGTCCGCAACGAATTCGATGGCGGCCATCAGGCCGACGCCACGCACCTCTCCCACGATGGGAAGGTCTCCGAAAACCTTTCTCAGTTGCTCCTGGAAGTGCGAGCCCACTTTATCCGCGTTCTCCGGAAGATGTTCCCGCTCGACGATGTCTAGCACGGCGTTAGCCGCCGCCGCACCGATCGGATGACCCGAATAGGTGTAGCCATGAGAAAACGCCCCCGCCCTGTCGGCACCATCTTCCAACACCTGATAAACCTTCTCACTCACAATCGAACCAGAGAGCGGGAAATACGCCGATGTGAGCCCCTTGGCTACGGTAATCAGATCGGGCTCTATCGCATATTTGTCCGAACCAAATAGGGCACCAGTCCGTCCGAATCCGGTGATGACTTCGTCTGCGATCAACAAAACGTCATATTTGCGAAGCACTTCCTGGATAGCAGTCCAGTAGCCTTCGGGAGGCGGTGTTAGGCCGCCCGTGCCGAGCACCGGTTCCGCGATAAATGCTCCGACGGTATCAGGACCTTCTTTTAGGATCAGCGCTTCGAGTTCTGCCGCCCTCCGCCGAGAAAAGTCGATTTCGCTCTCGCCTTCCTGCGAGCCCCAATAATAGTGAGGAGCGCCTGTGTGCAAGATGTTGGCGACAGGAAGATCCATATGATCATGGTAAAAGCTCATGCCCGTCATTGACCCGGATACGACGCTGCAGCCATGATAGCCACGCTCGCGCGAGATAATCTTCTTCTTGGTACGTTTGCCGCGCAGGTTGTTGTAATACCATACCAGTTTGGCGTTCGTCTCGTTGGCATCAGAACCCGACATGCCATAGAACACCTTACTCATCTTTCCAGGTGCCATTTTCACGAGGCGATCGGAAAGAATGGCCAGCTCATCGGTCGTATGCGCGGCGTACGTGTGATAGTAGGCGAGACGGTAAGCCTGTTTGGCAATAGCCTCGGCAACTTCTGTACGGCCATAGCCGATATTGACGCAATAGAGCCCCGCGAAGGCGTCGATATATTCTCGTCCGGTCGAGTCCTTGATTCGAATTCCCTCAGCAGTATCGACGATTGTCGGATCGCCCATTTTGCCGGTAGCGTAATCTTTTAAATGAGTAAAGGGATGCAGCACCGACGCTCGATCGAGCGCCGCCGTGCGAGGTGAATTGGTAGACATGTTCTTAGCTCCTACTGTTCCTGTTAAGCGGCGACATTGCCAATGCAGACGTATTTCGTTTCCATATATTCCATCAGTCCGTGACGGGATCCTTCACGGCCGAGGCCGGATTGCTTCCATCCGCCAAACGGAATGGGTGGCCCCGTGAATTTGGCCGTGTTGATTGCGACCATGCCATATTCGAGGCGGTCCGACAGACGCATGGCTCGACCAAGATCCGATGTGTAGACGTACGCTGCGAGGCCCATCTCGCTGTTGTTGGCCCGAGAAATGACTTCTTCTTCAGTGTCGAACGGGAGGATCGCAGCAACCGGACCAAAGGTCTCCTCTCGAGCGATCAGCATGTCGTCGTCGACACCGGCGAGAACTGTCGGCATGACGAAGTTGTCACCGAGCTTCTCATCGACTCGTGTCGTCGCAATGCGGGCGCCTGAGAAAACCGCGTCAGCAATCTGCTGATGGCACTTGCGCGCGACTGTGTCACGCGTCATCGGTCCTATGTCCACCCCGGGTTGCAGACCATGCCCGACGGTGAGACGGTCGGTGGCATTTGCGAGTGCGCGGACGACGGCTTCGTAACTACCGCGCTGGACGTAGATTCGATTCGCGGCGAGACAGTCTTGACCTGAGGTTGCGAACTTGGCGTTCATGCATCCGTTGACTGCGGCAGCAATGGACGAATCGTCGAATACGATAAAAGGTGCATGGCCGCCCAATTCCAGAGAGACTTTCTTGACCGTATCAGCGGCCTGGCCGAGTAAAATGCGGCCAACCTGCGTAGAACCCGTGAAGGAGAAGGACCTGACTTCCGTGTGAGCAAGGAGCCGTTGCGTTAGCAGTGCGGCTTCGCCAGTCAGAACTTGGAAGACGCCATTAGGGAGTCCTGCTTCTTGAGCGAGTCGGGCTAGCGCCAACGCGGAAAAAGGAGTTTCGGGTGCCGGCTTGACGATCATTGTGCAGCCCGCGGCCAGCGCGGCGCCCGCTTTGCGCGTGATCATGGCACAGGGGAAGTTCCAAGGCGTGACCGCTGCAGTGACGCCCACGGGCTGCATCTCGACGGTCAACCTGCTTCCGGTGAGATGGCTGGGAATGGTTTCACCGTATGCCCTTTCTCCCTCCGCGGCGAACCAGTCTAGGAAGCTCGCCGCATACTCGATTTCGGATCTGGACTCTTTAACAGGCTTCCCCTGCTCTGCGGTCATGATGATCGACAGGTCGTCGGTGTTCAACCGAATCGCTTGGGCCCATGCGCGAAGTATCGACCCGCGAGAACCCGGTGTCACACTCCTCCATTTCGCAAACGCCAACTTCGCTGATGCTATAGCAGTCGCAACAGCGTCCGGCGAGCAAGCCGGCACGTCGCCTAGAAACTCACCGGTCGCAGGGTCGCAAACGCGAACGGTAGCCGATGCGTCAACCCATCCTCCGTCTATGAACGCGCGGTTTCGGAAGAGATCGGGGCGCTTCAGTTGTCGAAGCGCGGATACGGCAAGACCTTTCATTTTTGCTCCGGGTGCACAACCATGTATTAATGAATGTCTTTAATTTACGCCGCACCGAGCCGCAGTTGACCGCGTTGTTTCAGCTTGTTAGTCTCAATTCTGGCGGCGATGAACCTCTTTGCGCGGAAAAAACGCATGCACAACCTTGACAGACACGACGCGGCGATCCTTGATTTGATCCAGCGCAATACTCGAATCACGTCCGAGGAACTCGGCAGCATCGTCAACCTTTCGCCCTCGGCATGTCAGCGCCGACTCAAGCGACTTCGATCCGAAGGCGTTGTGGAATCGGAGGTGGCGGTCTTGTCACCGAAGGCCCTGGGCCGGCCCATCACAATGATTGTGCTGGTTTCCCTTGAGCGGGAGCGGGCTGACATTGTGGATAGATTTAAGGATTCGCTGAGAGCGACGCGCGAGATCATGACAGGCTTTTACGTGACGGGCGACGCCGATTTCATACTGATCCTGACCGCGAAGAGCATGGAGGACTATGAGCAATTCACGCGCCGCTTCTTCTACGAGAACCCAGATATCAAGGGCTTCAAGACAATGGTCGTCATGGACAGAGTCAAAGCCGGATTCGAGTTTCCGATAGATGTCGACGATCCGATTTTCAACGGCTCGCCTGTACCTTAGACGATGCTGTTATTCCATAATCGAGCCGGGTCACGCCTCAACAACTGTAATGTTGATGTTTGCTCCGGGCGACTGATTGCGTAAGCTGAGACGGCCCGATGGACGACGTTTGCTGACCGCGGCTGCTGTGCTTAGTCACTGCGTTGAATTGCCTTCGGTAATTGGCAGCCGTTCTATCCCTTAAGACAGTGTAAAAAGCGGAAGGATCGATGGCCAAATACAACGCCTTCTTCGATGCGCACCCCCCTGCGAAACGTGCCCCGCGTTGTCGAGCGTCATCACTCAATCATGTGGTCGCGGCGAAGGCGCGCATTGTGTCTGGGAGTAAGGGGCGTCATGCAGTTCGGGAAAGCGGATGCGCGGCCCAGATAGATCGCAGGCGATCATCGGAGTAACGTGTCGCCCGCTACAACTAGTCTAGTCCAGTTCGCGCGCCATATCGAGCACATTGTTTTCGAATCCATTAGTCCAAGGACACCGGTCTCCGCTCCGCGTCGGTCGACCCGTCGAAGTGGAGGATGATGGCAGTTTGGAGATAACGCTGCTCCACCAAGCCCCATGAGATACCGGCAAGTGTGGCCCACAGTACATCGACCGAATCACTGCGACATCGACCGCTTAAGTTTTGACACTAGCGTGTGTATCCAAGGAAATCAATAAACGCCTGGGTCGTAACGGACCTTGCTTCCGTCTTGCTCCAGAGCATGCCCACATCCATGTTGGGAATTTCAGTTTTTAGCTCTTTGGCATCAATGCGCTTTCCCTCGAGCGACCAAGGCCGGAATATCATGTCCGAGAGTATCGTAGTGCCGAAGCCATGTGACACGAAAGCTCGTACCGCTTCCATTGACCCCGTTCGCAAAATCACGTTCGGTGCAAGCTTCTCTTTCCGCCAGTAGCGCATTGCAGATGCTTCCCCCTCGTCAACAGTAATCATTACGTAGGGGTATTGGGCGACTTGGCTTAGCGTGGGTCGGTCGACCTTTGCAAGAGGATGAGTCGGGGACACCCACAGTTTGCGGGGTGAGCTTATTAAACTCCGATGCCCGAAGCGGGCAACGTCAGATGCGTTTGAAAGCAGTGCGACGCCGACGTCGACGTCGCCTGCGAGCACTGCCTGTTCCAGTGGCTCGCGTTCCAGGTCGTGAAGCTCGAAGTTGACGTTTGGATAGCTTGCACGGAACCGAGCTAGCACTTCCGGCAGAAAATATCCCATCACTGTGTACGAAGCCGCCACCCTCACGACTCCGACAATCTCGTGCGCGCGCGAGCGCGACTTATGAACGGCATCATTCAATGAATCGAGCACATGGCGAGCGTGATTGTAGAAATCGTGACCGTCTAGCGTGATGGTCACTCCCTGCGGATGCCGCTCGAATAGTCGAGTGCCCAGCGTCTCCTCAAGCGCGGCAATTGCAGCTGTCACCGCGGACTGCGAGACATGCTCACGGGAGGCAGCCATCGAAACTTGCCCGCACTCGGCAGTGGCGACGAAGTACCGGAGTTGCTTCATGGTGATATCGATAGCCATCTGAAATTCCGATACTGTGTTGGTGAAAATGTGATTTTACGATGAGCCAGGAGCATTCATATACTGCGTTTATCATAAACAAAACCGGAGACAGCTCGATGGAATCGAGTCGCCTCAGTGCGCGCCCCGCAAGTTCCGGGGCAGAATCGGCAGTCACACTTGAGGACAAATACCTCAAGCCAAGTGGCCGCGTTTATATGACAGGAACACAGGCGCTCGTTCGGATGCTTCTTGCGCAGAAGCTTCGAGACGAAGCCGCTGGACTAAATACGGGAGGCTTCGTTTCAGGGTACAGAGGTTCACCGCTGGGTGCGGTAGACCAGGAACTCTGGAAGGCTGAGAAGCATCTCACTGCAAGCAACGTCAAGTTCGTCCCCGGACTGAACGAGGAATTGGCAGCAACGGCTGTCTGGGGCACCCAGATGGTGAACCTCGACCCGAACGCGACCGTCGATGGCGTGTTTGCCCTTTGGTACGGCAAAGGTCCCGGTGTTGACCGGAGCGGCGACGTTTTCAAGCACGGCAACATCGCTGGCACATCGCGTCACGGCGGTGTGCTCGTGATTGCAGGCGACGACCACAGCTGCAAATCGTCGAGCCTGCCGCACCAAAGCGAACATGCCTTTATCGCTGCCATGATGCCGGTGCTCAATCCCTGTGGGGTGCGCGAGTTTGTGGAATTTGGGCTGCACGGCTGGGCGATGTCGCGCTACTCGGGGTGCTGGGTCGGGTTCAAAACCATCACGGATACCATCGAGACGTCGGCGTCGTTTGAAATCGACCCCCTAGCCGTGAAAATCACCGTCCCGGATAGCTATCCCATTCCGCAGGAAGGCTTTTCTATCCGTTGGCCAGATGCGCCGCTGGAGCAGGAAAACCGACTTCAGCGCGAGCGCCTTTACGCGCTGCTCGAGTATGTACGCGTAAATAAGCTGAACCGCCAACCATGGAGCGCGCCCGAGGCAAAGCTCGGTATCGTCACTACCGGCAAGAGCTATCTGGACACGCTCGAAGCACTGGCTCTGCTGGGTCTGGATGAAACGACCGCAGCCCTGGCTGGTATTCGTCTGCTGAAAATCGGTGTTTCGTGGCCCCTTGAACCTGAATGTATCCGCGAATTCGCCGTAGGTCTCTCTGAAATCCTCGTTGTCGAGGAGAAGCGACAGCTTATCGAGTATCAAATCAAGGAGCAGCTTTACAACGAGCCGGCGGGCTCACGTCCTCGCGTCGTCGGGAAATACAACGAGGCTGGGGAGTGGGTCCACGTACCAAAGGACGGCATCCTTTTATCTCCCAATGGGGAGCTCGCGCCAGCCACCATCGCCGCAGTCATCGCGGCGCGTCTCGTACGTACAACCGATGGTGATGTGCCGGCATCCATTACGAGGTTTCTCGTTCCTGCCGACTGCGCGGCAGCGAAGCACGGTCTGGATTCAACACTCCCGGCACGCGTTCCGTATTTCTGCTCGGGCTGCCCGCATAACACGTCCACCAAGGTTCCCGAGGGAAGTCGGGCGGTCGCCGGCATCGGTTGCCACTTTATGGCCATGTGGATGGACCGGCGCACCGAGACCTTCACGCAGATGGGCGGTGAAGGCGTCACCTGGGTCGGACAAGCCTCATTTACCAAGACGCCCCATATTTTCGCGAATCTTGGTGATGGCACGTACATGCACTCCGGCTCTCTGGCCATCCGGGCATCGGTCGCAGCGGGTGTGAACATCACCTATAAGATTCTTTATAACGATGCAGTAGCCATGACGGGTGGTCAGCCGGTCGAGGGGGCGCCGTCGCCGCTGCAGATTGTTGCACAGGTTGCTGCTGAGGGAGTGAACCAAGTTCACCTCGTCTCCGATAACCCGGAGCAGTTCGCTCACGTTGAGCTTCCACCAGGCACCCGCTTGCTGCATCGTTCAATGATGGAGACCCTCCAGAGAGAACTCCGCGAAGTGGAAGGCGTAACCGCCATCGTGTATGTGCAAACCTGCGCTGCGGAGAAGCGGCGTCGCAGAAAGCAGAAGAAGCTCGAAGACCCAGCGCGTCGTGTCCTCATCAACGAGCAGGTATGTGAGGGTTGCGGTGATTGCGGCGTCCAGTCCAATTGCGTGTCCATCTTGCCGCTCGAGACTGAGCTGGGCCGCAAGCGCGTCATCGACCAGAACTCATGCAATAAGGATTTCTCGTGCGTGAGCGGCTTCTGCCCTAGCTTCGTGACCGTCGAAGGCGGAAAGCCGAGGAAGGCGGCTCGCACGAAGGCTGCAGCGCCGACAGGTTTGCGTGCTCCCGTGCACGTATCCCTCGAGCGGCCCTTCAACATTCTCGTAACAGGCGTCGGCGGTACAGGGGTCGTGACGATTGGCGCACTGATGGGCATAGCCGCGCACATTGAGAACAAGGGCGTGCTCGTCCTTGATATGGCAGGAATGGCCCAGAAAGGCGGTGCGGTAATGTCACATATCCGCATCGCCGCTCGTCCGCAGGATTTGCATGCTGCTCGCGTGGCTGCAAGCCAGGCAGACCTGATTCTCGGTTGCGACATGATGGTGGCGGCCAGCAAAGACGCCGCTGCGATGTCAAACCGCTCGCGAACAATCGCGCTGTTGAACACCGATGTGGCGCCCACAGGGAGCTTCGCGAGAAACCCAGACTGGCAGGCATCCCAGGAGGGTCTGCAATCGCAGGTCGCCGCAAGTGTATCGATCGTCGAGCCTGTAGACGCGACTTCAATTGCGACGTCGTTGCTCGGTGACGCCCTCGCAACCAACATGTTCCTCTTGGGCTATGCGTGGCAGAAAGGATGGATACCTCTGGCCGAAGCGTCACTGATGCGCGCAATTGAATTGAATGGCGCCGCCGTCGCGATGAACAAGGAAGCGTTCGCGTGGGGGCGCCAGGCTGCCGTCAACATCGCCATTGTCCGCGAAGCTGCTGGTCTTCAAAAGCTTAAACCGGTGCTTTTCCTGCCGAAGCGCCTGGAGCCGCTCGAAAGCATTATCGAGAACCGTAAGCAACGACTTACCGCGTACCAAAACAGTAGCTACGCGAGCAACTTTGAGGCGTTCGTGAAATCCATCGCCGCAGTCGAACGCCATCGGGTCGGGGGTGACAATTTCACGCGCGAAGTCGCATGCAGCCTGTACAAGCTGTTGGCCTATAAGGACGAATACGAGGTGGCACGCCTGTATACCAACGGAGAGTTTGAGGCCAAGGTGAAGGCTCAGTTCGATGGAGAGGTAGCGCTCCGGTTCCATCTTGCGCCCCCACTCTTCGCGAAGCGTGACGAACACGGGCATCTCATTAAACGTCAATACGGTCCGTGGATGATGACTGCTTTCCGGATGCTCGCTGCATTGAAGCCGTTGCGAGGCACCGCGTTCGACCCATTCGGTTATACCGAGGAGCGTAAGCAAGAACGTGCCTCGATTGAACGTTTCCGTGCGCTTGTCCTGGAGCTAGCTCACGAGCTGACCGATAAGAACCTGAAAATTGCAGTGGAGCTGGCCCGGCTGCCTCTGACCGAGCGCGGGTTCGGACATGTCAAGGAACGGAACGTCCGGGCCGCCATTGACCGACGGACGGAGCTTTTCCATGAGTTCAAGGCGGGTGCCTCCAAAAATCTGAAAGAGGTTGCCTAGCCTGCGGCGCGACGGAGACCCGATGCTTGTTCGCAGCGTGGCATGTCCCCCGTGTCGACAGGCCAATCAGAGTACGATATTTAGCCCTCAACCCGGAGGTTTGCGGTGGAAATTGGAAGAGAGGTAAAAATTGTTGAAGTCGGTCCGCGCGATGGGTTGCAAGCCGAATCCGATATCGTTCCGACCAAGGTCAAGATAGAGCTTATAGACCGGCTGACCCGAGCTGGCTTTGCAAATATCGAGGCAGCCTCCTTCGTATCTCCCAGATGGGTTCCGCAGATGGCCGATGGTCCTGCCGTTATGGCTGGAATTTCCCGAAATGAATCGACGGTCTATTCGGCCCTTGTGCCGAATCTGAAAGGCCTGGAACACGCGCTTGAATCGCAGGTTGACGAGATTGTCGTCTTCGGCGCGGCAAGCGAGGCGTTTTCGCAACGAAACATCAACTGTTCGATTGAAGAGTCTGTATCACGGTTTCTCGACGTGGTGCGCATGGCCAAGGCACGAGGGCTGCGTGTTCGGGGCAGCATTTCCTGCTGTTTCGGATGCCCGTATCAAGGAGATGTTCCAGTTAACTCGGTAGCGGACATGGTACGGCGGTTCGCCGAGCTTGGTTGCGATGAGATTGATTTAGCCGACACTATCGGTGTCGGTACGGCGAAGCAGGTCGGTCGCGTCGTAGCGGCTGCTTCAAGGGAGTTCCCCACCACGCAAATCGCCGGGCACTTTCACGATACCTATGGTCAGGCGCTGGCCAATATCGTGTCGGCATACGATGCAGGGCTACGCATTTTTGGGTGCCCCTTCGCCAAAGGCGCGACAGGCAACGTGGCAACCGAAGACGTGCTGTACCTCATGCGCGGAATGGGCGTAGAGACGGGTATCGACTTGGACACGGTCGTCGACGCGGCTAGCTTTATCAGCTCGGCAATTGCCCGTCCGAGTAGCTCTCGGGCAGGCCGAGCGCTGCTGGCAAAACGCACGGCGGCATAAGGAGGTCCGGGTTGTTGCGTACCGACGTCATCCAAGGACCGAGTGCGAGCAGTCGTCATGACGTTCTGCGCGGAGATGCTGCCAATCAGGCGAATCGTGCCGACGCAGAGGTTTGGCGCTGGTTCTGTTGCGCGTACGAAGAACGTCGTATCAGATGGTGCTACTCCGCCGGACTCTGGTATGTCAGCGTCGACAACCGTCATCTGTCAACAGAAGCAGACTTTGATGCTGCCATCCGCGTCGCTCGAGACAAGACGCTGCATCAGACGTCGCATTGCAAAAAGCGGTGACGTCTATCAGACAAAGATCGTGTAACTTCCGCAACGAAAAATGCATCTGCGTGAGAAGGAACGAGCACTCTACAGCGGCGTCAAGTTCGGACGCGACCAGGCCTTCGCCTACGCGTGAGAAACGACGTTCAGCGTGTCTCATGGCGGTTAATCCTGATTTTCGCCATGCTTCTGAGAACAATATCTGTGCACATTGACTCATATAGTCTAGAAGCTTGTATTGCGGTGATCCAGGAGCATTCAATAGCCGAGCGGCCGCAGGAAGTCACATATCGTCGTCGGCTATCAGTCGATGGCTGAGTCGGAGACCTCACTCGGTGCGTTCTTAGTGACGCGTTCACCGTCCAGAGCCGGACTGACGGAGCAGGTACCTATGTATTTCGTAAGCGGTCAGTGATCGACGTCCTTCTTGGACGCCGATATAGGTGATAGGCGACCATCGTTGGCTCAGCGAAGCGACGAGGTGAGACGCCTTCGCAAGATCAGTTTGACTTTGGCACGCGATCAGGCCGGTTCGGTGCGTCTCGCGATCGCTCATGTACATCAGGCGATGCCGGGCGTGTAGCGACAGCTTCGTACCCCTGCGCGCCGGGGTACGGCGCTACGCGGCTCAGGGGACTGTGATTTTCAGGGCAAAGCAGGATGGCATCATCCGGTCCAATTGCCGCGAGATCAAGGATTGCCGACGAGCGCGTCATGAAAAACAGTGGCCGTCCTCAGACCTTCGCACGTTGACGAAGGTGCACCAAACAAAGCTTCCTGTGATGACTGGTCGAGATCCTGTTCGACCATGTCTACCACCAGAACGGCTGGGCCCTCGGTTTCCAAAGCAACGAGCAATGCAGTCAGCGCATCAGATCCTGTTGCCCCCTCGTCAACGAGCCACGCCAGGAACCGAGTGACGGGCGAACTGAGAGCTGCATCGGTGTTCAGCACAGTCTTCGCTGCGGAATATCTGTTGTCGAGCCTATCTGGGCCAACGAAAGCTGCATTCGGCAGAGTCTCAGCAAGTCGGTGGGCCAACCTAGCCTTTCCGCTGCCTAGCGAACCGGTAATGTAGTTTAAAGGACGAAGGTCGCGGACTTCGAACCACTCACCGCCCCAAGGCCAAGGGAGTTCGAACGCCGCACTGATTTCCGTCGATCGATCGACCAATCCAGTCAATTCTCCATCGGATGGCATCTGGTCGTGGGCAAGGTCAGCCCGGATACTTCGAAGCTTGTCCAATTTTTGGACGAGCGAATGAATTTCATTGTCGAGCAAGTTTCTGGCGCTGCTCCGGTCATGTTTTTGGATCGTGCCTCAACGGGAAACAGCTGGCCGATCAACCGAATAAATTCGGCTCACCGGATCATTGCCGCCGCGCTGTTCCTTCCGAAGGGCCTCTTTCGCCTCAATCAGGTAGCGTCGCGCGTGCGCCTTATGCCGAGCTCGGCATAAGGCGCATTATCCCGAGTTGAGTTTTATGCGGCGAAACGGTTGTGCTGCAGCGAGCGGGTTCGGTCAGAGCCGCGTAGCACTCGGCATAATATTCGTTGCGACGCGATGCGAACATGG
>Ga0256783_1000146_pt1 | contig 19854 bp, 20 predicted proteins | sample MC6MC0934MT_FD_189995 | JGI IMG/M metagenome (GOLD analysis project Ga0256783, IMG submission 189995) | Metatranscriptome of enriched soil aggregate microbial communities from Iowa State University, Ames, United States - MC6-MC0934-MT... | ecosystem: Environmental > Terrestrial > Soil >... | reverse complement strand
CTCGGCAAATACTATGACCGCATTGTGCTCGGCATGCAGGAGCGGGGCTATGACCTTGCGTTTGCGGAAGCCATCTTCGAACAGATAAAAGGTTTTGGCGAATATGGTTTTCCGGAGAGTCATGCCGCGAGTTTCGCGCTGCTCGTGTATGCGAGCAGTTGGCTCAAATGCCATGAACCCGAGGCATTTCTGGCCGCCATGCTCAACAGCCAGCCCATGGGCTTTTACTCGCCATCGCAACTCGTGCAGGACGCGCAACGGCATGGTGTCAGCGTACTGCCAGTCGATGTGACTATCAGTGGGTGGAACTCGTCTCTTGAGCGTATTGCGGATGCCGCACGGCCTGCGGTGCGTCTGGGCCTGTCGCTGCTGCGTGGCATGAAGGAAGGCACAGCCGAGCGGATTGAGAATGCGCGTGCGGTGCGCCCGTTCGCAAGCGCGAAAGACCTCGCGCGTCGCGCGGCGCTCGATCGCCGGGACCTGCATATCCTGGCGGACGCCAATGCGCTGGTCTCGCTTGCCGGCAACCGGCGCGAGGCGCTCTGGCAGTCGGTCGCTGCCGTGCCGGACAAGGACATGCTTGCAATCGCGGCCGTCGAGGACGAAACGCCCGAACTCGGCGCGCCCTCCGAAGCACACGACATCGTGGCGGATTACCGCTCAGTGGGTCTGACGCTCGGGCGCCATCCGCTGGAACTTTTGCGCCCGCAGTTGCTGGCAAACCGGTTGATGCCGGCTGCGACGCTGCGCACTTATCGCGACGGCCGGCTTGCGCGAGGCTGCGGTCTCGTCACCGTGCGGCAGCGTCCCGGCACCGCGAAAGGCGTGGTGTTCGTGACGATCGAAGACGAAACGGGCAACGTGAACGTCATCGTGTGGCCAAGCCTGCTCGAGAAGCAACGCAAGGAAGCGCTCAGTGCGTCGCTGCTGGCTGTGTATGGAGTATGGCAATGCCAGGGCGAGGTCCGGCATCTGGTGGCACAACGGCTCGTCGATATGTCGCATCTGCTGGGCGGGCTGCATTCCGTTAGCAGGAATTTTTGCTGAGACGTTGGTGCGCTTCGCGAGGTCGTCAACGTCGAGCGCATGCCTGCACAGCAAAAATCGCGATATCCGGTTCAGGCGGATGTATCGCCGCGCCACGGAAAGGCGCCCAACACCTCGCGTATCGCCGTATCGAACGGCGTGCGGCGGCCGATCCCGAGTTGCTCCAGCCGGTCCGACGCCAGGTGGCAATTATGCGGACGCGGCGTCGCATCGGCCGGCGTGTGTTGCGGCACGAGCCGCGCGTCGAGTTGCAGCGCTTGCGCGAGGCGCATGGCGATCTCGTACTTGGTCATCGGTTCGTCGCCCGACCATTGCACGATGCCGCGAATCGCGTCACCCGCGGCGTGACGCTCGAGCATCTGCCGGATCACAAACGCGACGTCCGGCGTGAAGGTCGGATAGCGGATCGCCCATGCGTCCATGTTGGCCGCCTGGCCCTGCGCCGATGCCGACGCGGCAATGGCCGGCACGAGACTCGTCACGGCGGATTCCGACCAATCGACAATCGGCCCGTACAGCAGCGGCAAGCGCAGCACGCAGCCCAGGTCGGTCGTCTCGGTCAACGCCTGCTCGCCGTCCAGCTTGCTGCGCCCATATGCATTGAGCGGCGCCGGTGTGGAATCCGGCCGATAGGGCGGATGAGTGCCGTCGAAAACGTAATCGGTGGAAATGGACAGCGTCCACGCGCCTCGCCGATGCGCGGCGGCGGCGAGCGCGCGCACGGCATCCACATTGAGCGCGCGGGCCACTTCCGGCTGACGCTCGCACACATCCGGTCGACGCTCGGCGGCGGCAATCACGAGCGCATCGGGCGCTTCGCGCTCGACAAACTGCTCGACTGCCCGCGGATCCCGGACATCGAGCGTGACGGTGTTCGGCATTGGCCGGCTGAAGGCAGTGCCGACGACTTGCCAGTCCGGCTGAGCCGCCAGTTCGTCGACGACAGCGCGACCGAGCAGGCCGGACGCTCCTATGACAGCGACCTTGAACATGATCCGCGTTCCCCTTAACTCGCTGCGCCGGGCGACACGCCTTTGACCGTGTAGCCGGCCTCGTCGATCGCGGCTTTCAAAGCGTCGACCGATTGCGTCGACTCGACCGCGACCCGGCCCGCCGCGAGATCTACCTGCACTTGCGCGGCTTCGTCGTGCTCGCGAATAGCGTTGGTGACTGCCGCGACACAATGCTGGCAGCTCATGCCTTCAACCTGGAATTCGGTTTTCATCGGAATTGCCTCGGGGAAATGTCGGTTGCGATGATTGAATTATGCCTTCCCGACCAGATTTAGGTGGCTGACCTTCCCATCATGGGAAGGTGTACGATCGACGCATTGAGTGGGGAAACAGTGATGAACATTGGTGAAGCGGCCCGCGCGTCGGGCGTCACGGCGAAAATGATTCGCTACTACGAAAGCGTCGGCTTGCTCGCGGCGAAATCCCGTACGACCGCCGGCTATCGTGTCTACGGTCCGCAGGAGGTGCATTCACTGCGCTTCATTCGCCGGGCGCGCCGACTGGGCTTTCTTGTGGAAGACATCCGGCGGCTGCTCGCGCTGTGGCACGACCGCACGCGCGCGAGTGCCGAAGTGAAGGCAATCGCGCTAGACCACGTGGCCGAACTTGATCGACGCATCGCCGAACTGACCGATATGCGCGACACGCTGGCGCATCTTGCCAACCATTGTCACGGCGACGACCGTCCGGAATGTCCGATTATCGAGGGGCTTGCGGACGTCGGCATGGTTTCGCCGGAGAGCGGGAACGCTTGCAAGGCGCTTTCGAAGGCGAACGTTAGCGATTAGCGAGGCGGGCTGGCGATTCGTTGCTGTATGCACCTAATGTGTGCGTCAAGTGAGTCTATCTCATACTTTTTGGTCTACGGGCGTTTCTGCCTCTCAATCAAATCAACGTGCTTTATGCACCTAGGGAGTGCGGCATTCCATTTTGGAATGCACATCATGCGAGCATTTCACTGGCGCGGTTGCACCATCAGCCTATAATCCGGGTTAACCCTTTTACGGGAAATCCCTGATGCCCGATCCACCGGGGATTCAATCTGATCCTTGGAGAACATCATGTTTGCATACGTCCTTGAAAAACTGAGCACCTGGTTTGAAACTGCAGAGCGCGACCGCCGTGAAGCGTATCTGGCTTCGTCGTCGGATATCGTCCAGCTCGAACAGCGCATCCGCTCGCTCGAAGCCAACGGCTATTCGCTGTAAGTTTTTAGGCGAGCGTCTTTTGCCGCCACAGTAGTTCAGAAGTAGCTGTTAAGTGTGAGCCCCGTCTTTTGCGGGGCTTTGTCACATCTGGGCGCCGCGTTGTCCTCCAGGCGTCTCAAAGCTCGAGACGGCGAATATCGACTAGCGGCGAAGTCCGCGTCGCGGTAAGGTAAAGCGTTTTTCAGCGCAATCCGGCCTTCGCGGCTCAACCGGTCCGCCCCATGTCTTCGACCCATTCGTTCAAATTCTCTCTGACCGCCATTGCAGTTTTGTTTGCCACGGCTTGCGCCGTGTCGAGCGCGTCTGCTGCGTCGAGCAATAGCCGCAAGCCTGTGATCCTCGACTCGCAGAATGGAATTAGCGACGGGCAGAGCGGAACCGTCCTGCAGACAGCGCCGCTGTCGCGGCAGCCCATCGTCGAAGCACAACCTATCGCTACGCCTACCGAACTGGCGCCGAATTCGTCCGTGCCGATCGTCGTCGCGCCGTATATCCAGTTGCCCGTCGGCGGCGGTGGTGTCGCACCGCAACCTCAACCGTATCCTCAGCCGTATCCTCAACCTTATCCCGTGCCTCGGCCCGCTCCGCGTCCGCAATAGCCGACTCGCGCCGATCCTGTTCGTAGCTTGCTGCCCAGACGTCCGCGCGAGACGCGGCGCAGCGAATTTGCGCGCCCGCGCCTGGCCATTCGGGTTTGGGCGCATGGCGCGCCACCAGTCGGGCGACGACAATCCTCTAGCGGTCTGTGCCGCAAAGTCGCGCCGATAGCGCCCACACGGGCGGCCGGCAACCAGATTGAACGAGAACATACAAAAAGGAGACGTCAAATGCCCAATCACTGGATGCGGCGTGCCGCCGTTTGCGCCACGTTGTTCGCCGTTGCCGCACTTCACGGTGTGGCGTCCGCGAAAGACGTCCCCGAAAAGCCGGCTTTGACAATGGCCGTTGGCGGTCTGCCGGGTCTTTACTACTTGCCGGTGCTCACGGCTCAGCAGTTGGGCTATTTCAAGGACGAGGGTCTCGAGGTCACGCTCGAAGACTTCGCGGGCGGTTCCAAAGCACTCGAAGCAGTAGTGGGCGGCAGCGCGGATATCGGCGCCGGGGCATTCGAGCACACCCTATTCATGCAGGCGAAGGGGCAACGCTACCGGGCTTTTGCGTTGATGGGCCGCGCGCCGCAGATCGTCGTCGCCGTATTGACGTCGAAGGTAGACAAGATCAAGACGCTTGCCGACTTCAAAGGCGCAAAGGTCGGCGTGAGCGCGCCGGGGTCATCGACCGATCTCGTGCTGACTGTCGCCTTGCGCAAGGCCGGCGTGCAGAGAAGCGACATTGCGGCGATCGGTGTAGGCAGCGGCGCAACCGTGCTCGCGGCGGTGAGCAACGGTCAGATCGATGCGCTATCCAACGTCGATCCGATGATGACGAAGCTCACACGCGGTGGCGCAATCAAGGTGTTGGTGGACACGCGCACCGTGAAAGGTACGCAGGAAGTGTTCGGCGGAACAATGCCGGCGGCCACACTTTATGCGCCGGAGAGTTTCATTCAGAAATACCCGAAGACGACGCAGGCGCTCGCCAATGCCATCGTGCGCGCGGATCACTGGCTGCAGACCGCGAGCGATGCCGATCTGCTGAAGATGGTGCCTCCGGCCTATCTGCTCAATGATTCCTCGCTCTATGTCGAGGCGTTCCACAATGTGCGCGACGCTTACTCGCCAGACGGCCTGATGCCCGCCGACGGCCCGGAGACTTCGTTGCGCGCACTGGCGTCGTTCGATAACCGGCTCGATCCGAAAAAGATCGACCTGAACGCGACCTATACCAACGACTTCGCCCGCAAGGCCGCAGCACAACTCAAATAACAGCGTGGCGAGGGCGCGCCATTCGACTATGCGCGGCCTCGCCCGGCGTCAATCGCCGCGGTATTCGACCTTGAACTGCGCGGCCTTGTCCTCACCGAGCGCTTTGACCAGCCAGGGCATCTGGTCCTTCAGCAGCTTCGGCAGCGTGTACGGCGGATTCAGGATGAACATGCCGCTGCCATAAAGCCCAAATCCGTCCGTGGGCGGATTGCTCACCGTGAGGCTGACGTGCAACCAGTTGCGCTCCTGCAGCTTTTTCAGCTGGTCGGGAAAGCGTTGCGATTCGAGGCGCTTCACTTGCGGATACCAGACCGCGTAGGTGCCGGTGGGGAAGCGCTTCAGGCTCTCTTCGACGCACCGCAGCGTGCGCGTGTAGTCGCGCTTGTCCTCATACGAAGGATCGAGCAGTATCAGCGCACGGCGCGGCGCCGGCGGGAGCAGCGCGAGAATTCCGTCGAAACCGTCGCCTGCGTACAGCATCGCGCGACGGCCCGCATCGCGGAAATTGTGACGCAGCACGTCGATCTCAGTGGTGTGCAACTCGAATAAACGCATACGGTCCTGCTCGCGCATCTGGCGCCAGGCGATATACGGCGAGCCGGGGTAGAAGCGCAGCTGGCCGTCAGGATTGAGCGCGGCGACTTCATCGACATAGTCGGAGAAGAGCGACGGGAGATCGTTGCGCTCCCACAGCCTGGCGATGCCTGTCTGAAACTCGCCGGTCTTGACAGCATAGCCTTCCTGCAGCGAATAGACGCCCGCGCCGGCATGCGTGTCGATATACCAGTAGGCCTTGTCCTTCTGACCGAGGTAGCGCAATAGCTGCAACAAGACCGCGTGTTTGAGAACGTCGGCGTGGTTGCCTGCATGAAAGGCGTGGCGATAGCTGAGCATGATGAGGAGATGCAGAAAGAGGGCGCGCCGTTCCAGGCTGGAGTCGACGATGCGGATGCATTGCAGCGGCACGCCGGCACAGAACGCCGATGTGCCGCGCGGTCGCGTATTGTACGCGACGCCGCACGCGGCGCAGTGAGTCGCGGCGGTGCTGCCGTGCGCGTTGTTGGATTGCGCGGTACCGTGCGCGACTACCACCACGACTGGGACCACGGCCACAATCTTGCCGCGGCCGTACCCAGACGTCCGACAGAGCGACGTTAGTCGTACACGTCTCCGAAAATACCTTCGATTCTCTCCTTGATCTCCGGCGTGATCTGCTCGGCGACCTCAGCGGATTTCATATTCTCGCTAATCTGCTCGACGCGCGATGCGCCTGTAATCACCGTGCTGACATGCGGATTCTTGAGAATCCATGCAATCGCAAGCTGGCCGACGGTGCAGCCCAGTTCGTCGGCTACTTCGCCGAGCTTGCCGACCACGTTGTTTTTGCCTGCGTCGGTAACCTGTTTGCGCAGCCAGTCGTAGCCCTGCAACTGGGCGCGGCTGTCGGCAGGCACGCCGTTGCGATACTTGCCGGTGAGCAGGCCGGACCCGAGCGGGCTCCAGGTAGTCAGACCGAGACCGATATCTTCGTAGAGACGCTTGTATTCCTGTTCGACGCGCTTGCGGTGAAACAGGTTGTACTGCGGCTGTTCCATGACCGGCTTGTGCAGATGGTGCCGCTCCGCGATGTCATAAGCGGCGCGGATTTCGTCGGCACTCCACTCGGACGTGCCCCAGTACAAGGCTTTGCCGCGCGTGATCATGTCGCTCATTGCCCATACGGTTTCCTCGACGGGCGTGTTCGGGTCTGGCCGATGGCAGAAGACCAGATCGACATAGTCGAGTTGCAGACGCTTGAGCGACGAGTCGATTGCGTTCAGCAGATATTTGCGGTTCAGCGTGTGGTATTGATTGGGCGCTTCTTCCAGGCCCCAGAAGAATTTCGTCGACACGACGTAGCTCACGCGTGGCCATGCCAGTTCCTTGAGCGCCTGGCCCATGATTTCTTCCGACTTGCCGCCTGCGTACACCTCCGCGTTGTCGAAGAAATTGACCCCCGCATCGCGCGCAGCAGCGAGCGATTCACGCGCCGCGCGATGGTCGACCTGATTGCCGTACGTAACCCACGAGCCGATGGACAACTCGCTAACCTGCAGTCCCGAGCGGCCTAGACGCCGATAATTCATGCAATTCTCCTCGATAGTGAAGCGACGGAATCCTGCCAGAACGCCTAGTTTAAATAGATAAGCCGGGGCGTGCTTTTTACCGATCGATTCCACACGGTTCATGCACAATAGCAGCATTGGCCGCAGTGCAACATCGGCCGAACGGTATAGGACAGTGCCTATGCGCGCCTATGCCATTCGGTCTACTTCTCGCTGCGCGCGGCTCGTGGTCTCATTGCTCATCAACTGCATGGAGGTTCTGGATGTCGTCACTGAACACAAATCTGAATGGCAAGGTCGCGGTCGTCACCGGCGCGGCGAGCGGCATCGGCAAGCAGATTGCGTTGACCCTTTCGGCTGCGGGCGCGGCTGTCGCAATTGCCGACCTGAACCAGGACGGCGCGAATGCCGTCGCTGAAGAAATTACGAAGGGCGGGGGCAAGGCAATCGGCATCGCCATGGACGTCACCAACGAAGACGCGGTGAACCAGGGCATCGACAAAGTGGCGGCAGAGCTCGGTTCGGTCGACATCCTCATTTCCAATGCCGGCATTCAGATCGTCAATCCGATTGAAAACTACTCGTTTTCCGACTGGAAGAAGATGCAAGCCATTCACGTGGACGGGGCGTTCCTGACCACGAAGGCGGCGCTCAAGCACATGTACCAGGACGATCGCGGCGGCATCGTGATCTACATGGGCTCGGTTCACTCGCATGAGGCGTCGCCTCTCAAGTCCGCTTACGTGACGGCCAAGCATGCGCTGCTCGGTCTCGCTCGCGTGCTCGCCAAGGAAGGCGCAAAACACAATGTGCGCTCGCATGTCGTGTGTCCGGGTTTCGTGCGTACGCCGCTCGTCGACAAGCAGATTCCGGAGCAGGCGAAGGAACTGAACATCAGCGAAGAAGAAGTGGTCAAGCGCGTCATGCTGGGCGGTACGGTCGACGGCATTTTCACCACGGTGGAAGACGTCGCGCAAACGGTCCTGTTCCTGTCGACTTTCCCCACGGCTGCACTGACGGGCCAATCGTTTATCGTAAGTCACGGCTGGTACATGCAATAAGGAGGCGCGCATGGCGCAACGCAATCTCAAACGGGCTCGCGTCGGCGCGGCCGGTAATGAGGAAGGCGCAGGCGCCAGCGCGGCGTCTGCGTCGACTCGCGGCAAGCGCGTGCAAGTGCCGGCCTATGAAACCATCGCGCTCACACTGCAGGGTGGCGGCGCGCTGGGCGCATATCAGGCCGGCGTTTTTCAGGGGCTTCATGAAGCAGGCGTCGAGCCGAACTGGCTGGCAGGCATTTCTATCGGCGCGTTGAATACGGCGATCATCGCCGGCAATCCGCCGGAAAAGCGGGTCGAACGGCTGCTGCAATTCTGGGAAACCATCTGCCAGCCGGCATTCGGTCTGCCGTTGCCCGCTTTTATCGAGCACGCGTTCTTCAATTCGAGCGACGCAGTGCGTAAAGCTTTCACGGCAACACAGGCCGTTGGCGCGCTCGTGGAAGGGCAGAAGGGCTTCTTCGTGCCGCGCTTTCCGCCGCCTTTGCCGACCGTGTCGGGACCGCCTCAAGCGGCCAGCTACTACGACACCGCGCCGCTCAAAGCGACGTTGGAAAGTCTGTGCGACTTCGACCGCATTAACTCGCGAGAAATGCGCGTGTCCGTGGGCGCCGTCAATTGCGGCACGGGAAATTTTGCGTACTTCGACAACACGCAGACCACGCTGAGGGCTGAGCACTTCATGGCATCCGGTGCTCTGCCGCCCGGCTTTGCTGCTGTGGAAATCGACGGCCAGTATTACTGGGACGGCGGCTTGATGTCGAACACGCCGCTCTACGAGGTGATTCAAACCACGCCGCGGCGCGACACGCTGGCGTTCCAGGTCGATCTGTGGAGCGCGATCGGGCCGGTGCCCGACAACATCACCGACGTGCAGGGGCGCATGAAAGACATTCAATATTCGAGCCGCACGCGTCTTGTGACCGACATGCTGCAACGCTCACAGCGTTTCCGGCACGTGCTGCGCGAGGTGCTGGACCGGGTCTCGCCGGACCAGCGCGACGATCCATGGTGCAAACTGGCTGAAGACCTGTCGTGCTCGAAGCGCTACAACGTGATTCATCTCATCTACAGGCAAAAAGAATACGAAGGGCACTACAAGGACTTCCAGTTTGGCCTCTCGACCATGCGGGAGCACTGGGAAAGCGGACTGGCAGACATCCGCCATTCGCTTTCGCAGCCGGATTGGCTCGCCATGCCGGATAACGACGCGGGCTTCGTCACGCACGACATTCATCGCGACTCGCGCTGAAACCATCCGCCAACGCGGAGTCCAGAAACGAGAACGGCGCCCTCAAAGGGGCGCCGTTTTCACATTCGGCTTCAGCCGAATCAACCAGAGCGCGCGGCATCGCGCGCCTTGAAACCCTTTACTTCAACACGTGGGCAATTGCGTTGGCCACCACGTCGAGGTTGCGCGTATTCAATGCAGCGACGCAAATGCGGCCCGTGCTGACGGCGTAAATGCCGAACTCTTCGCGCAGACGGTCCACTTGCGGCGCGGTCAGGCCTGAGTACGAGAACATGCCGCGCTGCGCATTCACAAAGCTGAAGTCGCGATCCACGCCGCTTGCCTTCAGGCGTTCGACGAGGCCATTGCGCATTGCGCGAATCCGGTCACGCATCCCCGCCAGTTCCGTTTCCCACGTGGCACGCAGTTCCGGCGACGCGAGCACCGCGGCGACCACCGAACCGCCGTGCGTCGGCGGGTTCGAGTAGTTCGTTCGAATCACGCGTTTGAGTTGCGACAGCACGCGAGTAGCTTCTTCCTTGCTGCCCGTGATGATGGACAGCGCGCCGATACGCTCCCCGTACAGCGAGAACGACTTGGAGAACGACGACGAGACGAACACGTTCAGTTCAGAGGCCGCGAAGAGTCGCACGGCCGCTGCGTCCGCTTCGATGTTGTCGCCAAAGCCCTGATAGGCGATGTCGAGGAACGGCACCAGATTGCGCGCCTTGACGACCTCGACGATCTGTTTCCATTGATCGACGGTCAGATCCACGCCCGTCGGGTTATGGCAGCAGGCGTGCAACACGACGACGGTGCCCGCTGCGTAGCTGTTCAGCGCGCTCAGCATGCCGTCGAAATTGACGCCGTGAGTGTGCGCGTCGTAATACGGATACGACACGACTTCGAAGCCCGCGGCTTCGAACAGTGCACGGTGGTTTTCCCAGCTCGGGTCGCTGATCGCGACCTTGGCGCTGGGGTTCAGACGCTTCAGGAAGTCCGCGCCGATCTTCAGCGCGCCCGTGCCGCCCAGTGCCTGCGCCGTCACGACGCGGCCCGCGGCGATCAGCGGCGAATCGTTGCCGAGCAGCAGCTTTTGCACGGCTGCGTCGTAGGCGGCAATGCCTTCGATAGGCAGATAGCCGCGCGGCAACGCGGCTTCGACACGTGCCTTTTCCGCGTCGCGCACGGCGCGCAGCAGCGGGATCTTGCCTTCTTCGTTGAAATACACGCCAACGCCGAGGTTGACTTTGGTGGGGCGCGTGTCGGCGTTGAAGGCTTCGTTCAGGCCCAGAATCGGGTCGCGGGGAGCAAGTTCGACGGCGGAGAACAGAGACATGGTGGGTGGGCAGCAGTAGTGAAAAGAGGGCAGCTACGAGCATGCGCGACCGTGCCGACTGCGTTTCATGCAAAACGCAAACGCCGGATGATGCAGAACGCGGACAGCCGCAAGCGAGCGCAACTTCGCATTGTAACGAATCTACGAACGTTTTTCGGACGAGAACGCCCCTTGGCGGACTTATTTGCTTGAAAAACGGGCAGGCCGTCGCTAAATGTCTAAAACCGACCGCATCACTCAGCGCTGCCAGACTACGCAGATCCGCTTGGTCCGTCGCCGGTCCATCTCGATGCAACCCGTTAGAATAGTTTTTTGCCCAAGGCCGCTGCCGCCCCCATGTCCGAACAACATTTGACCGAAGTCGACGACGCGCTTGACGAATCCCGATTCGTCCGCTTCGAAGGCTCGCCGTTCCAGCTTTATCAGCCCTATCCGCCCGCCGGCGACCAGCCAACGGCGATCGAGACGCTCGTCGAAGGCGTCGAGGACGGCCTCTCGTTCCAGACGCTGCTCGGCGTGACGGGGTCGGGCAAGACCTTCACGATGGCCAACACGATCGCGCGGCTCGGCCGTCCGGCCATCGTGTTCGCGCCGAACAAGACGCTCGCTGCGCAGCTTTACTCGGAATTCCGCGAGTTCTTTCCGCGCAATGCGGTCGAGTACTTCGTTTCGTACTACGACTACTATCAGCCGGAAGCCTACGTGCCGCAGCGCGACCTGTTCATCGAGAAAGACTCGTCGATCAACGAACACATCGAGCAGATGCGCCTGTCGGCCACGAAAAGCCTGATGGAGCGGCGCGACGTGGTGATTGTCGCGACCGTGTCGGCTATTTACGGCATCGGTAATCCTTCCGAATACCACCAGATGATTCTCACGCTGCGCACGGGCGACAAGCTCGGCCAGCGCGACATCATCGCGCGGCTCATCGCGATGCAGTACAACCGCAACGAGGCGGACTTCCAGCGCGGCTCGTTCCGCGTCCGAGGCGATACCATCGACATCTTCCCGGCCGAACATGCGGAAATGGCGGTGCGCGTGGAATTATTCGACGACGAAGTCGAAACGTTGCAACTCTTCGACCCGCTCACCGGACGGGTGCGTCAGAAAATTCCGCGTTTTACCGTCTATCCGTCGTCGCATTACGTGACGCCGCGCGACACCGTCGTGCGCGCGGTCGAAACGATCAAGGCCGAGCTGCGCGAGCGGCTGGAATTCTTCTATAGCGAAGGCAAGCTGGTCGAAGCACAACGGCTCGAACAGCGCACCCGTTTCGACCTGGAGATGCTGCAGGAGCTCGGTTTCTGCAAGGGCATCGAGAATTATTCGCGGCACTTTTCGGGCGCGGCGCCCGGCGAGCCGCCGCCCACGCTGGTCGATTACCTGCCGTCGGACGCCATCATGCTGCTCGACGAATCGCACGTGCTGATCGGCCAGTTGAACGGCATGTACAACGGCGACCGGGCGCGCAAGGAAAACCTGGTGGACTACGGGTTCCGTCTGCCTTCCGCGCTGGACAACCGGCCGCTGAAATTCAACGAGTTCGAGCGCAAGATGCGCCAGGTCGTGTTCGTGTCGGCCACGCCGGCAGATTACGAAAAGAAGACCTCGGGTCAGGTTGCGGAGCAGCTCGTGCGTCCGACCGGCCTCGTCGATCCGGAAATCGAGGTGCGGCCCGCGCGCAGTCAGGTCGACGACGTGCTCGCCGAAATCAACGAGCGCGTCAAGGCGGGCGATCGCGTGCTGGTGACCGTACTGACCAAGCGCATGGCCGAACAATTGACGGAGTTTCTCAGCGACCATGGCGTCAAGGTGCGCTATCTGCATAGCGACATCGACACGGTGGAGCGCGTCGAGATCATCCGCGACTTGCGGCTCGGCACTTTCGACGTGCTCGTCGGTATCAACCTGCTGCGCGAAGGTCTGGATATTCCCGAAGTGTCGCTCGTCGCGATTCTCGACGCGGACAAGGAAGGCTTTCTGCGCGCCGAACGCTCGCTGATTCAGACCATCGGCCGGGCGGCGCGCAACGTGAACGGCAAGGCCATTCTGTATGCGGACAAGGTGACCGATTCAATGCGCCGCGCCATTGACGAGACCGAGCGGCGGCGCGCCAAGCAGATTGCGTTCAACCTCGAACGCGGTATTACGCCGCGCGGCGTGGTGAAGCGCATCCGCGACATTATCGACGGCGTGTACAACGTCGACGACGCCCGCGCCGAGCTGAAGGAACAACAGACGCGCGCCAAATTCGAGGACATGTCCGAAAAGCAGCTTGCCAAGGAGCTCAAGCGCCTCGAAAAACAGATGATGGAGCACGCGAAAAACCTCGAGTTCGAGAAGGCCGCGCAAACGCGCGACCAGCTGGCGTTGCTGCGTCAGCGCGTGTTCGGCGCAAATGTCGGCGACCACGTCTCGGGCGTCGACTAAACCGGCAGGACCATGCAGCGAAGATGCAGCGTGGTTCGGGCGCAAAGGGCGCGGCAATGTGCCGCGCTTCTTTTTGCCCATACGCGGACAAGACCGTAAAGGGAATTGCCCGCAGGAAACTGCCCGCCGCTTCACGCCCACACCTTGTTTCTTAAGACATCCTTAAGCCCCTGCTGGCATAAGGCTCGGCGTGCGTCCGTATTTGTTCCAGCAGGCGAGAGATGATAAACTCGACCAATATTGAGAATGGTTCGCATTAACGTTCAATTATGCGATCTGCTTCGGTTCGTCGCCCGACGCACTGTTCCAATGGGATCAAATCGAGTCTGATAAAAACAAGGAGTTTCAATGCGGATTTCTTCATTTGTGCGTGGCGGCGTTGCCACGGCTGCGGCGGTGGCGGCGCTTTCGGCAACGGCCGCCGAATATCCGATCGGCAAGCAGCAGATTCAGGGCGGCATGGAAATTGGCGCGGTGTATCTGCAGCCGATCACGATGGAGCCGGAAGGCATGATGCGCAAGGCGTCGGATTCGGACATCCACCTCGAAGCGGACATCCACGCAGTCAAGAACAATCCGACAGGCTTCGCGGAAGGCGACTGGATGCCGTATCTGCAGGTGCGCTACGAACTGACGAAAGCCGGCTCGAAAGAGACGCAGAAGGGCGACATGATGGCGATGGTCGCCAACGACGGCCCGCACTACGGCGACAACGTGAAGCTGCAAGGCCCCGGCAAGTATCACCTGAAGATGATCGTCGAAGCGCCGATGCAAACCGGCCACATGGCATTTGGTCGCCACGTCGACAAGGAAACCGGCGTAGGTCCGTGGTTCAAGCCGATCACGCTTGAATACGACTTTACGTTCGCCGGCATCGGCAAGAAGGGCGGGTACTGATCTCCACGATCGTCGCAACTCGTCACCTGGCAGTATGCGAGCACGCTGTGACAGGTGAATGAATGCAGCAGGCGGCGCGCGGACTCCACGCCTCGCGCCGCGTTTTCTGGAAACGCCAATGAGAATCAACCGAAAGATCGCTGTGCTTGCCTCGTCGATTTTGCTGGCGGGCGCGGCGCATGCAGCCGATCTGCCCACGTTCAAGCTCGAAATGAACGACGGCAAGCTGAATCCGGCCCGCATCGAAGTGCCGGCGGGGCAGCGTATCAAGATCGAGGTGCGCAATACCGGCAAGGGCGCCGCCGAGTTCGAAAGCGTCCAGTTGCGCAAGGAAAAAGTCCTCGCGCCGGGCGCGGATTCTTTCGTCGTGATCGCTCCGCTGGAACCCGGCGAGTACAAGTTTTTCGACGATTTCCACCAGCAGGCGCAGGGCGTGATCGTCGCGAAGTAGCAGTGGTTTTTGAGGCGGGCGCGAAGGCTTAGGGCCGCTGCGCTCGCAAGAGCAGTTGCAGAGCAGAAGGGAGTCCTTGATGGGTCAGATTCTATTCATCGTGTGGCGGGAAAGTGTCGAGGCATTGCTGGTCGTCGGCATCCTGTACGCGTGGCTGAAAAATGGCGACGACGATGCGCGCCGCGGTCTGCCATACCTGTGGGGCGGCGTCGTGGCGGGCCTGATCGCAGCGGTGGCGCTTGGCGCGGCGCTCGTCGGCTTCACCGAGGTGCTCTCCGGCGACGCGCAGGATTATTTCCAGACCGCGATGGTGCTGGTTGCCTGCGTGCTGATCGTGCAAATGGTTCTGTGGATGAAGCAGCACGGCCGCTCGCTGAAACGCGACATGGAACGCTCGCTGCAACAAAGCCAGCGCGACTCCAACTGGTGGGGCGTGGCGCTGCTCGTGGCTCTCGCGATCGCGCGCGAAGGCAGCGAGACCGTGATTTTCCTGTACGGCCTCGGCTTCGGTCAGTCCGGTCACGTGGATACCAATCAGATGCTCGCGGTCGTGATCGGCCTCGGTCTCGCATTGCTCACGTTCTACGTTCTGCAACTGGGCGGCAAGTTCTTCTCGTGGCGGCTCTTTTTCCGCGTGACGGAAATCATGCTGCTGTTCCTCGGCGCGGGGCTCTTTCAAACGGGGGTCGATAAGCTGATCGACAAGGAATTCCTGCCGACCATCGTCGACCAGATGTGGAACACGTCGGCTGTGCTCGATGATTCGAGCACCTTCGGCTCGCTCGTCGCGACGCTCACCGGTTATCGCGCGCATCCCGCGCTGATGAATCTGATTGCGTACGCGGTGTACTGGGGGGTCGTCTATCTGCTGCTGCGCCGTGCCAACCGCAAGCCGGCGCAACAAACGGCAGGGCGTGCAGCATGAGTACCGTCATGACCCGCCCGGGGCGTCTCGCCGCGGCCGGGCAGTGGATGCAGCGTCACGGTTCCGCAATCCGCGGCATCCAGTGGGTCGTGGTGACGGTGTACGCGTTGCTGATCCTCGTTCCGGCTGTGATGCCGTTGCCGGATGACAGCGCGCATTTGTGGAACAACCTGACGCTTGCGGCCCAATTCGTGTTCTGGGGCATCTGGTGGCCGTTCGTTCTGCTGTCGATGGTCATGCTCGGCCGCGTCTGGTGCGGCGTGCTGTGTCCCGAAGGCGCACTCGCGGAATTCGCCAGCAAGCACGGTCGCGGCAAAGCGATTCCGCACTGGATGCGCTGGGGCGGCTGGCCTTTCGTCGCGTTCGGCATCACGACCATCTACGGTCAGATGGTGAGCGTCTATCAGTATCCGAAAGCGGTGCTGCTGGTGCTCGGCGGCTCGACGTTGGCGGCCATTGTCATCGGCCTGCTGTATGGGCGAGAGAAGCGCGTCTGGTGCAAATACCTGTGCCCCGTCAACGGGGTTTTTTTCGCTTCTGGCGCGCCTCGCGCCGTTCCACTACAAAGTGGATGAAGATGCATGGCGCCGCTCGTACAAGAACGGCGAACACGGGCATCGCGTGATTCCGATCAATTGCGCGCCGCTCGTGCCGTTGCGCAATATGAAGGGCGCGTCCGACTGCCATATGTGCGGACGTTGCAGCGGCCACCGCGACGCGATTGCGCTCACGTGGCGCGCGCCGTCGTCGGAAGTCGTGCAGCTTGGCGACAAGCAGGCGAATGTGTGGGACACCGCGCTGATCCTGTACGGCCTGCTCGGTATCGCGATTGGCGCATTCCACTGGACGGCTTCGCGCTGGTTCGTCGACCTGAAGATGTTCTTCGCCACGTGGCTCGTTGAACACGACATCACATGGCCGCTCGATACGAACGCGCCGTGGTTCCTGTTCACGCATTACCCGGAACAGAACGACGTGTTCTCGTGGCTCGACGGCACGATGGTGATCGGCTACATCCTCGCGACGGCGCTCGTCTACGGTACTGCGCTGCTCGTTCTGATGACGGGCGCGACGCGCATGCTCGGGCGCTTTAGCGCCGTGCGTCTGCATCACCTGACGCAAGGGCTGATTCCGATCGCAGGCGCGGGCGTGTTCCTTGGTTTGTCGGCCACCACGCTGTCGCTGTTGCGTGCCGAGCATGTGCCGCTGTGGTGGGCGTCGGACCTGCGCATCGCGATTCTGGCGATCGCCAATCTGTGGAGCGCATGGCTCGCGTGGCTCGTCACGCGGCGCTACAGCGAGCGCTTCGTTCAACGCGGCCTGGCAATGCTGTGGTTTGCCGCTGCGCTTGCCGTGGTCGACAGCGCCTGGTGGCTCATGTTCTGGGGCTGGGCCTCGAAGTAGGCGGGAATAGGGCGGCTACTCTGCTGGGCACTCGCGCGCCTAAGCCGCCCGACACAAAAAACAGAAGCCGTGTAGACGATCTCGCGACATCGCGACATCGTCTTCACGGCTTTTTCATTGGCATGACGGTACACGGTAGCTCGTGTCCGCATGGGCGGGAACCAAAAAAGCGGCCTGGCTGGCTGCGACGGCTGGCTTGGTGTCTGCACGAAGGGGTCTAGTTCTCACGTGCAAGCCGTCGTGGCTGGCTAATGCCTAACACCTCTCTGGGAGGTGGTCCCCACAATACCCGGTACTGAAATCTCGTTCGTCGTTACTTGGTCAGGATCAGCTTGCCCAAACGGGTGGCGCGCAGTTGATACGTTTCCCCGTTATGCAAAATGCTGATGTGACTATGTCCTTGCAGCAAAGCGTCGCTACGCACCACCCGTTCGGCCGTTTCGCCGGAACTGTTCACACGCTCGGCAGCAGGCTTGGCGGCGGCCGTTGCCGTCGCTGCGGAAGCCTTCGGACGGCTGGTCAACGCAGCGGCCGGGCGGCGCAGGCTGAGCGTGCTGGTGCGAGTGGTATCGGTCATTCGTCTTCGCTGTTGTTTGATTCGATGGATGAATTCTAAATGATAACCATTCCTATTTACAAGAGGCAGAAATTCATCGGTTGAGACTTTCGATAGGCGCAGCGAGATCGAGACGAAAGGCGGAGCAGGGGAGAATGCGCAGGGTGTTGCGCAGCGCGGTCCGGCGCCGCCCCGGACAGGTGATTCACCCGGGCGGCGGCGGGGATGGTAGACCAGAGGCAGGCCGCTCAATGCAGCGAGCCCGGCTCCTGTTTCGCCTGCACATACTGACGAATCAGCCGCACCGTATCGATGTCGTTCTCGCGGTAAGCCGACTTGACGATCTCCTGCGTCTGCACGGCGTCCTGGTCGTCGGAAACGGGCAGCGTGGTCGCGTATTCGAAGCGCAGGAACAGTTGCAGTTCATCCGGCTGTTCGATCGTCATCGTCAGCGAGCCGCCGACATAGTCCGCTGTCGGCAGGATGTCGTAGCGCACGGCCTGGCTCTCGTGGAGTGTCACGCGATCGCGCACGGTGGCCTGGCCATAGTGCAGTTCCCGCTCGATCGTATTGCCTTCGCGCGAGAGGATCGTGCAGCTGTCGAGTCCGATCACGAACAGTTGCGGCTGTTCGGCGCGCAGCACGAGACCTTCCCACAGCTGCTCGCGGGTCATGGAGTCGACAAACGGATTCAACGGGTCGTTGATCTGGATAAGGTGTTCGAAATTCAAGACGACGGCATCCTATGAAAGCGTTGCAAGCGTTGCAGTAACGCGGCCCGGACAGCTTCGCGCGCGTGCCGGGCCGTTCGCAGCGTCACGCGACAGTCAGACCCGATCGGATCGTGATGGAGCGCGTGAGAATCTTGTGAACTGGGCATGCATTGGCAATTTGCAAGAGCCGTTCCCGCTGTTCATCGGACAACTCGCCGAGCAGCGTAATTTTGCGGTCGATGGTCGAGCCCTCGTCGCCCTGTTCGATACCGAGCGTCACATGCACCTCTTCGAGCGGCCAGTCCTTGCGCTGCGCGTACATCTTGAGCGTGACCGACGTGCATGCGCCGAGGCTGGACAGCAGCAGCGAAACCGGAGTGGGGCCGCGATCGCCGCCGCCGAGCGATTCGGGTTCGTCGGCGAGCCACGTGTGCTTGCCGTCGTCGAGACGGACCTGGTAATTTGTCGAACCGATATGCGCGGTGACGGTGGCTTCTGCCATGCGGGCTCCTGAGCAGGACGGAAAACGCCGCGCGCGGCGGCTCGACGGCGTCAAGACGAGGGCGCGGCAGGAATTGCTATTGTGAACGAAGTCGGCGGCATTTGCGCCGCGAGTGCGCGCGGGCTCGCGGGCGGCGGCAACCTGGCATCGCGCGCGGTTTGGCAAATATCTGCGCCCCGGCGCGCGCGCCCCGCAGGCTGCTCAGTGGGTGATCGAACCCATGCGGCCGGCCTGATAATCGACGACCGCCTGGCGGATTTCGTCTTCTGTATTCATGACGAACGGACCATAGCGCACGACGGGTTCCTTCAACGGCACGCCGCCGAGCAGCAGTACCTCGAGCGGCTCGGCGCCGGCCGTGAGCGTGACCGAGTCGCCGTCGTTGTTGAACACGACCATCTTGCGCGGGTCGATTTCCTGGCGTGCGTCGTCTTCGCCGTAAAAGCCTTTGCCCGACAAGCCGTATGCAAATACGCGATAGTCAGCCGGCACGGGCTGCCGGATCGTCGCGCCGGGTTGCAACGAAAAGTGCTGGTACAGGATCGGCGTGCGTGTTTCAACAGCGGCTTTCACACCGAGCGCCTCGCCGGCGATCACCTTCACGCGAACTTTGCCGTCGGCCGAGGTCGCCACCGGAATTGCCGACGACGGCATCTCCTGATAACGCGGCGCGATCATCTTGTCGCGGCGCGGCAGATTCACCCACAGTTGCAAGCCATGCACGCGTCCGCCTGTCCGCACAAACGACGGGTCGGGCATCTCGCTATGCACGACGCCAGCGCCCGCAGTCATCCATTGCACGTCGCCGGCATGCAGGGTGCCGGCGTGGCCCGCCGAATCCTTGTGGCCGAACTGGCCTTCGAGCACATAGGTGACCGTTTCAAATCCGCGATGCGGATGGTCGGGCGCTCCTTTGGCCTCGCCGGGCGCGTAGTCGACCGGTCCCATTTCGTCGAGCAGCAGGAACGGATCGAAGTCCATCAGCATGCGAGTGGGAAACGGGCGGTGGACGACGAAACCGCCACCTTCGGTCGTGCGAACGGCAGGATAAGTGCGTTCGATCGTGCGTGTCGCGGTCATCAATGTCACCTCGAAAAATGGGGAATAGCG
>Ga0256783_1000135_pt1 | contig 20417 bp, 18 predicted proteins | sample MC6MC0934MT_FD_189995 | JGI IMG/M metagenome (GOLD analysis project Ga0256783, IMG submission 189995) | Metatranscriptome of enriched soil aggregate microbial communities from Iowa State University, Ames, United States - MC6-MC0934-MT... | ecosystem: Environmental > Terrestrial > Soil >... | reverse complement strand
GGGAGGGGTGGGTGGTTTGCTGGGGGTTTGTGGGCGCTCCCCCTTTGGTTCTTATAATTTTTGTATGTGCAGGCGCGTTGATGCTTGTGGAGAAAATCATGGCTGCATCCGGCTGGATCCAAACAGCATCATCAACGTCTACTTGGACACGCGCACCCGACTGACATAGCTTTTAGAGGTTCAACACCTGCCACAGTACAACTCGCCGTCTTCAACATCAAAAGCGGGCAAGGAAACCATGCTTCGTGTCCGTTCGCTCGATCTTCGTCCCTGCGTCGATATACACGTCGACCCGGCTGTAGGGTGGCTTGATGTCTACACCGTCGCGACTCGCAAAAGGCAAACTCACTTCGATCCACGCATCCCGCGATGCAAACATGGGCGTATAGAATTTTTCAGTCTGCCCAGGTGCCAGTTCACCGCGAGTGATTTGATCATTTTCGTTCAGGAAATAGGCCACCGGCTTCTGGGCGTCGGCCGAGTAGTGCAGCACGATCACCGGCCGGCAGAAGAACCATGCAGCCAGCGCGATTGCGCACAGCAAGACAATCCATTTAAGTCGTCGAGAAAGCATTTGCTAGTCGGTCACTGGGAGCATTGATGCGGCCTCTTGGCCGCAGCGTCACCTGCGCCCCAAGGCATGGGAACGGCAGATATCTTGCGAAGCAGAAGGTCGGTCGTCAACTCGTTCGGCTTCGCGGACGCATAGAGATCAATGCCGAGTTGGATCGAAATATGATCAGGCACATCGTCGGCGCTGCTCGGCCATGTGCCGTTTTGCGGATGATTCTGCATGGTCGGCCAGCGTCCGTGAGACACATCGCGACTAGCGTCACTGGCAGCCTGCGCGAGACCAGCACCGCCAATCAGCTCACTCGCGCTGAAGCCGACCGCCACGCCGACATAGCCGTAGTGAATGTTCGACCAGATATCGTAAAAGTAGTCGTCCTGTCCGTATTTCTGCCAGCCGCGATTGAAATTTCCTTTTGCTTGCAGTGCATGGCGGATGATAGGTTTGTGGTCCCACGGACGATTCGGTGCGACCCGATCCGCCCACATCTGATATGCGGCAAGTTTTTGCCCTGCGGCCATGCCGTAAAAATCGGGCATCCCGCCAAGCTTTGCGTACCACGGCAGGGCGTTCCACTTTGCCGTTTCCGCGGTTGGATCAAAACGATTTGCCTCCGCAATCTTCCTCCCTTCGGCCGTGAACGGATTTTTCTTCATTTCGTTCACGATGAATTCCGCTACGGCAATGGCATCGTTCGGATCCGCACAAAGCCGGACTTCTTTTGGGTCGACGTCGGCGATCGGCGTCGTCTGAAACGCAGCGACAAAACGCATTGGTTTGCCGCCTTGCCCGACAATCGTCACTCCTGATCCTCCACATAAACACGCACGTATTCCCTTTCGAGAGTTTGCGCTAGCAGGTGCGTCTTGCCGTTTGCGTCGGTGACGCCGTGCTCGACGGCGCCGGACTCCCGCACAATAGCGTACGCTACGTTCCTAAGCGGATTGCCACTGCCAGCTCCGCGAAGCACGTAGTGGTCGTCGTACTTGCCTGGGTGCCAGCCGCCGTCCGATCCCTGAAAGAAGGCCGTCGGTATGGCGCCGCCCCCCGCCTCTATCCCGTGCGAGTCGTTAAGCGTTGAAAGCAGGGGGCACCCTGCGGATGTTGCATCGCCGTGGACGGCCTTGCGCCTTCCGCCCGGCAGCGTTGCGTTGCTGGCTCCTGCAACCACGTGGCAGCGCCTGGTGCACGACATAGCCGCGCCATCGAACGCAAGTTGCTGGCCGTGGCTGCTGAAAGTCGGATCACCTTCCGTGACCGTCGCTCCACATGCAGCGCGGTCGCCCTGACGAATCCAGCCGCGGATTTTCATAGCCCATTCGCTCCCGAAACCGCATCTTTTTCGATGCGCCGCGCCCCTCCTGTGCTCGAGGCAAACCACGTCAATGCGAGTGAAGGCACCGTTTGCATTGGCGACGAACTTATTTGGCTGTGCATGCGTTGAAGAACATTTCGACACTTCGCAGCGATAGGGGGCGCTCGTCTTTCACAAAGGTGATCGAAAGTCTGGTCAGTTGCTGCGACATTACGCACGGGCCAGTGGGCACGTCATAGTTGACTTCCTGAACGCATTCGTCTTTCGGAAAGCGCTTGGATGTGCGCAGATTGTCGACTGACGGCTTGCCACCTCTGAGCTGTCCCCGCATATAGGTGAAGTCCGGCTTCTCAAATGCAAAGCCGGAAAACAGCTCGCTGTGATCGTTAAATGTGCGCATCAGCCAGTCGATCTTGTCGCCGGTCGGGCTCCCCCCTTGTTCGAGTCGGCGTCCCTCGGGCGCATTGGTGCGCAATTTGAATCGCGACTTGTCAACATATCGGGCGAACGCATTGGCATCGGGAAAACGCGTGAAGAAATCCCGCTGCAAAGTCTGTAGATCGGACGTTGTAATGCAACTTTCCTGAGGGTGAGCGAAAGCCGAATTGCATGCGCAGAGAGCCGATAGCACGAGTGCCGCGGCGAACGATCTTCGTACTGCCTTAACGTGTTCCATGACCTTTGGGATCTTTGATGTGATGCAGTTTGTTGAGTTCTTCAGCACTTGCTTCGGGTAACTGCGCACCCTTCTTGATCTCTTCCTGTGCGAAAGGGAGGTAGGTCAGTGGGACATAGAACCCGTGCATAGCCGATTTTGCAAAATCGGTGAAGTCGATGGTGCCGCCGAACGTGCCGTGACCTCCCTGATTGCCGCCCAGCACCACCAGTTTCTTTTTCTTGGAATCGTAACCGTATACAAACATCACGTGTCCCATGTTAGCGAGCACTGCGATGCAACCGTAAACTGGCTCTTTGATCTGCGGAAAGTTGGGGTCCCCGGCGAACTTTCGCGCACGATGCCGGTCTTCCCGCTTCGTCACCATGTACCGCCCGTCCTGATCCATTACCCAGTTGACGAAAGCGGCGCACCACGCATTGTTGCTGCCATTCAGACTCTTGATCCAGTTCCTGTCATCGACCAGGTCGTGATAGTTCATGGTCTTTGTAATCACGCTTTCGTCTGCGCCGCCCCAACGCTCGGCTTCCTTGATGGCGATGCTCATCCACGGCGCGCGCGGCTGGTCGGGCGGGACAAGAGCGGCAGGGCGACCTAGACCTTCCTGAGTGCGCGTTTGAATGGTCGGTGTACCCTCGCGCGCGGCGGATGCGCTGACAGACGCTGCGCCGGATGCGGGTGCCGATAAAGGAACTGCGCCAGGCGCGGCAGCCGTGGCCGGGCTCGAAGACGCCACTGGGGAAGTGGCAAGCACTGCAGGCGTCGCGGCCGCTGAGGTTGACTGCGCTGTCGCTGCGGGCTTGGCGTCAGGTGCAGACGCAGACACTCCAGTGTGCACGGCTGCGCTCTTCGAAGCCGCCGCCGGTACGGGTGCCGGGACGGTTGCACCGGTAGCCTTGGGAGATGCCCCACGCGCCCCCCCACTGCCTGACGAATTGGCGGCATGGGGTGCCGCTGCACCAGACGCACCACCGTAAATCATCAGCGTCTTTCCGACGATGATCAGATCGCTGTGCAGTTTGTTGTCTTCTTTGAGCTTTGCAACGCTGGTTTTGAAGCGTGTTGCGATCTTTGAAAGCGTGTCGTGCGGCTCGATCCGATACTCGAACGGAGCGCGTTTGGCCGCCGTCACCTCGCCTCGAGGGACGTGCGGCGCAGTCGCCCCGTGCGCGACGAACAGGTCGCGCACTAGCAGGAACGACTTCGAGCCGTCTGGCAGACCGATACTCGTCACTTTTTGCCACTCATCGCGCGTGTTTGCCATCAGCACATCGATAGTGCCACCGGTGTAGGGAATCGCCGGTAAGGCGCCCGTCGCGTTAGTGGTCAGCTTGGATTCTTTGCCGTTTTGCCGAACGATGACCGGCTGGTTCGGTATGGGTCGCGCACCGTCAGACAAGGAAACTCTGGCCGCCTTTACCCACTTTTCGGAGCGGGTGGTCACATTGCCATGGTAACCCTCGAAAGTCTCGATGCTGTCCATGACCTGTTCGAGTTGTGCATCGGTCAGGGTGCCGAGTCGGGTGTCGGCGGCAACACCAGTGCGCTCAGAGACCGAGCGAATGTATCGGTCTGGGTCGTTGTGGTCGCTTTGTGGCGCGAACTTTGGAATTGCTTGAGCTAGCGTTCTTTGGGCATATGAGTCGGGGTCGCGCAGCAGGCGTTTTAGTTCTGCACGTCCCGTCGCATAGTCGGGAAATATCAGGAACTGCTTGCCGTCGCGCATGGTGGCGCGGCCAATGTGTGTTGTGATGACCCGCTTGCCGGGCGGCCGCATGTTGCCGGGATTGTTGAAGCGCCAAGCAGGATTACCGCCGGTGCGCAGCAAGTGGTCCCCATTGTCCGCGACGAATTCGGCCGTCTTGATATCGAGGTGATACGTCGCGCTCACGAACTTTGGTGCCATGTCCTTCCCCTATTGCAGGCCGCTTGCGTTTTCGCTGAGGGCTTTTTCTACCGTGTAGCGCTTCGCCTTTGCGTAGTGAACGGCTTTCGCGAACTGGAACGAATAAGCCCAATCCCCGTCGTAGCCTGCCACCAACTTATATATGCGCACGGTGACGGGAGCTGGGGCAGAGGCGTCTTCTGTGGTGTTTTTTTCGCCGATCAGCAGCCAGGTATTTTTTTGTTTCGTGACAATAGTGGCGTCCTGAATTGCCTCGTCGCCCGTGCTCGATTCGGCGACGGTTAGTCTGAATTTCGAAGAGTCCTTACTATCGACTACGGGTACCTGGTACAGAGTCTTGTCACGCATACCTTCTAGATAGAACGTGTAGTTCAGGTAGGTCTGAACCGCGTTATCCGTCATTACGCCGGACATGAGCGTGAGCTTGCCTTCCGTGATATCCCATTGGTGAACGCCGGATCTGTAGGGTCCGGCGGTGCAGATCGCCGAATACGCGCACAGCGCAAAGAGCAGCCAAGTTTTTATGCGATTGGTCATCTTGCTATTCCTCGAGCGACGCGATTTTCTTTAGTGCCTCTGCCGACACCAGCTCCTTGACGTCATCGGTATGAAAGAAGGCGTCTGAATCGCGGTCAAAAACGTCGAAATACTCGCCGGCAAGTTGGGTTTCGTCCAGCCTGTCGTCCTCGGGCTCGTCGGCGGGCGGCGCAGCCGGCGTCTCGACCTCATGGGTTTTCCAGTCGTCGTTGCCGATTTCGAGTCGTAGCGCCTTGGGCGAATCAGTCATCACGCGGGGCAGACGGCCGTTTTCCGGCATAGTGCCTTGCGCGAGCACCTGGTGATCTTCGTCCACAATCTTGTATGTTCGCCCGGTCCATCTGGGGCTGGCAAAGAGTTCGTCAGAACCGACGGATGCGAAGCGTGTACTGTACTGAGTGACGAGATCTCCTACCGGGAGTTGAGGCAGCGGATAACTTCCGCTCACAGGCCCAGCAAACGACTGCTCGGCCCCTTTGATATCGATCTTGCCCGGAGCGTGAATCTCGATGTTGCCATTCTCTATCTTGATGTAGGCACCGCCTGAAGAGAGCAGTATCCCTTTCGCCGATGCCGTTTCTACCTTGTCTGCGGCCGACACAAGCTTGAGCGTCTTCTGCGCAGTAATCTCGACATTCTCCTCGTGGGCGCGAATCTCCACCTTCCCTTTGCCCGCAAAGAGCTTCATGCCGGCGTTCTGCACGAACAGGCTGAGCTTTTCCGTAACGCTCATGATCAGCGACTTCCCCGTCGCGACATGTGTACTCTGCCCACTAATCACGTTGACGTGCCGATCAGCCGAGATTTGCGTGGATGCCTGGGTGGATAGTGCGACTCCGGCAGGGCTGGCGAGCACCATCACCGGCTCTTTGAACGCGTTGGCGTTGCCGGTTCCACCACCGCCTGTGCGGCCACCGGAGGCCCCGCTGGTGACACTGTCCTGCGTTGCGTCGGTTAGGCGCTTGAGGGCCTCATGGCCGTCTTTCAAGCTCTCGGCCTGATGCCTCTCGCTGACTTGCGAGAGCGATTCCATTACCGTTTCCGAATTGACCAACTGGCTCTGCGCGTCACGCGCATCGAGCGGCTGGCTTGCAGCAGCGGTATTCGGATATGTCGACACATACAGCCCTCGTGCGGCACGGACAGCGCCGTAGGTGTCGGCTTTCAGGTCAAAACCGCTGCCAAGATAGGCACCGCGTGTGTTGCCGCTGTGCGCGACAAGGTGACCCAGGTGCAGGTGCGAATTTGCGCTGCTGCTGTACAGATGCACGCGGTTCTGGCCAGTCGCGTCGTCCATCACCAACTGGTTATAACCGCTGCCGCCATACTCTTTTGACCTGTAGCCCGACAGCAGGCCGTTCGAATGCCATTGTGGCCTCGCTGCACCGTTGTACAGTCGGGAGACCACCACCGGCCGATCACAATCCCCGCCAATGTGATCTATCAATACTTCCTCGCCCACCCGCGGGATATGCACGCCCCCATAGCCGTTTCCCGTGTCTGCCTGCGCCGCGCGTACCCAGCAGGACGCCCGCTCGTCTCCCCCGTTCAACCGGTCCCAGATGAATTGCACCTTGATCCGGTTCAGCTCGTCGGTGTAGACCTCTTCGCCCTTCGGCCCAACGACGATGGCCGACTCAAGGTGCATCTGTGGCTTCTTGTGCTCGAGCGGGCTGCGGTACGGAACCGTTGTGCGCTGTGCCTCGACCTCCACCACATAGAAGCCCTCACTGCCGTCCGTATGACGAACCCGCAACTCCGCACCTGCGTAACGCTCCCTCGCATGCGCGAGCGTATCTTGCAGGCTGTGCGGAAAAACCGGGCCTTCACTCTGGAGCGGCAGGTTGTTCTCAATCGTCCACGCACAATCAATTGCGGCGAATTCACGTTGCGCGGCATCGTCGCGATCGTGGTCCGGATGTCCGTTCAGCCTGAACCGCTTGCCCGCGTCTGCCGCGCGAACACCACCCAAACCATGAAAGCGCTTGGCGCGGGACTCCCATTCTTCCATGCGGATCTTGGAAAGATGGTCGCCGCGATCCTGGTCGCAGTAGGTATAGGCGCCGGTATATTCGTATACCTCTGTCTGATCCGGCAGCGAACCTTGCCCCGGCATCGTGGGTACGCTCGTACCCTTCGGATTAAACTGCGTAGAGGGATTTTTATAGTCGAAAGTTCGGGTGCTCAGTGCCGAGCTTTGCAACGTGCGCGTGCCAGACCACTGGGTCAGCGAGTCGATCTCGCTGCCGGTACCTGCTCGATAAAAATTAACCGTCTCACCCGGCAAGAAGGCGAATGACTGTAGCTGGTCGGTAATCACCAGCGTGTGCGACTTGCCATCCGCTGCCTGCTGCCAGAAGCCATAAAGCCCTTCCGATTCCATCAAGCGGTGGACAAAATTCCAGTCGTCTTCATCTTGCCGGCAGTACGAACGGGAAGGCAAGGGCGTCGACAAACTGAACTGAAACAGCCCTTGAGCCTGCGGATGGGCGTTGAATACATCGCTGATAATCTGGTCGGCACTCGCATCCTGCCAGATACGCTGGTCCCGACGGAACCGCAGAAAGTGCATCCACGAAGAGAAGCTGAATTGGTAAGTGGTCAGACCGCCATCTGATCCAAGCCTCCGTGCAGTGTGCACGTAACCGTTATGCGGAAGATAGGACTTGTCCGTCTGCTGGAGCCAAAGCGTAATTGGCTGCGCAATCAGACTTTTGAGTTCAAGCGAGGCCGAAGTCGAGACAGCGTCGACTGTAAATTCGAAATGGCGGCCAACGCGTGAGCGCCCGGAGACACGCTGGGGCACGAGGACGTTCGAGCCCAACGGCGTATCCAGTTTCAGCAAACGGTCCTGCTGTATTAATCCGCCCGTGACAAGGTTTATCAGTTCTTGTGCGCTCATGCTGACGCCTTTCTTTTAGCTACAATTGTTTATGCTATCTGCATCAAGATTCTACATAACTGTGCGGGAAGAATGATAGCTGAATAAGTCAATGCGAAAACGTTAACTTTCATGAAACACCGTCAGTATCGTGGTGGCACCGTAAGAATGTTAAATCATCGAGTCGGGCATATTTACCAAGTAATTAGGTCGGCTGTAGATTTTCTAGAGTGGCGCACGCACTACAGCTCGGTAATGACAGAAAACAAAATGTCGGCCCCGCGCTGGCGCCGCAGCGACTGGCCTAGCGACCGTGCCGCATGTTAGCTCTCTCCCACAAGTCAGGGCGTCATATGGTAGTCGACGCGCTGGTCTCCGGATCATCCGCCGCACTTTATAGTCGACGTCGACACATAACGCGGCGCCTCGGCATTCATTTATACTCGATTAGCAAGTACCGTTATGATCGATCTTATCTCGCGGCATGTAACCAAGGCGGCTCTGCGTCCGAACTCCGGCAATATTGCCCACAGCTAGAGCGCGAGGCTTGGCTCCAATTAAATTAGCAACGCTATCAACCATCGCCTCCCTAGCGCCGCAAAGCATTTTTTCTGAAGATCTGCCAGGTCGTCGCCAGTTTTCCGGTAATTCGACTTGGCCGCACCGACCTTACTTAGCAAAATGGACAGCTAGGGGCGGGAAGTGAGCGACTCCGTCCGGAAAGGGCCGGCTGTCGCCGGAATTCCCAAATGAGTGCGTCTGCCCAATTGGCATGAGACGGCGCGAGGACGCCGCTAGTTTACAGGTGGCGACGATGCCGCATAGGCGGCTTTCCCCGTTGGACGCCGTCGCGAGGATGTGCGATCGCGGCGAGTAACTGCATTTAGGTAACCGGAGGACGTAATTAGTTTTGGGTAAACGGTCATTTGGCCGGAGACTGCCATTAACAGGAGCGACGATGACCGTATCTCGATGTTTTCTTTGTCCTCTCGGACGTTCCTATTGAAATTGGAGGAGCGAGTAAGATTGTGGCCGCGCACTGCCCGAGTGGACGCAAATGGATAGCTTTTGTGATTGATATGGGACCGCTCCAACAAGAGCCATTTGAAAATCTGTCTGGGGCAGACATGCATATCGGACAGTATATATAGAAAACCAACGGCAATTCGATTTCACCGCGGAATTTTACAACGATGTTCTATTAAGTACCCTAGAGCACCGGTACACTGCTTGTTATGGAGAGGCCGGATGATAACTTTCCTCGCAATTTTAATAAGAATTAGATCCTAATGGCTCGGAAATTACTGTTAGATCCGTGAGGATGTTCAAAGAGCTCTCGCATTGTTGGCCGTTTATGTATCGCTGACCTTAGTACCCACCTATTTTCATTGATTCTCGTCCGTGCGTTCGGTCCAACTCGTCAGACTTGATTACTGCAACGATACGGGCATAGAGCCGCCACGGCGGTGGTCGGCGGTCGCTGCAAAGCGGTCGTTGATAGCCCGAATCGCGTCGTGCTTATTGAGTTTAATTAACATTGATTGCAACAACGCGCGTACGATCAAGGAAATATTTCCGATTTCCATAATTTAACAATTAGATCGGAATGTATTTCCGGTCGCTACCACCTTTAACTGGAGCGGATAACTACACCCAAATGGAATGTTTACCATCCGCTATCATCAGACTTAGAATCTGCGGGCGAGAACCAATACGTGACAGGACGGGGTGCAAAAAATGGGCGCAGCTGACCTAATCGAACAAATTCGTTCGGGAATATTCCAGAATGAGCGTTTGCTCAAACTGGATACGCCTATCGGCACGAATGTATTGCTCGTCCAGCGAGTGGTGGGAAACAGCCGCATAGGACGCGATTACGCATTCACCGTCGACGTCGCGTCTACAGACGAAAACATCGAGCTCAAACGGCTTATTGCGCAGCCCGTTACACTATGGATCCAGCAAACCGACAAATCGTATCGGCCAGTGCACGGCTTCGTTCACACCGCACGCCGGCTCGGTTCGGACGGCGGTTTGACCAGCTATCAAATCGCATTTGCATGCTGGTTGCATTTTCTGCGCTTCAGAAGTGATGCGCGCATCTGGCAGGACGTCACAGTTGATGAAATCATTACCAACGTATTCAATCAGCATCCTCAAGCCCAAGGCGCGTTTCGCTTTGCCCTGAATAAGCCGCTTCAGCCACGGTCATTCTGCGTTCAGTACGAAGACGACTGGAATTTCGTCAATCGTTTGATGGAAGCCGAAGGCTGGTACAGCTATTTTGAACAGGCCGAAGACGGACAGTCGCACAAGTTGGTGGTGACGGACAATCTGGATTCGTTCAAACCTGCTTCACCGCAAAACGTGGCGTTCTATCGGGCGGGCACAAACAGCGAAACCGACGCGCTCGTTCAATGGTCCGGTACCCGAACGCTGCAAAGCACCTCGCTTGTCACGAGTACATTCGACTATAAATCGCCGCAATATGCGAAAGGCACCAATATCCCGACGGTCGGCAATCAAGGTTCATTGCCTTCGCAAGCGGAAGTTTATGAATATTCCGGTGCGTACACTTATCGCGAGCAGGACCGTGGCGACGCGCTTTCGAAGATCCGCATGGAGGAGTGGGAGTCGCGCGCAAAGCGTTTCTATGGCGTAGGCGCAGTGCGGCGGCTCGATGCAGGGCAGTGGTTTGAACTCGTCGATCATCCGGATCATTCAGGCGGCAACGAGCAAGAGCGGCAATTCGCCGTGCTCGCAGTGGAGTGGGTGATCGAGAACAATCTGCCGGTATCGCGTGGCGGTGCCGATTTTCCGCATAGCCTCCAGAGTAAGGTCAATGCGACGCGCGCAACTTTCGGCCCAGTGCAGCCGTCCGCGCTGATTCCGAGCGGCGACGGCAGCACCGGTTTTTTCATGGCGACCATTGAGGCTCAGCGGCGCAGCATTCCGTTTCGCAGCCCGTTGGACCATCACAAACCCGTCATGCCGACGCAGACCGCAACGGTCGTCGGTCCCTCGGGTGAAGAAGTCTTTACGGACTCGTTGAATCGCGTGAAAGTCCGCATGCACTGGGACCGGATCAATAGCGGCGACGAAAAGGCATCCTGCTGGGTGCGCGTGTCATACCCGAATGCCGGCAGCAACTGGGGGGGCGTCTTCGTGCCGCGTATCGGTCAGGAAGTCATCATCACGTACATTGACGGCGATCCTGACCGGCCGCTCATAACAGGCCGCGTCTATAACTCCGCAAGCTCGCCGCAGTGGCACACGCAGGGCCAACTGTCCGGCTATAAGTCAAAGGAACATAAAGGCTCGGGATATAACCAGCTAGTGCTCGACGATTCCACCGGTCAGAATCGTGCGCAGCTTTACAGCACGCAAACCGCAGCACAGTTGAATCTCGGCTATCTGGTCTCGCAAACCGACAACACGCGCGGCGCATTCCGCGGCACGGGCTTCGAACTTGCCACCGACGCCTACGGCGCGATCCGCTCGCAGAAAGGTCTCTACATCAGCACGTTTGGCCGTCCGGGTGCGAGCGGTGAGCAACTCGACGCCACCGAGGCGCGCGGTCAGTTGACCGCAGGTCAGCAGTTGCTGAGCGCAACGGCGGACACGGCGCAACAACACGGCGCAGCCGATATGCAAGCGATCGACTCGCTGAAGACGTTCACAAATGCCACTCAGTCGAGCTACGGCGGAAGCGCTTCGCCTGCCTTGCCGGCTTCCTCCGCGCAAGGACAGGAGACGTCAGGCGGCACTGGGCAAGCCAACGGCTTCAGCGATCCCGTGCTGTTGCTTGCCTCACCCAAAGGCGTAGGGATCACCACGCCGGAAAGCGTCCATATCCACGCGGGCGAGAACGCGACGATATCCGCGAACACCGATATCAACGTTGCGATCGGCAAGAGCCTCGTCGCGAATGCGGTCGATAAGATCAGCCTGTTCGCATACAAGCTCGGCATGAAACTGATCGCTGCGCGCGGCAAGCTCGAGATTCAGGCGCAGACAGACGGCATTGACGTGCTTGCGAGCAAAGGCATCAAGATTTCATCCTCCACCGATGCCATCCAGTTGAGTGCGGAAAAAGAAATTTTGCTCACGTCGGGCGGCGCCTATATCCGCATCAGCGGCGGAAACATTCAGGTTCACGCGCCGGGCCAGGTGGATATCAAAGGCTCCGAACATTCGTTCACCGGCCCGACGCGCTACGACGGGCAACCTACGGCATTGCCCAAGAGTGTGGTCAACGACCAGCAATTCATCCTGAAGGACGAGACCACCGGCAACGTGATGCCGCTCGCGCCTTACCGCATCGAAAGCGGCGATGGTCAGGTGCTGGCCCGCGGCATTACCGACGCCGAGGGCAAAACCGTGCGGGTCTTCACCGGTACTCAGGAACAGGAGTTGAAGATGTTCCATGAGGACGATCTGGCCTAGGATCGACAACAACATGACGGGTGAGTCGAGATCAAATCATGAATAATCAGAACGCAGCTGGGACAAGCCAATCGAACGCGCAGGAAGGCAGCACCGCCGACGCCAAAGGCAGGCAGCGGCCGCTCTTCTTTTTTTATCCGGATACAGCCGAGCTTTTCGAATGCCCGGTCGAATCCGTCGATGCCGTGGCCAAAGAGATTGCGCTGATGAGTCGGCTATCAGAGAACCTGATCGAGGCACGGCAAGCGCTGGGCGTCGCGCACGCTGCCTGGCTGGAGCAACAGGCAAATGTGGCGTTGCGTCCACAACTCGAAGCGAACCTGAAAGAAGCGATCAAGAAAGAAGAAGCCGCCACCGCGGAAGTTCACGAGCAACTCGAGGAGACGCCGGCCTTCAACAAGGATGGCGTGTGGGAGCTTTTACCCTTGCGCAAGACAGCGGCCGGCAAAGATAAGTACAGCGGTCAGCGCTTTACATACGTGCGGTCGTCGAAAATGAAGAACCATTTTCGACGGTACAAGCTGGACTCCGACAAGCCCCAACTCAAATCCTTTCTCGTCAAGGATGCGACGACGGGCAACTATAAGCTGGACCACGAGAAGATCCAGGAGAAGCTCGACGAAGCGTTCAAGAAAGCGAAGCTCCACGAATGGAAGACACCGCCTTGGGGTCGCGAGTGGGCACCTGAGTTTGCAGAGGCGTTCAACAAGGCCGCCAAATTCAAATCACCCGACGATCCCAACGCAATGTGCGAGTTCTCCGGTGGCACTCAGATCCTGCGGCTGTTCGCCGGCGCCGGCGCGAGCGCCAAAGCGGAAAGCACCATCAAGTCGTTCGACGACCTGTTGCATCTGCGCGGCGAAGTCGCGGCATCGGCGAAAGCGAAGGGTGAAGTCGGCGGAGTGCTGGCTGACGGAAACATCAAAGCCACGCTTTATCTGCCGTGGAAATCCGGGCTCGAACTATGGATTCCGGCACCAACCGAGAGCCAAAGCGGCGCGATCTCGTGGAAGGGCACACCTGACACCACGCTGGGCTTCTTCAGGATCTCGCTCGCGGCAAAGGCGGAAGCTTCTTGTGGTGCGAGCCTCCTCGCGGAAGGCGGGGTCGAATTCAAACTCGGCCGCGACGGTAAGACGCAGAAGGTCAAAGGTACGCGTGCTACTCGCAACGCGGCGCAAATGCAGCAGCCCAAACTCGATGTCACAAAGGTCGAAGTCAAGGCCGACGCGGGCGGTGATCTGAAGGCCTTTGCCGGCGTCGAGGCGGAAGCCTCCGTGGAGGGAGCATTCGAATGGCGGCGCCCGCAGGAAAAGGTCAAATGGACCTCGTTCGCGTCCGTCAAGCCGGGCGTGAGCGGCCAGGCCGGCGCCGGCGCGCAGGCCGCGTTCCACATTACCTATGACGAGAAATTTCGTATTCTGATGAGGGCGGGCTTATGCGTCGGTGTCGGCTTGAAGGGCGAAGTGGAAGCCGCGGTCGACGTCGTCAACATGGCCGAGTTCGCCTGGTGGGCCAAAACCCAGATCGCCTATGCTGGCGACAAAAACCTTCAGTACTTCGCCAAGGATGCCTTCAAGACGTTCGTGGCGATGTACACGTTGGCGATTGCCAAGGGTAAGGAGATCGGCGCCTACGTCGGCAAACAGTTCGACGAAATGAGAACCGAGCTGACCGACTTTATCCGTACCCAGCCTCGGGCATTTCTCAACGCAATCAGGAACGCACACGACTCACTGCTGAATAGTCTTGCAGAGGTGAAGGGCTATATCGTTTATGCGTTAAAGTCCATCGCCGACCGATTCGACGAATGGCGGCTGGAAGCGACCGATGCGATCAGCCGTATTCTTGCCTCCGCCCAGATACGGAACGAACTGGAGAACGTCTACCAGTTCACCTCGTCGGAAATTGCGGTTAAGGGCAATGCGCAAGTTGCGCGCAATGAGATCGGACAGTTAGTCGGCACGAGCCAGCTGGCGATGGTGGAAAGCCGTATACGTGTCGACCCGGCGCCGGGTTTCGGCTTTGTCTTCAACGATTCGGCCGCATACCAGATGCAGCAAGGAACCGCGCTCGCCTGGATAGATCCAAAAACGACCGCAGGCGACGGCTCCCAGATGGCTTGAGCGGCGACATCGATTCAATAGAGAATAGAGGAGTGGTGCTGCATGGGTTATCGGTCTTGTCTGGCTCAAGAGAAATCACGGGCGCTATTGGTTGCTGGGATATCGTTGCTGTTGTCGGGCAGCGTTTTTGCACAGAAAGTCGACGTGAACGCACCCGCTGACAAAGATCGATTGATCCGCGAGATTACGACACCGTCACCGAAGAAGGACACGTGGGAACATCTCAGCACTGTGCTGAACTGGGGAACCGGTAAGCCGTACGACGACACCATGCGCATCTTGCAGGATTACTTCAAGTCGTTGCCGCCGCCTTCTAACGACGAACTCGCCAGATTCAAGGACAAGGTGCATCGCGAACTGGTCTTCGTCAAAGGCGGCCAGTTCCTGATGGGCGATTTCGGTCCGGAAAAGTCGCAGGAAAGACTGCCCTACTCCGCCAACGACGGCGCCGCGCCCGCACACAACGTGACGCTCGACAGTTACTCGATTTTCAAGCATCGCGTGACTTACGCCGACTACGACCTTTATACACGCGCCAATGGCTTGCCGCCGATCGCGATCAGCAAACACGAAGACCTGGAGTTCCGTTTTCCCGACTACCCCGTAGCGCATATCACGTGGCAACAGTCGCGCGATTTCTGTGCATGGGTCGGTAAGCTCGTGAGTCTGCCGGTCGATTTGCCGACCGAGGCGCAGTGGGAATATGCAGCACGTTCGCGCGGCGAGTTGTGGGTGATTCCGAGCGCCGCGGTGCCGGTCGTCGACGGCAAATACAACCTCGAACAGCTCGACAACATCATCGACAAAATGGAAGAAAACGGCACCAGCCCGGAGCCGCTGGTTAGCCGGCCGGTAGGCACGTATGGCGACAATCGTCTGGGCGTGTCGGACGTGTTCGGCCGCGGCAAGGAATGGACTTATGACTGGTTCGACAAGAACTACTATAGCCATGCGGCGTCGCACGATCCGCGAGGTCCAGAACGAGGCAGCCTGCGCAGCGTCCGGTATGCAACCGATAGCCGCACGCGACTCGTCATCGACCGCACAGGCTTCGCGCCCGATACCGCGAAGGCCGATCTCGGGTTTCGATGCGCGCTCAACCAGTCTTCGCCAGCAGGTCAGTGAGATGCGCACGCCCGCTCCAATCGTCCACTCATGATGAATTCAGCCGCCGCCCCGTCGCCACACAGTCGGAGCACGCTCGTCATCCTGACGCTCAGTCTCGGCGCGCTGCTTTTTTCGCTGTGCTGGCTCGTGTCTTCGCTGATCGCCACGCATCGCATGACGGTCGCCGAAGGAACCGTGGTGAGTTACGACCAAGGCGGCCGGAGCTGGCGTTCGTATCAACCCGTGATCGTCTTCACGACCGCACGCGGCGAGCGCGAACAGATTACGGGCCAGACATCGTCGACGCAGCCGGCCTACCACATCGGCCAAACGTTGCGCGTGTTCTACGACCCTGCGAACCCCGCACGCTCGGCGATCATCGACGACTTTGGGCAGCGCTGGTTTCCTGTCGGTGTAGTGATGTTGCTCAGCGTGGTGTTTTCAGCGATTGGCGCGGTGATGTTCGTAATCGAGCGCGGCAAGGTTAAACATGTCGCGCCTTCGTCGTACTCGCAGGGGAGGCGCAAACGCGGCCGACAGAATCTACTGATCTGCCTGATTCCGATTGTCATCGGCGCGGGATTTCTGCTGGGCGCTGCCGCTTCGGCGATGCGCGAACGGCAGATCATTGGAAGCTATACGCGCACGACTGGCAAAGTCGTCGAAGTCCAGGAAGCCGAGCGGCCTTATCAGCCGCGCTCGCACATGTACTCGGCGATTGTCGCGTTCAAAACCGCGTCGGGGAAAGAAGTCACCTTTGCGCAGGGGTCGTCGTCATCGCATAACGATCTCGGCAGCGGTGACGAGGTCAGTGTTCTCTACGATGCGAATTCGCCCGATCGCGCGATGATCGACAGCTTCTGGGAGCACTGGGGACTGCCTGCCATCCTCTTTGTCATCGGCATGCCGTTCTTCGCCGTTGGTATGTTCTTTGTCAGCACCGTCGACTTCAGCGGTGGGCGCCAAAGCAAACGGACCTAGCTTTGAACGTGATTCGACATTCGAGATTGATGGCAGGTGACTTATGACTTCGATCGCATGTGAAGGCGATAGCACGTCGCACGGCGGCAAGATCGTTTCCGCTTCGGCGACCATCGGCGTCGGCGACAGCGGACGGCGCGCCGCCCGGCTCGGTGACCTCGTCCATTGTCCGAAATGCGACGGCACGTTTCCGATTGTGACATCGCAGAATCCGGCGATGACCGTGGAAGGTGTGCCGCTCGCTTTTCATGGCGACAAGACCTCGTGCGGTGCGGTGTTGATCGCCGCGCAATCCGAGACCACCGGCAATGTACCTGCGTCGATGCAGGGCTCGACGGCCGCGGCGGCGGAGTCCACAGTCGCGCCGACGTTGTGTCGCGAGTGCCTTGCTCATGCCGCAGAAACGGGCGCTTCCACTGTCGTGCGCTCATGATTCCGGCGACTCTCGCTGAACGGCTGGAGCGTTTGCGTGCGGATGCGCCGGCGCTGCGTGCGTATGCGCTGGTCGACGGCCTGCAGTACGAACAGCATTTCGGCCGCAGTTTGCGGCGCCGCTGGGGCACTGTGCACTCGCTTTTCGCCGGGACAGAAGACGAGCCATTGGCGTCCGCTGGACCATGGCTTGTCGACATCGCGCAACCCGATGCCGACGTCGTGGCTTCACTCGATGAACTGGAAACGGCGCGGCCTGGTGTGCTGTGGTTATTCAGCACGCAGGATATCGAGTCGCTCGTGCGGACACTGCAACGCAAGCTCAACAGCAAACTGCCGAATGGCAAGATTGTGTTGCTCCGGTTCTGGGATCCGCGTGTTTTCGTGCCTCTCTTCAATGCGCTCGACACCGAAAGACGTCGCACTTATTTCGGCGATGTGGACGAGTGGCACGGCCTCGCGGATGGCAAACGCTTTCACGTCTCTCACCATGCTTGAACTGACCGCAGAACAATGGGCCGCTTTGTGCGCGAGCGACGAACGCAATTTTGTCGCGACGATTCGTGACGATATCGTGCGCGACGCCCCGCGCTATGCCGACGATCCGACCTTGCTCGACCGCCTGATGCGGGCGTATGGGGACGCTAAGCGCATGGGGTTTCAGCAGGACAAGGAGTTGGTGGAGTTTCTCTATATCGAAGCGGATGTGCCGGAGTTTTATCGCAAGCCGGGGATCGCGGCCTGGCTTGCGAAGCCAGGACGGCCGATCGAGGAGCGGTTTGAAGATCTGCTGGCGGTGACGCGGCGGAAGTTGATTGATCGGGATAAGGAGAAGCGCTGATGGCTGTATTGGCAATTCCGCTCATCGAAGGAGCGGGCGCGTTGCTTGCCGAAGCATTCCCCGCTTTGCTAGGCGGGACCGCTACAGCGGGAATCCTGTCGCTATCCGGCGATCAGGCGCAAGACCGGAGCAAGACCCAACCGGTCGCGCGAACCATGCCGAAAACGGATGAAGCGTGCAAGAAGTGTCCACCGGATGCGGGTAACCTCGTGACGCGGAAGTGGAATATGTCAGATACCTCGCGTACGTATCAGGCGCAGGTGACGGGCTTCGCGCCGAATACGGAGTGGAATTTCAGCGGGCTCGACTTCGATGGGTTTCGTGCTTCGTTGTGTCAGCTAGAAGAGGCCAAGGCGAATTATGATCAGTTTTTTGATCCGGAGACGGGTGAGCCGAAATTCTTCTTCAGAGTTTCCGGGGTCCGAAAAATAGTCGACCAGGCGTCTACCCAGAACGATATCGTGGTTGGCAATCCACCCGCCCAGCTTCACTGGTATTTCATGCAGCGATTGAGTTACCGGTATTTCACGCGAGCGTTCACGCTCACCGCTCCACTTATTCGAACTGAGCTGCGCCCGCTTCTGTGAACTGGAATTGACGACATCATGAATTACAGTCTGAACCTCGAATTGACTTTCCGTCTGTCCGCGCCCGAATTGCCGACGATCGAATCCGAGTATCACCGGTTGTGGCAATTTGCGAGCGCATTGCAAGTCGCGGGTTTTCCGATCGATGGCTGGTTTCCGCCAGCGGACAACGTGAAAGCGTCACTTCTCAACCGGGCTTTCGACTCCAGCGGACCGACGACAGCTGCCATAGCGATGGCAAGGGCCGAAAGGCAGGCGTATCCGCACGTACGCTCGTTTGGCGCGTGGAACGGGATCGAGGGCAATGGGGGCGCGGCTTTCACGGACCAACTGTCTGTGAATGGTTTGTGCGTCTTAAGCCTGCAGACTAAAGGTGTCATGTCTCTTGCAAAATGTGATGTCGTGGCAGATATCGTGACTGAAGCGACCCATATCTGGCCGGCGCTGAGTGTTGAAGTCGGATCGTTCCGATATTCATCGGAATACAGAGTCTTTGAAAAGCGCCCGGGCGCTGGATGGATGCTCTATTTGCCGCGCGTCCTCACCGCCGCGCAAGTTCCGGAGGCACGTGATCTTATTCCTGTGATGGACGGCAAGCGGCAGAGGGGCACCATCATTGTCAGTGTGATTGACGAGCCGTTCTCTGCGACGAACAAGGAACACGTGGCCGTCGCGAACGCTATCGAAAAGAGACTTGTCGATCAGGATCTGCTTCCGCTGTATACGGAACTTTAGCGAGGCCATTTGCGGACTTGGGAAGCTCTGTCGAATGGGCTTTCATTTGAACATTGATGTCACCTATCGCGTAGTTGATCCGCAATTGCCGACCATCGAGTCGGAATACAACCGACTTTGGCAGTTTGCGAACGTCCTGACGCAAGCCGGCTTACCCGTCGACAAATGGTATCCATCTGCGGATTCCGAAAAAGCGTCACGGTTGAACGCTGCTTTCGATGCCAAGGGATCGACCAGCGCGGCGATTACCATGGCGAAGAGTTCCGCTTCATCCAATGGCACTAGCGTCAGGTCGCTCGGGGTATGGAATGGCTTAGAGGGAGACGGTGGCGCTGCTCTTTCTGACTCGCAGGGCATTGATAGTGTGTGCTCGGTGACCTTCCAGATGAAAGACATTGTCGAATTTCAGCAGACAACACTGGTGGGGAACGTTGTATCGGAAGCGGCGCGCATTTGGTCCGTGTCGAGCGTTCAGGTCGGGCCATTCAAGCATTTTTCGCGGCAGCAAGTCTTCGAAAAACGGCCCGGCGCCGGTTGGATGCTTTAATTGCCGAGAGTTTTCACCGCGCAGCAAGTGGCCGAGGCTCGCGACCTGATTCGGGTCCTGGATGGTAAGCAGCGGATAGGCGCCCTCATCGTCAGCGTTGTCGATGAGCCTTTTTTCTCTGCTTCAAATCGGGAACATGTAAAGGTCGCCAATGCTATTGAAGAGCGATTGGTCGATCAGGATTTGCTGCCTTTATTCACTGAACTCTAAGGTCAAAGTTCAGTTGACCGACGGCATTGATGGCAGCCCGAGCTTCGTAATGACGTCCCGCCTGTCGTTGGTAGAACTGCATGCCAATGAAACCGCGTGTGAATCACTGTGGTGATTTGCTAGGGCTTTGCAACGCACTCATCTTTCGATCGATGGCTGGGCAGACATACTGCCTATTAATGTGCAGCCCCCCGGTATGCTGCCCATGCTGCGCCACGCGTTACCGGCCGACGACTGTGGCAGTTTCATCGGGCGGTCCGAGCACCGGCGACTCACCGGCGTCGTCGGCAGATGGGGCCGCGCCCCGCTTGCCCGCCGCCGTGAACCACGCAGCCCCACGCGACGGCACAGTCGCCGGATGAAATCCGCGTCCGACTCGTGAAACTGCAACAGCGTCTCGCGCACCGGAAAGTTCGCGCGATCCAGCGACCACAGGTCGAAATTGAACGCGCGCGCGAGCGCCGGACTCTTTTTCTGCCATTCGCCCAGCAACTTCTCGATCACATCGGGCACACTCAG
>Ga0256783_1000128_pt1 | contig 21257 bp, 25 predicted proteins | sample MC6MC0934MT_FD_189995 | JGI IMG/M metagenome (GOLD analysis project Ga0256783, IMG submission 189995) | Metatranscriptome of enriched soil aggregate microbial communities from Iowa State University, Ames, United States - MC6-MC0934-MT... | ecosystem: Environmental > Terrestrial > Soil >... | reverse complement strand
TGACTTCGGTGAATTCAGTCACTCTGTCCATGATTCCTTTGTGGACACAGTCACATTTGTGCCCCGGGAAAGCATGGCTTCGCCTTCATCAGCCGTCTATACGGTCGGGGTCGGACGGTTACGCACTTGCTGCGCGCCTCGCCGACTGTCTGAGTCACTGTGCCCATTCGCTGTTGTAGACAGAGTCGGTCACTCGTGTCCGGTGCAGCCGATCATTGCATCTCATGCACAAGATGGGGAGCGGTACAGATCAGATGCCTAAGCGGTACTAAAGATCCTTGAAAAAACCACTCACGACTCCTCTAAACCAGCGATGACCCGAATCGTGATCGTTGCGCGGATGCCAAACCGCGTCGACATACAACGCTTGCTTGCCGAAGGGCAGAGGTTTCATAACGAACTGCGAGCCGATCATTGGAGTGTGCATCCAGTGTCGAGGAACTTGCACAACGAGATCGCTAGCCTCGATGATCCCGAGGACACCGTTCCAACTCGGTACCTTCATCATCACACGCCTTGATACGCCCATTCGAGCAAGTCGATTGTCGGTCGCATTGCCAAGGCTTGTGATCTTGATATGCGGTAACTTCAGATAACTGTCGAGAGAAAGCTTTCCTCGACTCGCAGGGTGGTCCCGGCGCATCAAAACCACCGCCGTGTCCTCCAGCAGGCGCTGCGTCTGAACCGGTCGGGTGAAGGCTGCATCACCCTCTACGCTGAGATGTAATTCGAGCCCCTCATAAGCGACTACGTCGGCGGCACGTCGATCGCCGAGATGCGCCACAGTGAGGCTGACATTAGGCGCGTGAGTTCGCAGATAGGCACTAAGTCGCAACAGGACGAAGGCGCTCACATATTCGGATACAGCAAGATGAAAGTTTCGATGTGTCGACGCTGGGTCGAAAGACCTAGGCATCTCGAGTGCCTGTGCAATTTTATCCAGTGATTCGCTGAAACTGCCCGCGAGCTTGACTGCGTGCGGCGTGGGTTCCATGCCGTCACGGCTACGGATGAGCAGCTCGTCACCCAACGTAACCCTTAGACGCTGCAGCGCATGGCTGACCGCTGACGGCGTTAGGCCGACGCGGCCAGCAGCCCGCGATATGCTACGTTCCTCTACTAAAGCCTCGAAAACGACGAGAAGGTTCAAGTCCACGCCGCGCAGATTCTTCGCCATTGTGAATCTCATGCATGTTGCAGTTGCCACATATTACATTGACGTCGATCCCGTGCATATTGAAACTATCCCTACTCGGAGACGCATAGAACATGGAGGTCGTTTCAGATGAAGCTTTGGCAAGACTTTGATGATGCCGCAACGCTGAAAGCGTATCGCGAATTTACGCAACGACACGTCCTGCCTGTCGCAGCAGAGCTGGATCGCGACGATGTGTATCCGGTGGACGTAGTCGCAGCGGCTGCTGACCAGGGATACAACTCGTTGATCGTTCCCGAGAGATACGGCGGCCAAGGCGCCAACTTTCGCCGTGTCGTGTCGTTTTTTGAAGAAATCGGCACTGGCAGCGCGTCTGTTGCGATTTCGCTCAACTCAAACTTCCAAGCACAAAACATCATCCTTCGCGCAGCGTCTGAGAGCTTGCAACGACGTTATCTTCCGCGCTTCGCGCGGGGACTGACCTCCGCGTACGCACTCACAGAGAGCAACCACGGGAGCGACATCCGGTCCCTCGACACCACTGCCGTGCGCGATGGAGATGGATGGGTGGTAACAGGCCAGAAGTCATTTATCACATCAGGCGCCGGTGCGGAACTGTTCATCATTCTCGCGCAGACAGGGGAGGGCACATCAGTTTTCGCCGTGCCCAGGGAAACGATCGGCGTTAGCACTTACGCGAGCGACCGGAGCGAGACGTTTGGCCTACGCAATGGTCCGCACGTCGAACTGGTGTTAAAAGACGTCCGAATACCCGAGGATCACCTTATCGGTGATGAGAATGCGGGAATGAAAACGGTCTTGCGCAACCTAAACTATTCGAGAACGCTCAACGCTGCCATCTCGATTGGAATTGCGCGCACGGCCTTTGAGGAATCTTTCGACTACGTGAGGTCGCGTAAGGCGTTCGGCCAAGTCGTTTTCGATTTCCAAGGCATGCAGTGGTACTTCGCGGAAATGTTGACCGATATTGATGCCGCACGTCTGCTGCTGCACAAGGCGGCAACAGCACTCGATGAAGGTTGCGATGTTGAACGCCATTCAAGCGAAGCAAAGCTTTTCTGCTGTGCGGTCGCCAATCGCGTCACGTCGCGAGCGATTCAGGTTTGTGGTGCTTACGGAACGATGGTGAATTCACCATTCAATCGGTACTGGCGTGATGCCAAAACGTTCGAGATAGGCGGCGGTTCTGTCGAGATTCTGAAAAACACTATCGGACGATTTCTAAAAAAGCAACAGTAGAACGAAGGTTTCCGCTGTCATAGGAACACCTCGCAGATTCGCTCCGCGTGTTTCCAATCGATGGGGCAGCACGACGCTCATTCAGTATCGATGTGTCGCTTTTCTCAACTTTCTTCTTTCGAAGTGAAATTGGCTTCCGTTATGAACGCATACTTGAAGAGACTTTATTGTGTTTAACCGTCAAATTTTTAATCTTGCGCAGTTGATCGAATCCGCCGCATCGCGATCCCCGAATGCACAATTCGGAGTTGATCAGTGCTATCGTCCGCTCGCTGAAGCGCTGGAGGTCGCGAAAAAGCTTGCCGTTCGGTACGGCAGCTTGGGTCTCAATCGCGGAGACTGCATCGCATTCATTGGGCCTACGACCGAGCATTATCTGATCTGCTGGCTGGGGGCGCAAATGCGTGGTCTTCAGACTGCTTTGATTAATCCGTATTATCCGGAAGAGTTAATCCGCGAAATGCTCGCAGACCTGAGACCGAGGGCGGCATTGACTTTCGATGCATCTACCCTTACGGAGGAGGCAGATTGGCTCCGACTGGACGGGTCGCGCGCATGGCAGGGAGAGATCGGATGCACGAGCGGAGAAAGAAGAACCGTTGCGAGCGAGGCACTGTCGGGTACCGACTGCGATGAGGCCGAGATCGCATGCTTCATGCACACTTCAGGCACGTCGGGTCGACCGAAATTTTGCGCGCTAAGCCATGCATACTTTCTAAGACTTGGGCGCTTCATCGCAGACTCGCTTGGCTACGTTAAAGGGGACGTGGTCTATGCGCCCATGCCGATGTTTCACATTAATCCGTTGGGCTACGGTGTCGTTGCGGCACTGACGGCAAACGCTGGGGTCGTCGGCGCGCAGCGTTTCAAGGCAGAGGAGTTCTGGGATACCGTCAAGCGGATCAATGCGACCGCCGTCATATTGCATGCCACTCCAACAAAATTACTATTGCGAAATGCGACGAAGGAACAAAGCGCCGGGCACCAAGTCCGCGTTGCTTACTTCGCCGGTCCCGATTTCTTGGATAAATTCGACGTACCGTTAGGCATGTCGGCATATGGATCAACGGAAGCCGGTGGGCTCTGTCATCTCTGGCTTAACCGCGTCGGCGACGATCCGCTGGCTGAAGAGGGAGCGCTTCATTATGCAGGGCGAGCACGGTTCGATGTCGAGGCAAAGATTTCTGACGCGGGGGAAATTCTCGTACGCGGAAGCTCGTCGAACACGTTGTTTTCGGGGTATCTGCGCAACGGCAGCCTTGATCCCTCGGTCGACGAAGATGGATGGTTCCATACTGGCGATCGAGGACGGCTCGATGTACACGGGAATCTCGTATTCATTGAGCGTGCGAGCGAATCGATCAGAGTAAATGGAGAGTACGTGCCAATAGAATACGTCGAGAAGCGACTTGAAACGGCGTTGGGTAACACTGAGTTTGCGATCGGCGCAAGGCCTGATCCGATCAGTGGGCAGCGTGTTGTCCTCTTCGTGGCCGAGTCGGAGTTCGACACTGATCGCTTGTGCACTGAGATCGCAGCACTGCCGAAGTTAATGCAACCCGTACAGATCAGAGTGATACGCGCTCTGCCCCGCGACACAGGGGTCAATAAGGTACAGCGTCGTCGACTGGATGACGAAGTGGTCCTCCGCGAGATCGACCTGTCTGCCTAAAAAGGCGTTCCTACACTGCTATCGCACTTATGGATTTCTCTTTGACCTGTCACGTCGCCGATCACATCGGAACGCTCACCTTCCAGCGCGAGCCCCACAATTTTTTAAGCGTAGAATTGCTTGGCGAAATTGCTAAGCACCTAGAGATATTGGACAAGGATGACTCGTGCCGAGTTGTAGTGTTGCGCTCCGCTGGCCGCGTCTTCTGCGCCGGCGCCGACTTCAGTGGTATTGCCAACGGAGGGCATATCGACTCATCTGCCATCTACGCTGCTGCTGTGCGGATGTTCGCAACTTCAAAGCCCATCGTTGCGCCTATCCAAGGCGCTGCTATCGGTGCCGGACTCGGGCTCGCGTTAGTTGCCGACTTTCGTATCGGATGTCCGGCTTCGAGATTTAGCGCCAACTTCAATCGAATCGGGATTCATCCAGGATTTGGCCTAAGTCACACGCTTCCTCGCTTGATCGGCGGCCAGCGCGCGGCAAGGATGTTTTTCACCGGTGAAAGGATTGATGGGCGCGGGGCGTTAGACATCGGGATTATCGATGAACTGGTGCCTGAGGATGAGACAAACGAAACGGCGCAGGCTCTTGCGGCAACGATCGCCCAGTCTTCGCCGCATGCGGTGCAGGCCACGCGCCGCACTCTGCGGCTGGGTCTGGGCGATGCAGTGAGCGCGGCGGTCGACAGAGAGTTGCGTGTCCAACTTCCTCAATTCCGCTCCACCGACTTTCTTGAGGGCGTTCGGGCGATGACCGAGCGTCGCGCACCTGTGTTCACCGGAAGCTAAACAGAGAGCATTGTGATGCGTGACTTATGAACGTCGCGGTGACCTCGCGGTCACGTTGATCGCCAATTTTTCGGTTGAGCTGTTATCCGAGGGTATCGCCGGAGTATTAATGGCGAGTCGCAACCGCTGGAGTCGCCCGCATGTCGCCCATCGACGAATCATGAGCCCCAGAGAACTGGCGTCGTAGGCGAGTGGTAGTTGAGGGCGACGGGATTGTGACGGTGTTGTCGGCCGATACAGATACAGAGGGTATGAGCATCGTCCGAAACGAGATTTCGGCTGTCGGCTTACCAGTGACAGTTCCAAGGCAGACAATAACCCTTGATCGGGGTCATATGGTGATTGCAACGACGGCTCAGCGAATTGGCACCGATGGTAAGCACGTCATGCGGATCGCAGATCTAGACGTCAACTTTGTGGTGCAAGCGATGCGTTTGGACCAAGCCGCAAGAGGGGCGCGATCCGCAAGCTGAGTCCGGTTGTGTGCACAGCAAAGTTCGTTTCCGAGCGCTATGAGATTAGTTGTGCCCCATGCTATTGCTTACGTGTTCTGGAATCACAGCGCCGCATCGTGCAAGCGCAGGAAGTAGACTGGTTCGTCGAAAAGATTGTTTGTTCGTTACGACAATCATTGGGGTTGTTATGGAGCGACGCGACGCAGTCGATAAAGAAATCGACTTGCCTCCTGATGAAGGCATCCTAGATTCAACGCACGGAAAATTGACCGAGAAGACTAAGCAGTAGTGTCGGATGCGACGCCCTGAGAAACTGGATGAGGTTGTGGAAGTGTACGCGTTTGTCGCCAGCGATGATGCCGGCTTTATTGATAGCGCTGCTTCGGAGGAATCGGGTGGCTAGACATGTAGGTTCAGAGGTAACGCCCATAAAGGACTAGTGTACGAAACCAGCACCAATAAGGCGAAACTAGGCGGAAGAAAAATTGACGTCCTGCGAAATGAACCGGGCGTCAACGTGCATTTGAGCTTTTCGAACTTAAACAGGTCTGCACCCTGACAACGACTCGCCGTGATTGGTAGGGCGATTCATCACCGAATACTTGGAGACATCGGTTCTGTCATGAACATTTTTCGCTCACTTACACCTGTTGAAAGGCGGACATTCTATGCTGCGTTTGGTGGGTGGTCCCTCGATGCCCTCGATTACATGGTATACACGTTCGTTATTGCGACCTTGATCAGTGTCTGGGGCATTACCAAACAGGAGGCCGGATTTCTTGGCACAGTGGCGCTTCTCTGCTCAGCTGTCGGCGGCTGGATAGCTGGCATTCTTGCGGACCGTCATGGTCGTGTCCGCGTGCTCCAGATCACTGTGATTTGGTTCGGCATCGCGACGTTGCTGATCGGTTTCGCTCAAAATTATAACCAAATGCTTGTGCTTCGAGCTTTTCAGGGCATCGGCTTCGGGGGCGAGTGGGCAGTCGGCTCGGTCCTGATGGGCGAAGTCGTGTGTGCGCCGCATCGCGGCCGGCTCGTCGGTTATGTGCAGAGCGGCTGGGCAATTGGCTGGGCAATTGCCGCACTACTGTACTCTGCGCTCTTTTCGTTCCTCCCGGAAGCGATTGCTTGGCGCGTGCTTTTCTGCGTGAGTGCCGTTCCCGCATTCGGAATTATTTTGCTGCGCAGGAATGTTCCTGAACCGGAGGTGTTTCTGAAGGCTAGAAAATCGGGCAAAACATCAAGCGAGAGTTCGCTCTGGGCGATCTTTTTGAGACCGCTACTGCCGCGGACTATCCTCGCTTCGCTGTTGTGCGCGGGTATGCTCGGGGGCAGCTATGCTGTCACAACATGGCTTCCGACATATCTGAAGGTCGAACGCGGTCTCACGGTCCTAGCAACTGGATCGTACCTATTCGTCATCGTGATGGGCTCGTTTTTCGGGTTCCTGATGGGGGCATGGCTTTCTGACAAGCTGGGTCGGAAACTCGCAATCACCCTATTCACACTGCTCGCGTTTGGTAGTCTCTATTTCTACATACACGTGCGATTGAGCTACGTGCAAACGTTGATCCTTGGGCTTCCCTTGGGCTTCTGTTCGGTGGGTTCATTTGGCGGTATCGGTGCTTACCTCACCGAACTCTTTCCATCGAGTTGTCGGGCGAACGGTCAAGGATTCTCGTACAACTTCGGTCGTGGTATCGGTGCACTGTTTCCTGCGTTGGTCGGCCTCCTCAGCAACAAGTGGAGCCTGGGCTCAGCGATCGTCATCTTCTCCGGCGGTGCCTACATCGTCGCGATCGCTGTCATCTTCTTTCTTCCAGAGACGCGTGGCATAAGCATCGAAGCAGTGGATGCCGAATGGACGAGGAAACTCGCCAAGAGCGGATTGAGTCATGTCGGCGCGAATGAGCAGGAACAAACGAGCTAATTAACTACGAATGCTGTTGGCGCCTTCCAATCCAATATGATGTCAACTCTCGCGTCCTGACCGCACCCTTATTCGGCAGTGCGTGCGCCACCGTGATGTCGCGAACGTTCGCTGGCGTGCACTTCACTGCGTGCACCAGCCCCAATTCCGCATCGGCTCCGATATGTGCCATCTGCCGAAGTACCAGCTGCCGCCCTTTGCATAGCGACGTGTCGACCGCCGAGCCCACCTTGAGCATCAGGCCCTTCGACTGCAGGATCTCATGGAGGGTCGCCAACATGCGGCCCGACAGTTCATGCGCCTCAAACAGTCGCCGGAGCCGAGGTATCGTGCTCGCGTCGGGCAGTCGCGGCACGCCGCTGCCTAGCAGCGCGAACTCCCGGTACAGCGGAATGTCGCGCAGCGCTTCCTCCATCGCCGGGTCCTAGGACTGAACCACTGCTGCACGAACTGGATGCGCAGTATCGTCGCAACCGGGAACGGCGGGCGGCCAATCTTGCCTTTAGGGTAGTGCGGTTCGATAAGCGCAATCAGTTTCTGCCAGGCACAACCCGTGTCATCGCGTCATTCCTTGAATTCCCCTGCTGTGAGGATAGAGCACGCTCTCGTCAAGGACACGACTTTTGCAGAAATTCCTAAGGCAAAGCAACTTTCTGAAGCTCGGTGCTCAGGTTTGTGCTGCGTATGGCGCATACTGCTCGATACCCTAGCCGCTGGCTATTGCGTCAAAGAAAAGCCGGATATAGGATAAGAGGCAGCCTCACAGTTGTTCATGAGCCTAGCGGTACGAATTCTGCACGTAGCCCACCGCAAAGGAATCGCATGAGAGCGGTCCTGAAGGCGTCTGTATTCGAAGCATCAACGGCACCACCCGAAAGCTTGACCAAGCGATTTTTCTTCTGTCGATCGGTCATAGCCATGACGACGGCACCCGTCATGAAGGTGTAGCGCCAAAAGAATTCAACTTCGGGTACATCCGGGCATGCTGCCGCCAGTGCAGCGATATATTTTTTGGCCATTGGGTCAAAGTGTTTCCGCATCAACTGCGAGGTCAAGTCGGTCGGAGATGCCCGGTGCTGCAGAATAAGGCGTGCCAACAACAGTCCTTCGTCAAAGTCATCTGTACCTACGTATGGACGGATGAAACTTTCGACCACGTCTTCCAAGCGAGGCGAGCGCCGTTCTTCCGTAGCCTTGCGAAGCAACGCATCAAGGTCATCCAGGCGGCGATGATTTACGCGTTTGGACAATTCCTCGAAGACTACTTTAGCGAGCCCCTCTTTGCTGCCAAAATGGTAGTTAACGGCAGAAAGATTAACGTCGGCGTGCGCCGTAAGATCTCGGACAGACACGTTGTCTATGCCGTCACGGGAAAAAAGAAGCAATGCGGACTCGACAATGCGCATCCGAACAGCGCCGTCAGTGGTAGACGATATTCTTGTCATACCAGTCTAAAACTCCTAAAACGATTACGTTGGCTGGCTCTAAGCAAATGCTAGAAGGATCGTATGAGGTTGGGCCGCAAATGGCAAGCTCCTGCGCTGTGCGTCGGTGAACGAGGTAAAATCGGTCAGGCTACTGTACCAGCGGACATCGCCGGACAGCCATAAAGATCCGACGGATTCTCGACCAAGATTCGATGACGTATCTTGTCGTCGTCGACATGTCCCGCGAAAGCGTCGAGAAGCTGGCCCACTTGAGGCATGTGTTGGCCCGGCGCGATCGCGACATGAGGCCAGTCGGACGCCCATATTGATCGCTTGGGAGCTACGGAAATGATGTCCTTCACAAACGGACCGATGTCCTGATAGGGCGCAGCCGCGGTCGCTGACAATCGGTAGGCGCCGGAGATCTTGATCCAGACGTTGGGCGCCTGCAGCAGATCCAGCACGGCTCGGAAAGCAGGATTGGACGTTCCATCGACGGCCGCGCAGAACCCCATGTGGTCGATAACCAGAGGAATTTCAAGTGTTTTCAGAACAGGTGCCAGCTCATGTAGGCGCGTGCCGTGAAGTCCTAGGTCCATATGCCAGCCGAGCGTCGCGCATCGCGAGGCCAGCCTCTGCAAATGGTCGGCCCCCGGGCTGCCGGAAAATAGTTCATTGATTCGGATGCCACGCACACCGGCGTCATGCAGCTCAACTAGATCCTCTTCACTTTCCAGGCCGGATATAGACGCGACGCCGCGCAGCCGATCTGGATACCGCCGAAGGGCGTCAAGTAGCAAGCGATTGTCGGTACCATGTACGCTGATCGGGACGAGCACGCCATAGGTCAGGCCAACCGCATCGAGCATTTCGATGTATTCCTCGAGTGTTGCAGGTGGCGGTGTGTAGCTGCGATTCGCCACAAATGGGTATTGGGCGGTGCCGTCGATGATGTGCGCGTGGGTACACCAAGCACCCGCAGGTAGCTTGACGCGCTGAGGGGCGGTCGGCGGGTACGGGGCCAAGCAGTCGACTGCTGGCTGTAGGGTGTTAGCGGTCATGCGTCGATTCCTCGGACGGCGTTGTTGGGGATTTAATGGCGATAGATAGGGGGTGCAAAATCCCTCTATCGACGTATCGGAGCTTGTTGCGCTGCATTTCCTCGGTATCGGCACAAGCAATGTGGTCGATAAATTTGAACGTAGCGTTGTAGCGGTCCTCAATTGAGGGAGATCTCCCTAGTCAACATTCGGGTCAGTGAGGACGAATGCAACACGCGCAGGCTTGCCTGAGCGGTTCGCCCATGCGTGCACCGTGCCTCGTTGTATCAGAACGTCGCCAGCGTTCATTACAGTCTCGCCACGTTCGAGAACGGCAACGAGTTGTCCGGAAAGCAGAATGGCGTAGTCGATTGTGGGGGTGGAGTGCATACCTGGGTGTGTGTTCGGGTTATGTGCTTGACCTGCGTCCGTGAATACGGATTTGAAGGTTGCCTCGATTGCAGCCGCCAGTTCAACTTCGTCGCTCGGCTCTGGAGGAACGTCGATAATACGCAGCAACGTTCCGCCTTTTGGCGGGAGAATTCCAGAATGCGCTTCGATTGAGTCGGTCGCATCACAGGTTGATCTTGGCGTCGTGCACCATACATTCGAAACACGGTACCCCGGTCGTTCGACTACAGTCTTCACCGCGCGACAGGCAGCGTCTTCGGCAATTACCGATCTTCCGTTCGCGTCGACGCCAGTGAGAATGCGTCGGACTGGGAGGGTCAAGTTATTCATTTTCGAGGAGTTTTCAGAGTGGCAGAACGCGCTGCCAGATAGTTGAGAGATTTGAATTAGTACGGAATCGCTGGCAGAATCTGGCCGCGCACCTCACCAAAGCCGATTCGAGCAAAGCCATCGCGCTCGCAATGGGCGCTCAGTATGACTTCATCGCCGTCTTCCAGCCACATGCGTCGCTCGCCAGTGTGTAGGTGCAGTGGTTCCTTGCCACACTGGTTTAATTCTAGGAGGCATCCGAATTCGTCAGGGGTCGGTCCGGAGACTGTTCCGCTCCCGAACAAATCTCCGGGTTCAATCGAGCAACCGTTGGAGGTGTGGTGTGCGACCATCTGCGCCACGGTCCAGTAGTGGCGGCGAAAGAGCGGTTTCGACAAAACCCCAGCTTGCTGTCTGTTCGAGCGCATCGTCAAGGACGAAAGGCGCACCGACATCTTGAGATCGAAGCCACCGTAACGCTGGTTCATTCCGCTTACAAGATAAGGGAGTGCCGGTGGTGCCGCGGCTGTCCGAGTGGGCGCGGGTGACCGATAAGGGGCTAATGCGCTGATGGTGACAATCCACGGAGAGACAGACGTGAGAAAATTCTTCGACAGGAATGGTCCAAGAGGCTGCGATTCCCACATCTGGATATCACGAGCGCTCCAATCGTTGAGGAGTCCCAAACCGAACACATGGGCTTCTGCTTCCGCTAGCTTGATCGGGACGCCTTGCTCGTTACCGCAGCCAATCCATGCGGCCACCTCGCACTCGAAGTCCATCTTCTGAGATTGACCGAATACCACTGGCCCACCTTCTGATTCTTGCCATTGACCGTGCGGCCTGCGCAGCGGATGGCCGCATACTTGAACGGTGGATGCGCGGCTGTGATACGCCACCGGTATGTGTTCGAAGTTGGGCGGCAGTGGATTGTCCGGGCGCCGCATCCGGCCGGCATTCCGCGCGTGGTCGATCGATGCAAAAAAGTCGGTGAAATTCGATGGTCGAACGGGCAAGAGCATGCGCACGTTGCCCCGATGCTCAAGGCATTCGAGTGTACGAATTCGGGTAGGCGCGCCGGCTTCCAGAAGACGAAATAGATCTCGCCTCAACTCATCCATGATGGAGCGTGGAAGCCCCATGATTTCGCGCAGATCCGACAGCTGACAAGAATTTAACGCATCGGACACCGGGCTGCTCAGGGAGCCCTTGGTCGCGAGCTGTTGGAGATCGACCACGGCATCGCCAATAGCCACACCAACGCGGGAAGCGCCAAGACGCGGGGACGCGAACCGTCCGAAAGGAAGATTTTGAATCGGGAAATCACAAAGGGGTCCGCTACGCGGCACCCAGCTGGTTGCCCTCGGATCGTGCGTTTCATTGATGCTATTCAACTGCTGCCTCCGTAAAAAATCCTTGCCTGCCACTCAGCTACGTTGCGGTGATCCGCTATAGGGTCTCTTACGTCCCCCTAGGGGACGGTCCATGCGACTGTTCTGAGATGAGCTTCGCGAGAATGCGGCGTGCAAGGATTCCACCGCGGTCCGATTCGATGATGGCAGGATTCAGCGCGTTGAAGTCTTGGCCTTCCATAAGTCGATAACACTCTTCGATCATAGGAGTGTCCTCGTTGGCGAACGTCTGGTAGCTCAATGCCTTCATGGCTTCCGTCTTGCGCTCGTCGTGAATGGCCCCCGTCCTCGATACGGCGTAGAAGTAGTGCGTGGTGTGCTCTGTCTCCGGAACAATGATGTGTGCACCTGGAATCAGGAGTGCGTCGGCATCGGGATTTTCGATCGAACGCTTTGGCGTTCCTTCAGGGACAACGCTGAGGTCGAGAAGCATCAAGGAAGGCGGGTACCAGCTCAGATACGAATAGATATCGCCGACTGGATCTTTAAAAAGATCCAGAAATTGCGGAGTCGGGGGAACTTCAGGAAGAAATCTCTCCGATCGAATTATGTTGCCCTCCGTCCGAACCTTGTACTCTACTTTTATCGCCAAGTGCGCTGGAAGCCCGACAGTCGTCGGGTGAATGTAGGCAGAGTGTGTGAGGTCGAGGAGGTTGTCGTTTAGTAGCTGGTAATTCGCCTTGAGTTTGAAATATCCCTTGGCCACGGCATAACGTGGATCCTCTATGAAGCCATATGGCGGCAGCAACGTCGGATCAGGGTCTTTGGAATCCTTAAACCACAACCACACTGCGCCGTGCTTTTCCAGCACTGGATAGCTTTTGACCCTAGCATTCGAAGGCACAATCTTCTTACCGTGCGGGTTCGCTGCACACATGCCCGTACAGTCAAATTCGAGACCGTGATAGGGGCACCGCAAGAGGTCGTTGATGACCTTGCCTTTCGATAGAGGTGCAAAACGGTGAGGGCAACGATTTCCAAGCGCCACGACTTCGCCGCGGCTGTCGCGATAGAGCGCAAGCTCCTCGCCGCAGATGACGATCTCTGAGGGCTGGTTGGTTACAGAGTCCGACCAGCCTGCGCAATACCAGCAGTCCTTCAGAAAAGCCATGTCTCCCTCTCCTGTGTGTGCGATAGACTTGCGGGCGCCTGTCCTTCGACGGGCTACTACAGACACTCTAGCAGCTATTTTTATGCGTGCAAACTTATGTTTCAAACAGCCATAGAATCGATAATACGTCTATTTTATAGGGTAAACACATGTTTGAATCATATCTTGACATCGAATAGCATGTCGGCATGATGGGTCGGATCCTGATATCAAATCGACCGAACATGAGCGATAGAAAACGATTAGGGAGGAGGCTGTGAAGCGTGATTCGAGTCCGGTGGAACGATCGTCTTTCAGATCTGTGCAGGCGGCTTTATCGAGCGCGTTGGGAGGTTGCATGGAGTGGTACGACTACTACATCTATGGCACAGCAACTGCGCTGGTCTTCAATGACGTGTTCTTTCCACATTACGAGCCGCTTGTGGCGTCGTTACTCGCGTTTGGCACTTTCAGTGCGGGAGCGGTTATGCGTCCGTTGGGCGGCGTCATCTGCGGGCACTACGGCGATAAAGTCGGTCGCAAGGCAATTTTGGCCTGGACTCTGGTAGCGATGGGGGGGTGTACGTTCCTCACTGGCTTGGTGCCAAGTTACTCCGCAATAGGCCTTGCTGCACCGATATGCCTGATTGTTCTTCGCTCAGTCCAAGGCCTTGCATTTGGCGGGGAGTGGGCCGGTGCTGCGCTGATGACTGTCGAGCACGCACCAGCGAAGCGGGCAGGATTGTTCGGGGGGATTGCGCAGATGGGCTCGCCGGTCGGTTTGTTCTTGTCGACAGGAACTTTTGCTCTATTGACCCTTCTACCAAAGACATCATTTCTGAGTTGGGGCTGGCGAGTACCTTTTCTTGCCAGTGGCAGCTTGGTGGCAATAGGGCTGTATGTGCGGATGAAAGTTACCGAGTCACCGACATTCTCGAAAATCTTCGAGCGCGGGGAGATTGTTTCGATTCCTGCAGCGGAAGTTTTGCGAAAGAACGCTCGCAACCTGCTTATCGGTTGTAGCGTAGTTCTGAGCACGACAGTGGCGTTCTACGTTCAGTCGATCTTCGTCGTGTCATATGCCACGCAGACAGCTGGATTTGCGCGTCAAGTCGTGTTGAACAGCCTCCTTTTTGCAGCAGCTTCGGAACTGGTTCTGATCCCTGTCTTTGCTGCACTAGCAGATCGATTAGGTACCCGACCGGTCGCCTTGTTCGGAGCCATGTGGATAGGCTGTTTCAGTTTCCCCTTCTTTCGTTTGGTCGATTGTGGCTCGACCACCTGCCTGACATTGGCAACTAACCTAGGTATGGTTGGAGTCAGTGCATTGTTCGCGGTTTTGCCTTCCTACCTTTCAGATCTATTTCCCGAAAAATTACGCTACACAGGTATTTCATTGTCCTATGGGATCGCATCTGGTCTCATCGGTGGACTTACACCGGTCATTTCCAGCTCGCTCTATATCTGGGCGCAGTCGTCTTGGCCAATCTCGGTCTTTGTTTTGCTGAGCAGCGTGATTAGCTGTTTTGCGGTCTTAGGCACTTCAAGGTCATTCCGAGATAGAGGCGAGAAGAATACCGCAGCATCGAACAAGTCAAATGGGTCTGTAATTGAGTAACATGGGCAAAAGAGTTTCGGATGAGGAAGTGCTTGCCCATTTGGAGGAGACAATGTCTAACATAACATTTATGCGATGGAGGGTAGGCGGTGTGACGGTCACCCGCATCGTCGAAATGCATGACACGCCGCTCGATGTGGCGTGGATCTTCCCAGAGGCCACGATTGAGATGGTGGAAAAACATCGGGAATGGATTGCTCCCGAGTACGTGGATGACCAAGGACGGATTCTCTTCGCACGGCAAGGTTTCATCGTGGATACCGGGACCCGACGAGTAATGGTCGACACCTGTGTCGGCAACAATCGAAAGAGATTCCACGCGATCTTTTCCGACCTCAATACACCGTTCCTTGAGCATTTGACTGCGGCCGGATATCCACCAGAGACCATCGATACGGTACTCTGTACTCACCTTCATGTTGATCATTGCGGGTGGAATACGCGGTTGGAGGAAGGGAGATGGGTCCCCACATTCCCGAATGCCCGTTATCTTCTTGCGCGAATGGAATTCGAATATTGGCAGAATGAGGATAAAGATGTGGCGAACGCAGGTGTCTACGACGATGCCGTGAGACCTGTATTGGAGGCGGGCTTGATCGATTTGGTTGACACATCCCACCGGGTATGCGAAGAGATTTGGCTTGAACCGAGTCCCGGGCATACTCCTGGGCATTGCTCGGTGCGAATTTCGTCGATGGAACAGGACGCCGTAATCACGGGTGACATGATTCATCATCCTCTCCAGATGGGCGAGCCTGACCTTTGTAGTGGCTTCTGTTACGACAACGCCCAAGCCAAGGTGACGCGGCGACGCTTCCTGGAAAGATACTGCGATGGACGCACCGTCGTATTAGGGTCACATTTCCCTGGGCCTGTTGGTGGCCTAATTCGAAAGCTCGAACCTGCAGAATGGTGGTTCGAGGCGTTTAAGCCTCAATAGGTGAAGTTGTGTGCCTGCGGCCCCGGGGACGCTTAATCGATCCGCCGTGCGCTAAAGGCCGATTGGCCAGCTGTGTTAGTCAACCTCAAGGGCGGGTGATGCTACCCGTCGCTGCTCAAGCGAACTTTAACTGGAGGACCAATGGCTTTGCTCGTTGTAACGACCCGTGATGGTGAGGTTCACCGTCTCAACCCCACACTTGGCCAATCGGTTATGCAGGCGATCCGTGATGGCGGCATCGATGAGATCAGAGCACTATGTGGCGGAGCTTGTGCATGCGCAACGTGCCACGTTTACGTTGATGCGGCGTTTGCGGATAGGCTGGGCGCGCCTGCACCTGATGAGATTGATTTATTAGATAGCTCGTCGTACCGAACAAAAGCATCGCGCTTAGCCTGTCAGCTCGCCCTGTCAAACGAACTTGATGGACTTGCAGTGGCCATCGCGCCCGAAGAGTAAATGTATTTTTTCATAGACACGGAACGCAAGGTTATCCATGCAGTGTAAGGTTGACGTACTCATTGTGGGTTCCGGTCACGCCGGAGCGGGGGTGGCACTGGCGCTGCGACGGAGGAAGTTCGTTGGCACGGTAGCGATTGTGTCGGAGGATCCGAGTCCACCGTACGACCGCCCCGCGTTGTCAAAGGATTATCTTGCAGGCAAGAGATCCCTTCAGCAGATCATGGTTCGCCCACTCAGCGGTTGGGCCGACAATCGTATATCTCTCTTCTTAGGTGAGAGCGTCGTTCGAGTGGATCCGTGGCGTCGAATCGTGGCCACGAGCGATAAGAGAGAGATCAGCTATGAAACCTTGGTCTGGGCAACTGGAGGAAGAGCGCGAACGCTAACGTGTCCAGGCTCTACGCTGCAAGGCATTGCGACGATCAGATCTCTCGCCGACGTGGAGTTTCTGCGTGGCTGCATCGATCGCGTTAAAGATGTTGTAGTGGTTGGAGGGGGGTATATCGGTTTGGAGGCTGCGGCCGTCTTTTCGACGCTCGGAAAGGTCGTGACGGTGCTGGAATCCGGCAACCGGGTATTGGCGAGGGTGTGTGGGGTGACGCTTTCTCGATTCTACGAGGAGGAGCACCGAGCGCGTGGGGTTGATATAAGACTCTCCTCTAGCGTCGAAGCGTTCGAGGGTGGTAACGGATGGGTGTCAGGGGTGCGTGTATCGTCCCCTGAAGGTTTCGTTGCTATTCCAGCAGACATTGTCATCGTTGGCATTGGAATAGAACCGAGCGTGTCGCCATTGTTAGAAGCAGGAGCCAAAGGGACGAATGGGGTTGCAGTGGACGCGCTATGTAGGACGTCGCTGCCAAACGTCTATGGCGTCGGCGATTGCGCCGAACACGCAAATTTCTTTGCGGAGGGGCAGGCAATCCGCCTTGAGTCGGTGCAAAACGCCACGGATATGGCGGATACAGTTGCAAAGGCAATTTCAGCCGATCCTGCGCCTTATTGTGCGATGCCATGGTTTTGGTCGAACCAATACGATATTCGGCTGCAAACTGTCGGGCTTTCCAGAGGCTTTGAAGAGGAGATCATCCGCGGGGATCCGAGGGAGGGGAGATTTTCGGTCATATACCGCAGAAATCAGCGTGTCATCGCTCTGGATTGCGTAAACGCTGCCCGCGATTTCGTGTGCGGAAAAGAGTTGATTCTCTCGAATGGCGTATTCTCGCCTGCGGCTCTTGCCGATAGAGCTGTATCCCTGAGAGAAGTAATGAATAACACATAGTGTGGATGCAGATATCGACCGTCAATAGGTTGTGTATGTGATTCATCCGGATCGCGTCCGGGCGACTGGAGTCGGTAAACGCCCGATCTTCCTGGACCCGAGCCGGACAAACACCCATTAGAATCCCCTGACATCTGCGCGTAGGCGGGAAATGGTTCGGCAGGTTGCCCGCTCCGGTCCGAACGCGCTGCGCGGAGGGTAGATTGAGGCATGACCAATACCAATTGGGCACAAACGATTCGCTCGCCACGTGGCTGTAAGTGCATCAGCGGTAGCTGAAGCCGCGTTGTGGCCTACTTGCTCTCTACTATCAATGGCTCCGGGAACTGCACTGCTGAAGGCGGAATTGGGCAGCAGGGCTTGATGCGGCACCGGATCGCTCACAAACAAGGGGCAGAAAGTGGAGAAGGTGGAATTGCCGCCGCTCGCCTGTGATGCTTTCACGCGGTATCTGCTCCGGCAGTCGCCAAACCGCGAGCCTGCCGCAGCGCGTGACGGGCTTGATGCGGTCGGTATCAAGCCCCAGGCCGCCGATCAAGAGTAGCGGACCTCCAGTGCGTACGGCTGGGCGGTGAACCCCGTCGTTAAAATACCGGCCCAGCGCGGTAGCTGCCCAAGGCGCCAACCTAACCTGTGCCGGCTTGCCGCTTTTGCCGCTCGCGTACAGCCTGTGTTCGACGGGGAGCGCGTGCCACCACTGCGCAAGGGAGTATTGGTCAGTTCGCTGATCCACAGTCCCAAGCGACAGCGCGGGGCCGTCGCAGTGTCATGCTTCCCCGCACGCGCTGCTCAATGGCCGATGAGGGAAACATTTTCTCAGAAGCCGTGGAAACCTCGGATCGAGCATCGCTCAATGCGGTGGCCTGTCACGATGCTGCTAGCCAGCGGTGTATCTTTGGAACCGGACGGGCCTGTTGCTCTAGGAATCTGGTTTTCTGCTATCCAACCCTCCTCGCAAGATAGCTCCCAGCAGCAACGCGAGTTCGTCTACGAAGTGTAGGTCCGACAGCAACTCGGGGCGCGACAGGGTCACTTCAAGCAAGACCGCATCAGCGGCTGTCTGGGCGATAAACGTCGCAAGGGCGCAATCAGACCCGCATGACGGACCGTGCATCAAAGTTAATGCCAAAGCTTCGGGCGGCTTCCCTTGCGTCTCAACCTGTCGCCGATGTCTGCGAGGCAGCTCCTCGAAAGCGCGAAACAGCTCTGAATTCTTACGATAGACCTCTACAGCCTGACGGACCGCAGATACATGCGCCTCCCTCGTCGTCCCCCCATGACGTGGTGATGAACAGGAGCTGACGCGCTCTCTGTGCCGACGGCGCAATTCCGACACGATTGATTCCTTGTTCGGAAAGTACTGATAGAGGGAGGAGATGTTCACTCCAGCCCGTTCCGCGACCGCATTGGTGGTCAACGCCTCCCAACCGCCGTCGATCAAAATGTAAGTAGCGGCTTGCAAGATTGCCTCGACAGTCGCCTTACTGCGTTGCTGCTGAGGGCGTCTTCTAGGCGCCATATTGTTCTTATAGCCCATACGGAACTCCGATCGTCAGCATGTAAGTTGACCAACATAAGCTAAAGCTTACATTATATGGAGCAAGTGGCCACGCAATCGCACCGCGAATGTTGCGCTTTTTCCTACTCAAAACTTGAAGGATCCGTACATGCAAGATAAGATCACTGCCCACGAATGGCACGTGTTTTCCCGGATAAACAAAGCCCGACGGGCGATCCGGGATTTTGATGGCCGTACGCTAGACGACGCCGAAATACATAGCGTCTTGTCCGCCGCTTTGCTCGCACCTTCGAGCGGGAATCTACAGCCATATCACTTTCATCTCGTGCGCAGTCCCGACATCAAGACTAAGGTAGCACAAGCGTGTAATCAACAGCGCTCGGCGGAGACAGCTAGCGTTCTTGTCGTTATAGCGAGCTCTTTGAAAATCGCTCGCGCAACGCTGGAGTGGCAAGTCGAGCAGGTACGGGAGTCGGATTTGGCTCCGGAGTCCAAAAAGTACCATGAGCGCGTCCACAAGACTCTTCGGACTTTTCTGCGAATTGCGCCGTTTTCGATTCTCGATACGATACGGGCTATCGTCTCAGTCATCATGCCGATATTTTCCCTGTTGCCTTTTGGTAGCTCAGGTGTCAAGCAGTGGGCGGCTCGCAATACCATGCCGGCAGTTCAGTCTCTCATGCTTGCTGCCACGGCATATGGGCTAGATTCATGTCCCATGGAAGGTTTCAGCGCAGTGAAGATCAGCCGCCTCCTCGGGCTGCCGCGAGGAACTGTTATTCCCGTCATCGTAGCGCTTGGCTACCGACATATAGACGCTCGAATAGAGCCACAAATACGCCGTGACCTTCGTGATGTCTTGATAAGTCACTGACACCGAATCGGTCGAAGCGAAAACGAAATAAGATGCGTGGACATTTACCGCGCGTCTTCCGCTTATAGGTCTGGGCCATTTCGGTGCTTCATCGCTATGGCGAAGCAATTCCACTTCGCGCGAGCAGATGACCAGCTCCGTATTGAAAAAGTCACTGCTCTTATAAGTCATCAAGGAGCTATAAAATTGCTCACGATGGTATCTCTCGGCTGCAGACCCTCGAATGACTTGCGCACCTCGAAATGATCTCGAGCTTCGCGAAGGGCTTGTTCGTATGGCCGATCGGCAGGATTTTCTAGTGCACTTCGACGATTGCATCGGACCCAGGCAGATGTGTGCACCGCCAAGACTGCCCTATTGGGGGCGAGGCGTCGGCGCTGAGTAAGCGGCCAGCAAACGCGTCTTGACGAATTGAGCTAAGCGACCGCAACTGTCGGCTGCCAGCGATGAGGCAGCAATGTTGCGACGTCGCTGGCCCTGTGGGTCGGCGAACCGCGTGAGGACGTCCTTCAGATAGGCGTGCGGTTCGTGCCCATTGAGTTGTGCTGAGCGCAACAGGCTCTTGATGGCGGCAGCGCGTTGGCCCACTCGCAGTGAGCCGGCGAACAGCCAGTTGGCCCTGCCGATAGCCCACGGACGTATCTGGTTTTCGACCCAGTTGTTGTCTATGGGCACATGTCCGTCGTCGAGATAGCGCGTCAGCGCTTCCCAGCGTTTAAGGCTGTAGTCCAGCGCTTTCGCAATCGCTGAACCTTCCGAAACCAGCTTGCGCTGCGCCACCATCCATTCATGAAGTGCGTCGCACACCGGTTTGGCCCGGCTCTATCGAAGCCTGCGACGCTCTTCAGCTCCCAGTGTCTGCGCCCTCGCGCTCGATGTCGTAAAGCGCAGCGAAGAATGGTAGTGCCAATGCGGCGATCTGGCCGCTGTGATTGGCATGCAGATCGAAGAACTTGCGTCTCGCGTGTGCCGCACATCCGATTTCAGTGATTCCCTGCTGGAATCCAGCCTTGTACCCACTGTAGTCGTCGCACACCAGCTTGCCCGGCCAGCCAGCGAGGAACGCGCGGGCATGTTCGCCTGTCCTGCACTCAGCGAAGTCGTAGACTACGGCACGCAGATCGCTGTAATGCGTGGGCGTATATGCCCACAGGTACGCGCGATGTGTTTTACCTTTGCCGGGGCTAAGCATCTGTACCGGCATCTCATTCGCATGCAGCACACTCTGCTGCAGGATTTCCTGATGGAGTGCGTTGACCAGCGGCTGCAGTTGCACGCCGCACGCGCCGATCTAGGCACCGAGTGTCGAACGCGGTATCGCCAGCCCCGCCCGCGCAAAGATCTGTTGCTGGCGATACAGGGGAAGGTGGTCAGCGTACTTGGCAACCAACACCGAAGCCAACAGCCGTGTGTCGGGATGCCCTTGTCGATGACGTGTGCGGGCACCGGCCCCTGAATCAGCGTTTCGCAGTTCCTGCACACCCGCTTGCCACGGATATGCCGCTCTACCGTGAACACACCCGGCGTGTAATCCAGTCTCTCGCTGATGTGCTCGCCGATGCGCACACGCTCGCAGCCGCATTGGCATACGGCGCCGTCAAGCTCGTGATGG
>Ga0256783_1000111_pt1 | contig 23069 bp, 21 predicted proteins | sample MC6MC0934MT_FD_189995 | JGI IMG/M metagenome (GOLD analysis project Ga0256783, IMG submission 189995) | Metatranscriptome of enriched soil aggregate microbial communities from Iowa State University, Ames, United States - MC6-MC0934-MT... | ecosystem: Environmental > Terrestrial > Soil >... | reverse complement strand
GCGGCGGCTGACTCCCGGTAGCGTGCGTGCGGCCGTCCGCGAGACCCGGCAGCGCGCGGCAAGCCTCTCTGCGAGGCTCGCCGCGTTGCAGGCTCGGGGCTCACACAAGCCCCGCGGGCACGGCCCTTGCGGAAACAGGCAGTCTTTGACCTCAGGCATCCATGAACACCAATCCGTTCGCGCTGCGCCCTAACCGCCGTCGACGTCTACCCGAAAGAGGACCCGCGCACTGGTTCTCGTTCGTCGGCGCCGGGGCGCTGATCGCGGTCGGCTATATCGATCCCGGCAATTGGGCCACGGCGCTCGGCGCGGGCGCCGGCTATGGCTATCAGTTGCTGGGCATGGTCGTGCTCGCGAGCATGATGGCAATGCTGCTGCAATGGCTGTCGTCGCGCCTGGGCGTCGTAACGGGGCGCGACCTCGCGCAGGTTTGCCGCGAACATTCGGGGCGCCGCCGCACGATCTTTCTGTGGCTGACGAGCGAGGTCGCGATCATCGCCTGCGACGTCGCCGAGGTCGTTGGCAGCGCCGTCGCGCTGCAATTGCTACTGGGAGTGTCGCTGACTGTCGGCGTGCTGATGTCGGCTGTCTGCACATTCGCGCTGCTCGCGCTTCAGCAGAAAGGCGGCCGCAAGCTGGAAGCGGTGATCGCGGCGCTGATCGGTTTCGTCGGCTTGTGCTTCGTGATCGAACTGGCGCTCGCGCGGCCCGACTGGCATGCGGCGCTGGCGGGCACGGCGCCGAGCATCGAGCTACTGCGCAACGCGGGGATGGTGTGGCTCGCGGCGGGCATCGTCGGCGCCACGGTGATGCCGCACAACCTCTATTTGCACTCGTCGCTCGTCAAGCATCACGCGCCCGACAGCAGCGACGCGCAGATCAAGGCCGCGTTGCATGTCGTCAACATCGACACCATCGGCTCGCTCCTCTTTGCCTTCGTGATCAATGCAGCGCTGCTGATCGTCGCGGCGGCCGTGTTTCATGCGAGCGGCCATCGCGACGTCACCGATCTCGCGGACGCTCACCGCCTGATTGCGCCGCTGCTGGGCACGCACTGGGCCGGGATTCTGTTTGCGTCGGCGCTGCTGGCGTGCGGCCTGAGCGCGACCGTGACCGGCACGCTGGCGGGCCAGGCGGTCATGGAGGGCTTCCTGCAACTGCGCCTGCCGCGCTGGAAACGCGCGCTGCTCACGCGCGCGCTGGCCATCGGGCCGGCGCTCGTGGCCGTGACGATGTACGGTCAGGAAGGCTCCAACCAGCTGCTGGTCGCAAGCCAGGTCGTGCTGAGCCTGCAATTGCCGCTGGCGGTCGTACCGTTGATCCGTTACGCATCGGATGCACGTCTGATGCGCGGCTGGCGAGTGCACGGCGTAGCGCTGGTGCTGGCGTGGATGTCGGCCACCTTCATCATCATGCTCAACGGAGCGCTGCTGTGGCAGGTCGCGTTCGGCAATTGAGGGCGCCTCGGCGTTAGACCCGCTTGTGATGCAAATTCGCCGACGGTTGCAGTCAACTTGTAAATAATCTTTTAGTATTTCAACCTATGCGACGCCGCCAATCGCCGTGGCGCCGCGCCCTGCTGCTGAATTCGGGTGGCTGCCTGCGGTTCTCGTAGCCGTCCGGCAGCCATTCTTTTGCCACCTCCTCGCCTCTCGCATCGACGCGGCGGCGAAAGCAGGCGCCGCGCATGATCTCACTCGAGACGCGCCGCGCCGTTTCGCTCGCAACCTCGCTCCTGGACGACAGCCCATGCACCTTGTTGCTTCATTCGACCGTTTTGCTCGCCGCATCTTCGTGACGATTCGCCGCGCTCATCTCTTTCCTCGCCGCAACAGACTCACACTGGCTTTCGCCGTCTTCGCATTGTCAGGCGCGTTGCCAGGCGAGGCTGCCGCCACGGTCGCGATGCTGCAGCCGGCGCGCATCGCGGCGGCCCGTGAGCCGTTGCAGCTCACGCTGCTCTATTCCGCCGACGACGGCCACCCATTAACCGTCACCGTGCCGCAAACCTTGCGCGTGAATCTGACCGGCGGCGAACAAGCGCCGCAGCCGCTCGAACTCGCGCGGGAAGCGGGCATGCCCGACACGCTGCGTCTGCGGCCGGGGCAGTTTCGCAAAGTGCGCTTTTCAGCGCCGTGGCCGGAATCGGCGCGCGGCGAGATGCGTATCGATCCGGTCGGCTTCGATGCATCGCCGGCGCTCGTCGTGATAAATCGCGGTCCGCAGCAGGAGGCGATTGCGCAGGCCGAGCGCAGCGAGACCCAGGCAAGCACGCCCGCGCAGGCTGCGGCGACGGCGGCGGCGCTCGACGGCCCCACGGGCGACGCCATCTCGCCGCCCGGCGACTCTCTGTCGACCACCGGACGCGGCGTGTTCGCGCACGTCTCCTACTACGAGCCGATGTACTTCGCCGTCGGCCACAACGGCGACACCAACGCGCGGCTGCAACTGAGCTTCAAGTATCGATTGCGCATTCCCGACGACCTGCGCTCGAAGGCGTTCATCGACAACCTGTACTTCGCGTACACGCAGACGTCGATATGGGATCTGTCCGCCGAATCCCGGCCGTTCCGCGACACCACCTACTCGCCGCAACTGTTCTACTACGTGCCGGACACAGGCTGGCGCAGTCCGCTCTTTACGCGGATGGGCTTCGCCGCAGGCGTCGCGCATGAATCGAACGGCAAAGGAGGAGCCGATTCGCGCAGCATCAACATGCCGTTCATCCGCCCGACGTGGGAATTCGGCGATCTGACGGCCAACCATCTGACGGTGTCGCCGAAAATCTACTATTACTTCGGCAAGGAAAGTAACCCCGACATTGCGGACTATCGAGGCTATGTCGATCTGCTAGTCAAGTACGGCAGCCCCGACGGCTGGCAGCTTGCGACCACGCTGCGCAAAGGCACCAAGCACTGGTACGGCAGCGTGGATACGCAATTCACCTATCCGCTCGCAAAGTTGCTGAACAGCGCGTGGGGCGGCTACTTGTGGATTGGCTACTTCAACGGCTACGGCGAAGACCTGCTCGACTACAACAACCGTCAGCACTGGATGGCGCGAATCGGTTACAGCATTGCGCGGTGACACTGTGGAGGAGGCAGCGGCGCGTGCGGGCCGCTGTGCTTGTCGATACGCTTGTCGACGTGCAACTGACTGCACTTTTCGATGCACTGCCCGGCTCGGCGGGTCTCATGCTTCGTATCGGTTAACATAACGGAACTCCGCTTCCCTGCTGCAAGGTTTCCGATGGCTTCCAATCTCCACGCTCTTCCCGACAGCCCGTGCATCGGCGTGTGTTCCACGCTGTTCGACGACATCTGCAAAGGCTGCGGCCGCACCGCCGGCGAAGTGTCGAACTGGGTTTTTCTCAGCGACGAAGAAAAGCGGGCCGTGTGGGTACGCATCGAGCAGGAAGGCACAGCCATGCGCTTTCAGAACGACAAGCTTTGAAACTTCGCCGGAATAGTCATGCAGAATGTTCCGGCAAAGCTCGCTCGATGCCGGCACGATGCGACTGGAAGCGCCCAGAAGCGACTAGAAGCGCATACCCACACCTAGCCCCACCACCACCGGATCGATGCTTACGCGGCCAAGCGGCTGACCGTTGAGCGACGCGTCCGTGTGCATCCAGATTTTCTTGATGTCTGCGTTCACGAAGAACGACTTCGTGACCTGGACGTCGACGCCCGCCTGCAACGCCGGACCGAAACTGTGATTGCTGATCGACACCGGCTGCGCGCCGACGTGCAGACCGTTGTTGTAGAACAGCGTGTAGTTCAGACCCGCGCCGACATACGGACGCACGCGCCCTGCGTGGTTGAAGTGATATTGCAGCAGCAATGTCGGCGGCAATACGTTTACGCCGCCCAGACCGCCGACGCTCGACGTGAGCTGATGACGCGACGTGCCGAGAATCAATTCGACGCCGAGATAGTCGCGAATCATGTAGGTCAAATCCAGTTCAGGCACGGTTGCGTTGTTGACGCCGACGTTCAGCGCCGACAACGTGCCGGTCGTGTCCACGTTCGGCACGATGCTGATCGCGCGTAGACGCACGAGCACATCGCCGGCGTGAATGCCGCTCAGTGTGTCGTCGCCGGCAGCATGTGCCTGGGGCGCTACCGCGGCCGCGCATAGCAGGCTCGATGCAATGGCGGCGGTCCTGATCCTGTTGAGCGAGAGTTTCATCTACTTCCCCGATTGTTGGTCATGTGCGGGGATTGTCGAAGCTCTAGCCGCGCGGCAAGTTGACTCCCGTCAACCGGGCGAGAAAGCACAGCGCCCTGCGACAGCCGGTCGCGTCACGCCGGTCAGCAGCAGTTCGAGCAGATCATGCACGCTGCGGATCGCCGGGCCGAACGGCAGCGCTTCTTTACCGCGGAAAAAGAGGCCATTCGCTACGTCGCCGCGCAAGGCCGCCGCGAGCCGCGTGTCGATGCAGAAATGGCCGAACTTCTCCACGCCGTCGCGCCAGCCACACACGCTCAGACACTCGAGCGCCGTCGGGCACGCGTGTTTGAGCGCGCCGACCTTGTCGCGAATCCTGCTTTCATGCCGCAAATAGCGCGTGAGCCATGGCGTTTTCACCGCGCGGGCGGGCAAGCCGGTCACGCTGACGAATTCAACGATATCTTCCGGCGCCGCGTCGGCGAGTACGCGCTTGAAATTCGGATGCGCGTCGCCTTCCTCGGTCACGGCGAACGGCGTGCCGAGTTGCACACCGTTCGCCCCCGCGTTGAGCAGCGCGCGCACGGCCTCATGACTATTGATGCCGCCCGCGAGGATCAAAGGCACCTGCTTGCGATCGAGCCCGAGAGAGACGAATACGGCGTCGAGCTCCTGCAGAATCCGCATGAAATTGAAGCGCTGATCGTTCATATCGGCGATGTTCGCGACGCCCAGATGACCGCCCGCGTGCGCCGGATGTTCTATTATGACAGCGTCGGGCAAGCGGCCTTTTTTCATCCACCTTTTCAGCACGAGCGCAACGCCGCGGCTGTCCGACAGGATCGGAATCAGCGCGATATCGCGGCCTTGGGTCATCTCCGGCAGGTCGAGCGGCAGACCCGCGCCCATCACGATTGCGTCGGCGCCGCTTTCGCAAGCCACGCGGACGTAATCGGCCTGCGCGCTGACCGCCTTCATCACGTTGACGGCGATCATGCCGCGGCCTTCGCTGAGCGCCTTCGCCGCGTGGATTTCGCGTGCGAGCGCCGTGAGGTTGGCCTGTTCCAGCGTGGCGTGATCGGCCGACCGGCTGCAACGCTCGACGAGGTCTGGATGGTGATGGCGCAGATCGATGCTGGCGATGGTGCCGAGCGCGCCCTCGCGTGCGACGCTGCCTGCGAGCCGGTGCGCTGAGATACCGACGCCCATGCCGCCCTGCACGATCGGCAGTAGCGAGCGGCCGCGGATAACTAGCGGTGAAAAGGAGTGAGACTGGAGCATGACTGATCCGACGGACGATTAGCGAACCGCCGATCATCGTCCGTCGGCCGCAGCCGGGGTTGCGTCAGGTCAAGCAACGCGCGAATGACGTTCGCGCGCGCGCCGGCTGTTTGACGCCGGTCATCCGGATCAAACTTTGAACTGCATCGATTTGAGTTCGAGATATTCCTCGAGCCCGTAGACGCCGTTTTCGCGTCCAAAGCCCGATTGCTTGAAGCCGCCGAACGGCGCCGCCATATTCCATGCGCCGCCGTTGATGTCGATCTGGCCTGTACGGATGCGGCGCGCAACACCTTGGGCGCGCTCGTCGCTGCCCGCCCACACCGCGCCGCCCAGTCCATACGGCGAATCGTTGGCAATCCGAATCGCCTCTTCTTCGTCCTTGTAAGTCAGAATGGACAAGACCGGGCCGAAAATCTCCTCTTGCGCGATCGTCGCTTTGGGATGCACCCGGCCGAACACGGTAGGCTTGACGAAGAAGCCTTTCGACACGCCGTCGGGCAGCCCCGCGCCGCCGGTCACCAGTTCGGCGCCCTCCTCGATTCCTTTGGCGATGTATTGCTGCACGCGCGCCTGCTGCGCCGCCGACGCCAGTGGCCCGAGGCGCGTTTTCTCATCGCGCGGATCGCCGGCTGCATATGTCTCGGCCACCTGTTTCGCGAGCGCTCGCGCTTCGTCGTAGCGAGCCTCGGGGACCAGCATGCGTGTGTGTGCGGAGCACGTTTGCCCCGAGTTCAGGAAGCACGCGCCGACGGTGCCTTTCACCGCGGCGGCGAAGTCGGCGTCGTCGAGAATCACCGAGGCCGACTTGCCGCCCAGTTCGAGCGCGACGCGCTTGATCGTCGCCGACGCCAGTTCCGACACACGCTTGCCCGCGCGCGTTGAACCGGTGAACGACACCATATCGACCGATGGATGACTTGCGAGAATCTCGCCGACGACCGGTCCGTAACCGCTGACCAGATTGAACACGCCGGCAGGCAGCCCGGCTTCGTGAATCGCCTCGGCGAGCACAAAGGCATTCAAAGGCGCGATTTCCGAAGGCTTGAGCACGACCGTGCAACCGGCGGCGAGCGCCGCCGCCACCTTCAGCGTGATCTGATTGAGCGGGTAATTCCAAGGCGTGATGGCGGCGACCACGCCGACCGGTTCGCGCACGACAAGCGAATTGCCGACGCGCGTCTCGAATTCGAACTCGCCGGCGAGCTTCGCATACGCGTTCCAGTTGTACACGGGGCTGCCCACCTGAATGGCACGCGAGAGCTTCAGCGGCATGCCTACTTCGCCCGCGATCAGCGCAGCCAGTTCATCGGTGCGCGCTTTCAGGTTTTCGGCAATGCGCCGTAAATACTCGCCGCGCTGCGCAGCGGGCGTCGCGGCCCAGCCGTCGAAGGCCACGCGGGCGGCGGCAATCGTGCTTTCGGCATCGGCTTCGACGCCCTCGGGGATGCGCCCCATGACTTCCTCGGTGCCCGAATCCACCACGTCGATCGTGCCGGTGCCACAGGGCGCAATCCATTTTCCGTCGATATAGAGTTTGTCGTAGGTCTTCATGATGGTCGGCCTCTGTCTGCGGACTTTGATGGTCCTATTGTAATCAGCGTCGCGACGAACGCGCCGCCGCCCTGGTCTGGAAGCCGGGTAGCCAATAGCGCCGCGCTCGCTTACTATCCGGCTTCAAAAGAAAGCGCCCGCTCCGTGGCGTTAGACGTCGAGACCAACATGAACCCCACACGACATCCGAAACTTTCGCTGATCGCCGCGCTGATGGCTATCGCCGTGACAGCAGGCACCGCGCGCGCGGCGGAATCCGCGCCGGACACGGCATCTGAAGCTGAACTGGACCTCACGAAAGAGGCCGCGCATCCAGTGGCCGATCTTCCCGCCGGCCTTGGCAACTTCTGCTTCTTTGCACGGCTGCCGCCGGCGAGTCAGAAGTACAAGGTCATCAAGAATGTGAAGATCGGCAAAGGCACCTACGGCGGCGTCGCGGATATCCTTCCGAAGATGGCGGAGTATGCGCAACTGCGCGGAGCCGATGCAATCGTCGAGTACAGCGGTTCGCAGCGCTTCGGCTTCTGGCCGTGGCGGATGGTCCGCCCCGTAGTGCGCGGCGTCGCCGTGCAATGGACGGAACCGAGGCAGGCGGATTGCGAATCGATAGGTGGCACGAAACTAAGCACGATCCTGTCATCGGGCCAGCCGCCGGCCAAATGAAAAACGGCGGCCCGGCATGCACAGGCATGCCGGACCGCCGTTCTTGGAAGCCATGTTTCCGACGGGCTCACCCGACGGTCAATGGCTTCGCCAACCCTGCTTGTCAGACGCTTACTGCACGCCTTGGCTCGCCAGGAAGTCTTCGTAATTCCCGCCGAAGTCGTTCAGCGTGCCGTCGGTCTTCACTTCGATGATCCGGTTGGCCAGCCCGCTCACGAACTCGCGGTCGTGCGACACGAAAATCAATGTGCCTTCGAACTTGTCGAGCGCGATTTGCAGCGACTCGATCGATTCCATGTCCATGTGGTTGGTCGGCTCGTCCATGAGCAGCACGTTATGGCGGCCCAGCATCAGCTTGCCCCAGATCATGCGACCCTTCTCGCCACCCGACAGCACCTTGACCGACTTGCGGATGTCGTCGGCATTGAACAGGAGACGGCCCAGCGTGCCGCGCACCATCTGCTCGTCGTCGCCTTCCTTGCGATAGGAGTCGATCCAGTCCATCAGGGTAACGTCGTTCGGAAACTCTTCGTACGTGTCCTGCGGCATGTAGCCGACGTTCGCGTTCTCGGCCCACTTCACCGTGCCGTGATCGAGTTGCAGATTGCCGAGCAGCGAGCGCAACAGCGTGGTCTTGCCTGCGCCGTTCTCGCCGATGATTGCGATCCGCTCACCAGGCTGCACGCTGATGCTGAAATTATTGAAGATGGTGCGCTCGTACTTCTTCGAGATGCTGTCCGCGACCACCGCGATGTTGTGCAGCTTCTTTTCGAACTCGAAGCGAATAAACGGATTCTGCCGCGACGACGGCTTGAATTCCTCGATCTTGATCTTGTCGATCATCTTCAGACGGCTGGTTGCCTGGCGCGCCTTCGACTTGTTCGCGGAGAAGCGGCGCACGAAGTCCTGCAGGTCGGCGACACGCTCCTTCGCCTTCGCATTCGCGTTCTGCTGACGCTCGCGCGCCTGCGTGCTGGCCAGCATGTAGTCGTCGTAATTGCCCGGATAGACCTTCAGCGTGCCGAAGTCCATGTCGGCCATATGCGTGCAGACCTGGTTCAGGAAATGTCGATCGTGCGAGATGATGATCATCGTCGAGTTGTACTGGTTGAGCACGTCTTCCAGCCAGCGGATCGAGTTGATGTCCAGGTTGTTGGTCGGCTCGTCGAGCAGCAGCACGTCCGGCTTCGAAAACAGCGCCTGCGCGAGCAGCACGCGCAACTTCCAGCCAGGCGCGACGTTGCTCATGGGGCCGTTGTGGTCCTCAATCGCGATACCGATGCCGAGCAGCAGTTCGCCCGCGCGCGCCTCGGCGGTGTAGCCGTCGTATTCGGCGAACTTCGCTTCGAGTTCGGCCGCGTGCATGTAGTCGTCGTCGGTCGCGTCGGGGTTCGCGTAGATCGCGTCGCGCTCGGTCATGGCGGCCCACATTTCTGCGTGGCCCATCATCACGACGTCGAGCACGCGCACGTCTTCATACGCGAACTGGTCCTGGCGCAATTTACCGAGGCGGACGTTCGGCTCGAGCATCACGTTGCCCGAACTCGGCTCCAGATCGCCACCCAGGATTTTCATGAAGGTGGACTTGCCGCAGCCGTTTGCACCGATCAGGCCATAGCGGTTCCCTCCCCCGAATTTGACCGAGATGTTCTCGAACAGGGGCTTTGGCCCGAATTGCATGGTGATGTTGGCAGTAGACAGCACGGCGCGTCCCTTTGAATGTGATATCGGCGAAAAACCCAATATTTTAGCAGGTTATCGCGAATCCAGCCCACGCGCGATGCGTGGCCGGCCGGTGACGGCGCGCGGCGTCTGAAAAATGTCGATGAACGCCGAAAACCGGCTCGCGTCGGCCTGTCCGCGCGCCGTTCAACACGATCAGCGGGCGCCAGGCACGCGGCAAATAGCGGCATCGGCCCTTCCGGCCTGGTTGAGCGGGCACGCCCCATGCAACATCGGATCGTCACGCGACTGACGTTTTACCCGTGCGCGTTACCTATACTTCCTGAACGCCAACGAAGATCAAAGGAGAGACCTCATGTCAGACCACGTCTACAAGCAGATCGAACTGACCGGCTCATCGCCGAAATCGATTGACGACGCCATCAGCACCGCCATTGCGAAGGCGTCGAAAACGCTGCGCAATCTGCACTGGTTCGAAGTGACGGAAACCCGGGGCCAGATCGAAAACGACAAAGTCGCCTTCTGGCAGGTGACGATCAAAGTGGGCTTGCGCATCGACGATTGATGCGGCTAGCGCCGGCGACGTAGCGCCGCCGGACAGCGCCCGACTGAAACCGGAAGAGCCGCGTCCGTGGCGGACGCGGCTCCGGCAGTCTTTTCATGCGGCGGGGGCCCGCCGCAATGTAGCGCGTTATTTCGGCAACGAACCGTCCACACCTTCCACGTACCAGTTCAGACGCTGCAGTTCCGGATCGGTCAGCGTCTTGCCGGCCGGCACCTTCACCGTGCCGGACTGGTCCTTGATCGGACCGGCGAACACATCCCACTTGCCGCCCGCCAGTTCGTCGCGCTTCGCGGCGACCTTCTTCTGCGCGTCAGCCGGAATCGCCGACGTGTTCAGGTCTTCCAGATCGACGGCCTTCTGCGGAATGCCCCACCACACCGGGTCGTTCTTCCATTTGCCGTCGAGCACCTGCTGGATCGCCGCGTTGTAGTACACGCCCCAGTGCGCGACCACCGAACCCAGATGCGCGCTCGGGCCGAACTTTTTCATGTCCGAATCCCAGCCGAACGCATGCACATGTTTCTCGGATGCGGTCGCGAGCGTCGCGCTCGAATCCGTGTTTTGCAACAGCACGTCCGCGCCCTGGCCGATCAGCGTTTCGGCGGCCTGCTTCTCCTTGCCCGGATCGAACCAGCTATTGATCCAGATGACCTTCGTATGCACTTTCGGATTCACCGAGCGCGCGCCGAGGGTGTACGCATTGATGTTGCGAACCACTTCCGGAATCGGCACCGAAGCGACGAAGCCGAGCGTGTTCGTCTTCGTCACGTAACCGGCGGCCACGCCGGCGAGGTATGCGCCCTGGTACATGCGCACGTCGTAAGTCCCGAAATTCGGCGCCTTCTTGTACCCGGTTGCGTGCAGGAAAACGGTGTCCGGAAAGTCCTTCGCGACTTTGAGTTCGAAGTCCTGATAGCCGAAGCTCGAACCGATGATGATCTTGTTGCCCTTGTTCGCCAGATCGCGGAATACGCGCTCCGAGTCGGCCGATTCCGGCACGTTCTCGATACGCGTGATCTTGACCTTGTTGCCGAACTTCGCTTCGGCTTCCTTCGAACCCTGGTCGTGCGCGAACGTCCAGCCTGCATCGCCCGGATTGCCCAGATAGACGAACGCCACGCCCGGCGCGTCCGCGGCTTGCGCGGCCTGCGGCAGCGACGCAACCAGCCCGAGCGACGCCGCGCCCCAGGCAAAAGCGGTCAGCAGATTTCTTCTCTTCATGTTTTCTCCTGTCGTGTTTATCGATTGATTTGAGATTTGGGGACCACTTGCCGACGGTGCCGACGATCCTCAGCCTGCCGCGAAAAACGGCTTGCCAAGCGATGCCGGCGCGTTCAGGCGGATCGTGTTCGGGTTGCGCGAGATCAGCACCAGCACGACGACCGTCGCGACGTACGGCAGCATCGCGAGGAATTGCGTCGGCACCGGCACGCCGATCGCCTGCGCGTAGAACTGCAGGCCGGTCACGGCGCCGAACAGCAGCGCGCCGATCAGCAGGCGCCCCGGGCGCCACGTCGCGAACACGACAAGCGCGAGCGCGATCCAGCCTCGGCCCGATGTGAGTTGCTCCTGCCAGAGGTGCAGATTGACGATCGAATAATAGCCGCCGGCGAGTCCCGCCATGCCGCCGCCGAATGCGACCGCGCCGTAGCGCACGCCTACCACCGGGAAGCCTACCGAATGCGCGACCTGCGGCGACTCGCCGACCGAGCGCAACACGAGCCCCGCGCGCGTGCGATACAGAAACCAGCCGATTACCGCGAACATCAAAAACGCGAGGTAATCGAGCGGCGTAAGACTGAAAAGCGCGGGACCGAGCACCGGAATCTTCGAGAGACCCGGAATGGTCCACGTGTCGATGGTCGCGCGTACCGCCGCCGACGTGTACGGCTTGCCGACATACGCGGACAGGCCGATGCCGAAGATGGTTAGAGACAGGCCCGTGGCGACCTGGTTGGCGAGCATGGTCAGCGTGAGAAACGCGAACAGCAGCGACATGGCGAGGCCCGCGCCGATCGCGGCGAGCACGCCGAGCCAGGGGCTGCCGGTGATCGCGGTAACCGCGTAGCCGGTCACGGCGCCCATCAGCATCATGCCCTCCACGCCGAGATTGAGAACGCCCGATTTTTCGGTGACGAGTTCGCCCGCGCCCGCAAACATCAGCGGAATCGCGGCGGTGACGGCGCTCGAAGTGAGCGCGCTGGCTTGTTGAATATCCATGGATTGCGGCAGCGAAGCGTTAGACGGGTCAGTGGGCTTGCGCGGCAACGGAGCGCCGGCGTACGCGGTAATTTACGAACAGATCGGCGCCGAGCAGGCAGAACAGCAGCAGTCCCTGGAACACGCCTGAGAGCGCCTGCGGCAACTGCATCGAGGTCTGCACTGCTTCGCCGCCGAGATACAGCAATGCCATCAGCAGGCTTGCGAGCACGATGCCGACAGGATGCAGCCGTCCGACGAACACGACGATGATTGCCGTGAAGCCGTAACCCGGCGACCACGTCGCCTGCAACTGGCCGATAGGCCCGGCGATCTCGCCCATGCCCGCGAGGCCCGCGAGTCCGCCGCTGATCAGAAGCGACATCCAGATAGTCTTCTTGTCGGAAAAGCCTGCGTAACGGGCGGCAAGCGGCGCAAGACCGCCGACGTTCATCCGGTAGCCGGCAAAGCTTTTGCGCATGAAGAGCCAGACGAGCGGGATCGCAATCAGCGTGACGAATACCGACGCATTCAGACGCGTGCCGCGCAGCCATTTCCAGTGCCAGTCGCCGTAAAACGTCGGATAGAGTGCGTCGCCGCTGAACATTTCCGACAGCGGGAAATTCATGCCCTGCGGATCGCGCCAAGGGCCGCTCACCAGATAGATCAGCAGCTGCGTGGCCACGTAGGTGAGCATCAGGCTCACGAGAATCTCGTTGGTGTTGAAACGGCTTTTCAGCAGCGCGGGAATCGCCGCCCACAACATGCCGCCGATCACGCCGGCGATCATCATCAGCGGCAAAATCCACCAGCCGGTCGCCTGATCGAAATAGATCGCGACGCCGCTCGCGGCAATGCCGCCGAGCAGCATCTGCCCTTCCGCGCCGATGTTCCATACATTCGCGCGATATCCGATCGCAAGCCCGAGACCGATCAGGCACAACGGAGATGCCTTGAGCAGAAGCTCCGACCAGCCGTTCACGCTCGACAGCGGTTCGATGAAGAACGCGTGCATCGCTTGCAGCGGATCGCGGCCGACGAGGCCGAAAATTACGAAGCCAATGGCGAGTGTGAGCAATGCCGCGATCAGCGGCACGGCGAGTTGCATGGTGCGCGAGGGCGTCGTGCGCGCTTCGAGTCGATACGGAAGAATCATGGGTAGCGTGTGTTTTTTCGGGTTCTGATAACGGACGCGGAGACAGATGCCGGGAGATACCGCGGCTCAAACATGCGCCGGCTGTTCCGCTGACGGCGCCGTGCCCTCGCGGCCACCGAAAAGGCCCGCCATCCAGCGGCCGATTTCCTCGGCGTTGGTCGCGCCTGTGGCGCGTACCGGCGAGAGCCTGCCGCCCGCGAGCACCGCAATGCGATCGCAGATGTCGAACAGTTCTTCGAGTTCCTCGGAAATCACGAGGATCGCTACGCCGCTTGCCGACAGATCGAGCAACTGCTGGCGAATGAAGGCCGCCGCGCCCACGTCGACGCCCCATGTGGGTTGCGCGACCACCAGCACCTTCGGCGCCTGCAGAATCTCGCGGCCCATGATGTACTTCTGCAGATTGCCGCCCGACAGGCTTTGCGCGAGCGCCTCGGAGCCGCCGCATCGTACATCGAACGCTTCAATGCAGCGCCGGGCAAATGCACGCATCGCGCCCGAGTTGATCCAGCCCGAGTTGACCATCTTCTGACGATGCGCGGTGAGCAGCGCGTTTTCGGACAGCGTCATTGCGGGCACGGCACCCCGGCCCAGGCGCTCTTCCGGTACGAAGCCGAAGCCGAGCGCGCGCCGGCCGCCTGCGCCGAGCCGCCCCGCTGGCTTGCCGCAAATGGTGACGGCGTCCGCTCGCAGGCCGCGCTTCTCTCCTGAGAGCGCCGACAGCAATTCCGCCTGACCGTTGCCCGAGACGCCCGCAATGCCGAAGATCTCGCCCGCGTGAACGGCGAACGACACGTTCTCGAGCGACGTGCCGAACGGGTCGTCGCTCGTCACCGACAACGCCTTTACATCGAGCAGCACCGCGCCCGGATTATGCGCGCGACGCGTGTAGTCGGGCAGCGAATGGCCGACCATCAACTGCGCGAGCGACGCATGCGTTTCCTCTTTCGGCTTCACGTGGCCGGTGACACGGCCGCCGCGCATCACCGTCGCCGTGTCGCACAGTTCCTGAATTTCGTCGAGCTTGTGGCTGATGTAGAGAATGCTGCAGCCCTCGGCCGCGAGCCGCCGCAGCGTCGCGAAGAGTTTGCGCACCGCTTGCGGCGTGAGCACGGACGTGGGTTCGTCCATGATCAGCAAACGCGGGTTCTGCAGCAGGCAACGCACGATTTCGACGCGCTGCCGCTCGCCCACCGTCAGGCTATGCACGTGACGCTGCGGGTCGATGTCGAGGCCGTAGTCGGCGGAGACTTCGCGAATGCGTTTGGACAGCGCTTTGAGATCGAAGGGTTCGTCGAGCGCAAGCGCAATGTTTTCGCCGACCGTGAGCGTTTCGAACAGCGAAAAGTGCTGAAACACCATGCCGATGCCGAGCTTGCGCGCGGCCGCCGGGCTCGCGATGTCGACCGCTTCGCCTTCCCATTGAATCTCTCCGGCATCGGGCCGCACCGCGCCGTAGATCACCTTCATCAGCGTGCTCTTGCCCGCGCCGTTTTCGCCGAGCACGGCGTGGATCTCGCCCGGCGCGACGATCAGCGTGACGTCGTCGTTGGCCCGCACGGCGGGATATTGTTTGGTGATGCCTTTGAGCATCAACCGGGGCGCCGCCTGTTCCGGCCTCGTTGCCGGCTGCGCGGCGGCGCCGTCGCTATAAAAAGAGTCGCTCATGTGATTCCGTAGTGCGTCGGTGACTGCGGTTGCTGCGCGGTCGTCCACCTTGCCAGCGGTCGATCCGTCACCACAACCGGATGACAATACCTAATTCGACCCGCTCAGTCGAGCCGCCAAAATTCCCGCAAACCCGCGCCACAGCAAGCTCTGCGGGTATGTCTCTCTTGACGCCGTTTTCCGTTCATATTAAAACGCATATACCCACGCCCCCACTCGATCAGCCAGAACATATATTTCGGAGAAGTCATGAGTCAGCAACGCGAGGCGATCGATACCTACCTTCTGCGCGTCTTGCACAACTTGTTGATGGAACGCAGCGTCACGCGCGCGGCCGTCAAACTGAACCAGTCGCAACCCGCTATCAGCGCCGCGCTGCGCCGGTTGCGCGACATTACCGGCGACCCGCTGCTCGTGCGCGGCAAATCCGGCATGGTGCCCACCGAATACGGCCTGCGCCTCCTCGAACCGGTGCAGAACGCGCTGCGCGAGATCGAACGCATCAAGTTCCAGCAACACAATTTCGACCCGGCCACTTCGATTCGCTGCTACCGCATCGGCTGCCCGGACTACCTGAACGTGCTGTTCGTGCCGACAGTGGTCGAGCGGTTTCGCCAGGCGGCGCCGAACGCGACGCTTGAGTTTCACTCGCTCGGTCCCGCGTTCGACTACGAACTCGCGCTCGAAGACGGCAAGCTCGACATCGTCGTGGGCAACTGGCCCGAGCCGCCTGAGCAACTGCATCTGTCGAACCTGTTCGTCGATCAGATCGTCTGCCTGATGAGCAACGCGCATCCGTTCGCCAAACGCGGCGGGCTCACGCTCGACCAATACCTGAACGCCCCGCATCTCGCGCCGACTCCGTACTCGGTGGGTCAGCGCGGCGCGATCGACGTGCACCTCGCGCGCGAGCGGCTCAAACGCCACGTGGTCGTCACGCTGCCGTACTTCAATCTCGCGCCGTACGTGCTGATCAAGTCCGACCTGATCTTTACGACGACGCGCCTCTTCGCCGATTACTACGCCAAGTTCCTGCCGCTGACCGTGGTGCCCGCCCCGCTCGACTTTCCGCCGATGCAGTACTACCAGCTGTGGCACGAGCGCGTGCATTACTCCGATGAAGTGCGCTGGCTGCGCAGCCTCGTCGCCGAAGCGACCAGAACACTGATCGACAAACCTTGAGACGTTAGACGTTAGACCACTGGCGGCGCTTGCGTGTGTGATTGTGCGCAGGCGCCGCTCCGCTTCATGTCATGCCGCAGCTTCGTAAAGCGTCTTTGCCAGCCGGTTATGCCGCTCGATCACCGGACCGAGTTCGAGCGTCGCCAATTGCCCGTTCCTCACGACGACGTTGCCTCCAATCACGCTATGGCTTACCTGCGACGGCGCGCAGAACACCAGCGCCGCGACCGGGTCGTGCAACGCGCCGGCAAAGAGCGGCTGACGCAAGTCGAACGACACGAAGTCCGCCGCCATGCCCGGTGCGAGCGCGCCGATGTCGTCGCGGTTGAGCACCTTCGCGCCGCCGAGCGTGGCGATCTCCAGCGCTTCGCGGGCCGTCATCGCGTCCGGACCAAAGCCCACTCGCTGCAATAGCAGCGCCTGGCGCACTTCGGCGACCATCTGCGCGCCGTCGTTCGACGCCGAGCCGTCCACACCCAGTCCCACCGGCACACCCGCAAGCCGCATCCGCTTGATGGGCGCAATACCCGACGCGAGCCGCATATTCGAGCACGGACAATGCGCGACACCCGTGCCGGTACGCGCAAACAGTTCGATGCCCGCGTCGTCGAGTTGCACGCAGTGCGCATGCCACACGTCACGTCCGACCCAGCCGAGGTCTTCCGCATACTGTGCGGGCGTCATACCGAACTTCTCCTGGCTATACGCGACGTCGTTCGTGTTCTCGGCCAGATGCGTATGCAGAGACACGCCGTATTGCCGCGCCATCGTCGCCGACTCGCGCATCAGATCGCGGCTCACTGAAAACGGCGAGCATGGCGCGACGACGACGCGCAGCATCGCGTAACGCCCTTCGTCGTGATACGTCTCGATGAGGCGTTGCGTGTCCTTCAATATGTCCGCTTCACGCTCGACCACCGAATCGGGCGGCAAGCCGCCGTCTTTCTGACCCACGCTCATGCTGCCGCGCGCCGCATGAAAACGCATGCCGATGCGGCGCGCCGCGGCGATGCTGTCGTCGAGCCGGCTGCCGTTCGGATAGATATACAGATGGTCGCTCGACGTCGTGCAACCCGACAGCAACAACTCGGCCATTGCCGTCAACGTGGAGACTTCGATCATCTCCGGTGTGAGATTCGCCCACACTTTGTAGAGGCTCGTGAGCCAGCCGAACAGCTCGGCGTTCTGTGCGGCCGGAATCGCGCGCGTCAGGCTCTGATACATGTGGTGATGCGTGTTCACGAGACCGGGAATCACCAGATGCCCGCGCATGTCCAGCACCTCGTCGGCGGTTTCCGGCAAGTCCGCTGTCGGACCTACCGCGACGATGCGGTTGTCCTCGATATAGAGACCGCCGTCGCGCAGTTCGCGCCGTGCGCCGTCCATCGTGACGAGCACGTCTGCGTGCTTGACCAGCATTGTTCTGTTCGGCTTGCCCGCTTGTTGTGCTGCGTGTTCCATCGTCATCCGTTTCTCCGCCTGATTGCTTCCGTGCAAAGTCGTCCGAACGCGATGTGACGGCGCGTAAGCCGCGCCGCCGCGTCCCGTCGAACGCCGTTGGCCCGGTTACCCAGCGTATTGCGCCGTCTTCGGGACGTGTGCCGCGCTCAAAGCCTCTCGGGCTTGCCGTTGCTGCGGCGCACAGGCGTAACCTTCGGCCGTCAAAATAACGCTGACAACACGCGCCGTTGCGATAACCATCCTCAGGCTGCCGATATAGTGGGGCATTTTTGACGCCGGTACGATCGAACGGAAGTGCTATGCGCTGCAACGGCTGCGCGAGATTGCTCGCTGCGCCTTTCGGCAGACTGTCCGTCATGCGCCAGCTATTATCTTTCTTATCGCGCCCGCGCTGGACGGAACAACTTTCTACAATGGCTGCAACGGCGCTCGCTTCAATTCGCCGACGGGTATGTAGCCACTGACGTGGAGCCTCGATCCGCCGCAAACGTATCTGGATCGGGCTGCCGCCGAAACCTCGCAAATACACAAGGAAAATTGCGAATGGGAAAGCTCACTACCCATGTGCTCGACACCGCGAACGGTCGTCCCGGCGCGGGCATCAAGGTCGAACTCTTCGCGCTCACGGGCGACACGCGCCGCGCGCTGAAAACCACCATCACCAACGACGACGGCCGCTGCGACGAACCGTTGCTGCAAGGCGACGCGCTCGTTGCAGGCGAGTACGAACTGGTGTTCGCCGCCGGCGACTACTTCGCTTCGATCGGTACCAAGGTACCCGAGCCGCGTTTCGTGGATCGCGTCGTATTGCGCTTCGGCGTCGCCGACGCCGCTGCGCACTATCACGTGCCGTTGCTCGTGTCGCCGTGGTCTTACAGCACGTATCGAGGCAGTTGACAGGTGTCGCCGAACGGCGCCGCCCAGTAACCCCTAACAACAACGACGTCGTGCGAACTGAGCGCACCGCGTCTTTCACCCCGCAGTCCGCGCGGTGACGCTCTGCCCGCCCCGATCTTTTGGCCGGGCACAAAAGGCTTCGAACGTCGCCGCGCGTACAACGAATCAGAAGTGGAGGAGTTTCATGGAAGGCTTTATCACCGACTGGTTGAATCTTGCGATTCGCTGGTTCCACGTCGTCGCCGCGATTGCATGGATCGGCGAGTCGTTCTATTTCGTCGCACTCGACAACAGCCTGAAGCCGCCGCACGACCCGAACCAGCGCAAGCGCGGCGTGTTCGGCGAACTGTGGCACGTACACGGCGGCGGCTTCTACAACATGCAGAAGTACACCGTCGCGCCGCCTGAAATGCCCGACGACCTGCACTGGTCGAAGTGGCCGTCTTACACCACGTGGCTGTCGGGCTTCGGTCTCTTCACCGTGCTGTATCTGTTTTCTCCGTCCACGTATCTGATCGACAAGAACGTGCTCGATATGGGACCGGTGGTTGCCGTCGCGTCGGCACTCGGCTTTCTGGCTGCCGGCTGGATCGTGTACGACTCGTTGTGCCGCATTCTCGGCAATAAGGACAAGGTACTCGGCATCTGCGTCGGCGTGTACGTGCTGATCGCGGCCTGGCTCGCGTGTCACATCTTCGCGGGACGCGCGGCGTATCTGATCATGGGCGCGATGCTCGCGACGATCATGTCGGCCAACGTGTTTTTCGTGATCATCCCCGGCCAGCGCAAGATGGTCGACGCGATGCTCAAGGGCGACACGCCGAACCCGATCTACGGCAAGCGCGGCAAACAGCGCTCGGTGCACAACACGTATTTCACGTTGCCGGTGGTGTTCGCGATGCTGTCGAACCACTACGCGATGACCTACACGCATCCGTACAACTGGGCGGTGCTCGTTGTCATCATGCTGGCCGGCGCGCTGATCCGTCAGTTCTTCGTCATGCGTCATCGCGGCCAGGTGCTGTGGTATCTGCCGCTCGCAGGCATTGCACTGATGTTCGGCGCGCTCTTCTGGACCATGCCGAAGCCGATGGTGCCGCAAGCCCAGGCGGCCAACGCGCCGACGCTGAAAGTGGCCGACATTGCGCCAGTGCTGCAACAGCGCTGCGTGGCATGTCACTCCGCGCATCCGACGATGATGGGCAGCGCCCCCGCCGGCGTGCTGCTCGATACGCCGGATGAAATCTCGCAGAACGCACAGCGGATCTATCAGCAGGCAGTGACGCTGAAGGCGATGCCGCTTGGCAACGTGACCCACATGACCGACGACGAACGGATGAAGATCGCTGCCTGGTTCCAGGGTGGCGCGGCGAAATAGTCGAACTCGGGCCTTTGCTGGGCCAGGCGTAGTCGAGCGTCACGAAGCGGGCTTTTCGCGGAAGCGGGAAGCCCGCTTTTTATTGGCGGGTTCTTATCTCTTTGCTGGTTGCCGTTTGCCGGGATCAAGTGCGCATGGATAGCTGGCTCGCCTGCCCCGCTGAGGGTTGCGTCGGGCAGTGCGGCACGAGAACGTCGTTTGTTTCGGCTTGCACTGGTCCCGCGCGTGCAGGCGGGACGTACATGTGAGGACGCACCACGCTAGGGTACGCAAGCACGCAAGCTGGCATTGCAATCGGCATAGGGGACGGCCATAAGGCCGTACCCCTGCCACACCACCCGGCATGCGGGTCCGCACCGGGCGGTTCGGGAAGTTGAGGTCAGGAGAGTCGGGGTACGCCAAGCTGGTCGAAGTAGGCGATGGTCAGCACGCGCTTGAGCGCACCGTCGCCATTGCGCCACCAGCAACGACTGTTCGCCGCGACTTGCCGCGCCACAGCGGCCGGCGCCCCCAGCGCACGCAGTTCCCGGTAGATGGTGGTGCCGCGGCGCCAGTGCTTGAGTTGGATCGTGCGCAACCGGTGACGCAGCCACTCATCCAGTGCCAACCACACACCGGGGGTTTGCGCCAACCTGAAGTACGCCTTCCAACCTTGCACGTAAGGCCGTAACTGTTCCACCACCTCCTTCATGCTGCGCCCGTTAGAGCGACGGGTCAGTTCACGGATGCGGTGTCTGAACGCCAGCAGCGGTTTGGCCGCCACCTTGCGTTTGACCACCCCACCCGCAGCCACCCACAGGCTGTAGCCCAGAAACTTGCGACCAAACACACTGGCCACTGCGCTTTTGGTCTCGTTGACCTTTAGCCGCAGTCGCCCATACAGACGTCGCAGCAGTGCCATCACCCGCTCTCCCGCACGGCGGCTACGAACATAGACATTTGCGTCGTCGGCGTAGCGCGCGAAGCAATGACCCCGCCGCTCCAGCTCCTTATCCACTTCGTCGAGCAGCACGTTGGCCAGCAACGGGGATAGTGGTCCGCCTTGCGGCGTGCCCTGATCCCGTTGCTGGACCACTCCGCCATCCATGATGCCGCTGTTCAGATACGCCCGGATCAGCCGGATTACGCCGGCATCATCGATTCGTTTCTGTAGACGGTCGATCAGGATGTCGTGATTGACCCGGTCAAAAAATTTCTCCAGATCAACGTCCACCACGATTCGCCGACCTGACTGCACGTACGACTGCGCGGCTAACACCGCGTCGTGCGCACGCCGTCCAGGCCGGAAGCCGTGGCTGTGCTCACTGAAGGTAGGGTCCAGAACCGGCTGCAGCACCTGCAGGAGTGCCTGCTGGATCAACCTGTCCGTTACCGTCGGGATGCCAAGCTCGCGCTCACCTCCATCCGGCTTCGGAATTGTCACCCGACGTACCGGGCTGGGCCGGTACGTCCCCTTGAGCAACTGCTCACGGATCGCGGGCCACGCCGTCACCAGATGACGCGACGTCTGGTCAATGTCCAGACCGTCCACGCCAGCGGCTCCCTTGTTCGACCGGACCCGTTTGAACGCCTGCTTCAGGTTCTCTTTTGTCAGCGCTGCTTCCAGCAGCGCTGACCCTGTGTCCCCCGATTCATGTCGCGGGCACCAGGCTTCATCGCTTGTGGGCGTACGCCGTGCAGCTTCACCGCACGTGACTCCCACCCGCCCCGCTTGCGCGGGCATCTGACGCATTGCCTGTCGCATCGACATGACGCTGGACACTCCTTCCCGTTTGGCCCTTCATCACCAGCTTTGGCCTCATCGGCCTGTCCTGTGACTACTACGGCCTCTGCTGACTTCTCGCTCCGGCTCGACGCCGTTGCCCTTTCAGGCACGAGGCGAGATCTCCCCAGGTAAGAGCGCAATCCTTCGCCGCACAACCGCCGCATCTACGTTGCCTGATCCTTGACCACGAGAGCTTCGCGCTTCTTTGCGCGCTCGCCCTGATCGGCAACGCCTCATATCCGGTTCTTGTTCATCGGCTCGCGGTTTCGCTCCACGCTTCCTCCCCACGCTCGGTCGCCCTCACGCAGTTGCGCTTCGCTTCGTTCGCTGTGGTCAGCTCACGATGGGACTTGCACCCACAAGATTGCGCCCATGCTGGGCGCACAAAGAAAAAGGCCACACCCGAAGGTGTGGCCTCATAAATATGGCGGGGCGAAACTCCGCCCCGATTGATACGTGGCGCCTAGCGCGAGGAACCGGGAAAACGCCGTTCCCGCTTAGCCTTACGCGCGTTGTGCTCCATGAGTGAACTCAGCCCGCACATGGCAACTGCGACGCCGATCACCAGAAAACTGATATCCATACCTATTCTCCTTTGATGGCAATCATGCCCTGAACGAAAGTTAGCACAAAAGCACCGATCAGACTTGCCTCCAGCTTAATGTCAGCGAGAGTCCAAACCGACGTCGAATGCCACACGCCGACTGCGCCAAGGCAAGCAGCAGCGGCGAGCGTGTGTAAAAAGCGGCCAATCTGCTGACGTTGGTCTTTCGTAGGCGTCAGGAACGGTTGAAGGAAGATTGCCATGAGGCTCCGCTTGCTGCCGTCGCCCTTAGTCTCGGCTCGTGCAAAACTGCCGTCGGTCGTGCTGTCCAACAGTACTGTCGCACCGTCAATAACAGCCGATGCAACCGGCGGCGCTTCGCTCGCACTGAACTCTCGGAGCACCGACCGAAGGCGCTCAGAAGGATAGACCTGGCCCGCATCCGCAGAATAGCTGGCGCGATCCGTGAAGGTGATCCCTGAAGGGAATTCAATACGGATCTCAACTATCTCCATATCCCCTCCTATCGGCGTTTGCTGTCAAGGCCGCCGGCAAGCCGGAGGCCACCGAGGAGGGAGTCGTATCCCTGGCGGGAGGTCAACTGCTCAAGAGACACGGCGTTGTCGCCGCCGCCGGACAGGTCCATTCGGCCGCGACGGGTGCGAAACGACACTCCGACCTTCTCACGGGTTGGCGTGTCTGCCACCTCCACGATGAGCGCCGGAGTGCGCAGCGTGATGCGACAGCCGCGACCGTGGCGCGCCGGTTCGGCGATGATCTCGTGTTCGTTGGAACGCAGGTGAAGATCGCGAGCTACACGGCGCAAAATCCGCGTCGCATGGTCGGCTATTGCGGAGTCCGTCGCCGCGCCCGCACTGCGGCGATCGGCATAGAACACCTTCG
>Ga0256783_1000110_pt1 | contig 23195 bp, 15 predicted proteins | sample MC6MC0934MT_FD_189995 | JGI IMG/M metagenome (GOLD analysis project Ga0256783, IMG submission 189995) | Metatranscriptome of enriched soil aggregate microbial communities from Iowa State University, Ames, United States - MC6-MC0934-MT... | ecosystem: Environmental > Terrestrial > Soil >... | reverse complement strand
GGGGCAGGAGGGTTGGGCGGGGGGTGCTCGGCGGCCCGGCGTGGGCGCGCCGAGGGTTGCGTGAGCTTAGGGCTGCGTGGGCTTGGCGGGCTGCGCGCAGCGGCCCGCCCGGGCTGTGTGAGACAGCCGACAGCTGCAGTGGCCCTCCTGGTCGCACGCTGCGGCGCAAACTGCGCGAACGCTACCGCATTGTGCAAAACACCCGGCGAGGTGCCCGAAACGCCTGCAGCGTCACGGGAATTTGCCGGGCTACGTGAGACATGCGCCTGCGCAACGCCTAGCGGCTCAGCGTAATCGCCAGATAAGCCACATAAAGCGCACCGCACACGAGCAGCGCCCACACCGGCGCGCCGCGCTCGCGCGCGTTGATCCGCAGCCACGCCGCCGCGACTAGCGTAATGACGATGCCCGTGACAACCTCGATTCGCGGCGTCCACGGCGTCAGAAGGATGCCGATCGCCGGCAGCAACGTGCCCTGAAACACCATTGCACCGGTGATGTTGCCGAACGCCAGCGTGTCCTTGCCGCGGCGAATCCACAGGATGCTGTTCACCTTCTCCGGCAGTTCGGTGGCGATCGGGATGATCAGCAGGGAGAGCAGCAGCGGCGAGACGCCGAACGCCTCGGACACGCCCCGAACGCCATGGATGAAACCTTCGGCGCCCCACACCAGCAAGGCGACCGCGAGCACGAGCTGGACGGCGATCGTCGCCAGGTTCGTCGACACGCCGAGGCGCGCGAGCATCATCTTGCCCGGCGCCTCCGTGCCGTGACCGGCATCCACGAGACTGTTCGACGCGCGGAAAGTCGCCACCACATAAGCGACGTAGACGCCCACGAGTGCAATGCTGAACAGCGCGCGGACGATTCTTTGCTCGTGCGGCACATACATGGCCGCGGCCGCCAGCAGGAACGCGAAAAGAAAATAGTTGAGGTCACGCGTGAAGCCCGAGCGTTCGGGTGCGACGCGTCCGCCGATGCCGCGTGAACGCAGAACCGCGAGCGTCATGAGGAAGGTGGACAGCGTGGAAAGCATCAGCGGCGCGCCGAGGATTGCGCCGACACCGATTTCCTCATTGACGGCATGATCAGCCGTGCCGCCGATGATTGCGATCAGCGGCACCAAGGTCTCCGGCAACGCAGTGCCGACCGCCGCAAACAGCGAGCCGGTGACGCCTTCCGAGATTTTGAGGCGCTCGCCGAGATGTTCGAGCGCGTTGGTGAAGAGCTCGGCCGCCACCAGAATGACGACCAGCATGACAGCCAGTTCGATGATAAGACCGGTCATGCACGGCTCCCGTCGACGGGAAACGCGCGGCACGGCGCATGGTGCAGGAGGAAATTGGGTAGGGGACAACGTGCTTTCACAGCGGCTCCGCGGTCGGACGTAAGACGAACCAATGACGCACCGCCACCCGTCCGACCAGAACGAAGCAGTGCGCCAATGGTCTCGCCAAACCGACCCGGTCGAACGCGCCATGACCCGTCAGGTCAAGTATGTTGACGCGCTCTCCTTCATGCGATGCGTGAAGGAAGGCTACTCCCCAGTGACCGGGGGATTCTAGCGGGAGTGAGCACAACGGACAAGCCTGGGGATGAGGCGCCGAATGGCGCGACATTGAGGGCGCTGGAAATAAAAAAGGGCTTAGGCGTTGTTTGCCTAAACCCTTGATTCTGAGCCAATGTTATTGGCGCGCCCGGCTGGGATCGAACCAGCAACCCCTGCCTTCGGAGGGCAGTACTCTATCCATTGAGCTACGGGCGCTTTGACACAAGAAACGCGAAAGCGCGGCAAACTGAGCGGATGCGGCGCCAAAGCAAGACCGAAAGGATACCCGGTTTCCGCCATACCGTCCACCGGACGGCCTTCGGGCCCGTCTCCCGTGGTTTCGCGCACCTTTGCAGGACTTCGCGCGATGCGGGTAAACGCCTGCTGAACAGCACGCCGCGGCCCTCGCCGCCGCCGAAAGCTTGCGTCTATAATCGTCCGTGGCCGATCAAGAACAAGAAGTTGCCGTCGCGCTGTACCGCTCACATACCCACGGAGACGAGACAAGCATGAGCGAAGCACCACACGGAGCCCCGATCAAAACCCCAGGACAGCTCATCGCCGCGGTCATCGCCGGGTTTGCTGTGCCGATCATCATCATCGTTCTGCTGGCCTATTACGTCGACAATTCGACGCGCACGGGCGCCGGCACCGACAGTCTCTCCCAAGCCGAGGTCAGTGCCCGCATCAAGCCTATCGCACAGGTCGACATTCGCGACGCCAACGCGCCGCGCGTCTATAAGACCGGCGAAGAAGTCTACAAGGCGGTGTGCTCGACCTGTCACGCGTCCGGCGCGGCAGGCGCACCCAAGTTCACCAATACTGCCGACTGGGCACCACGCATCTCCCAAGGCTTCGACACGCTGTTGCATACGGCGCTCGCCGGTAAAGGCGCGATGCCGCCACGCGGCGGCACGAGCCCGGACGATTACAGCGACTTCGAAATCGCCCGCGCGGTGACCTACATGGCGAACAATTCGGGCGCGAGCTTCGCTGAACCGGCGCAACCGGCATCGGGCGCAGCGGCCGCTTCTGTCGCGGCCGGCGCTTCTGGTGCAATAGCTGCCGCCGGCGCTTCCGACGCGGGCGCGGCACAAGCCGCCGCCGCAGTGGCGGCAATGGCGAGCGTCCCGCAAGCTGCGGCTCCGGCATCGGGCGCCACGCAAAGCGCGGATGCATCGCAAGCGGGCAAGGCCCTGTACCAGCAGGTGTGCCAGGCATGTCATGCTGCCGGCGTGCTCAACGCACCCAAGTTCGGGGACAAGGAAGCGTGGGCGGCGCGCCTGAAAGAGCCGATGGACACCGTCTACAACTATGCGCTGCACGGCAAGGGCGCCATGCCGCCCAAAGGCGGCTCGAACGCCTCGGACGCCGACGTAAAGGCCGCCGTCGACTACATGGTCAGTGCCGCGAAGTGACGGGAAGTAACACGAAGTAGCGCGCATTAGTAGCGTGCATTAGTCGCGCGACAAGACAATTGCGCGCCGCTTACCCGACAACTCAATCCCTGCACCGCAACCACGCGGGCAGGGATTTTTTATGCTTGATGGATTCTCGCGCTCGCGTGCCGCCTTATTGCTCGCCGACGGGACGAGCGAAGGCATCGACAAACGAGAGCGCCGGCGTCCTGCGCGCAAGCTCGGTGAAACGCGCGTGCAATTCCGCCGGCGCAAGCCACGGATAACTCAAGCCTTCCTGCAACACGTCGAGCAACGCGCCATCTGCATCCGGAACGACGTCCATGCGTGCGATGTGAATATGAAAGCGGCTGACAGCGGGCGTCTTATCGAAAGTCCAGCAATAGACGCCGTGGCCCACGCGCAATGCGCCGGCGGCCGGTTCACGCATCAGCACGAGCCACGGCAGCGCATCGATCACACCGTCGCGCACGTTCAGCGAGTCGCACAAGTAATACGTGCGGCACCGCGTGTACGTCGCGCCGAAATCGGTGACGAGCGTCTTCGTGATCGCGTCTATGCCGACCGTGCGCGCGGGGAAGGTGATTGTCGACGTCGCAAGAGAAATGGTGAGCTCGGCGTCGGGAGCAAAAGCATCCGGCATGCGTTGCGCGCGCGTGTTGTCTTTCGCGTCGATGTAGGCTTCGAGGGCGCGAGTGTATGGCGCGAGCGTCGGCGAGGTCATGCGGCGGTCTCCAGTTGACAGGCTCGAAGGTGCGCAAAGGTACGCGAAGGTACATGACCATGCGACCGAGCAGCCGCGCCACTGTAGCGCGGCTTTCCACAAAAACCGGTGAAGCACCTGAGGTTAGCGGGGTCTTGCCACGCACGCGCTAACCACGGCATTCAAGGCTTCTGCAGCAGCGCCTTGAGACTCGCGAGCCGGTCTTTCGGCGACATCGGCGCCTCTTCGGGCGTCGGCGGCGGCGCGTCGTCCAGCAGCATCTCGGGGATGAATCGCGACGGCTCGCAAACCACCGTCTCCCGTGCGCGCTTGCGCTTTTTGCACCAGTTCAGATGCAGACTGCGTTGCGCGCGCGTGATCGCGACATACATCAGACGGCGCTCTTCCTCGATGCGCGCGTCGTCGATCGGCTCGTCGTCCGCGCCGCCTCTATGCGGCATGATTCCTTCTTCGACGCCCACCAGAAACACGTGCGGATACTCGAGCCCCTTCGACGCGTGCACGGTTGAGAGCCGCACCGCGTCCGGGTCTTCCTCGCGGCCTTCGAGCATCGACATCAACGCGACCGTCTGGATGAGGCCGAGCAGGTTTTTGCCCGTGTCGCCGAAGCCGTCCGCCGTGTCGTACCCGGTTGCCTCCTGGTTGCCCGAGCCAGCGGATTCATCCGAGCCTTGCGGCTCCGCCTTCGTGCCCTTGCGCTTCAACCATTCGATGAACTCCAGGACGTTCTGCCACTTGGATTGCGCCTGACGTTCGTCGAATGCGTCGTATAGATACGCTTCGTAGTGGATCGCGTCCATCAACTCGTCGAGCAGCGTGCCGGCCGCGTCCTTTTCGGCGCGGTCGGTGAGGCGCTGCATGAAGTCGCAGAACACGCGCATCGGTTCGATCTGACGCGGCGACAAGCGCGCTTCAATGCCGCCCATATACACCGCCTCGAACAGCGACACCTTCGCTTGACCCGCGAACGAGCCGAGTGCTTCGAGCGTCGTGTTACCGACCCCGCGACGCGGCGTAGTGATCGCGCGGATGAACGCGGGGTCGTCGTTAGCGTTCGCAATCAGCCGCAGATACGCGCAAATGTCCTTGATTTCGGCTTTATCGAAGAATGACTGGCCGCCGGACAGCACATACGGAATCCGCTCGCGGCGCAGCACCTGTTCGAAAATGCGCGCCTGAAAGTTGCCGCGATAGAGAATTGCGTAGTCGCGAAAATTCGCACGGCGCTCGAACTTGTGCGCGGACAGACGAAACACTACGGACTCGGCTTCGTGCTCTTCGTCGTTGCACGGCGTGACGGTGATCGAATCCCCCATGCCGTGCTCGGACCACAGTTTCTTTTCGAAGAGCTTCGGGTTATTCGCGATCACGTTGTTGGCGGCGGTCAGAATGCGCACCGTCGAACGATAGTTCTGCTCGAGCTTGATCACATGCAGCTTCGGGAAATCCTTGCCGAGCTGCGCAAGGTTCTCGAGCGTCGCGCCGCGCCAGCCGTAAATGGCCTGATCGTCGTCGCCCACCGCCGTGAATGCCGCGCGCGGGCCGGCCAGTTGCTTGAGCAATTCATACTGGCAGGCGTTGGTGTCCTGATATTCGTCGATCAGCAGATAACGCAGCTTGTTTTGCCAGCGGTCGCGCACCTGCTCGTTGCTCGCGAAGAGTTCGGCGGGCAGGCGGATCAGATCGTCGAAATCGACCGCCTGGTACGCGTGCAGCGTCGCCACATAGTTGCGATAGACGATCGCCGCCTGGTGCTCGTCTTCATTCGCGGCGATCGCGATCGCCTGTTCGGGCATGATGAGCCCGTTCTTCCACAGCGAAATGATCGATTGGATCTTGCGGATAAAGCCCTTGTCCGTCGAGCCGACCTGCTCCTGGATCATGCCGAAGCAGTCGTCGGAATCCATGATCGAGAATTGCGGCTTTAGGCCGACGTGTTCCGCTTCCTGCCGCAGAATCTGCACGCCGAGCGAGTGAAACGTGCACACCGTCAACTGATTGACGGGCACTTTGCGGCCTTCCTTGCCGGGCGTGGTCAGCGTCTTGCCTTCGAGCAGTTTCCCCACGCGCTCGCGCATTTCCGCCGCGGCTTTATTCGTGAACGTGACCGCTGCGATGTGGCGCGGCTCGAAGCCCTTTGCCTCGATCAGGTGCGCGATTTTCTGCGTGATCACGCGCGTCTTGCCGCTCCCTGCGCCGGCGAGTACGAGACACGGCCCGTCAAGGTAACGGACCGCTTCATTTTGAGCGGGATTCAGGCCTGCGGACATCGTCTGTGGATGGGGTAGTGCGGGTTGAAAAGCGGCTGTTCAGACGGAGCACTCGGACGCGCCGTTTGATAGCGGCGCTTGAGGCGCCGCAGCGCAGTATTGCCGGTCGCGAAGCCGGCGCATGCCGCGCGGCGCGCGCTCAGGGAATGCATGCCACGCGTTGCGAGGCTCGCCCGGCGCGCCTCGGTTGGCGCGAGAGGAGCGATGTTAACACGGATGAAATCGGCGGATAGATTCGCTCGACGAATCCTGCGGATGAACCGGCGCCCACCGCTTTGGGAAAAATGTCAGAGCTTCGGCACCTGGCCTGCCGGCGCAATCCCGGTCCCGGCCATGCCACAATGACGGCGTTGCGCGCCGCCGCCGCGGTGGCAAAGCGGCGCGCCGTTTTTGCAGGAAGACACGCATGTCCGCATCGCTGAAAATTGGATTGATGGGTTACGGATTCGCAGGCGCGACGTTTCATGCGCCGGTGATCGAGCACTGCGGCCGCGCCAGCGTCGCCGCCATCGCGACCGGCAGACCCGAGACCGCGCTCGCCGACTATCCGCACGCGAAAGTGGTGGCCGATCTCGACGCGTTGCTCGCGCTCCCGGAGATCGACTGCGTGGTTATCGCCACGCCGAACGACACGCACTTCGATCTCGCGCGCCGTGCGCTCGAAGCAGGCAAGCATGTGGTGGTCGACAAGCCGGTTACGCTGAGCGCCGCCGACGCTCGCACGCTCGCCAACATTGCACTCGCGCGGGGCAAGCTGTTCGTGCCGTTCCACAACCGTCGCTGGGACGGCGATTTCATGACCGTCCGCGATCTGCTCGCGAGCGGCGAGTTGGGACGCCTCACGCACTATGAATCGCATTTCGACCGGTTCCGGCCCGAAGTGCGTCAGCGTTGGCGCGAGGAAGCGTCGCGCGGCGGCGGGCTGCTGTTCGATCTCGGACCGCACCTGATCGACCAGGCTCTGGCGTTGTTCGGCGCGCCGCAGACCGTGTCCGCGACCGTTCGCACACATCGCGATGACGCGAGCGCGCCTGACTACGTGCATATCCAGTTGGGCTACGGCGGGTTCGAAGTCGTGTTGCACGCCAGCGCGCTGACGGCGATCGTCGCGCCGAGGTTCGCCATTCACGGCACACGCGGCAGTTACGTGAAGTACGGTCTCGACACGCAGGAAGACCAGTTGAAAGCCGGCTTGCGTCCGGGCGACGAGGGCTTCGCGGCGGGCAATGCCGCAGGCACGTTGCGCGTGCTGGAGGGCGACCGCGAAGTGGAGCGCGAATTGCCGACGCGCAATGGCGATTATGTTGGCTTCTACATCGCGCTCGCCGAGGCGATCCAGCACGGCGTGAAATTTCCGGTGAGCCCGCAAGATGCCGTCGACGTGATGACCATCATCGAACTGGCGGCGCGCAGTTCCGACGAAGGCGTCCGCCTGCCGTTCCAGCGGGTTCGTTGAACGGCGGTACAGGCTATTCAGGTGTTGCCGGCGCGGCGCAAAGTGCCGCGCCGGCCATGCTGACAAAGCGGAAAGCAATATAACGTTACAAAAGAGAGGGCCGTCCGGGTCAGCGCTCGTCTGCCGTGATCCGTTGCTACGCCTGTAGCACCGCAAAACCACAACGACTTCACGGAGAGTTCATGTCACGTCCCATCCGCGCCCTCGCCGCATGCGCATTACTGAGTTCGCTCGCCGCCTGTGTGGTAGCACCGCAGACCGAGCCGGCGCCGCGCCCAAGCCCGCAACAGATCGCCGATAAACGCCTGCATCAGGTCGACGGCCGCATCGACAATCTGAGCCGCCGTATCGACAATCGCGTCAATCAAGGCTATTACCCGCCGCCGCAAGGCGATGCATTGCATCATCGGCTGGATGTGATCCGGCGCGAGGCGCACGAAATGGCCGGGCAACATGGCGGCGGCTTATCCCCCGACGAACAGCGTGTGCTGAACCAGGAACTGGACGGCGCGGCGCATGCGATCGGAGAGTAAGGGCGAATAAGGACGAATCAGGGCGAACGAGGACGAATGACGGCGAATAAACCGTCCATTTGACAAGCCTCCGGCCCTCGCGTACATTCGCCGCACGCGTCGGGAGAGCGCGCGGGCCGCTGATTTTCGCAGGCCGCGCCGCCGAAGGGGCACACCCGCAAACTCTCAGGCAAAAGGACCGAACGCGTCGAAAGACCGGCCGCCAGGTAACACACGCAACATCAAGGCGCCGTTTTTCGCACTCTGGAGAGCGGCAGTAGCCGTCTGCATCGCAATGTCGTGCAGATTCGGCAAGCTGCCCACCGAAGGGGCGCGCGTTCCGCCGTGACGAATCAACGTCGCCGCGGCAGCGCAATCTCTCAGGTATCGAGGACAGAGGGGCCATGCAGAACCACGCTCGCAGCCAGCAGGCCGCGAGGCGCGGCTCTGCATGGCCTTTTTTGTTTCGCGAGACGCCCGAGGCCCCATGACCGAACTCAAACACACTCCGCTCAACGCCACCCATCGCGCGCTCAACGCTCGCATGGTCGATTTCGGCGGCTGGGACATGCCCGTCAACTACGGCTCGCAGATCGACGAACACCGCGCCGTGCGTACCGACGCCGGCATGTTCGACGTCTCGCACATGTGCGTCATCGACTTCACCGGGGAACGCGTGCGCGGGTTCTTCGAGCATGCGCTCGCCAACAACGTCGCGAAGCTGCAAACGCCTGGGCGCGCGCTGTACTCGTGCCTGCTGAACGCGGACGGCGGCGTCATCGACGACCTGATCGTCTATTACTTCGCCGAAGATCATTTCCGCGTGGTGGTCAACGCAGGCACCGCCGACAAAGACATCGCGTGGTTCAAGCAGCTCAACGAAGGGGGCTTTGGTCTGACCATCACGCCGCGCCGCGATCTCGCGATCGTCGCCGTGCAAGGTCCGAACGCGCGTGAGAAGGTTTGGCAAACCGTCCCGGCCATCCGCTCTGCCACCGAAACACTCAAGCCCTTCAACGCCGCGCGCGTCGAATCGACACCGTTCGGCGAATTGACCGTTGCACGCACCGGGTACACCGGCGAAGACGGCTTCGAGATCATCGTCCCGGCCGATCACGTCGTCGCGTTGTGGAACGCGCTGCAAGCACAGGGCGTGCGCCCGGCGGGTCTCGGCGCGCGCGACACGCTCCGCCTCGAAGCCGGAATGAACCTGTACGGCCAGGATATGGACGACAACATCTCGCCGCTCAACGCCGGCCTCGCGTGGACCGTCGACCTGACTTCCGCGCGCGACTTCGTCGGCAGGAGCCGGCTGGAAGCGGACGGCTCCCGCGCAGCGTTCGTCGGTCTGATCCTGCTGAAGGAGAACGGCAAGGCCGCAGGCGTGCTGCGCGCGCATCAGAAGGTCGTCACGCCGCACGGCGAAGGCGAAATCACCAGCGGCACCTTCTCCCCGACCATGCAGGAATCCATCGCCTTCGCGCGGGTGCCGAAAGGCGTGCAACCGGGCGACACGGTTCATGTTCAGATTCGTGACAAATCCGTGCCCGCAAGCGTGGTAAAACTGCCGTTCGTGCGCAACGGCAAAGTACTCGCAGTGAGTTGAACCATTGTTAGCAGCCGGCGCGTGCGTCCTTTTCCCAGTTTTTAGTCCATATCGAATCACACCGCATAGGAGCATCCGATGAGCATCCCGGCCGATCTGAAATACACCGAATCGCACGAGTGGGTCCGCACCGAGGCGGACGGCACGCTGACGGTCGGCATCACCGACCACGCGCAGGAAGCGCTCGGCGACATCGTCTTCTTCGAAGTACAGGAACTGGGCAAGACCGTCACGGCCGGCGATACCGTCGCCGTGATCGAATCGGTCAAAGCCGCTTCGGACATTTACGCGCCGGTTTCCGGCGAAATTATCGAAGCGAACACCGCCGTTGCCGACACGCCCGATTCGGTCAACAGCGCCCCGTATGAAAGCTGGCTCTTCAAGATCAAGCCGGCCTCGGACGCAGCGCAGGATCGTTTGATCGACGCCGACGCGTACTCGAAGTCGATCGGCGCCTGATTCACTTTTATATAAACCGACAGGTGCGGCGCGTCCCTCGTGAAACACACAGGACCGCGCCCTGAAGAAAATCCCTTTGGGATTGCTCCTTCAGGAGACCTTGCGCACAGCGCCAGGTTTCGAACGGTCCAGCACGGACAGCCGCACCGCCAGGAACACCATGAAGCTCGAACACCCGGATCGTCTGATGAACCGCACTCCTCTCTCGCTCGCCGCGCTCGAAGTGCATGACGCCTTCGCTGAACGGCATATCGGCCCGGATGCGGCCGACCAGGAAGCGATGCTCGAAGCCCTGGGCTTCACGTCGCGCGCCGCGCTGATCGACGCCGTCATTCCAAAGACGATCCGCCGCACCGAACCGCTGCCGCTCGGCCCCTTCGCACAGCCTAAGAGCGAAGCAGAAGCGCTCGCCGCGCTGCGCGAACTCGCGGACAAGAACCAGGTGTTCCGCTCGTACATCGGGCAGGGGTACTACAACGCCCACACGCCGACGGTGATCCTGCGTAACGTGCTCGAGAATCCCGCGTGGTACACGGCGTACACGCCGTATCAGCCGGAAATCTCGCAAGGGCGCCTCGAAGCGCTGCTGAACTTCCAGCAAATGATCGTGGACCTGACAGGTCTCGCGATCTCGAACGCGTCGCTGCTCGACGAAGCCACCGCCGCAGCTGAAGCAATGACGCTGCTGCAACGCGTGGGCAAGCCGAAGTCGAATCTATTCTTCGTCGCCGACGACGTGCTGCCGCAAACCATTGAAGTGGTGAAAACGCGCGCCACGCCGGTCGGCATCGAAGTGAAAGTGGGCCCCGCAGCGGAAGCTGCGAACGCAAATGCATTCGGCGTGCTGCTGCAATATCCGGGCGTGAACGGCGACGTGCGGGACTATCGCGCGCTGACCGAGGCGATCCACGCAGCGGGCGGCCACGTGGTGGTCGCCGCCGACCTGCTCGCGCTGACCGTCCTTACGCCGCCGGGCGAGTGGGGCGCGGACGTGGCCGTCGGCAACACGCAGCGCTTCGGCGTGCCGGTCGGTTTCGGCGGCCCGCATGCGGCCTACCTCGCCGTGCGCGACGAATTCAAGCGCCAGATGCCGGGCCGTCTCGTCGGTGTGACCGTCGACGCGCAAGGCAATCCCGCGCTGCGTCTCGCGCTGCAAACGCGCGAACAGCACATTCGCCGCGAGAAAGCGACGTCGAACGTATGTACGGCGCAAGCGCTGCTCGCGATCATGGCCAGCATGTATGCGGTGTACCACGGCCCGCGCGGTCTCAAGACAATCGCGTTGCGCGTGAACCGCATCGCCGCGTTGCTCGCGGAAGGCGCGAAGCAGCTTGGCTACACGCTCGTCAACGAAACGTTCTTCGATACGCTCACGTTCGACACCGGCGCACGCACGCAAGCGTTGCACGACGCGGCCAAAGCGAAGCGCATCAATCTGCGCCGCGTGAGCGACACGCAAGTCGGCGTGTCGATCGACGAAACGACATCGCGCCGCGATCTCGGCGATCTGCTGGCTGTGTTCGCCCAAGCCGCAGGTGCGAAAAACGCGCCGCAAGTCGACACGCTCGACGCCGCGATCACGGCATCCAGCACGGCCTCGGTGCCGGCCGCACTCGAACGCACGAGCGCGTATCTCACGCATCACGTATTCAACCGTCATCATTCGGAGACGGAAATGCTGCGCTATCTGCGCAGCTTGTCGGATAAGGATCTCGCGCTCGACCGGTCGATGATCCCGCTCGGTTCGTGCACGATGAAGCTGAACGCGACGTCGGAAATGCTGCCGGTCACGTGGCCCGAGTTCGGCCAGATTCATCCGTTCGCACCGGCTGAGCAAACCGTCGGCTACCGCGAAATGATCGATCAGCTCGAAGAAATGCTGGTCGCCGCAACCGGCTACGCAGCGGTTTCGCTGCAACCGAACGCGGGCTCGCAAGGCGAATACGCCGGCCTGTTGATCATCCACGCATATCATGCGTCGCGCGGCGAAGCGCATCGCAACGTCTGCCTGATTCCAGCTTCGGCGCACGGCACGAATCCGGCGTCGGCGCAAATGGCCGGCATGCAGGTCGTGGTCGTTGCGTGCGACGCGCAAGGCAACGTCGACGTCGAAGATCTGAAGAAGAAGGCCGACCAGCACGCCGACAAGCTCGCGGCGATCATGATCACGTATCCGTCCACGCATGGCGTGTTCGAACAGAACGTCCGCGAAATTTGCGAGATCGTGCATGCGCGCGGCGGTCAGGTCTATGTGGACGGCGCGAACATGAACGCGATGGTCGGCTTGACCGCGCCGGGCCAGTTCGGCGGCGACGTCTCGCACCTGAATCTGCATAAGACCTTCTGCATTCCGCACGGCGGCGGTGGACCGGGCGTCGGTCCGGTTGCGGTCGGCGCGCATCTCGCGCCGTTCCTGCCGAACCAGATTTCGTCGGGCTACGAACGCGCGCCCAACGGCATTGGCGCAGTGTCGGGCGCGCCGTATGGCTCGGCGTCGATCCTGCCGATCTCGTGGATGTACATCGCGATGATGGGCGCGAAAAACCTCACCGCCGCGACCGAGACCGCGATCCTCAATGCGAACTACGTCGCGAAGAAACTCGCGCCGCACTATCCGGTGCTGTATTCGGGCCCGGGCGGACTCGTCGCGCATGAGTGCATTCTCGATCTGCGTCCGATCAAGGAAACGAGCGGCATCACGGTAGACGACGTCGCGAAGCGCCTCGCCGACTACGGCTTCCATGCGCCCACCATGAGCTTTCCGGTGCCGGGCACGCTGATGGTCGAGCCGACCGAATCGGAATCGAAGGAAGAACTCGACCGCTTCATCGAAGCGATGATCGCGATCCGTAACGAAATTCGCGCTGTGGAAGAAGGCCGCTCGGACCGGGAAGACAATCCGCTGAAGCACGCCCCGCACACGGCTGCAGTCGTCATCGCGGACGAGTGGAAGCATGCGTATGCGCGCGAAACCGCCGCCTATCCGCTGCCCACGCTGATCGCGAAGAAGTACTGGCCGCCGGTCGGCCGCGCGGACAACGTCTATGGCGATCGCAACCTGTTCTGCTCGTGCGTGCCGGTTGCGGATTACGAGTAACACCCGGCCGTCGCCGCGCGCCGCCCGCAGCCTGTAGCGTGCGGTGCGCGGTTCTGTCGCTGGAGGCCGCAAACGGCTAACATCACACACCGAATCAGCCCAACGAGGAGTTTCGCATGGTGCGAAAGGTGCGATTGATGCAAAGCCCGGCCGGGGCAACGCGAGTCCCAACGTGGCGGCACGCATGCGCATGCGTGCTTGCCGGCGCAGCCGTGTTGCTGCCGCTTCGGCATGCGCAGGCGGCGATGAATTTTTGCGCAGCGCCCGCCTGGCAAACCAGCGAGCGCACGAATGCCGATCCCGGCGTCAAGGCATTGGTGAGCAATGTGCTCGCGCATCTGAACGACAAGCCTCACGCGCAAGCCAAACTGCACACGGAAGGCACGCTGCCGCATGAGGGCATCTACGATCAGAGCGTCGAAGCCGAGAAGGATCTCGACCTGTTGCGGGACGCGGCGCTCGCATGGCGCGCCACCAGCGACGACCGGTATCTGAAGCTCGTCGACCGTTTGCTGTACGCGTGGGTCACGACCTATCAGCCGAGCTTCAATCCAATCGACGAAACGCATTTCGAAGGGCTGATCCTCGCGTACGACATGACGGCGAGTGCGCTGCCTGTGAAAACGCGTAACGCGTCGATGGCGTTTCTGACGAAGCTCGCGAACGGCTACATCGCTGACATCGACGACCAGCCGCGTCCTTTGAAAGGCACTTACCGGAACAACTGGCAAAGTCATCGGATCAAACTGATAGCCATGGCGGCCTTCACGCTCGACAACCGCAAAATGATCAATGCGGCGCAGCGTCTCTTTGCCGAGCATATTGGCGACAACATCGAGCCGGACGGCTCCACGATCGATTTCAGCGAACGTGACGCGCTGCACTATGTCACTTACGATCTGCAGCCGCTCGTCACCGCCGCGCTCGCCGCCCGCCGCCACAACCGCAACTGGCTGCCGGAGAAGGGTGCGAACGGCGCGTCGCTGCAAGCCGCGCTGAACTGGCTCTCGCCGTACGCGGAGGGCAGCAAGACGCATGAGGAATTCGTGCATTCGAGCGTCGCATTCGACGCAAAACGTCGCGAAGCCGGCTTGCCCGGCTACTCGGGTCAGTGGGACCCGAAGAACGCGACGGAACTGTTTCATCTGGCGGCGCGTCTCGACGGACGCTATACGCCGATTGCGCTGCGGCTTGCGCCGACGCCACCCGCGTGGCTCGCCGTGTGTTTGCCGATGCCGGCGCGCTAAACCAACTTTCATCAGCAGGGAGCAGTAATGGCAGTCAGCGTGTTCGATCTCTTCAAAATCGGCATTGGTCCGTCAAGTTCGCATACGGTCGGGCCGATGCGCGCGGCGCTGATGTTCGCCCAAGGGCTCGAACGCGATGGGCTGCTGCCGAACACCGCGTCGGTGAAAGCGGATCTTTACGGGTCGCTCGGCGCAACAGGCAAAGGGCACGGCACGGATCGCGGCGTAATGCTCGGTCTGATGGGCGATGCACCCGACACGGTCGACCCCGACACGATCGCGCAACGGCTAGAAGCCGTGCGCACCACGCGCAAGCTCGCACTGCTCGGCACGCATGAAGTGCCGTTCGTGCAGAAGGATCACATCTCGTTCTACCGGCAAGCGCTGCCCGAACATCCGAACGGGCTCAAGTTGCGCGCGTTCGACGCGCAAGGCGAGACGCTGCGCGAATCGACGTATTTGTCGGTGGGCGGCGGCTTCGTGGTGACGGCCGGCGCACCGAATACCAAGGTTCTCGCCGCCGTCGACCAATTGCCGCACTCGTTTCGCACCGGCAACGAATTGCTCGCGCTGTGCGGATCGACCGGCAAAAGCATCGCGCAATTGATGTGGGAAAACGAGCGGGTCTGGCACACCGAAGAAGAGACCCGCGCAGGCCTTCTGAAGATCTGGGACGTGATGCAGTCATGCGTGTCGCGAGGCTGCGGCATCAACAATCCGGACGCGGACGGCAACCTGCCCGGCCCGTTTCAGGTGAAGCGCCGCGCGCCGCAGCTGTATCGAGCGCTATCGGGCAACCCTGAGCTTGCGCTGCGCGATCCGCTGTCGATGATCGACTGGATCAATCTCTACGCAATCGCGGTCAACGAAGAAAACGCGGCCGGCGGCCGCGTCGTCACCGCGCCCACCAACGGCGCCGCCGGCATCATTCCCGCGGTGCTCCATTACTACACGCGGTTCATGCCCGGCTCGAACCAGCAAGGCGTGATCGACTTCCTCATGACGGCGGCTGCGATCGGCATTCTGTACAAGTTGAACGCGTCGATTTCCGGCGCCGAAGTCGGCTGCCAGGGCGAGGTCGGCGTCGCCTGCTCGATGGCTGCCGGCGCACTCGCCGCCGTGATGGGCGGCACGCCGAAGCAGGTCGAAAACGCGGCGGAAATCGGCATGGAGCACAACCTCGGCCTCACGTGCGATCCGGTCGGCGGCATGGTGCAGATTCCGTGCATCGAGCGCAATGCGATGGCGTCGGTGAAGGCAGTGAACGCGGCGCGCATGGCACTGCGCGGCGACGGCAGTCATTACGTGTCGCTCGATTCGGTCATCAAGACCATGCGCGAAACCGGCGCGGATATGAAGACGAAGTACAAGGAAACGTCGCGCGGCGGTTTGGCTGTGAATATCGTCGAATGTTGATGCTTGACTGCGGGATGTCCGGTGCCGATCGTTGGTCGGCAACGCGGCGTGTTGCGAAGTGAACGAGACGCGGGCCCCAGGGTCCGCGTTTTTTGTTTGCACGTTTGCATGTTTGCTAGCCGCGCCCGCTGTGTGAGCGCCCGTTGCGCTGCGCCGTGACACCGGGTGCGCTCCCAGCGTAAGCTGTCGGGGCGCCGGTCGGCCGATCATGCAGTCGATGCCGACGCAACCGCACTCATGCACTGTCTGGAGGCCTCATCGCAATGTCGCAGCCGAATGCTCCCGTTTCCGATACTGCCGCCGCTCGAACCACTGGCGCGCGCCTTGTTGTCGACGCTTTGCTCACCCACGGTGTCGAACGTGTCTTCTGCGTGCCCGGTGAGAGTTTTCTCGCGGTGCTCGATTCATTGCACGACGAAACGGAGCGGATCCAGACCATTGTCTGCCGTCACGAAGCGGCGGCCGCGAACATGGCGGAAGCGATCGGAAAGCTGACCGGGCGCCCGGGCGTCGCGCTCGTCACGCGAGGACCGGGTGCGACGCACGCATCGATTGGCGTACACACCGCGTTTCAGGACTCCACGCCGATGATCCTGCTGATCGGTCAGTGCGCGCGCGAGCATCTCGATCGCGAGGCTTTCCAGGAGATCGACTATCGGCGCATGTTCGGTCAGATGGCGAAGTGGGTCGCGCAGATCGACGATCCGAAGCGCATTCCAGAATATCTGAGTCATGCCTTCTACACGGCGACTTCCGGCCGGCCGGGCCCTGTGGTGCTGTCTTTGCCCGAAGACGTGTTGAGCGATGCATGCGACGCCGTACCGGGCGCGCCGCGATATCAGCGCGTGGCTGCGTCGCCCTCAACCGCGCAGATCGACAAGCTGCGCGAATTGCTGGAGAGCGCGCAACGGCCAATGGTGATAGCAGGCGGAAGCGGTTGGACGCCCGCGGCCTGCGCGGACTTGCAACGCTTCGTCGAGAACTGGCAATTGCCTGTCGGCCTTGCGTTCCGCTTCCAGGACACGCTCCATAACGAGCATCCGAACTATGCCGGCGATGTGGGACTCGGCATCAATCCGGCGCTGGCCCAGCGTATCCGCGATGCCGACCTGCTGCTCGCGCTGGGTCCTCGCCTCGGCGAAGCCACGACGAACGGTTATACGTTGCTCGACATTCCCAAGACGAAGCAGACACTGGTTCACGTGCACCAAGGCGCGGAAGAGCTGGGGCGGGTGTATGCCGCCGATCTGCCCATCGTCTCCGGCATGCCTGAACTTGCGGCCGCGCTCGCGGCGTTGGAACCCTCCGCCCGCACGCTGACGTGGGCGGGCGCGGCGGAAGAAGCGCATCGCGCGTATCTCGAGTGGCGCAAACCTCGGCCCATTCCAGGCGACGTACAAATGGGCGAAGTGATCCAGCAACTTCGCGCGCATCTTCCCGATGACGCAATACTGACCAACGGCGCCGGCAATTACGCGACGTGGTTGCATCGGCACTTTTCGTATCGTCAATACCGCTCTCAACTTGCGCCTACGAGTGGCGCGATGGGCTACGGCGTGCCGGCCGCGATCGCGGCGAAGTCGCTGTATCCGCAACGCGCGGTGGTCGCGCTGGCGGGCGACGGCTGCTTCATGATGGCCGCGCAGGAACTCGCGACGGCGATGCAATACGACCTGCATGTGCTGTTCATCGTCGTGAACAACGAGCACTTCGGCACGATCCGCATGCATCAGGAGCGGCACTATCCGAATCGCGTACACGGCACCGGGCTCACGAATCCGGACTTCGCGGCATTCGCGCGATCGTTCGGCGCGCACGGCGAAACCGTTGAACGCACCGAAGATTTTCTGCCGGCGTTGCAGCGTTCATTGGAGGCGAAATGCGCGGCCGTGATAGAGATCCGTATGCCGCAGGAGGCGAGCACGCCCGGCGCGACTTTGGAGCAGATTCGGGAGCAGGGAAGGAAGTTGCGCGGGGAGTAAGCGCAACGGTGCGGGGGAAAAGCACCTTCCACGACAATCCATAAAAAAACCCCGCCGAAGCGGGGTCTTCAAGATCGGATCGATCTGCAAAGAAAGGCTTACTTGCCGCCAACGCTTTGCAGGGTCGTCCACTTGCCGTCGACAACCTTGTACAGCGTGATGCCGCCGTTCTTCAGATCACCCTTGGCGTCGTACGAGAGGTTCGACGACGTCACAGCCGGCATCGACGTCTTGGCGAGCACCGGCAGGTACTTGGCCGGGTCCGTCGAGTTCGCCTTCTTCATTGCCGCGAACATGGCCATTGCGCCGTCGTAAGCGTACGGCGAGTACGTTTGCACATCTTCGTTGAAGCGCTTCTTGTACTTGGCGACGTAGTCCTTGCCGCCCGGCATTTCTTCCAGCGGCAGGCCGGCGAGCGATGCCACCGTGCCGTTCGCTGCGTCACCCGCGATCTGGATGAACGTCGGCGTGTGAACCATTTCGCCGCCCATCAGCGGCGCCTTGATGCCGAGCGCCTTCATCTGCTTGACCATGGGTGCTGCTTGCGAATCCGCGCCGCCGTAATAGATCAGGTCCGGATTGGCCGCCTTCAGCTTGGTCAGGATCGACTTGAAGTCCACGGCCTTGTCGTTCGTGTATTCACGATCGACGATCGTGCCGCCCGCTGCCTTCGCCGCCTTCTCGAACTGATCCGCCAGCCCCTGGCCATAAGCCGTGCGGTCGTCGACGATCACGATCTTCTTCACGCCAAGCGTCTTGACCGCGAACGTGCCCGCGACCGAACCTTGCTGCGTGTCGGACGTCATCATGCGGAACGTGGTCTTGAAACCTTGTTGCGTGTATTCAGGCGCCGTTGCCATTGCGATTTCGGGAATGCCAGCGTTCGCGTAGATGCGCGAAGCCGGGATCGTGGTGCCCGAGTTGAAGTGGCCGAGCATGCCCTTGATGCCGTCGTCCACCAGCTTCTGCGCGACGGTGGTGCCGGTGCGCGGGTCAGCCTGGTCGTCTGCCGAGTCGAGCACGAAGCGAACCGGCTTGCCGCCGATCACAGGCTTCGTTGCGTTCATGTCTTCCACAGCCAGCGTGATGCCGTTCTGGAAGTCTTTGCCGTAGTGCGCCTGCGCGCCCGTCATCGGACCGGCGAAACCGATCTTCACGTCGTCCGTCGATTGAGCGTTGGCCGTCCCCGCCAGCGACATCGCCGCAACCAGTGCTGCGCCTGCCAGCTGTGTCATCTTGTGTTGCATATCTTCTCCTTGGTACCAGGTGTGGATGGAGCGGCTTTCGGGATCGCCGTTACCGCTTCCGTTCTAATGACCGCCCCCAAATCCTGGCGCATTGCGCCAGGCCCCCCGAGGGGGCGCAAGAAAACTTGGGGCGGCCCGGCGTTTTCTTGCCAGTAATCGATGAGGTTCGCTCAACCGATCGTCATCAAATTCGCATTACCACCGGCGGCTGCCGTATTCACGCTGACCGAGCGCTCCGTCAACAGACGCTCGAGCGCGTAGTCTTCGTCGCCGCTCTCCAGCGCGCGCGACGCGACACCTTGCACCGACACAATCGGTCCGGGACGCTTCGCGACTTCCTTCACGAGCGTCAGCAATTCGTCGCTGTCGCCTTCGAACAAAACGGCGTCGAACGGCGTCTCCGCGTTCTTGCGCACGCTCGCATAAGACTTCAGCGATGCGGGCAACTGCGTCACCAATTGTTCCCCAGCCGCGCCTTCGAACAACGCTCGATTTCCCGTAGCCAGCACGGCGGCAAACTGCGCGCGGGCACCGCTCGCGGTCGATGCGATACACAACACCGTGCCGCGCGCACCCAGCGTGTAAGTGTTGCGCTCGCCAGTCGGCCCCGACAACACCGCAGTCGCGCCAGCCGGCATGTGCGACAGGTAACCGTCACAACGCGCAGCAAGTTGAGGCTCGCGCTCGGCAATCAGCCAGTCGCGCAACGCCGTCAGCGCGGCGGACGGATTGTCGCCTTTTTCGGCTGCTTGCGGTACATCTACGATCAGCGCCTGCGCGAGCGACTTCGGCAAGCCCGCCGGACGCGTCGCGAGCAAACGCTGCAGATACAACGCGCCGCCGGCCTTCGGCCCCGTACCCGACAAACCTTCGCCGCCGAACGGCTGCACGCCGACCACCGCGCCGATCACGTTGCGATTCACGTAGATGTTTCCGACATGCGCGCGGCTGATCACGTGAGCAATGGTTTCGTCGATGCGCGTATGGATACCGAGCGTCAGGCCATAACCCGTCGTGCGGATCTGCTCGAGCAGCGTGTCGAGCTGGCTGCGGCGGTAACGCACCACATGCAGCACGGGCCCGAACACTTCGCGCTTCAATTCGTCGATGCTTTCGAGTTCGATCAGCGTCGGCGGCACGAACGTGCCTTGCGCGCAACCCTCCGGCATCGGCAGTTGCTCGACCTTGCGGCCCTTCTCACGCATTGCCGCGATATGCGCGTCGATGCCGCGCTTCGCGTCAACGTCGATCACCGGGCCGACGTCGGTCGACAGGCGATCCGGATTGCCCACCGTCAGTTCGCGCATCGCCCCCGTCAGCATTTCGAGCGTGCGGTCCGCAACGTCGTCCTGCAAACAGAGAACGCGCAGCGCCGAACAACGTTGACCGGCCGAATCGAACGACGACTGCATCACGTCCGCCACAACCTGTTCTGCGAGCGCCGACGAATCGACGATCATCGCGTTCTGACCACCTGTTTCGGCGATCAGCGGAATCGGTTTGCCTTCCGGGTCGAGACGGCCCGACAGCGTCTTGTTGATGAGACGCGCGACTTCGGTCGAACCGGTGAACATCACCGCACGCGTGCGCGGGTCGGCGACGAGCGCCGCACCCACCGTTTCGCCATCGCCCGGCAGCAGTTGCACGGCACCGGCAGGCACGCCGGCTTCGCGCAGAATGCGCACGGCCTGGGCGGCGATCAGCGGCGTTTGCTCAGCCGGCTTCGCGAGCACGGTGTTGCCGGCTGCGAGCGCGGCGGCCACCTGGCCCATGAAAATCGCGAGCGGGAAATTCCAAGGGCTGATACACACGACAGGTCCAAGCGGACGATGCGTGTCGTTCGAAAATTCGCTGCGAATCTGAGTCGAGTAGTAGCGCAGGAAGTCGATCGCTTCGCGAATTTCCGACACCGCGTTCGCGAGCGATTTGCCCGCTTCGCGCACCACGAGGCCCATCAGCGTATGCATCTGCGCTTCGAGCAGATCGGCGGCACGCGCGAGGCAATCGGCACGCGCTTCTACGGGAGTTGCTTGCCAGATCGGCGCTGCGGCAACCGCGTGCGCCAATGCAGCGCTCACATGTTCAGCACTCGCTTCGACCACGGTGCCGACGAGGTCGCGATGGTCCGCCGGATTGCGCACGTCGCGCGCATTGCCCAGCACGATCTGATCGTCGGCCAGCATCGGCGCGGCGCGCCACGGATGATTCGCGCTCGCCAGCAACGCCGACGACAACGACGCCAGACGATGCTCGTTCGACAGATCGAGACCCATCGAATTGAGACGCTCCGCGCCGTACAGATTGCGCGGCAGCGGAATCTTCGCGTGCGGCGCACCGAGCGGAACGATCTTCGACGCTTCTTCGACCGGATCGGCGATCAGATCCTGGATCGCGACGTTTTCATCGGCGATGCGATTGACGAACGACGTGTTCGCGCCATTCTCCAGCAGACGTCGCACGAGATACGCGAGCAGCGTTTCGTGCGTGCCGACCGGTGCATACACGCGGCACGGACGGTTCAGCTTGCCTGCGGACAGCGGGCCCGTCACTTCTTCGTAGAGCGGCTCGCCCATGCCGTGCAGGCACTGGAACTCGTACTGACCGGGATAGTAGTTGTTGCCCGCGAGGTGATAGATCGCCGACAGCGTGTGCGCGTTGTGCGTGGCGAATTGCGGATACACCGCGTCGGGCGCGCCGAGCAGCTTCTTCGCGCACGCGAGATACGACACGTCCGTATAGATCTTGCGCGTGTAGACCGGATAGCCTTCGAGGCCATCCACTTGCGCACGCTTGATTTCGGTGTCCCAGTACGCACCCTTCACGAGGCGCACCATGATGCGGTGACGGCTGCGGCGCGCGAGGTCGACAATGTATTCGATCACGAACGGGCAGCGCTTCTGATAAGCCTGCACCACAAAACCGATACCGTTCCAACCGGCGAGCTCCGGATCGAAGCACAGCGCTTCCAGCAGATCGAGCGAGATTTCGAGGCGGTCGGCTTCTTCGGCGTCGATATTCAGGCCGATGTCGTAACGGCGCGCGAGGATCGCAAGCGAACGCACACGCGGCAGCAACTCGCTCATCGTGCGCTCCTGCTGCGAGCGCGAGTAACGCGGATGCAGTGCGGAGAGCTTGATCGAGATGCCCGGACCTTCGTAGATGCCGCGGCCGCCAGCCGCCTTGCCGATCGCGTGGATCGCCTGCTCATACGACGCGTAGTAACGCTGCGCGTCGGCTTCGGTCGTCGCCGCTTCGCCGAGCATGTCGTACGAGTAACGGAAACCGCGCGCTTCGTATTTGCGGCTGTTCGCCAGCGCTTCTGAAATGTTCTCGCCGGTGACGAACTGCTCGCCCATCAGGCGCATCGCCATGTCCACGCCCTTGCGGATCAGCGGCTCGCCGCCCTTGCCGATCAGCCGCGTAAGCGCCGACGAGAGGTTCGTCTCGCTGTTGGTCGTGACCAGCTTGCCGGTGATCATCAAGCCCCAGGTCGCAGCGTTGACGAACAGCGACGGCGCCTGGCCGACGTGCGATTTCCAGTCGCCCTTGCTGATCTTGTCGCGGATCAGCGCGTCGCGCGTCGCGCGATCGGGAATGCGCAGCAAGGCTTCGGCGAGGCACATCAGTGCGACACCTTCCTGGCTCGACAGCGAAAATTCGTGAATCAGCCCTTCGACGCCGCCGCCCTTACTCTTGCCGCGCAGCGTTTCGACGAGCTTCGCGGCGAGCGCTTGCACGTCGCCTGCGAGGTTGGCCGGCAAACGCGCCTGACCCAGCAGGAACGGCACGCATTCCGGCTCCGGCCGGCGATATGCCGCGGTGATTGCCGCGCGCAACACCGATTGCGGTTGCACGTTCTGCGCGAAGTCGAGGAACGGGTGCGCCGCACCGTCCTCGTCCGGTTCGACCGACGCGCCGTCAGCCATGTCGGCGGAACCTGCCACGCCCGACAGTTCCGGCGGCAGTTGTCCCTGCTCGATCTTTTCCAGGTACGCAAAAATCGCCTGCTTGATCAGCCAGTGCGGAGTGCGTTCGAGGCGGGTGGCGGCATCTCGCAGCCGGGAACGCAGGAGGTCGTCGACCTTGACGCCAAGGGTGGTGCTAGCCATGTTTCCTTCTTCGGATACCAGACGAAATGCTGGCGAAAGACAAAAGTTGGCCGAATCGTACGCCTCCCAATAAAAAGGTGCAACCGGCATAGCGAAACGGTTG